>Ga0065711_1041240_pt1 | contig 16289 bp, 6 predicted proteins | sample Hoacrofraction12_FD_59098 | JGI IMG/M metagenome (GOLD analysis project Ga0065711, IMG submission 59098) | Hoatzin crop microbial communities from Cojedes, Venezuela - Epithelial fraction 12 v2 (version 2) | ecosystem: Host-associated > Birds > Digestive system > Esophagus > Crop | place...
AGCTGCGTGTCTGAAACTAGGAAACTTTAACTTCCCGTAGGAGTGCCACTGGAAATACATTTATAAAATTACCCATGATGGGGAATGGTTTCAACATGGGAACTAAGGTGACACCCTTGAAAGTGAGAGAAAAGAAAAGGACATGAGTGCAACACAAAAGAAGGGACAGACAGACAGACTGCAAGGGCTGGGCTGAGAGAGGAGGTGCCGGAGTCGGGGGAAGGACACAGCGCGGGTTAACGAGCCTTTCGCTTCTGACGAGAGGCTGGAAACACCACTGGGCCTTGGGCAGAAAAGAGGTAGATCCAAGATTGCCTGACTTGACATTACGGGGAGAGCTGGCAAGGCAGACAGCTACATTAGCTTTTTGGATGACAGACTGAAAAAAGACAGCGTATTATTTTTAATCTCACAGTTGGAGATTAGCCTGACGTCTCTGATTTTTAAGGTTGCCCACGCCTGTGATTTGGCATTTATCTGGAGAAAACAAACAAACAAACAAACAAACATCTCTAAGCTGTATGCCAGCATGCTCAGAAAGAGGTTAAGAGGAAATGACCCAGACCATAATTTTCATAATTGCCCGAGGGAGTTACTGAGTCCAACCGGGACCTCGTTCACACAGCTGCTTCTTGCAGCACTTGAGCCCCTCTGTAACAACCCCTCCCGGGCCGCGGGGCAGCCACTGGGAAGGGCGGGTGAGCAGGGACAGGAGCCATACTTCAAGCAGGGCAGGAGGTGGGATGCACGGCACCTGCCCCACTCCTTGCCATCCTCAGGACCGCGCTCTCACGCTGGCACTGCTGTCTTTCTGCCATCAAAATTCTTGCCAAATTCCATTGCCTGGAAACCACAGCATAACCTCAACAAAGCCGAATAACTTCAAACTTTAAACCTAGGTAAGCAGGACCTGAGAGCATAGGAAGGAAAGGGCAGCCCACTGCTGTCTCCCTGCAGGCAAGAGCTTCCCCAGCAGCGGCACGCTGGTAGCTACAGCGAGGTGGGAGCCAGGAAATAACGGATGGGTGTCCAGGAGAAGGGTCAGCACCCAAGGAAGAGTGTCTTCCCTCCTATGGAAACAGTAGTGCCATGGGAAATTGTCACTCTGAGAATCACAGCAATTCTTCCCCAGAAGAAAAGCATTATTTTTTAATATAATTCAACAGACTGTTATAAATGATGGAGAAGAGATAGAGCTTCCTGTTCCAGAGCAAGGAGAAAAAGACTGGTAGGAAGAAAGGTTGTCTCGTCCCTTACAAGCTCGAGATCTCCGTGGGTTAACTACCAAGAACTAAGAAACATGTAAATCACTATACTACTCAGAGCAGCACCAAAATCAGTCTGTCACATCCTTGTTTTTTCCCCAAAATCTTCAGAAAAATCCTTTCTGTGCTGTAAATGCCATAATTTTGAGAAAATTATACTGTGTTTTCAATGTTTAACGCTGACTTACATGCAAAACATAGCTCAGTCTTACTCAAACAACCGAGACAAATGCTTCACATATTATGCATGAGTTCTTCCACAAAGCTCTTGATACAGATTATAGACAATCTAGACACGGTGTCATCTTAGTGTTGAAAGTTTTGATAACACTGAATGATTAAATGACTTCATAGTAGACCCACTCCAAGGTTTTCTTGAGGAAACTCTTCCCTAAACCTCTCTTGTTAGGCAGACCAAAGAGATTTGAGCCCTCAGCAATGAAAAGCGTGTTGCTGTACCAAACAGCAGAGGAAACACAGGTACAGCTTAGTGCAGCTCTCCAGGTCGGGAGACTTCTGGTAAAGGCGTTTAGTAGAGACTGGGGACATTTCCCTTCTTAGGGACCGGTACCTGTCTGAGAACATTAAATTTTAACAACTTCAAAGGACCATTAAGAACCTAGTAGGACTTAGAATAAAGCAATGTCTAGACATTTCCAGTTTCTGCCCATTCTAAAAGTATTTCTTCTTTAAACAGTCACTGGGAAAATAGGTTTCAGAAAATACACACTTCCCTGGTTCATTAGGCCCAAAGAGAAAAGTAGACAGAGAAGTCCAAGGGGCAATACAAGCCTTATTTCCACATGTGTTTCCCCCCTCCTTAAAGCACTGAATCATTTTTGCTGTGATAATAAAGGTCAGGGAGGTTGTGAGCCTCCTGATGATGCAAATGCCCCTTACTAAAGAGAGGAACCTGAAACGATGCCAGATGATTCATTGGCCAGTGAGCAACATCCAGATCACAAGAAAACCTTGTGGCACAGGGCAAAGAGCTCCTTGTTATAATGAGGTCCCCGATACATTGATTTTGCGCCACATGAAGTATTTTTCCTCCTTCCCTAATACGTAGAGAGCGCTGTACCTGTGGTGTTCATCCCTCAGCTGCAGAAGCAGACTCGGGTCTCAGGCTTTCTGGCAGCCTGGAGAAGCTGCTTTGTGTATAAGCCTCTGCTGGGACTTCTCTACAATGTTTCATTCTCTCTGTGCTTTTGGAAATGCCTAAGCCCAGAATTCAGCCATCAGCACCGCTCCAGCATGATACCAGTGCTCCGAAAAGTCACACCTGAATGCGCCACTTCAGTGTTTATCTACATTTCAGACAGAATAATTATCTAACTTTTAGGCTGAGAGGTCTGAAAGCATTAGAAAGCACATCACAGGTAACTCTGGGGAAATGTGTTTTGCAGAGAGCTGGCTACAGCACATCCATGGGAGAGAAAAGCTGAGAACTCCCTGAGCCTTGTGAAGGACTGCAAGTAGGGAAAGTGCCTTGTCAGGTGAAAGCAATGTAACAAATACACAGAGCAAGGCAGCAGGAGGAAAAGGGCTTCAACTTCCCCCCCTCTCCCCCCCCAGAGAGGTCAGCATCCTGAGAAGAGGGAATATTGCTTCCCAGTCAGGCCTCGGCAGCTTTCTCCCCTCTTTCAGGGTAGACTCCTTCCTTCTTCCAGAGGCAAGCAGCAGCTCGCTCCTCTCAGTGTTTGCCCGAGCATCTTCTTTTCCTGCTTCTGCAGGCTTCAGCAAGCAGCATCCCTCCTTCTGCAGCCTCAACAATTCCATAAACACTAAGGGACAGGGCCTGGAGAAGGGGTAGAGAGCTTTGTCTGCTGCTTGGATACACACTTGCAGTTCTGTAGGAGGACAGCTATGTAAGATTTCCCAGAGTTGTTCAGCCCTCTCCCTGAGCAAGTGCCATTTTTAGGTCTGTCACCAGGGATAAGACGAGGCAACTTCTCTGTAAACAGAGTTCACAAAGCGTGCGCTGCTGAAGGCTTCCACCGGCGCCTCCCACAGTGAGCACACCATTTAGGGCCTCAGCTACAAAGATGACATCGGTGACTTTGTAGTTTCACATTTAAAGCAGGGATTTTAAAGTGTTGCAATTTGAGGGGGAAAAAACCAAACAAACCCCCCGTCCAGTCTTCTGTACTATCTTGACCTGAACAGTTTCTTCTCCTGAATTTGAAATGCTTGGATTTTGAAACTAGATTTCTATGCTTTAAAATATTTGGTAGTTTCCTGAATATTTGATGCTTCATTTCTGAAACACTATGACAGCCTCATCATACATTTCATTCTACAATCCTGGCAGTTCCAAGCTCAATTTTTCCTTTATTTTTTGTCCAGGGCCACACTGGTGAGCAAGTTGAAGAGAGTTAAATGCACAGGACTATTGGACCTTAGATTCCAGATGTTCCATCTTGGAGAACTCAGCTTCTCCTGATCTTTATAGTTCTAGGCCAGGAGAGACTTGGACCTTGTATGTCCATCTGTACAGTCTTCTCGAGTCTTCTGGGATCAGCACGTTCCTTTGCACATTTGAAAATGCTTGGTTTTCATCTGCTGCTTCGTTGTTTTGGATCCCAACTCTCCACAAATTATATTTATTTTCTGAAAAGCCTGCAATTCTGCCTCTAAAATGTGTGTAGTTAGAGGCCCCTTTCTGCTGAAGATTGAGGCTTTAGAAACAACCCAAGACATGTAACCAAAGGAAGTGACTGTACCACAGAATAAAACATAGTTCAGCTCTATGAAGAAGTTGAGAGGGAGAAGATACAAAAGTTGTGTAAAATTGCAACTCGCGAGCACACAAAACAGAAGATTAAAAAAAGCAGATTAAAAAAATGTTTACTAGAAACTGTAAGAGAGGAGGCTAACACACCTTTGTACACTGCACATCACTCCCGTTAAGCAGGAGGAAGAATGATTTATTCCCATCAACTGCAGAGTGATTCCACCACCTTCCCAAAGGGTTTCAGTGCTAAACAACGGCACCCAAAGCAGAGACCCACTGAAAACCACAGACAAGTGATCGCACCAAGAAGCGCTGAACCCAGGCCCTACAGCAGATCAAATCTGATCGATCGTGAGGACACATCACCATCCTGTGTTGCCAATCGATTCAGCAGAGCAGAAGGGAAATGCTTTGGGGGCTGGAGGGAAGAATCGCTCATATGGAAATTACTGACAAAGCAAAAAAAAAAAAAAATCCACAGTATGTCTGGCCTATAAAGAGGAAAAAGAACACTTCTGCCACAGATGGGGAACCAGCTAAGCAAGCTACTGACTGCTTCAAGCTGCTCCTCCTTCCTCCCTTGCCTGGTAGGATTAAGCTTGCCACAAGCAGACATTACAAAACTGGAGAGAACTAGACTTGTTCCTTCGGAGGCAATAGCCAGTTACAACTCCAGGAAAAACATCTTGATACATTCTGCTGTGGACATCATTGGCTTTGGCAGCTCTGTGGGAGGAGGGAAACCCTTGCGCAGTGGTGGGGGTGGCTGCAAGGGGAGACAGCAGGCTATCGAACTACAGCCTTCAATCACCCACTCAAAGACCTCTCCTGTCTTTGCAGGAAGGTCAGAGAAGAAAAATGCTACAAATAAAAGAATCAGGCAACCCTCTCAGGTTGTTCTGGGTTCTTGTCAGGTGGTGTTTTGTCTGGGTTTTTTCCCCCCCCAAAAGCAGTATATATAGGAATGTCGTCTTACTCAACAACCCATCAACATTTTTCACCACACTAAACGTGGCACGGACATTTTCCTGAGCTTTCAGATGGCAAGTCTGAGCTTGACACTGTGTGAGGGGGTTTCTTTTCCCTCTGCTGAGATTATCCTATGACTACCAGACACCCTCAGAAGTCCCCAGGTACCAGCCAGCCAAGGGCACCATGCTCAGAGCTGCAATGTCCATCCTCCCTGCTGACAGGGACCCCAGCTGTGCCTTGCGTTGGCAGCAGCTCAAAAACCAATTGAACAGCCACCACTGACAACAGTATGCACACGGCAGTTCAGCGAGGTCGCCAAATTTTTCCAGAAGGATCATGCCAAACCCTAAGCCCGTTCCTGGCTTTGGCCCAGGACTTAACCTAGTATTTGAACGCCTACGTGGTCCCTGAGGAGAGCTCAGCTCCGGGAACTTCACATGCCTTCTGAGCAGGGCCTCATGAGAACGGATGCTTCACCTCAAAACTGTGTTTGCTGCTCCTGCCACAGGGCCTGTTTAAAGGGCAAGATCATACATCCTCTTTTAAGTGGAACAGCAGTCAGGCCGAGCTTTCTTCTTGGGCTCAGCCACTAACAGGATGGAAAATGTTCCTGCATGCTATGAAACAAACATTGGCAGGAAGCGGGAAGTGGTTTCTATGCATGGAATGGACAGTTCAAGAAAAAAAAAAATAAATATTCTCCCACTTGTGGGCTTTTCCACAACACCAGGGTTTTCCTTTCGTGACCATGTTTCTCTCCCATTACTTACCTAATTTGCCAGAAATGAACATGGAACTTGCTCATCACCTGGAGGGAAGCGCGTTGTGCTGCTGGGATGACAGGTTCCAGAGACACTGCAGCAGGACGAGGAGCTGCAATACATTTCTAAGGAAGAGAAGGCCATAGCGCACTCATGACGCTTAGTCCTGTGCAAACAGACACTTACCTGAGAAGGACCACAGGTCTGCCCCTCTAAGCTGCCCGAGTCAGGTTCAGCTCTCAGAGCCAGTCGGCTAGAACACAAAACCAGCCAAACACACAATTGCGGAATACAGGATTTATCAGGAAGGGGGATGTGGCAGCCAGCCTGGGGAATTACGTAATGAAACCAACCGAAAGTCTCTCCATGCATCCACCAGAAGGAAAGTGATCTGCCTCAGGGCAATATACTCCAGTATCACGTATTGGTAGGTATGTCAGATGGCAAGAACACAGAGCTAGCAGGAACTCCTCTTTACTGGAGTAACTGCAGACAGGGATGGAAGGCAGGAGACTGCAGAAGCATCAACATTAGTGTTCTCATTCAGGTTAAAAGGATATGCTTTTGAAGTAAGCTTTGAAGTTACCTCCACATATCATAGGTTGGAAAAGACCTTTAAGATCATCAAGTCCAACCATCAACCCAACACCACCATGCCTGCTAAACCACATCCCGAAGTGCCACATCTACACATTTTTTCAAACACCTCCAGGGATGGTGACTCCACCACTTCCCTGGGCAGCCTGTTGCAATGCCTGACCTTTGAATCGTGTTGTGAAGCAGTGTCAAACCACGAAAACAGGAGGACCAGTGAGCTAGGAAATGCAGTCCCAGAGCACCCCGACACACTGCAGCCTCAAGTGGGCATTCAGTCTGCAGAACAGACCACAGCACATCAGCAACAGATGTCTGCAGAACAGACCACAGCAAAAGAAAAACCCTACCCTAAAGCGTGTATGGCACCAACTACTTTATTGCAAAGAGAATTGCTTGTCTACAGTATTTTGTAATGTAGAAATTGTCAGAAAACCAATCTCATCCCACGGGTACCCTCTGCATATCTCATACCAGAGACACATCTACAGCCTTTGAAATGAGAGAAAGCAAGAAGAGGAAATGAAAGCCACTCAATCTTGAAGTCAAATTCGCCCTCCACACAGCTCTGCCATCAGTGTCAAGGATAGGAAAAGAGGTACCTCCTACTTCAATTAACAATGCAAGTCTACTAGTTAAAACAACAATTTATCCTTCAGTCTCCCAAGGGGACACTCTCGTCATCAGCAGCTGCTCTGAACGGTTACAGCTGTCTTCTCTAACACCAGAGTCCAACAGAAGGCTTAGTTATCACAGAATCACAGAATGTTTGGGGTTGGAAGGGACCTCTGTGGGTCATCTAGTCCAACCCCCCTGCCCAATGGCTTTGTCTTTTCTTACATAAAAGGATACCATCAACAACTACAGCAAATAAAAGTGATTTAGCAAAAAAAAGAATTCTTGAACAATTCACACCACATCATGCAAACCTCCCTCCAGTTGAATTAAACTTCCGCCACCAATTAGCAACTATATGATGACCAGAGCTGTTTGATGGACAAAGGGGGGTACACTGGCCATTCAGCCAGGTTGAAGCCCTGAATGGCTCCTCCCAGAAGCATTCTTTGCAGATGCGTATGACAGACACCGCACTCTCTCTCCTACTAGTCAATGCTTGTTTTGATCCCAGGGACAGAGAAAGCTCCCCACAGCTTCCAGGTCAACACACCTGTCTTCACCCTCTATTCTTTTTAGTGCACCTGTACTGCATGGAGAAAAGCCACCACACAGCTGCACACCTGCTGACTTACAGTCCCTCTATAAACAGAGGGTTTGCACAAGCTGTTATGTGTGGGTCACTATGTGACCCAACTGTAAAAGCCATTTTTAGTAGCAGTATTTTTGTAATATACCTGAAAATTTATAGGATTGCGAGGAAATGCAAACGAGGCATCCTGAGTAAGAGACAGCAACTGGTTCCATGACGATCTTACTTTGTGCTTCAGGAAGAGTTCTAAGATGCCAAACCCTACAGAAGTACAAAGGAGCTCTTTGCAATTGCATCCATGTACACCTTGTGGCCATTTCTACGAGGCAACTTTAACCTTGGCAAAATATACCCAGACCTTAAATGCTTCCATGAAAAGCTTATGCAAATGTGCACATAAACTGATAAAATCAGCATCTATAAAAGTCCATATAAACTGATTTGTCATTATATGTACTGACCTTATTTCAATTCAGTTTTCCTCATTCACGAATAAGAAAGCAGCAGTACGAAAGGACTCAGATGTTTCAATTTTTATTGCAAATCATTTGCTCCTGCAATATTTCATAACTATTTCAACTAAGGCAAACTGAAGAATGTTTACATTAACATTACTCTCATTAGCTGTAGCATGATATACAAATAGTCACATAAGCTTCAAATATGCAGCCTCATTTTATCGTCGTCCGGCTCTATTCTTCATTGCTTTCAAAGTTTTCCTCATGATTGGTGCAATTTCTTCAGTAACAAAACAAAAAAAGACCAGTTAGGATTACAGCTATGACTTAACTATTTTAACTGCTTGTCTATTAATATATGCTTAATATTATGCTAATACCATTTTATCTCGATAATCTTAGGAAATTAATTTACTTTTGATAGGCTTCTTTCCATCTTGAGTCATTATGCTTGAGCTACAGCTCCCACTGTGGCTAGCAGGGATCAGGTTTGATGATGTGTTATTTATGTCTCTGCTTTCTGGAATCCTTGTTCTTTTAAAAGAAGGAAATGAGAAAAAAGTTAGCGCTTGATATCAAGCTACTATTTGGTCTGTCTCATTCTGGAAAAAAACAAAAGTGATCACAAACAAAGACTTTATACATTTAAAAATTATAGGATAATTCAGATTAAAAGGGATCTTAGGTAGTCACTTAGTCCGTTTCCATTCTTGCACACATTTTCCAGATTTGATGCATCTTATCTGTTTTTAAAATTAAATGATCAAAATTTGTGACAGATCAAAACATTCAGCAATACCATTATGATTCACAATGCCCTGTGCTCTAGTTTGCTTTTAGTGATTGTTTTCCTCTTTGAACACAGCTGAGCTGCTAACTAGCTCTCTGAGAAAATGAGAGCAAATTTACACAAGCTTGCATATTTTTTTTAAAAGTAGGAATGTCTAGAAAAGGGCACAGTAAGTAACCCTAAATACTAGGTTGGAATCCTCAATCAACAGGACAAGGACTGAGGCAGATGCAGATACAGAGCTGATGCCTACTGCTAAAGACAGTTAAACCGACACAGCATTGAAGTGTCAGCATGATGTTATCAATCTGTGCAGCCTTGTACGCCTCCGAGCCAGTCGCTGACGTCTGCTGCCCGTTGTCATGTACCACTGCATGCTGGACTGCAAACAGCAGCCTGCTAGGGATCTGCATGTCTGCCACAGGACCCTTCTAGCTCCTGCTAGACCAGCTTCTTAAGCGAGGATGTCAGCTGTACAAATTCTACAGCTTGCATAACAGATAGGTTTTCGCAGGACATGGTCAAAGCAATGAAGTTAAACTCATCGTGCCTAAACAAACTCTTGTTTCTCAAGAAAGCAAAGCAACGACCCTCTTATGGCTTCTTTCACACAACAGCAGTTCTTCCTAATTTATCATGCCCGAGAAAAAAAAAAAACACACAAACACGTGCAGGGCTTTGAGTACATCACTCAGCTGCCGGTCCAGAGATTACTGGAGCAGAAAGGACATTTACCCTTGAAGCACCTGAACTGGAAGGCTGGTTTGTCACAACACAGATACAGCCTCCCACAGGGCAACTGAAAGCAAAAGCTTAACTCCAAGTGCCTTCCGCTACAGCCTTGGCGGGGGGCTATATTTTCATTGAAAAGAACAGTGTGGAAAGAAGCTTCAGAATCTCATCAACTAAAGGTGCAGCTATAAAAGTATCATATCTGGTGTAAAAGCTATTGTAAGGAGTTGCTACATCCAGGCTGTCATTCCTGCCCCAATACACCACCATCTTGAGCAGTAAGTCAAGGCTGCTTGACTAAGTCAAGCTCCTGAAATTCACAGAAAACACATTTTCCCATGGTTTTGTACGGGTTTTTTTCACCTCAATAAACCCAGGTCAGTTCAGCAATCTAGCTCATGTGCCTAAGACCAAACAATTACTCAGCACAGCTGCAGGCACTGCAGCATCATAACAACCAACTCAAAATTACTCCCCTGACATGTTCAGCTATGCTGTAAGCCTTGCATCGCATTTGCAACAGCTTAAGTTTTATCCTCCCTGTTTCCAGCTCTCTGTCACTATCCACTCACTTATTTGTCAACCTGCACAACTGCTCCCTAATTCAGGTTAATGAAAAATGTTCCACCTGCTGCTCCCCCACAGGGATAATTTTGAGAGAGCTAGTTGAAAAGCAGTTATGCCAACACGGGAACAACCACAGGCAATGGGGACAAGGGAGGGCACCATGCTCACCAGCAGCCACAGCACAGTGAGCGACTACAGCTTAAGATACCCACATTCAGGCAGTACGAATACTCTCCATGGTTTTTACGGTCCAACTGCTGGCACATGGACTTATCAACCCACGGGGTGTTTCTGAATCAAGCTGCTGATTTTTCTTTCAGACAAGACCACATATTCAAATAGTAAAAAACAGCAGTCTGTCTCCACGTAGTTGAGAAGGGAAGAGGAGGTAAAAGCTGGTGCTAGAGCTGGTTTATCTCCCTGCTGCAGCCATCCTCTTGGATACAAGAGAGCTCCTTAGGCTGGCAGGGACAGTATGACAAAAGTCACGTCTCAGCTTTGGTTCTCATGGCTGTTACTCTGAACTAAAGATGTCACAAAGAAAATTTGTACTGACAAAGACACCTAAATGCAAGTTAAAAGCATAGTACAGAACACTTACTTGCATTTCTCTATGGGATGAAGTTGGGTGACAGGCCCTGCTGTCCCATGGATTTCTTGCTGTCGGCGAATGTTCCTGGGTGGTTTTGCTGCACTGGTCACGTAAGCCATTTTTACTTGCCTGCCTAATACAGAAGCAAGGAACAGAGGATATGTGACTTTTTGTGCTCTTTATGTTCAAAGCTCAGTTGATAATATGGTTGTGTGGTAATTTCTAGGTTTAAATGGGGAAAAAATAATTCAGAAAATCTGGTAGCAAAGCAGTAACTAAACCATAGCAAATCATATACAGGCTGCATACAGTATTTCTTCATATATATACACTTTGGTGTTTGTAATTACATTCATACTCTTTGGATTGTTGCTTAGAAGCCTCAGTCTAACCAGTAAGGTAAGATTTGTCTACCATATGCTGCAAGTATTATGCATCACTATATTGTATTAATACATGGTGGGTTTTTTTGAGCAACTTGTAAACTAAATGGAACAGTGTTCTTTCTTGGTGACTTCTCCTAGAGGTACATCATTAGTGTTCAGCACAAACAAATCACCGAACCCTACACATTAAGTGTCAAGAATAGCAGAAGATACTGGGTCTTGTAAGTGGAAAAGCTAACCACAGATTTTACCTTTTGGTTTCTCAGATTGAGCTGAAAGAATATTTTTTGTAAGTGTCTTCAGTTTTTCCTCTCTCTGATTAAATAGTCTCAAGTACATTTCACGCCAAGACTCATATTCCAGAAGGCTCTCATTTTTAAAATCTCTCTGGCAGTGTTTCTTCCACAAGTGGTCAGACTCTTCCGTAAACGTCTAATTTGAACACAAGATATCTTCAATCAAAGACTTAAAATTTTCAAGAGTACCTGTTAGCTGAGCCTGTAGACAAAGCCAAATCCCCTAGAGAAAGGTGCAGAACAAATCCACCACATGTGCTGTCCCAGGTACCCCATACATGGAACATGGCAATACCATGCAGAGATACTGACTTGAGTCTAGAAATCAGATAGCTTCAAATAGCAGAGCTCTAAAGTTGAGTCAGTGAGCCATGCTTACAGGCTAGACTTGTTTTTCCAGCACAGCCTCCGGCCACACCAGCTCTCAACTTCAAGCATGCAGAGAAATGGCCAACTCGCACTACAAAGTGCTACACACTCAGAACCTCCATGTCCAAATGTACCATGGAGCTGAAGTCCTAACAGTGTAGATAAGTCTACCACACACATGAAATCTCACCCCAGATACTTCCCGATCAGCACGCTTTGCAGCCTTAGCAGTTTGCAACTCAAAAACAGTTGGTTCTGTTATGACTTTCCCAGCTATTTCAGTGGTAAATACTGTGGTCTTTTCTTTTTCTTATTTTTAGACACAGAAATACTTTTTTACCCACACTGGCTTTCACTTAGTCATCAGCAATAACTCTCCCAAATGCTTCAAATCCTGCCACTAAAGAAACAGAGGCTTGATAATGACAGCTGAATTCAAAGAAATAAGTTTGCAAAGACAGAAAACCAGTGTTAACCCATGGAGAATTTTTATCAAAAAGGGTGCAAGGAAGGCAGAACCAGACGCCTCATGTCCTCCGTGATTCCCTGAATTTAACAAGGCAGAATTTACCGGATTACACTCCTCTATTCGAAACAACTGCTCTGGTGTGCAACGTGTTAGCACAGGCTCAAGAATTTCAAAGGGCACACCTCCTACTTCATGTAGCGCTACAAAAGAGGACAGTACTTTCAGTATCTCATTTATTTTACTCAGTGGGTAACACCGCTCAAACAGTTTGAAAACAAAAATGCCAGTTAATTTTAGCAAGCGCTAACAGAACACATGTCTTAAAGTCAGGCTGTGAAAATATTTATAAAATCAGTCGTTCCACATTGACTGGCAGTTTTTGAGAATAGAGAAAGCATCTTTGAATAGCTGTTGCCCCATCTTTACCGACGTTCATCACTCCCCTCTCTGCCTACACAAGGGAATAAGCAATTTCTTGATCACTCATTCCAATTTATGTAAACAAACATCTTGGAGAGGAAAAAAAAATTCAACAGGCTTTTTGGCTAATAAATTATAGGACATTATATTTTAACTAAAATTGGAACTTTAAAAAAGGGAAGCTTTCAAAACAAAACCATATTTTAGCATGGCCATAAATTCATTTTTTTAAGTGCCTTTCAACCTGCTCTGAGGCACCATTTGTAGGGAGGGGCAATATTTTTTAGTAGGCCAGTTAGTGGCATGGAGAGAAGAAAAAAAAAAAAAAAGGCAATCTGATACACTTTCAGGCACAGCCTGCTACAAATACCTCAAAGTACTCACAATCAATATTATTTTGCAGCACACGGATGCACTGTTCATACAGTGTAAGCATCTTTGATAGACAGACTGTTTTAGCGCCGGAGTAAACTTGCATTTTAGAGTTCAGTCTCCGTCCCGTGAATTGAACCGTCTCACTGACTTGCTGGGGTGCTTCCACAACCGGTGCTATGGAAGCTGCAAACAAAACATCAGGCAGGGTTTCCTTTACCTCCTGACATTTTACAGTACTTTAAACATTCAGCTTTGAGAGAAACACAGCTGGTAGGACACATGTATATTCATTTTTCTTGACATACAAAGTTACTGCATTACAGTTTGAGGCCCTGACAAGTATTATGTGTTACAGAAGTCCATTCATCATCATCTAAGACCAAGACAGCACGTATGTTGCAAGTGAGCTGCACCAACTCAAACCAGCCTCACATTATTTAGCTCAGGTCTCATGAGCTGTGTTCACATCTAAACTACTCTGATACCAGTCTACAGCACATTATTGATAGTCCTGAGTTACCCTGGTGAAGCCAGAAGCTGCAACAGCAGTGATGTTTCAAGACCAGAGTGATATTAAGCCTCTGAAACCTCCCAAGAGCTGCTAGGAGAGCCGCTGGCACTTTGTGTCACCTGCCTACAAAGATGCTATGCCAAAGCTAGACCTACTGCTTCCTATATTTGTTTTACCCAAGATAGTTTCTGCTAAGGCTTTGCCTGCTATAAGGTATAGACGGGAGTAAAGATATAAATTGAGTCTGTAGAACTACCACCTGATCTATGCCTTTTCTACACCTGTGGTAGCCTTCCACAGTATGTCTTCATTCAGCAAGTCAAGAGGGAAGCCTTTGTAACTGCCATCAGCACCAACAGATTTCTACAGATGAGAAAGTGAAGGTAAGACATTTCTGTGTCATGGACAGATAAGCTAGTATAGTTTATTAGGAAAGGGGATAAAGATGGCTCTACATAGAGAAAACAAACGCACTATTTCACATTTATCAGCCTTACATACTACTTACCTTTAAAGTCTGCAGCATATGGGGGAGATGAGATTGAGATGCCCGTGAGAAATTTAGGCAGTGGAGTATTAAGCAGATCTTGGAGGGATGCCACCTTGGCCTGTGCACAGTCAAGGAAACATTGCTTCAACATTACAAATCTGGCATTACTGAGGCTTAAAATAAACTACAAAAAATACCTCTTAAGTTATATTAACTAATATAACGAGAATTACTGCTTTTCTGCACTAAAATTTACTCACTGGATTACTTTTCAGCATACCCTTTCATACTCTGCTTACCAAGACTACATCACAAAAGGAACTTAGTGGGATATCTGCAATCAGTGCATAAAAAGAGATTAAAGAACAGAGTATTTGTGTTCGGCTAACAGGCTTTCAGATAAATTCCTATTGAGGTTAGAGGCATGTAGTGAATGACACTAAACGGCAAGACAAGAAAACCACAGTTAAATGTTTAAAGGCAAACTAAATGCCACTGAAAGACAAGAAACAGCTTTATACCTGGCCCTACCAAGTCTTCTGTATTGTGGTGGATAAGCCATTTAGCCTACAATTTTCACAGCTAACCCCTTAAGAGGGGATTTAAATATGCAGAAGTCTGGTAAGTACAGGTCCCTACAAATGCTCAGCATTATATGCAACATCTAAATTGGGTCTTAGGCGTCCTCCAATCGTAAGTCAGGCATTAATAGCCCAAAACTTGCATCTCCCTGAACTTCATTTCAGTATCTTTAACAGCTTTTCACAACTGTTGAAACATCCAAGATTTTTTCTCAAACAGTTTATGCTAGAGAATCATACACAAGCCTCTACATTAGTATGTCTCCATTTGGGACAGAAGACACCACATTCAGATTGCAGATCTTCCTCAATAAACGAAGTCTGGAGCTTTCACATCACAGTAAAGATAAAAGACTGAAGAGAACTCTAATTCCCAGTGCACAAAAGGGCTTCATTTAAAAGGTCTAATTAATACACGTTTAGATTTACCTTGGCTCAGAGGAGCTACTTAAGCTTCTTCCACTTCAAGGGACTAGGATGGTTCACATTTCAAACATGTATAAGCTTTTTTTGTATGCAATATTTCGGTTTACTTCAACGTACGCAAGAAGGAAGTTTACTTCCACTGCAGACCTTAACATTCACTGTTAAATAACCTTAGCACCTGACAAAACAACTGGGCTATACGCAAACAGCCGCTGCAGTCATAAAGCAGGCTGGTGAAGAATGGAACTAGGGGGCATCTTTCCAAATGTAAGTACTTATACTTTGCAGGTAAAAGGCAGATTAGCTGATATGGATCAAAGGCTATCGCCACATTGGAAATCATCCTAAAAATACAAGACAATTGTAAACAGCCAGTATGTAATAAACAATCATTTTTTGCCCCAATTATTGCAATTATTGGCATTTGCAATGCAGCTGATATGTCAGAGCCATGCAATCTGTTGCTTAAAATAAACACAGCTGACTTCCACTGAAAATAAAGAGTCCAAAGCACTTCTTCATCTGCAGTTTATGTGCTATTATATCAGCCATACAGTGCTTTACCTTTTTCTTGGGAGCCTCTGATTGATCACCCTCATGTTTCTTTCCATCTTCCTCTCCCTCTTTTGCATGAGAAAATTTTGAAGTCTTCTGTGGTGATAAGCTGTTCTTCTGTTCACTGCACTTCTTTGGCCGTTCACCTGTAGAACAAGCCTTCCTCTTTCTTTTTTTGGTAACCTGATCATAATTAAGATAAGATTCAAAAGACATAGTAGGGGGCTCAAATTCCTCATCACTAGATAATACAGCTTTGCTTTTTATGACAAATTCTTGTTTCGATTTCTTCATGTGCTTAGGATTTCTCTGTTTGGAAGCATGCTTACTACACTTTTCCTTCAGGGGTGATAGCTCTTTACTGGCTACAGAGGAACCTTGCTTTTCTGGAACTTTCTTGCTGTCTCTGGAAGTTCTCTCTCTGAAGTCACTTTTTTTAGCTTGAGGATTGGTATTCTGGGAAGCACGCTTCGAACCACTGCTGCTACATTCTTTATTATTACATTCTTTTTGAGCCTCAGAATCTTGACTTTGGTGTGTCTTTTCACTGCGAGCATGTTGCTTATTCAACTTTTTAGAAACAGGAGAGCTATTGGAACTTCTGGAGGCCAGTACAGATGCTTTGGACTTCTCTGGAGGCTTAATCTCCTTGGAAGCGGAAGATTTTGTCTCACCTTTTTCAGTACTTTTTCTTCCTCTGTGACCACTGCAGCATTAAAAAAAAAAAAAAAAAAAAAAA
>Ga0065711_1041243_pt1 | contig 16289 bp, 2 predicted proteins | sample Hoacrofraction12_FD_59098 | JGI IMG/M metagenome (GOLD analysis project Ga0065711, IMG submission 59098) | Hoatzin crop microbial communities from Cojedes, Venezuela - Epithelial fraction 12 v2 (version 2) | ecosystem: Host-associated > Birds > Digestive system > Esophagus > Crop | place...
GGAATTTTATTCCATTAGATCGGAATGGTCAGCTGGTCAATGAAGCTCAGTTTAGATGATGTAGCACATGCTTTTGTATTATTCTGTTTATCAGCAATATGCCCAGTTGGAAAGCTCTTTCTACTTAGCGGTACCAAGGTTACTTATGTTTTTTGTTGGAAAAAATTGACTTCATTTCTAGACCGAATTTGCTAACTTACATTTTGCCTCATGGTGTATTTGTAGGACTGGGAAGTTCTTTCCCATCAAATTTCTTTTCCTCTTCTGCTTTTACACTGTCATCTAAAGACCTCTTTTTCTTTGATAACTTATACAGGTTGAACTCTTTTCGTATTTTGCAACTCTTTAATCATTTTGTGTTTTGTTTCTGAAGAGAATGCCATTGCTTAAAATCCTCATTGCATTATGCATCCTAAAAATGAAAACTGCACCATGGCCTGAAACAGACACTATGTAAATATCTTCCTACCTCTTGTTTTCCTGTATATGCATCTTAGAATTAGACTTTTCTTTTTTTTTTCTTTTTTTGTATTAACATTGTGCTGAGGGCTCAGATTCAGTTATTCACCTATCACTGTCTTCAAATATTCTTAAGAGTCCGTACTTCCTAGCCAGCATCCTTGCATTGTAAGCATGGCTTTCATCCTTTGTTGCTTGAAGCTTGAGCTTTAACTTCATTTATACCTGTATAGGTTTTCATTGATAGCTGTGTAGGCTTTTTTCTGGGACCCGGTTTATGCAGCAATCTAGGTCAGTGGTCTGTCCTCTGCCTGGTGTGCCAGTCACAAAAATATGCTGAAGATATCTCCACAAGGACCCTAGTAGGATATCTGAAAATAACATTTAGTTGTAAGACCTATTAGTTAAACATTCCTCAGTCAATTTAATATATGCACTGCTGATTTGAAGCTTTCAAAAAAGCTGTGTATGTGCTGACAAACAGCCATTTTTCCGAAAGCTTTAAATTCCTACCAGAACTCATCTTATAGTGGCAATATTGCTTTTACTTAACAAACCAATAGTCTTATGGAAGGAAGTTATCAAGTTATCTTAACAAGGTCTATTTTCTGTAATCCTGTGTCAACTGACATTAATTATATAACCCTCCTTTAATCATTTTTGCCAAATCCCATATTAATTAAACTTTCTGTTATTTGGTTGGGATTGCACTTTTACTTGCAGACCTGTAATTACCTGGATTATCCCATTTATCTTTTAAAATTATTTTATATAGTATTACAAAGGGCATGATAAGGTTCTTTTTATTTTAGTGAAAAGAAAGCGGTTTTGTATTCGTACAGTGTTAGGCTTCCGATTTTTCTACCTGGATTTCAGTTAGTCGTAAACTAGTTTACTACTTTCAAGCTTGCAATACCGGTTATGACCACTGGGAGACACTATTTAATTGATTTTGGGTTGAAATGGTAACTTTTGCTTCCGTTACCGTATCTAATAGACTAAGACTGAACCTTTCATCTTCTGTGAACAAACTGCTTTGAGTTGCTTATAATATAACTAGACAAATTTCTTCTCCAAAATAAACTAGAAATCGATGCTGTTCTGTAATATAGAAAAAAAAAAGTCTTGCAGATCTCTTCAAGCACTTCAGGAACATGAAACTACAAAATGTTTACAATTATTGGAAGCATAAAACCAATTTATTTATCACAATACTTGGTTTTTACTATGGCATACATTTGATTTTCTTCCCACCACCCTTTTCCTCCTTGGATGCAGTTCAAAAGTTTACTGCATCACTGAATTGCGAAGTTGTATACCATTTGTTTTACTTATCTTCTGTGCCTTTACTTTGTGTATTCCAGGGCTTTTAATACGTGTACTGATAAGAGATCTCAAATATTATTTAAAGGAAAAGAGCCTTTATACTAACATCATTAGAATGTTAAGCTTTAGTTGACTAAGGAGTTTTAGGTTGGTTGCACATGATAATATTTTTGTTGTATTCAGGTATTCCTGCTTTCATAAAATGTATTTACATTCACTACACTAGAAATTAGGAAAACAATTTAGATAGCTCAAAGGAGCAGTCCACCATACCAATCTTTCTGTCATCAAAAAGATTGGTATGGTGGGAGCCTTTACAGTGAAGTGATGCTCTGTGGTGCCTCAGCTTCAGGAAAAGCTCCTGTATGGGTTCAAAGGATAATCGTGGGTAGAGATGGAAAGGCCTAACAGGTCACCTTTTCCACCCACTACCAAAATGGGATTGCTCCCTATAGTATATCTAGCTCAAGTTCGGGGTCAGTGCTGCACAATATAATGCTCTAAGGTTTATTTATTTATATGCCACAGTAAATAGAAAACAGAATTGCAAGGGTGACATTTTTACCCCTGCTTTCAAAATCACAAGGAGAAGTTTCTGGGTGAAACTCATTAATTTTCTCTTAGGCCGCTATCATAAGAAATTAAATGGGGCTGACCTGTGGGGAACTCTGCTGTTGTGATTTTCTGTACAAATGAGATACAAAAGGTTTTCCCTGAGAGCTCAGAAATGTATATTGAAACTAAAGGAAAATATATCTTATCTTACTGTATTTCTGGTCTGCAGCTGTGCATCTTAGGTGCTTTGTATTTTTCTCACTAAAAGGCTATGAGTAAAGATTTTACACCCATAACTTCTCTATACTCTGGCAAATCATATTGCCTAGCAGGGCTGGGCAAAGAAGAGTTCACTCTTTTTTTTATATATATAATTATTTACAAAGAAAAAAATGTAAAATTTCAAAATACATTCTTTCATCATAATTATTGTTAAGAACTAAGTTTTAGCCAGCAAATAATTCAGGTATACCTAGTTGTAAATAGGAATACTGTAATACATGCTGCTCGGTTCTGTATGTAATGATATTATTTGTGTTTCCTTACTGCATGTGTGTGAAAACTGACCAACAGTGAATATTTTGAATTTAGCATAAAAGTCATAAAATGACACATGTACTGCTAACCATTGATTGTGCCATTTGAGGTTTTCATTTGGCAAATGTTCAAGCTTAAAATGTGTTTTTCATGATTATTCTCCTTATTAAAGCTCATTTGCTATTCATGGAAAGTGAGCACAAAAGGGATGCAAACAGTCAAAAGAAATCCAGTTAAAAATTCAAATTAATATCCAAGGGAAATGGATTGCAGTATTTGCCCAACTCTACTGGGTATACTCTGCCGCTGAATGTCTTATTAATAGGTGCCTTTGTCATGGTCCTCAAGGCTTTCATCACAAATGTTAGATAGTTTTGTTATGACTTCATATTGCAGTCATTATGCAACATTTGTTCTTGATATTGCTGAAATGGTTCTGTTAAAGTGATGCTAGGCGACAGTGTTCACCATGTGGCTCCTCCTTTTTCAAATTAGTTAAAAACTTATTCGTTGTGATACTGAGTTTACAGGTGGTGAAGTCAAAAAAGCTCAGGTCATCATCCCTTGCTAAAAGCTGTGATGTTATTTCCAAAGGCCTTGCTCATACTAGCTTCAGGGACTCCAGTTATCCCTCTGTAACTGCCTATGTAGAAAAAATATTTACCTAGTGATGGGAAGAGTCTGGATCATCAACTGTGAGAGCAGAATGCAGTAACTGTGGTTTATTTTCTGCTTATGCGGAGCTCCTGCATGCTAAGTTGCACTTTTTAAATTCGTTTGCTTGCATGGGAGCAGGATATGTATTTATGGTTCTTTTCTTTCCACTGCTTTCACCCACAAGGTCTAATTGAAGTAAAAGTAAGATGATCAGTGACTGTCTTCTGAGTCCCAAGCATTTGATACAACTGCCATAGTGCTACCTATTAATACTTCAGAAAATGGTATAACACCTCCTCTGATCCCATTTGAATCATAGTATAGCATTGTGATGGGGTCATAACTGTGGCTAAGGTGTCAGGTTCTGCAGCGTAATGCACACCAGTGTTGTCTTCACTACGTCGCCTGGCTTTCAGTGAGCTGAGCTGTGGAATAGTTGAGGGTAGGAGGGATCTCAGGAGGTCTCTAGACCATGCTAATTCAGCAGGTTGACTAGGACCATCTGCAGTTAGGTTTTGAATATCTCCTATGATAGAAGCTCCACAACTTCTCCTGGAAATCTCTTCATGCCTGACCACCCTCACAATAAAACATTTTTTTCTTAGTTTTGAGTGGAATTTCCTGGTTTTTTTTCAGTTTCTACACGTTGCTTTTCATGCTGTCACTGGGCACCACTAAGAAGAGTCTGGGTCTGTCTTCTTTACTCCCTCTGATCGGACTGTATGCACAACTAAGCTACCTCCTAGAACTTTCAGGAGGGATGGATAAAATTGAGAAATGATGTTTTTTGGTTTTGTTCTCCTGGATGGCAGTTAGGAATTATTTTCATTACAGATCTCTGTAAATAGAGAAAGGGAAATTATCTGAAGCCGAATGGTAAAGAATAATATAAGTAGTTGCTATCTTTTTGTTTGTTTGTTTTTAAAATATAGCAAGTTGCAATAGCTTTCACATATGAGCCTACAGTAGTACTTTTTGCTTGCTGCAATTTCTGAATGAAGAAAAAGGGTTAAAATATGGGCTATAAGCTTTGTACTATAGTTAAATATTGCAACATTTATGTGTCAGCATTCCCTGTTACATTGGAGAGTTAAAGTTATGTGAGAAACTGCATGGTTTCTAGAGGTAGATAACTGAAAAAGAATTTGCTGCATCATTCAGCCTGAGGTTTTGGAGGTGCATTTACTCATGCAAGCTGAGGTCAAAGGCTAGTGCTTTTCAGAAAGGTCTTGCTTCTTAGCCAAATTTATAACTGCTTGAACTAAAGCAAAGAAGATAAAATTATTTGCCTGGGGTCACATGCCAACTGAGTGCCTCAGCCAGGATTTGAGCCAAAGATCCATTCTTTTGGTTCATCACCCTTGACTGTAAATAGTAGATTTCATTCTGGTTTATGAAGATATTAGGCAGATAGCATAATGTTTTATAAGTTTCTGAAAGAGACTGAGGTGCCATTATAATGAGGAAATAGTCTAATGGGCTAACAAAAAGTTAAGAGAAAACAAGATACAAAAAATATTGTCAGAGGAAGAAATTAAACCTTGGACCAGTACTTTGCTGTTAAACCTCTTGGACCAGGATACAGGGTTTCCCTGGGGAGAGCAGTATGGGTTGCACAATCTGGCAGTCTGTCACCTCTGGCTGTCCCCATGACCTCCAAAGGGAAAACCCACCATGTATTGCAAGACACATCACTTGAACACTTCAGGTAGATATCTAAAGTTAAGGAGGTAGGCTGACCTAGCTTCTTTCTAGTGAACAAAGAGAAAGACTGTTGTGCTTAGAAACGGGTGACATGAACACTCTTTCAGGCAGAGCACTGCCCACTATAATGATCTTCTTCCCACCCAGACTTCAAGCCAAATCTGTAGAACTGACAATGTAAAGGGATTGCCAAATACATTGCATGTCCCACCTTTTCAGGTCACAGGGAATAAAGTGGCTGCTGCTATGCATGGTCCAAACAGAATCATTTGAGCTTGTGCTCTCCTGGTGTGAAGAGGCTGCTATAGGTTGCCTAAAGTATTAGAAATATACATGAGTAGTAAGACAGCATTTTAATACATCCTGTTCAGAAAACTTTGTGTTTGTCTGTAGAAATGGAGCTACTTTATGTGGCAGCTGATATGATGTGGAACTTTCTGGGGACATGAAGGACATGGGAATGCCCATCAAATACCAAGAGGCTCATTTAATCTAGTGAGAGACTGCCTGATTTTTTGTATTTTTCATATTGATCATAGAATCATAGAATGGTTTGGGTTGGAATGGACCTTATCGATCATCTTGTTCCAACATCCTGCCATGTGCAAGGACACCTTCCACTAGACCAGGTTGCTGAATGCCCTGTCCAACCTGGTCTTGGATGATTATTTTAGATAAATGCTCAGAAATGTTTTGGTGCTTATTTTAGATTTTTTTTTTCCATTCTTTCTCTAGTGCTGATTCCACATTACAGTATGTAATGTGTGCTACTGAGGAAGTGCAAAGCACCAATGTGAGGAGGTGTCCCACATGTTGGACTAGCGAGTACAGCTGCAGGTAAGAGAAAGTTTTTCTGCTGGTGCAAACTGAATGCAAAAGAGCATAACCAACTCTGTGGCAGAACAGTCTGTATTTAGAGTCAGATGACATGGATACTCTTTCAGATGTGACAGCCTACACCTTTAGAGGCATGTAAGAAGGTGGAGGGACAATCTTGGATTATTCAGTCTAATATTTTTGCTTAAAATTGAGCTTAGCACATTGTTTTCCAGCTTATTTTACCACTTCTTTTTTTTTTTTTTCCTTCTGGTATGTCCTGCCCCTTCAGTTTCATTTCTGGAATTTTATATCTCCTGTTGATGATTTCTATTCCTTATCTTCCCTTGATCCATTTCGGCTTCTCTGTTAGATTCTCTCCCCTTGAGTCTCCAACTAATGTCTGCCCGTATGTAAGATTAAAAAAAAATAAATTACAAGATGCTAGGCTGTGAAAGGAACTAGAGAATGTTTATGTGCTTGCAGCAGGCTGACCAGTAAAATGACTTTATTTCTACAACATTTCAGATGCTGGGCTTGACAGTTTCATTTCCAAAACTATTTATATTCACAAAAGTCCATAACAGCATTTCCATTATATTCTTACATGATATTTTTTTGCCTGTATTTCATCAAGTTAGCTTCTTCTATTCAGGCCTGATTTCAGACAATAGGAACACAAAGTGGAAAAATCCTTTCTAAAAGAGGCTATAGCTTTTCATCTATTGAAGCATCTTTCTGTGTTCCAACATATTTTTATCTCAGCGTACAGCTTCTCCTGTTTATTTGATCCAATGGTATGACATGCAAAGGAGATTTAGATAGAAGTTTCACCTGAAGAGTATGTGTGCTCATAGCTAAGGAACCTTACTAAAACTGCCTTCCTCATTATTCACCAAAGTCCTCTTGCTGTTCCAGATACTGCTTCCAGAGCATGCCATATGAAAGTAACGGCTAATGATAACTGTTGCTTCACATTGAAAACATAGAGAGAGTAGTTATTTTACTAAATTAGTACCAGTGGACATCACAATAGGCTAGGATGAAGAAGAATGATCAATTTTATCTTCTTGCTTTTCTAAATTTTATGCTGTCCATTTATAAATGTAATGTATTTTTCTTCAACTTCACTAAAAGTAAAAAAAAAAACACCACAGTTTGCGGTTTGGAAAAGGAAACTACAACTAACTTTAAATATTCTTAAACAACATCATTGTATTAAATTCTAGCATGGTTTTCATAAAGAGATTGTGGAAAATCATTTACTGGAAGTTTGCAAGATCAAGTTAAATAAATGTCTGTTAGGAGTAGCCTAGGTGTAACTTGCTCCTTGCCACAGTAACCCTGTCAGTGATTCCCAGGCTTCCTAGTCTAGCAAGACGTTGCCAGCTCTCAGGACTTCTTTGCAGACCACGGGACGCCCTTAGTGTCAGTGGCTGTTGAAAACATAATAAAGACAACGCTTGCTATGATTTCACAAATTACAGTTTGGACTCCACTGGACATAATGATGGGTTTGGTTCCCTCCAGCTTTGTACTTCTGTGGTTCTTTACTGTTGCCGTAATTCCAGGGCAATGGTAGAATAAGTTTGTGATGATATATGATAATAACAACTGTCTGAGCTACAGCCCTTACTACAATCTCATTTGCTTGCCTCAGAGAGACTGCTTGCCCAGGAAGGTCAGCAGGTTGTTTGCTTCCTGTTGAGCTAATTGGCAGGGTGACAGCCACAGCCTGCCAAGCAAATGCATTTGTTTAATCTCTGCTGGTTGTGGATAAAAACCTCCAATAGACAAAAGAGGCCTTTTTTTAAAGAGCTAATTTAGAATTGGGTGAAGACGGGTTCTCCCCTTAAACCCCAAAGTATCGGTATTAGTTGCTGTAGATGTGTACAAAGAATACACATCCAAGCTCAGTTCAGATCCCTTTCTTTACCTGACAGTGCAGTAGTAAGAGAGTGAAACTATTGATCTCGGTATAACATGAAAGGTTTACCAGAACCAGGTAGATTTGACATGCATTGTTGTGTACTTAAAAGCTGATGCCAATTACAAGTGCAAGATTGAATGGAATCTAGGAGAGATGACGAGCTTCCTGAACTGGTTTACAGTGTGTGAAGCTGGTGGACAGTACCTTTCCACTTCTGTGTAAAGGGTGTATGCAAGGCCCAAGGGAGTCAGTGCAAAGCTTCTTGTTAATGTTCATGGACTTTTGATCAAGTCTTCAAGACGCAGTCAAGACTTCAGATGTTTTGACTTTGAAACAAAGGCTGTGGTGCAATTATGTAATTTCTATTATTCTCATTTAAACTGATGTGTGTTACTCATCACGCTGATCAGAACATGCGTTGCATCACTGTACTATTTCTGGTTTGATTGTGATAAACTTAGTACCCTTTCTCAGCCTGTGAAGTTGCACACTTCCTTCAGATCCTTCATTTAGCTTGTTAAAGTGCTTTTTAAGTTTTAAAGGACAAAGTTTATGTTTGTTTTCACCAATTAGAGACTACTGGTGTCTAATGGTATTCTAAAAATATGGGAATACTTTTAGTACTGCTTCATCTTTGCCTCTTTCAGAGATTTCCATACTCTTTTGTATGTAATGTTCCTGTTGTTGCCATCTCCCTGTAACAGGGGGCTATCTGTTTGGTATCCTTAGGATTTGCAGGTTTTAATTAGAATGGATTTATGTTGATTAGAGTTGATGGGATTGAAATGCCATGTAGTTATTAATTTCCTAGTTTTAATTTTGCTACTTAGTCATACGTTACCAAAAATATCTTAGAAATGCTTTTTTTTCCCTTGTAAAGTGGCAAAACAGAGAAATACATGCAGTGCGGCATGCTGTCATTTTGCAAATAAACTTCTGGCAGATCCTGACTTTTTAAATTCTGTAAATGCCTATTGAGCTACATGAAAATGAAAAGAAATATTTGCAGCCAAGTTTTCTTCAATATTCTTTGAAAAGTGAAATAAAACTTGTGGGAATTTCTGTTAGGATTTGCTTGTTTTCTTTTTACATTTAAAACATCAATGAACATAATTCCTTGAAATTCCAAAATTTGAAAATGTCGATTATAATTTTCGTATCTGTAGCATATGCAGTACAGACCTAGATTCTGTATAGAAGTTAATATCAATCAGCACATGCAAGGCTATTTGCATTTTTGCAGGTAGGAAAGTGAGGCATAAAATAATCTGTGGTCCAGTGCAATGGTCATTACAACCAATTTAAAGGCGTGTCTTTAGATTTCACTGTAACAGGATAAAGTCTTAAGTGGAATGGACTAGCTTTGTCGGCTGCTTATCCTGATGAATAAAAGCAGTAACAAAAAATCCCAGAGCAGATAAACATTTGGATTATCCTCTTTCCAAAAGTCCCATGCTGAGCCTATTGAAGACAAAGATAGTAGACCACAGCGTTAAGATACAGAAGTCCAGCTGACAGAGTTTTGGACTAGGAATCGGGACTCCCAGGTTTTATTCCCTGTTTTGTCATTGAAACTGTAGGCAGCTACTTTTCTTCTATTTTGCCTTCACTTCTGCTTGCACTTTTTTTTGAGATTGTATATTACTGTAAGTATATGGGAATCAAATGAAGTCCTGGTCCTGATTAAGAACTCTATGCAAATAAATTGTAATGACTAAAGATAAATATGGTCATAGTAAAGGGGTACAGTTAAGAGGATGTTGATATTCAGCGTTCACATTCAACTAGTTCCTAAAACTTCAGTGTTAAAATTAATGCAGAAATGTATCACAAATTCAGAGCTGCTTTCGGCTTGTCTCTTCTTTCTGTAATAAAACCCATTCCTCACTGAATACAAGACCAGTGAACTCAAAATTTCTTTTGACTGAAACATAGTAGAGCAATGTGCATTCCACTGTGTCCAAATAATGCCAATTGCTGTAACAACACATTTCATACAGATTTAAGTTCTGTCCTTTATATTATGTCTATCTGGAGACAACTGTTTGAAGAAAACCAGCTAAGCTTGATGATAAATTTTCCCAAGCATATTTAGAAGTACTTGTAAAAAAGGTATAAATGAAGATATCATATGGACTTATTTCAGAATGCCAAGCACATGAATTTCTATCTGCTTCAGTCCTTATTTTAACTTCATTATCTGGTTTACTATCACTTGGAATTCTGGTCAGCTTTCTCCAGAGGAGAACTTCCTAAGGGAGAGCAGTCTTTTGGGTTTCTGTGTGAAGGAGCAGAACTTTGGGGGACTTCACTGTGTTGGCATAGGCAGATGAAATGCATCACCATTTTTCTTCAGCTGCTGATTCTATGCCCCTTTTTTGGTGTGTAATTGCTCATGGCTTTGGGTTTCGGTGAAGGAGAAATTCTGGTTCTCAGTATCACTGCTTCTCTTCACAGAAGACCTCTTGCACTATTACTGATTTATGTCAGTGCCAGCATGTTTCCAATTTGGTTCAACCTCAGTTTAAGGAAATGTAGATGTGTAATCTTTAAATGATGGTTCTCTGAAGAGAAGAGATTACCAATCAAGAGACTGGTAATAGTCTGTACGGCTTTTAACCCAATTACAAATACAGCTGATAATGTTCACTAACCTATAGATGCCTGTTTGGTGGTGTGAAGTTGGGAATCAGTTAAGTTCCCCCCATACCCTTGATTGTACCTCAGCCAGTACTAAGAGCAATGTCTTGTAGACACACAGGAGGCTGACAGATAAATTGTCCTTTAACTCTCAAAAACAGGAGGTGAAGATGTGGTTGGAAGCAATGGGTTGCTTGCTTTGGTTGCAGTATGTGTTTCCTTGATGGAAAAAATCTAGTCTTTGAGGCTATCCACATAGAAAATTTCACTAGAAATACAATAGTTGTTGTTGACCTATATGACATTGCTAGTAACTGTGCATTATATATGCTGCTTTTTGTATTTTTTTTTCATTGTGAGGGGCCTCTTCACTTCTCAGTTCATATGCATAGCTCTTATTAACATTAATAAGAATGTAGGTGTTCTAGAGTGATTATCAATCTATTTTGACATCCTTCTCCAATACTTCCTAGTATTATGTGCTTCAAATAAAGGCAGAATGTTATTCTTGTTGCCAGCATGTACTTGGGGATCCTGTTATGTTTCAGATAGAATTACACACCGAAGCTTCTTTTCTATGCTTCAGATAGCAGAAATATATCCAAACTATTTTAACTACTTAGGCTATTCTGATTCGTCATAATAGTTGATCTTTTTATACAGTGAAGCTGTCACAGCTATCTTGCAGCAGGGAATTCCACTCCTACATTTTGTGAAAGACTGTTTTTTTGTCTAGTTTCCTTTATAATAAAAGGAGTAATAGCTGAGTACAACTGACTTTCTCTTGCTGTTTTTGTTAGTAAATCAAATTTCTCCCTGACGTAATTGGCTACAGTTCAGTTGAATTAATACTATTTCTTCCATTTGCATCATTGCATAATTATTTTCTTCAGCCTTACCAAATCATTTTTTTATTTTTCAATTTACATCATACTAAACAAAAAAGAAATTCATGCCCCGGTCCAGTGCAGATGCCTTGATTAAGAAAAATAGCAGTTACTAAGAATGATGGTCATACACACATGATTAAGAGCAGAATTTGACATCATATAGGATAAGATTTACAGAAAACCCCTAGTTGCTGGCCAGTTCTTAAATAATTTTGAGTGCCCTTTATATTGTGTATGGGGAACAGACTTAAAAGCTGTGTTAATGGAAAAAACAATTGACATGATTGCATCAGGCCCTATATGCTTAGTGTCTATTTCCATTAGATGAATAGCTTCTGTATGCTTTTGCTAGTGTTATGCACGATTAATGTTTTCTGATTTTTTTTTTTTCCATCGCCTGTTCATTAAGAGTACTGGGACAACTTGAGTGAGCCTTCATATCTGGGACAATGGGTCCATGATATGAAAAAGGTAAATTAATGTTGTCTCTGGAGTGGACCCAAACTCTGAAGGATATCTAAGCTTTTTCACCCTTTGGATGGAGTTATTGTATTTCTCCAGACTTGTTCACTTAGTCAACAACTCTGACATAGAATAAAGTGAAATGCAAGCCTTATGAAGGCAGGAGTTGCATTTCTAAATGAGAGTAAATTCTTGCAATCATTGTTTGGATAGATCAGGGAAGTCAAACAAAACATATGCAGAACTGGCTCTAGTTAAGACTGTATTTTCTACACTGCCTACAAATAATATGTTTGTATTTGATTTGGACACTTTGTATTGGTAGAAGGGAGTCATGTATAAATAAGGCAAACATTATCATTCAGTATTATTAATGGTGTTGTCTACTCTTAGTTTCTCAAAAACTAGAAAACTAATAAATTTTACATATTGGAAAAAAATCACAGATAAATCAAACAAATATATAAATTCTTTAAAGTATTTAATATGTGTTAAGAGGACAGAATGATGAATTCAATATTGAAAACCAATATCAAGTTTACAATTATGTACCATTTATCATCACTGATTGCACAGACAGCATATTATTGCAGGGAACAGAATGGTGCATAAACTAAAACCCTGATTGGTTTTATAAAAAACACGTTAAAATTCATGTTATGTCTGAAAAGCTTTGTTTTTCTTTCTCAAGCATTATTTTAAATAATAATTTGTTCTTTCAGACACAAATTATGCATGTTTAATTTCTTGAACTTTAACATTAAATGTATAATAATTTTAGAGTGTTGGAAACTGATGCTTTTACAAACAATATGATTCAGAATGCTGTTATTTTCTGAGGCCCAATTCCCCCTTTAAGAAAAAAGAACATATTGAAAATGAAAAAGTGGATAGGAACCAGTTTTGAATCGGACAAACAGAAGCAAGCAAATAAAAGCAGTAAAAATGCTCTTGAAAGGTGATTTGACTTTGAAGAGAAAGCATGTACACAGAGCCATTTCTTACTCAGCAGATCTTCTCCCAGAGTAAAATTCTGCCTCCTCTAAAAGTCAATGGCAAAGCTCCTGGTGACTTCAGTGTTTTCAAACTTCTACTGTCTGTCTGTACTGAAGGACATACCTGCTTACCTTTATGAAAGAGCTGCATCCTTTAAACTCCTGTCACCCCAGCTGAGCTCTGGGAGAGGGAAACGAATGCTTCTCTGGCTTACACTTTATCAGCAGAATTATTAAGCAGTTTTCTGTTGCGGAGTCACTCTTGTAATGTACTCTTGCCTTCTTTTTTCCCCCAAAAAAGTATTTTCTCAGTTTCCTGATGGTGCTCAGGTTGCATGGGGATAACCAAAGATATCATTTCACCAAACTGAGGGCGTGCACCCAGAACTGAGAGTTATTTCATCCTTCAGAATTTCAACAACTCATTCTAAGTTATGAAATAATGTAGCTATGCTTGAAGATTCAGCTTGAGTTTAAAGAGTTATAACTCTAGACTAGACTCATTGAGTCAACAATAATAAGAAAGAAGCCAAACCATCTTTTTATATCTTTATTTGTAAATTCTACATTTTAAAAACAGAACCACTGAACGAGAATCAGTGTGATGCAATCTAATGCGGTTTATACTGGTTGTCTTTTTAGAAGGGGGTCGCGTTTAAATAGAGACAAATAATAAATGAGTATTATAGTAGTCACGCTCAAATGTAAAACACATCCATAGCCAGATTCATTGACGTTTACTAATGTCAACTATCCTTCAAGTAGACAACCTTATTGCAGAGAATACCAGAACTATACTTTCCAAATTAAATTACTGAGCTGGATGGAATTTTACATGAGAATGAAGAGCAGGGTGGAAAGCTTTGTCTCAAACATCTGTAAGCAGCCATACAACAGTGTCATATCTTGGGCTTTTTTGATGTCCAGGACAGTCACAGTTTGACAGGACACTTCTATGGAAAATTTTAGAGAACTCTGAGAGACAAAAAAAAATGTAAAAAAAAAAGATCATAGTAGCAAGCTGGCCTAATTTATTTCAAGCAGACTGTTTTGGTCTCCATGCATTTCACACAGCATCCTAACTTTTAAAAAGAAAAAATCAGGGAGGCCAGGTAGTTCCCCAGCTGGAAACTGGTGACAAAACTGAGTCATAAACAATGCCATCAGTATAGAGCAACTGGTGGTTTTAATTTTCTTATACAAACAACAAAACTAATTATCTTTATTCAATAAATCTAGTTCAAATTTGATCTATTAAATTTTATTAAATATTGAAAATAATTTAATACATAAAATTTCTAATTTATTATTGATATTCATTATTAGGATGTTTGTAAAAATAATTAAAAACAGAGCAGGAAAGATGGGGGTGAATACACTTGAGGCATCAGTAGTGCTGCAGATCCTAGTTAGGTTGCCTTAGCCATAGCTAATGAAGAAAAATAACCTTCTGGAGCTACCAAGAGAGCAGAGAGCTGGGTTTGCAGAACAGAGGTGGGGAAGCCGGCAGTCGCTCCTGTACACCTGTATTCTCCACTGCCCAGTTCTCCTGGTTTAGGTGGCTGGTGTAAGATCTTGGGAAGGCTGCAAGCTAAGACAACGCAGCAAGGGGAAGGTTAGAAACCTAGAGGCACAAAACCAGTGGTGGGAGTGCAGAAGATTTTTGGGAGGCTGCAAGCTAAGACAACGCAGCAAGGGGAAGGTTGGAAACCTAGAGGCACAAAACCAGTGGTGGGAGTGCAGAAGATTTTTGGGAGGCTGGGAGGTTGTAGGGAGTTCCTTACGGAAACAGTGTACCAGTTCTGGCCCAGACTATGTTTATCCATTTTGAAACTCTGCCATCACCTGCGGTCATGTACTGGCATGTTACCAGGAAACACACAGTGCAGGACAAAGGATTTTGGCAGCCTCATATGTGCATAAAATAGTGTACAATGTGGGGATTCATCCTGTGGCTACAATGACAAAAAAGTTCTGTTAGCCATTTTGGTACATTATCAAAAACGGACTTGGTCTTCTGTTTCCTACATACTGAGATAATAAAAAAGCAGCAACTCAGCCAACATTATTATTCTAACTAGAAATTAATCAGTAATAGTACATAACACAAATACATCATCTCATCTTGGAAAGACTGTGCAAACATAAGATTGCTGGCAAAGAGCTAAGTTAGTGCAACTGCTCAGATCACCTGTCATAAGCACTTTGGTCTAACGATTTGTATCATCATACATTTGTAACTTCTGTTACATCTTTCAGGAAGAAAATGACAGCCATGGGGTACACAACACGTTCCCTGTCTGCTACCTCTCCGAGTCGATTTGACAATACAAGGGCAGATGCTCTGGACGGTAGAGGATGCTAGAGCAGAGGTAAATTTTCCATCGCGCTTTTCTCTGTCTACCAGCAACCCCTCAGTCTTGCCAGATATCAGCTCTAGCCAGCTTCTCTCCACCCAGGGGTTGCTTCAGGCAGTCAGAGAGCTGCCTGTGTTCGCTCAGGTCTGCGTGCCCCTACAACGGCGTGCGCGCCTGTAGTTGCAAACCGAGGCACTTGAAACGGGTCCAGAAGTTTGCACGATCTTCTGCTAAGCACATCGGTGGAGTTAGATGGGTCTCTGCTCTGGAGAGCCCCTGCTTTCAGCCGTAGGAGGCAAGGAGCCTTTGTTTTTACCCCCAGCTCCTACCCTCTACTGAGCCGCCGAATGTTTCTGCCTCAGCTGTAGAGTTTGCTTGCTCATTCCCGCATGCACTGGTCGGGCGGCAACCTTGGGATGCCGGGGTGCGGGTCTGATTCTGTGTCCCTTTCCTCTGTTTAAGGTATTTTAATTGAATCGGCCGGAGAAAAAAAACCCAAATCACATACACAAACCCCAAGGCTTCGGGACTAGACCCCCCTCCCCCCAAACAACAAATTGTTAAATAAATAACGCGAAGACAAACCAACCATCGCCAAACGAATAAGCCAAAAAATCAGCGTCAGCGCCGCAGGAAACGGGAAAGTTTCTGCGTTCTGAAGCTGGCCCCGTGGTACCGCGCGTAAATGCAAGGATCCAGGGGGGAGCGGAGCGGAGCGCGGCCCCAGCCCGGCGCCTGCGGGAGCCGGGGCTGCACCGGTGCGCCCAGCCCTGCATCCCGGAGCGACAGCCCGAGAGATGCTGCCGTGACTTGGTTCTGCGCTGGGGAACGAACGGCTCCGAGCCCCCACCCCTGTCTCCTCCCTCCCTCCTCCTCCTTCCCCCTCCCCCGGGTCCTGCGGGGAGGCGGGTTTAAGGTGGGTCGTGTGGCCGCGGTAACTTTGCTAACAGAGCCAAAGAGG
>Ga0065711_1041247_pt1 | contig 16289 bp, 7 predicted proteins | sample Hoacrofraction12_FD_59098 | JGI IMG/M metagenome (GOLD analysis project Ga0065711, IMG submission 59098) | Hoatzin crop microbial communities from Cojedes, Venezuela - Epithelial fraction 12 v2 (version 2) | ecosystem: Host-associated > Birds > Digestive system > Esophagus > Crop | place...
GACCTTAAAGATCATCTGGTTCCAACCCCCCTGCCATGAGCAGGGACATCTTCCACCAGACCAGGTTGCTCAGAGCTCCATCCAACCTGGCCTTGAACACTGCCAGGGAAGGGGTGTCCTCCTGAAATAAGTCACATTTCACCGACAAAATTAAATAACTACAGGATGCTATCCTTGAACAGAAGCTTAATGGAAATTTGGATTATGTGTTCCTTCCTGTTTGTCTTAAAGGAACATACAACTCATAACTCAAATGCATCCATCTCTACAAATTTAAACAACGTACTTATTAAAAACAAATAAAGAAAACAGCATACAGCAAAACATGGGAAGCAGTAATGTGGGAAAAGATGGAGAGTAAATAAACAACAAACCAAAATGAGTATCTTTATGACAAGTGTACCGTCAAGTTGTAACAAGCCATTTCAGAGACTCTGATTGGAATTCCTTTGATGGGATGTCCTGCAACTCTTAAAACCATGCCTGTACCAACAGAAACCTTGACTTACAATAGCTCTTATTTTTCTTTAGAAATGGCCTTAAATGAAACAAGCTGAGTTTCCTGCTCTCGCATTTTAGGAAATTCCAAGCTGTATGAAGCTAACGAGATGAGACGAGCCAGAAGGCAAAACAATACATAGGACTCCTTTGAATCAGGCTCTGAAAAAGATCAAATCCTACTCCTGGTACCAACCACCAGCCCAGGGCATTTTGTCTAACCTGGATATTTTGAAAGGTGCAAAGGTCAGTATTTTTAATGAAGTTCCTTAGAGGGAATAAACCAACAAGACTTGACAGAAACTAACCATCCTGCTTTTTGGACATGGAACAAAGGAACAGAGCCATACGCAGTATTTAACCTTTTGTTAAATTACTCTAGCTAATTTCTATTCAAAGACACTAAACCAAAATGTTACTTTATGGTGCTTTTACAAACTAACTCTTCCCCAAACCGTTCATTGAAGGTATTCTAAACCTTGCATAGCAACAATGTTAACACGCCCTGTTCAGTCTGGTTTAGGTAGATCACCATCTGCCAGTCCACAGCTCCTCTAGCAGCTCTCAGGATGGTATTCCAGCACCAGCGTCAGTACCAGGTTACTATACAGATGTGTGCAGCTGGGCAATGACTAGCCAATAATTTAATGCAGCAGATACCTCTTTCTCATGTTCTGTTGCAAAGCTTTGTACTAGTTTAGTGCACTGTTTAAGAGTAACATACCAACAAAAACGCCATAAGCAGCAAGAACATCCCAATCCCTTTATCTTAAAAGCAATGAGGCAGAGTAAGATGAGAAGATACTTATAACATGCAAGTCTTGTGTGGTATGCAGCAACACGTGAACTACAAGAGATCCTGAAATGGGGAGATACTCATTTCATGTTCAGAGTAAATAAGCCTCAGTTTAGCACAAACTGGAAAAATATATACCATTTGTGACAACACACCTAGCACAAGCACATGAATAAAAGTTGGAGCCACTGTAACGATGCACTTCTGTAGCCAATAACATACCTACTAGTTCTAGGCACACAACACATTCAAATTTCTGTGTCTGTGGTAAGGCTGCATCCCATTACCTACCTCCAAATAGACCAGCTACAGAAGAAGGCTCATTGCGGAAATGAGAAGCATTAGGGTAAGCTTGAGGACCACAAAAAGAATCTGATAAGGCATATCACACAAGAGAGAGCCAGGAAAGGAGAAGAGGGAGAGTTACCGAAAGAGAACCAAGATATACTGTTTATCTGCTATTCACAAATTTAATTTCAGGTCAGTATATAAACCCACATATACTCTAATAACACAGAACCAATGGAATGAAATTACTACACATCAGACATACAGTAAGGAACAAGTTTACATTATCTATAATACAGAAGGGAACAGCACAGTTTCAAAGTTACAGCTATATTAGGACAAATACTTCCCTCCCTCCCCCCCCAAGCAAATGCCACGTTTTACACCCTTGGAAGAAAGGAGTGTAAAAGCTTCAAGGCATTTTTCTTATACCTGAAGTATAAGGATACAGCCCAATAGTGGATTCATATTTGGTTGCCATAAAGGGGTTTAGTTCAGTAAATGGATTGTAATGATCTAAAGAACCAGAAAGAGTCATTTTAAATTCACATTATTGCAGCAGCTTGCTTGTGCTACAGTGAAAACTGCATGTACGTTTCACATATCAATTTGTCAGGAGCTCGCCCTTTGCTTCTAGATATATTTGTAGAGTATGAGACACTGGGAGGGAATGCAGCATATCAAACACCCTCCATCTCCAGCGACTTCGGGGCTGTCATGTGATGAATCCTACACAAACCAGCGAGCGTCACAAAAACCCACCAGGCTCCTTGTTCACACAGCCCTGCACTGCCACAACTTTTTGTACGACTGCAGAACAAACTACACAGAGGAAACCCATCTGTCTGAAGAACCACCCTACTAAACACAGCTGTATTTCAAATGATCATTCTACATTCACATGCAGCCATACAAATACTACTGGAAGCGTGGGAAAGACCGATTAGAAGCATAGGCCAGATTAGTACGCAGTAATACCAGCGTAAGGTACTTGTATACTACTGCCTCAGCCAACTAATCCTCCCCGGGAATTGTGGAGAGAAGTTCACAGCAAGAGTTCTTGTGCTTGATCTTGCTTGCTTACTCTCTCCACTAACCAAACACAAGCTGGGAAACTGCTTAGCGAAGGTGACAAAGCGTAGGTGGTATGAATATCTCTAAAGATATCTAAAGAGATCCCTTTGTTTTCTCTTTGTTAACAAGTATCAGAGATACCAAAGATCTCTTTGTGTAAGAGCCTGGATTCTTCCATCATCACTTCTAGTGGGTTTCAACCAGCAAAAGAAAGTCCGGCTGGTGCAGCACAATTGTCTTTAAACCTAACTTTGCTTAAGAACAAAACTGGCATGTAATTAACTGATTTTTAGTCTATGAAAGCTATAAAAGTAATCAAATGATCACATAGCTGCACCAACAGAAAAGTGAGAAGGACTTCTAATCTGACAGCCATGCTGAACCACATCCGAAGTAGGATTTCAACAGTTTTCAAAAGGCGAGTCATTAGTTTATTGCCTCTCAGGTAAACAGTGCGAGTGGCCCATGCACCAGAATGTGCAGGGCTTTACCAGCTTTGTTCACGCCAACAGGACTGAGGGAAACACGCCCGCTACCAAGAGAGAGTTACATTAAGCTCCTATGTTTAAAAAGCACATTTCAACCTGAGGAACAAAGCAGTAGCATTTTCTTTTCATTCTCAGGCATACGCAGTATTTTACCTTAATATTCCGAAGCATGAGAGACTGTGTAAAACCACACTCAAACAACTGCCTTAACTAAGTTCCTTTACATCAGGTAGAATCCCATCTTGGCAGCCAAGAAAGGACTTCAACACCATTTTCATGGTACAATTACTAAATCAAGTTCTAACACAGCCCAAAAATTGGCCCCAACCAACCAGTTCTGCATTTCTGAAAGGCCCCACATATATACTTTAGAAACTGAAACAATGTTACAATTTTTAGGAAACAGGAAATTAGTTTAAAATGGTACTTTACCAACAAACATTTCATGTGTGGGTGTCCTACTGGTGAAAGTAGATACATCAGAAGACACAGACAGATGAGCAGCATCGTTAGTTTTTGTAAGGAAAGGATTTAGGTTTGGAATGGCATCATCAACACTATCAACAGTAGCAGAAAAAGGATCTGTTCAATTCCAGAGAGCAAGAGAAAGAAGAAAAGGGAGATGGATTTAGTCACATGCTGCTTCCCAGGTATAGAAGAGTAAGAGTTAAAAAGAGTCCAGGAAGTATAGTTTTCTCCTGACATCTCTAAACTTGGCATGACCTGGAAAATTGTTTAATTTTCAAATTGTCCAGAATTATCTGTTCTCTGCTCAAGAAAAATGATATAGATATTAGCTACACATTTACTTATTTTTTTCAAATTAATACCATCTTGGTCTTATGAAATGTGCTTCTCCCATAGTGTGTTTTATACTGGAAATTACTATGTTACTCCTCTTTAAAGATGATCACTTTTGGCTTCTCAGTCACGACCTGCCACTTGCAACAAATTCTCTTGAGCAGAGCCTGCCTCTTAGCATGAGAGAGCCCCAGGTGCTAAGTGAGGATTCGATGCAATACCATCCTAAGAATAGCTTTAAAAACCCAAACAAACAAAAACAACCGAGCTGTACTTTTCCTTCTTTAAACTCTGTTTATGGATATTTTTGTAACTGGGCATCATGAAATTTTCAAGAGCTACAAATACACCGAGGCAGCACACAGGACAAAAGCACTTTCCTTACTACCTGGGGCATCAGGAGCAACAAGCTTGTCGTGGCTATGTCACCCACTGCAAGCAAGCAAAAACCTGCTCTGCTTTGAGGGACAACAGCCAGTGGGCAGCAACGACGAAAATGTCCCTTATTAAAAAATGCCGGATCATACCGGGGAATGAAGGAAACTTGGATCTACGCAAGTCACTTCCCGAGGCAGATATGTGACTTTTGAGGTTTCCTGAGGATGGATACAGTTGCCAAGCTAAAACACTCCTGTGCTCCGGGATCGGACGGATAACCAGGACAGGAATGACAGCTACAACACTTGCTGACAGAAGGAGCTGTGGTTTAGCTGCCTGGCTTGAAAGGACACGAACCCTTGATGGCAAACAAGAACTCACTAGCGAGATCAGGGCCGCCCCTAGCCCTGTTTGTTTTATCACAGTGCCTAGAACTGCAACTTAACTCTTCTAGGCAAAGCCACTACAGAGGAACGTCTGAATAATAATTATACGAGAGATTTCCTGAGGACTCAAGTTTCTGGCCTTTTTTTTTTTGCTTCCAAAAATCCTGGTTAGATTACCGATTTATCCACAACTCCTGTAAATACTGCTGTGCTGTGTGCAGCAGCTTCAAAGCATAAGTTCTTTTCTCTCCCTGAATCTGACCTCCTGATTCTCAGCTGTAAGCCCCACACAGCTTGATAGCACGTGGATTTCAGCCACACGCCAAGTCCTGAAGAAAACAAAATTTTAAAACCATTGCTGCATTATTCTTTGCAGGCTTAATACACACTTTGATTTCCTGCAAGCTGAAGGTATCTTACTCAGTAAGACCTGACTTCTCTCCCAAATTGCTTGGCTATGCTGCAAGAACAAGTGAAGTACCTTAAAAAGCCTTTTTCTAAACCATTCAGTCAGCAAAATGACAGTGTCAAGCACTGAATAAAGGATAAGCAGAATAAGCTACTACAGTATTTGCAATATGAAATAGCAATACAAAACTTTGTATTGTCTGATGCACATTTTGGATAGTAATATTACCACCTAATGCACTTGTGGACATGCCACTCGGCCAGTCACCTGAAACCGAGTCCTGGCTTTCAGGCACTGCTTACAATGCTATTCTAGAAGCTGTCGAACAAACAAATCTGACAATAGGACAGGTCAGATTATCCTTTAATGAGCTCCTGCTGGCTTTTTCTGTTGCTGCTTCACATTCTTCTGATTCTACTGTTTCTCCTTGCAATTGGAAAAAATCCGAACACATAGGTCAAACTGATTATTTCCATATTACTATATTGTTTTGCTTCTGAAGTTTAGGTACAAATTAATAGCTGGCAAATACACCAAACAGCTGGAACAGTCTCTGAACAATCCCAATAAACAGCTCAGATAAAACAACATGAAAGAAGCTAAAAAAGGACAAAAAGTTTTTAACTGTGTGTGTTTGAAACTACTACCCACTGGAATTATTTTACACATGCACTCAGCAGGATCGTTACTACATACTACTTTCTGTTCCCAAATCCCAAAGTTGTGTACGGAGTTTCATGTGCTTTGACTAGCAAGACAATGCAACACAACTTCAGATTATCAAGATATTCTCAGACTGTTCTCAGACTCTCGTCTGCCTCATTCTAATTCCAGCCGGTGTGTTCAATCTTGTCCGAGTCTCAAAACTTGCCAATGCTAGCGACAAAGGTAACTGAAAATTAATTGGATTTGGGTAATTGATATCCTTGCATATTCAGATTTTTAAAATTTCTGTCTCTCCTGACAACACCACCTCAACATTTCTGAAGCCCAATTTCATCCCTGAATACACGACATCCCTTTGTGTCAATGTAATCACTCTGCACCTTCAGGATATCATTAGGCATTAATGATTCAGGTGCATTTAAAAGTAGTTTGAATTTTGCAAACTTCTACCATTACATGATCCAACTAGAAGTATTTTACCTGCGAGAACAATGATAAAGGTTTTTCAGTGGCATCTCTTACAGTTTGAAAAAAGCAAACTGAAAACATACAATTGCAGAATGCACTCTCCAGGAGTTTTTAACATCGTTAGCTTTAACATTTTTGGCAGCACAAGACAAAGGGCAGCAACCCAAATATAATGCCTTTGTAACAAATTATAGTTTTATCACACATCTAAGAGCTGCTGCATCAAATTTTGAAAAGTAACTGAATTTATTCCATTGCAACTTGTAGCTGGTTCGGACACTCTTCGCAAAGTCACCGTATATACCAAATACAAACATCAGCATGTCAGAAAATTACCTACGGGAGGGATGCTGCCCAGTGGCTAGAGCACAGGACTGGAAACAGCTCAGGTTCCATTGCTGGCTCTGCCACTGACTTGCCGCATGACTTCAGACAAATGTGAGAAGGTGCACAAAACACAGAGCACGGAGAAAAAAAATAAACAGGGAAGCAGAGTACATACACTGCTTATTATGAAGATACATGAGACAACTGGACAGATGTTTAGGAAAAGCTATGGATCATAAAAGAAATAAGTGAAGTAAAATTTCAGAACAGGGCTATTCCGATGCCTACAAAGCTTTCTGAAGCAGCAACTCCCAAATTTTCACATGATACAAGAAGACATTTTTTGAAAGCACCTACTTTTTTGAAAAAAACATTTGGAAACAGCCACATAGTTCAGGAGTTTACTATTTTATTAAGCATCATTTACATAGAAAAGTAAGATCTTTATACAAGATTTTTAATCCTCCACCGGTACAACCAACAGTGCAAGCAGGCAATATGTTACCTATATCAGAAGTATTCTGGAACGCTGCAAAGCAGCAGAGAGAAAAACGGCTTTGAGTAAATGACTCAATGCTCTAACCCTCAAACTAATTTGCAGTAACAGTCAGGACTTTCTAGAACGCTCTTGCTTGCCTCCTTGGTTTAAGGACTTGCCTGTATCAATAAGATAATCTAAAATCTCATTCAGTCCACCCTAGCAACCGGTCAGAACCATAATTTGAGTGTTCTGAAGTAAATTTCAGAGGGAGGAGTTCCTTATAATTTTTGTCTCGTCACTTAAGAGATTCAACCACAGCTTTTTATTAACTTGCCTTTGTAGTGAAAAGAAACACAGCAGAGCATTTGTAAAGAGGTGTCTTATTTTTTTTTCAATAATTAACTCTGGATTTTCTCGCTTTCTATGTATAGTTGTCACGACTACTCCTTTCAGACCTCATCCAAGTTCTGCTCTATCGCCTGCAAATTTGATTTAACATTAGTCAAAATTTAAAATGTGCATTTAAAAAAATTCTGTATCCAAGTTCCTGTGTATGCGGCATGGGCTATCTGGCAGACATCTTCACAGAACTGACTTCTCACAGCTAACTCTGTAGCTTGCTACATGACTTGAAGACAGCAGTTGAGATTGACAGAGCTCATCAACAGTTAAAGTAACTTTGCTACTAAGAACTTTCATATCAAAATTCTTTGTAATCACCATGTGCCACTATACGATTTTAATCCATACCCAGATTTGACTTTTTCTGCTCCCTTCATCCACTCATAGCTCGTCTTTGCAACATCTCTGTTTTTAAGGAAGAAACAGCCCAGAGGAAACATTTACAGGAACACGGCCATAGGAACGAGAACCTTAACGCGATTCAGAGTTCTTACCTCCCCAGGTACTTCCTACTTGTGGAGCAGCAGATATAGGATGTACAGATGGATGAAAAGTTGGCTGCAAATCAAGCAGATCATTTGGCAGCTTTGAAGTGCTACAAAGACAAATTAACACAACTGAACTACGTTACAGTTTTCAATACAAGGCAAACGTTAGTGACTGTCAACAGTAAAGAAAGCTTTGTTTCAAACTGGTTGTTACAAAAAGGATAAAACTAAGCCAAAATCAGAGTCTAGTGAACTTCACATTTTCACTTCTGTAGAAAAGGGTTAATATAACAAGCTAAGTCCTATGTCATGCCAAGTGACTTTTTTCAAAGCCAAGACAGAAAGACAACCAGTCTTCTCATCTTCCTCACAGGCCAACACCAGAGCTAGAGCACGTTATGTTCAGCAATCTTCAGCAACTCTTAAAATCACCTCATGCAAGCCCTACAGTATGACAAAAGCAAATTGAACTCTAATGGGCTGCACCACCAAAATGTTACATCTAAATTCCACAATTCCTGTCTTTCCACTATCAATCTCTGCTGAGAAACTGGCTTGCACCTACGAGCTGCTTTCCCTAAAGTTCTTCAGTAAAATGTAAGAAGGTAAGAAGCCTTGAAACACTGTCACAGATTAGTCACATGAATGAAAACTCATTTAAATGCACATTTTAGACTATTCAAAACCAAACTGAGACCTAAGAACATCACATGGAAATTAAGACTTCACTCCAACACAGCCACTACAATAATTTCAAGAGTCAAACAGGAACAGTAAAATTCATCCTCTTGCAGAGAGCTCATTTCATACTTTAAATTAGTCCTGGAGAAAAAAAGACAAAAAAAGGACTACTGGTGTTCACTCGGAACTTTTTAGCACACAATGAACTAGAATTTGTGTCTACAGCTGCTACTATGGACAGAAGCTAAGTCGCTGTCGCACCCAAGCATCTTTCGAAATGAGACTGACACAAGAATTAAAGGCTAGCAGTCACATCCTAGATCTCTGTATATTCTCTTGCTGACCCCATCACTTGTATCACTCTGTTTTTTCTATTTCATTTCTACAGTGATTGAAATCACATTTTACTACAACTGCTCCTATTAAAAAGCAGTGTGGTCTGACACAGCCCTGTACTGTGGGCAGCAGAACCAAGATAATTTTCAATGTAAAGCTTGTTCAAGTCGATGATCGGGACTAATAAGACACATTGCATCTAACAGCAAGCAGCTGAACTTATGACCCAACACCTCGCCTCCATAGCAGCTCCTGCTGTAAAATCTGGTCTTTGCTCGTAGCAGTCATTCCGCCAGCAACTGAATTTAAACATAAAGACAAACTAGCATTTGCTTTTTTAGAAGAAAATGCTCTTGTCTTCATTATGTAGCATTTCTGGCTGTTTGAAGAAGCATTATCAGATGTTTCTATGTTTCAGACCCCTTAAAAAGCAAGATCAGATATTCAAAGTTACTAGATCAAAGCATATGACCATTTCAAGTATTTTGGCCTCTAAAAAGCAATTTAAAATAATCTTTTTTGAAGCTCCTTATATGCAATTGAGCTATTTTCCACATGTGCTGTGTCAAGCAATTTCGCACAGTAGCTTTCTAATAGGGAAAGGCGGCTGTCAAAGAGCTAACTACTTCAAAAGAACAGCAAAAAGCTAAAGGAGACAAGGAGATTCTTATGTGAGCTCTAACAGAATGACCAAGCAATCCTTTAGCTTTAGGATCACACTCAAAGCAAAAAAAAAAGCCTTCAGAGAGTTATTTCCTTCTACATTGACAAAAGCACTGTACCTTCTGCTTGATTTGACAGCTATTATACAGAATGAAGATCCCACACTTACTCATACCAACAGCTCCTGCTAGTCTAAGATCAGGATTAGTGTGCAGTGAGTACTCCTGCACTCTCTTTGCAAGTCCTTGCAGACAGAGATGTTCCAGATACAACTCAAGACTGCAAAACCTGCCTCTCTTCTTTCAAACCCTGTTTCAGGCTTTCCTTTTTCTGAAAATCCATCAAGAACATTTGTTACCACTCTATTTAAAAAGATCTAGAAATGCAACATTAAATGTATTATCTTTATGACTATTAAAACATGTATTATCTTTATGACCTCCCAAACTGAATTTTCATTTGCCTTTTCCCAAATTAACTTGTAAGGTTCTCTGGGGATAAAGCATGTATGTTGTCTAGTTCCCGCCGTCCAGGCTCACCGACTCAGAACAGCTACAATGGTTGTCAGTTGGTTCTTACCAGAAACTATTCTGCAAACGGACGATGAAAACACAGTTTTTATGTTATTTACGGCAATAGGTTATCTTCCCATCAACTTTACTGAAAACTTCATATCTTATCACATCATTAATGTACTCTACACCCAACCAACTGTCTGCAACATACGCTCTGCAGCAGAAATTTAGAGGAAACCCCAGCTGCAGCACATCTCACAGAGAAGCAACACCATTAAGCATACCTGTTTGAAGAGCTAGGGGTAGAAAAAATATCAATGGCTGGTGTAGTCATTATGCTTCCCGCTGCAGTCGACACAGGAGAAGCTGCAGTTGTTAAAGAGGTATGAGGTTTCTTTGCAAGTTCTTTTAGACGTTGCTCCTGTTGGGAAAGTGAGCTGGCATAAGAAATCCAGAAACAACATTTGTGTATATGACTTTGGAGGTAAATAAAGCAGAACTTAAAGAATTCTTTTTACTTATTCCACACACTAGTAGTGTCAGCTACTTATAATCACAAGAGTCAGTGGTGCCACAAATACTTCAGAAACTATTTAAACAAACCCTCCATAAGTTGCATGGTACATGTACATAAGATTCTACTTCCAGCACTTTGCCAGCAGTAGATGTTCAGTATTACTGTTTTTTCCCCTTTGCTCCTTTAAGGATCTTAATAAGCTATCAACAAGAACATAGGAAAAGTGTTTTCAATTTAAAATTCTGTATGCCTACCTTTAAAGCTTTTAAGCGAGCCTGTTCTTCCTCTAACGCAGCTTGTTTTTCCCTTTCATCAACCTTCGTGAGGGACAGGCCAGTGCTTGCAAGGGAAGAGACTGCATTGGAAAGGGTGGTAGCCCTGAAGTAATTGGACAAGAGAAAAACTGGCTGTTGATAGGTGACACGTGATAGGAACACCTACGGAACACTTCGCTTGTATCCACCCAGTCTCCTTCTGAACTGTTTATAACATTTATACCTTACACTGTACCTTCCAAAGCAACAAGTTTAAATAAGGTATAATGTATGAACCGCAAAATGAAAACGCCTAGAAATCACGCCATCTACTCTTACACTCTGGATTTTGGATTCTCCCCCTTAAATGTTTCCCCTCCAAACTGCATCACAGAATTCACGTTTGAAGCCTTTGCTCCCTTCCTGTTTGCTCAAGATGGCATTATTTGTAGATACGTAGGAATCTCCAATAATCTGGGCTCCATTTCAAATTGTTGCTAATTTAACAGGTTTAGTTAAGAAACTACCAATGTAACTAGTATGTCGCAGAGGTAAAGTTTGCAATTTATCATCATCCTTAAGAGAGTGCAAAAATATTTAAAACAAAGCCATCTTACAAAAAAAAAAGCTAATATTCTGAAAAGTACCTACCAAAATGGTGCTAAACCTTAGTATTGTCACTCCGATCAAAAAGAACACATTACTGCCTTATTTTCAAGCATGCAATAAATAAACGCTATTTAATTTTGCAATTCTTCCCCCTCCAATATTAAGCTTTTTTAAATTTAAACAACGAAGTTAGTTGCCTAGAGGGTTTCTCTAGATTGCGCTTTGTGTTTTAGCAAGCACTTAAAAATCCGTGAATGCCTTTTGCCATATACAGTACAGCTTTAATCCCCAATTACTTTAAGAATTGGTTCTTAATTTAAGGACTTCCGGAAGCATTTTCTTGCTTTTGACAAAAAAGGGATTAAAGTTGAGATACACAGTCTAACGGCATTAATAAATAAATGTTGCATACCTTAGTCTAATTACTAACATAAAAAGAACATCTGCAGGCAGTAAGTGAAAAAACCTTAGTTTCTCTCCAGAAGTTGAAGATTAGATATTAAAAGAATTACTACTAAAAGATGGATTCTACAGCAAGTGCTTGCAGCTCCTTAGATTCCAGTTCTGTTGAGCTGTCTTAAATACTCAGCAAAAGACATGGTAACTTGCTATTCTATCACTACTAATACAATATAGTCATCTTCAACATAGCCTACACAAATATTAGCCTATTATGAAATAAAAAATAATAGCTTTAACATTCGATTCAACAATTGTTTAAAAGGACAAGGGCATATGCACCTGCTTGCAGCTGTGGAATCTTTGATTTTCTTCCCTTCTAGAGAAGCTAAATGTTGTTCCAAAGCATCAAGAAGGCTACTTGGTGCCTGCAAAGAGAGACACGGAACAGATCTGAAGAATCTACGGCAAAGCAAATCAGAAGTTAAAAGACTTTCAAAGAATGCAACTGTAGGGCAACTGGTACAACAGCTCAGAATACTTACACCACATCTTGGCATCCTGTACATATTTAATTACTTAAAATATCAGATGACGGACTCTCTTCACTAAATTACTCTGTCATACTGACTCATCATTAAGTACTGAAATATGCCAAGAGATGTTAAAATTAACAGCTAGGAAACAACAAGCAGACAATTGGAAGCAGTCTGTGTTTCAAGAGACACTAAGAAGGAAATTGTACCTAAAGTCATCTCTGTGTGCACGCTCTGCAAGCCCTCAATGATTTAAATGGGCATACAGCCAAAAGCAAGCTTGGTAAAAACCACAGCTTCATAATATCGTGTGAGAGTTTCAGTACGTGAACACACAGATCCAAATTGTGTCTTCAAGCGTGATATAAATCAGGTTGCCTTAAAACTCAATTAGAGTATGACAGAAGTTATCAATAATATTTTACAACAGGATCACTGCACATTAAAAGCCAGGCTCTGACAGAGACTGGATGTAATCACAAACTTGGAAATAACCTAGTGACAACGCATGCAAGAAAGCGTAAGTGAATGCCATAATGCCAAGTTTTTCTGATTATGCAACCCCAAAACAGACATGTACTGGCAAACACATAATAGGTTTAGCTACCTGTGAGAGATCTGGTATGTCTCCTCTGTCAATTCCAACTTGCTGTAATAAAACAAATGAGCTTTAGAACCTGTTTGCTTTTCTTAAAGGCAGAGATCCTCAAAAAGCAAACAACATTAAGATGAGTCATATAAAAACCACAAACCTGTCCATATGCATTTTAAATTTCTGTATAATGGTTGGTTATAATAATTTCTTCTGTTCAATGTATATACATTTGACATGGGCATGTTACAGAGATATTTTAACAGGTACAACCTTAGAAATAAAACAGAGTAAGATTCAAGCATTTCAGAATTTTAAGGCTAGAGAAGTTTGCCTATCCCGTAATTTATGTGGTAAATTCTCAGACCTACTGATACAGAGCATATACTTGCTACAACAAAGTACCTTCAAATTTAAAGGAGCTGTTTTCTAAAACGCAGATCAAACTTAAGATGTTCTACAGCAGGACATATATTGTTACAATAGAAAGAGTAATACTTTGAGCTTCAGCTGATAGTGTCATTGACTGAAGACAGCTGAAGGCAGTATCTCCGACAGAGATATTCTGTCAGGACAGACAGCAAGCCAAGCTTCATGGCTTAATTTTGTGTTGAGAGATATGAATAATGAAGGAAAGCCAAACAAGAACAGGAGCACTTCCTGAGCAATTCCATAATACTAGGACATCAATTCAGCAAGGCTTCAGAAACAAGAATGCAACTGACTAAATACATTGAAAAAAACCCCACAAACACACCATTTTGCAAGGTAACTGCTTTTTCCTGTATAAACACACCTGCAGCCAAGATATCTTTAAAAAAAAATCATCACATGTTCATCTGCTTGTCCCAATTTCTTATTTGTGAACTGTTATTTCATCTATAACTCATGGTAGAATTATGGGTTTCAAACTAAAATACAGCTAGAATCATGGAAAGCAGAAGATCACCACAAAGTTACTTAATTTGTTTAAAAGCAAAGCTGCTCTTGAAAGACGGTTCATAGTTATCACATAACTGAGGAAACTTTAAAACACGTATTTGTAAACCCTCCCTAAAATAAGCCAGTTTATAGTCAGGTTTTTCAATACAGCCCTCAAATGAACTAATCACCAGCATAGAGACTGACAAGGTGACCCTTGATGGAACTGCAATTAGGCTGGAAGAAAGAAGTATCAGCTTTATGACAACATAAGCACTTTATAAGCTGTTTCAAATCAAGGGCAAAGTTCGGCTGACTAAATTTTACCTCTGCAACTTTAAGGAACTCCGAGATCCGTGTCATTCTAGTGAGGAACTTCTTATATATATCAAGGCCTTCTTTGCACTGGTTCTTTTTCATATCAAAGTATTTTTCTATAAACAGTAAGAATACTTGCATTAAATAAGAAATCAAGCATTCCGCAAAGGATATGCAAAATAAACACATATAAAAAGACAAACAGAAAACGCCTGCAGATCTGTCTACTTCTACCATCTGGCAGTCAAACTCTATTCCCATGGCCACGTATCAAGATTTTGATATTCTCCGCCAGACTGATGCCTCTTGTTACGGTGTGGTCTACAATGAAGGTGCAACTGATGAAAAAACATCAGTGCTGAAAGCGAGAGGGTCCCACGCTCCTTCTTGAAACAGCACTTTCAAGGCCTGTTTCTGTATTAAGCTTCACTCAAAACATGAGTGAAAGCAACTGTGTGCTAGTTCTTCTTACTGACGGAAAAGAAATAGACAGGAGCTGCAGACTAGAAGCATGACTATCCTTGACTAAGTCTGGATTTTGCTTTCCAATCTTGCAAGCATTGCGTAACAGCAGCAATCAGGTAGCCTGATCCAGTAACAGAATACAACCAAACCAAGCAAATCAGATTTTCAACTTCATTATTTTCCAAATTTAGGTTCCCCTGCATCTTCAGTGTGTGCAGGTGAAAGGGCCTGAAGCCTGAATTTGTAAGTCCCCTTAAAACATAGGATATATTTTAGAAATATAAGCCAGTCAATCATTAAAATGCATCAACATTAAAGTTTTGATAGCCAAGGAATCGCAGAGGCTGGGACTGCAAATTTGTAACTGATCATAACTTCTTCCATATAAAAAGAAACAAAACCTGATCTTGTTTCTTAAAGCCAAAACCATCAGTATCAGGATTCAGGTTTGCCACACAGTTCAATGAGACAAAAAAAAATGCCAAACAAAGCAGTGTAAGAAAAAAAAAAGTGAAGAAATTCTCAAATTAGCTTCACTTCCACAAATTTACCCATCCCTGTATACAATGCAATGGAAAAGGCAATTGGGCACTAAAATCTTGGAAATAAATGTGACCTGGAAGTAACAGCAATATTTTGATGGTTTACAATAAGACTATTTCAACATCTCAAAAAAGAGCAGCTCTCTGCGATTGTTTACTGAGTGCCCTCCCCAAAGTTTAACATCACAGAAAGCAGTTACATTTACCCAAGAGGTTAATAATCCCTTCGTTGTACGCCGCGAACAGTCTAATGGCATCTTTGAAGAGGAGCATGAAGGCAGCATTAATTACACCATTCGTGAGTTCATTGCTATTAACCTAAGAAGATCAGAAAAAAGTTAATTTAACTGAATTGATCCTTTATTGGCAAGCTTCTAGTTGAACTCCAGTATGCTATGCCAAGGCGTGCTTTCCAATCATCTCACTGGCTATTAGAGGAAAGTAGCAGCACAGCAAATCAACACAGGAACACTCAGCACAGAATTAAATCGAATCATCATGTGGATCAGGTTAGCCATGAGCCAGCAGTGTGCCCTGGTTGCCAAGAAGGCCAATGGGATCCTGGGTGCATTAAGAAGAGTGTGGCCAGCAGGTTGAGGGAGCTTCTCCTTCCCCTCTACACTGCCCTAGGGAGGCCCCATCTGGATTACTGTGTCCAGTTCTGGGCTCCCCAGTTCAAGAAAGATGAGGAGCTACTGGAGAGAGTCCAGTGGAGGGCTGCGAGGATGATGAGGGGACTGGAGCATCTCTCCTATGAGGAAAGGCTGAGGGAGATGGACTTATGTAGCCTGCAGAATAGAAGGCTGAGAGGGGACCTTAGAAATGCTTATAAATATCTGAAGGGTGGGTGTCAGGAGGACAGGGCCAGACTCTTTTCAGTGGTGCCCAGCGACAGGACAAGGGGCAATGGGCACAAACTGAGGCACAGGAAGTTCCGTCTGAACATGAGGAAGAACTTCTTCCCTCTGAGGGTGACGGAGCACTGGAACAG
>Ga0065711_1041250_pt1 | contig 16289 bp, 6 predicted proteins | sample Hoacrofraction12_FD_59098 | JGI IMG/M metagenome (GOLD analysis project Ga0065711, IMG submission 59098) | Hoatzin crop microbial communities from Cojedes, Venezuela - Epithelial fraction 12 v2 (version 2) | ecosystem: Host-associated > Birds > Digestive system > Esophagus > Crop | place...
CCCCCCCGCTCCTTTTTTTTTCCCCTACCAGGATGTGAGTCTGCCACAAAGGAGCTGAAGTTCACGTCGGGCTGCTTTAGCCTCGCATGAAAGGATGGATTCCAGACCTTGAAACCGGGACGCCGAGTTCTCTCCCCTTTCACCAAGAAAAGCCTTACTGTGCCTCGCCGCAGCACGGCGCGGATGCGTGGCTCAGCCTGGGCAGCCACGCTGTACAAAATCTTGGAGAGAAAAGAAATAATTTTGTAATCACCTAGTTACATCCTTGTCTAACTCCAGCAGAGCACCCACAGCTGCCCGGCGGCAGACTGCAGTCACCGGGGAGCTGCGCTGCCTAGACAGCCCGCGAAGGGAGATGTCACGGCCCCCGCGGGCCAGCTGCTCCGGAAACCTTGGATGCGAGCGCGCCGAGGACTGAAGAAAGAAGCCCAAGGAGACGGGGTAAGGACGCGCAGCGGACGCACCGCGCTGGGAGGGCGCAGCTGGTGTAGTCCGGGGTCCCAAGACCGGCTGGTCTGCAAAGGCAGCCAGCCGGACTATCACAGGAGTGAACGTAACCTTGTCAGAGCCACTACTGCTCCCTAACATAAAGCAGCAAGCCTGTTTCCCCCCCAAAAATATTAAAATACAGTTGTAAAAATAGTTGAGGCATTTTATGATGCCAGGCAGTGAAAAGCCTTCTTGCCATTATTTTCAAGAATATGAAATATTTTTTTATCTTATTTAAGTCTACATGTAACTTTGGGATTCATGCTTCCTCAAACTTGCTGAAAATGCGTGTGTCTGTCAACAAATTTTCTAGGACACCTAATTTCTATGATAACTTTTCTAAAGGACTATCTGTATTAAAAAATTATGAAATCTCCGTTCAGTCTTTCTTACACTCATGTCTGATCAAGGAAGATATAAAAGTGCCTGGAACTTTAATAGAATCTATAAAAAAAATTTAGGACTTTGCAAAAATTTCATTTTAAAAAGAACCTAGCATTTATGAATACCTTTGTGTAAGCATTAAATATTTACTGTACAATCTAACTGCTATTTTTCGTGGGCAAAATGAGTCACATTCATTAAAACGTGAATCTGTTTAAGGGCTATTCTGTACAATGTGCACACACACATATAACCACACACAGTATGAGCACTTTTTGGCAGTGATTGGATTAAATGAAAATAAGGTGAGGCCGCTGTTAAGGGAAGTAACAACAAAAGCAGTGCTCTCTCTCAAGAATTACATTCCACATCTATGACAGAACTTTAGCAAAGCACAAAGAACAATCCACAAACAACATGACTACAATTCTTCGTAATCCAGAAAGAAAATCTGTACTTCTTGTAACTAAAAAAAGCTATCTTTTGCCAAAACTTTAAAAAAAGTTACACGGCTGCAAAAGATACATAATCTTTTGAAGTTTCTTGCAGCACTTGCTACTATTTCAAAACAAAAGTTTTCCAAGAGCTAATTAAGATACTCTCATTCTGAAGTGTGGCTTTAGTCATCCTAAAGTGAAAAACTCCAACTCCTACGGTGAAAAAGTCATCCTCTCAGTGGAAAAAGTATCTCCTTTGAAGAAGAATGAACTAGTGCTTGAACCAAAATTTCACCACAATCGTAAGTGGACAGAAAAGCTGAGTATAGAATGCATTATAATAAAAGCATCTAAAGCAATTAATTAGTTTGTTAGTGTTGCAATCCTTACAATGGAATCAACTAACTAGTGGCAAGAAACCCCAAAATCATTCCCCCTCTAAGTTTGGCGTTAAATTTTTCAACATAGTTTTACATCATGTTTTCATAACTGAAACCGCATGCTATCATGTGTAAGATGTTCCCTATCCCCTATTATATTTACGTTAAAATTTCACACAAAACTTTCAAGCTTTTCCTAATACATGACATGCATACTACTGTGCTGTATTTTCACTGTGAATTGCTGTTTCCTTTTACAAAATGTAAAAAAAGTAATCATTCAGTTTTTTCACAGCAGTACTCATTTAAAAATCAAAATACATGAGTTAATTCTAAAAGAAAACCTGTACCAGTGGAAGTCCCTCTCCTTAGAAAAGAGCAAAAATTAATATTTTAATTAATACATTAAATATGAGGACTACCTGCAAAATTGAGAGGATGGATTAATATAATTCCATGCAAGAGAATGTTTGGGAGAAGGAGTAAGAACAGAGCATGAGCTCTGAGTAAAGGGGCAGGGAGTAAGAAAGAAAGCAGCTTCAGAAAATTCATACTTATCTATCTTATCACAACGGTGCTGTGAAATCCAGATCATATTTCTGGCCTGGTGCCTGGAACATGCTAGCTAACTGTTAAGTCCACAAACACTATCAAAGGACTCCACAGAACCAAAAACTAGTGTTTGTTAATAAAAAACAAACTCAAACCCTCCGATCTTTTTACAGTAAGACTTTACATTTTCAACACCCTTGCTTCATTTGCTTTTACAATCAATTAAAATGTAAAACTGCACTGATCTAAAAACTCCTTTTAGTATCAAAGCGAACAGTGAACATTTGTTGCTAGTTTTTCATGTTTCTCCTTTAGAATGAACAATTATGAAACTATGTGTGAATTCACAATCAAATAAAATAGTTTACCTTTTCAAGAATAAATGCTGTAATAGCTAACACTGCTTTTTGTGAATATACTTTCATTTATATGTCTAAACGCTTGAGGAATCTGCACAAAAGGTACCACAGTACATAAGGTATGTAGTAAAAGCCAGCCCATCAAATGACTGCTAGCCTCATTATATTAAATACGACCAGCACACAAGAACTGATTCACCCTCAGAACTGAATTTAACAGAGTGATTTAGCATAGCAAAACAGACTCATCTGTATGCAAGGTATCACTGCTACTTTTTTCTTCTAAGCTGAAACAACCGTACAGACAAATGTCAGAAAGTATCAGTGTTGTGTGAAAAGTGTGTATCTCTTCCTTCTTATGTATGTGTTTTTTCATTTATCTGGATATTTCTAAAAGGCTCTGCAGTTTAATTATGGTGCATTAAATGCTGGCATGTTAGACCTGCAAACAGTCTTAATGATTCAGCCTCTAGACTATAAGCCCTTGAGTCAGAACAGTTTACACAGATGGGAATAAATTGTGAATGTTGGACCTTTCCTATCCACTCTTCCATGACATGAAAGTCACCTATTACAAAAAAAAAAAGAAAATATAACACATAAATAAAACCATATAAAGAAAACAGAGTGAAATAATAATAAATATCCCCCCCTAATTCTGGAATTAACTTTCTAAGGTATGGGATACTCTGGGAGCCTTTTTAAGGAGGTGGAGTGACAATGATAAAAAATTGTAGCAGTTTCTTGTAAAGACAACAGTTGTCATCCCAAAGATACAGTGACTCAAATGGAGAATCCAATTTTATTCTGACAACTTACTGAGCACTCCCACTTAAGTGTAAAAAGTCACATAGGAAACCTACTCCTTCACCTTGTTTACAATGTTTATCATAACTCAAGCCAGATAAACTAAAAATGCCTCCTTAGTTTCTAAGCTGTGACATACAAGCCTCTAAAAATCTAGTATAACTTTCTGAAGTGAGAATTGCTATCTTCATCATATAGCAGGTTCTGATGTATGAGCTCCTCAAACCAATTTGGCGGTGTTTTTCTCAATTAGATTATCTTCACAATAAATTAAACTATGCTGCAATTCAAATAGTTACCTAAGTCCCCAGAAATTCCTTGTGTAACATCCTAGTTTTAGTACAGAAAATTGCCTTCTCTGTAAAAGCAGTCTCCAAGGGTAGACAGTGTCACGTATCACTTGTACAAAAGCTGCGTTTATATACCTCAGCGTATCACACTTTCATACCTACAGTCCTCTAGCTCAGTAACAGTTTACTATATCTAGAAAAATAAGAGCAGTGGCAAGAAGAAATTCTACTGCTTTTACCTACTTTTATGTTCCTTACCTGGAGGAGTAACCAATACCAATGCAATTTAAGATACAAAATTTATATTCTGGTATGAAATTCAGGCAATTATTTTCCAGATTTCTCTTAGTTAAGGTTTTCCACACAAGATTTCTACAGATCTTTTTTTTTTTTTATTTCTCCAAAATGCTATAGTACAAGTGATGTCTTCCTTAAACATCAAAACATCTCCTCCTTTAACTGACTTGTAATCCAAAGTAAAGCATAACAAAGTTCAGTACTCAGCCACCATACAGTGGTCTTCCTATGGTCTCTGCTTTTTTTTTGCAGAACACTGAAAAGTGTAGGTGTAAAAAGAACATTAAGTATAAACTCCTAGAGACAAGATGCCAATCTCTCAATCGTTGAAAGAGTGAACATTGCAAAACCACTTTAGGACTAGATGCAACAGTGTCGACAATCTATACTCAGCTTTTCATAAACACTTTTCTTTCCAGAGTAATACTACAAATGTCTATATTATGAACAAATTTCATGCAACAAAAAACAGCCATAGCATTGAAAGACTACTGGTAGCATTTTCAAATAAGCTTAATGATACTTTATTATGTCATTACAAGTCATATTTTTCATCTGATGGAAACATACCTTCATTCTCTTTTGTACACAAAAATCCCAAAGACAGGTAATATATTTCATAAAACCTGAAACAGACAGTTAGCCAGTCTATTTTGTAAAAATGAGATCCTCTGAAGCATGGCATCAGAACAAACAAATAAGGAAAAAAGGTACACATATTGGAATATCCATGATGAAGTGTGTATTTTGTTATATGGAGCTTAAAAAAATAAGAAGGCCATATAGTGCTGCCATTGCTACCTGTACTGCTTACTCTTAAGGTAAGCTGATTAAGGAAAAAAAGTGAACATTTGCCAAACAGTAATACTTTGCACATAGAAGTATTTTACCTTTATCATTTCAGGATCACGACTGATTAAACTATAGGATGTGAAACACCTGTAAAATTTTAGATAGTAAAATGCTCAAATCTTGTTGAAATATCATGTATAAATTTCAAGATACTCGTAACAATCAAAAGGTAATGTATTTTGACTAACTAAAAGTCCAACATAAGCATGACAGAGTACAGGACAGAGAAATATTTCAAAGCAAAGACAAAGAAAGATTTTATTTACTTTTTCCCTTTAAGGGACATGAAAAAACAATCAAATGCTGAAATATCTCATAGTTTATTTCCTCTTGTTTCACCAGATCATGGGAACATCCTCAGTTGGACAAACAACGACTGAGAAAACAAACCAACTTATTATTTATTACCTACTTCCAGTTATATACATAGATAGGCCAACATTTGGTCTACAAACTGAAATTTTAACCAAAGCGCTTATGCTGGCAAGGAGTGTGAAAAATACTATGATTATAACTCACACAACAATGCTGCCACAAGTTTTCATAGAGGCAATTATACGGGCAAAAGACAAACAGAAAAAAAACATTATTTAGCCTGAATAAAGTAATATGTAATGCCAAGCAGGGTAAACAAACAAAATTGGCTTTAGGTGCATCTGCAGCAGGCCAGTCTGTCCCAACTCAAATCCCATGAAAAATGCTTTTGTGAGTACACAAGTCTTGAACAGCCAGAATCTAGAAGTGGAGTTACTTTAAACTTTCATACTTTTTCTTATTATAAGTTCTATTTGATTTTTAATTAAAACACATATCTTTCTTTTTAAATATGCTTCTTTCACTTCTCCCATTTATTATTTGTATACTGTTTGGTGAAGTTTTGTCAACGTGCATGAGGATAAAAGACAGACATGCTCTATTTCCAGTAATTAAGAAAATTTGCACCAAACCTGCAAGCATGCTTTTATATAATGTAGTTTTATGCGATGGCGAGGTTGAAGTGTACAGCTACCGAAGTGGAATTTTGTAGTGGGGACAAATATGGCCCCAGTAATATAGCTCCCTCCCAGTCCACTGCAGAAGAGATACTGGGAGAGAGGAAGAGGGTGGCTGAGCCAGAGAAACAGGAAGAACTGAGTGATCAGCAAGCAACAGCACTAGTTAAGTTCAAAGAGTATGAGCAATTACTTGGAAAAAGTGCAACAGAAGAAAACTGACAGCTAGTGTGCTAGACATCAAATAAATAAGATCTTCCTCTTCTGTGGGAAGGAATTCTGATGTCCCAAGAATCTGATGTTCTCCTACTCAAAAAGAAGAGGAAGATACTAAAAAGCATTAAATCCTTCCTTAAAATTGTTTCTCTGGCTTTCCTCTTTGCTTCCTCCAGCAAGATTTTTTCTCCCTGAAGGATTAATCATTGGGAGTTGTTCAAACAAGCATGTTGGTTATGAACTTCATTTGAATCCAACTGCAGAAGAGAAGAAATGCTATTTATGTTATGTAGTCCATCCCAATATGCAACAAATCGTCCTCATTCTGAATATTTTTTTTTTAATTGAACAAGTACAGACAATAAAAGACTTATGAGATCACTTCATAAACAGACTCTACAGGAAGAAGGACATCTGAAGACAGTATGGTTCTTGTTTCTATTTGTACAGGAGCATCTTATCACTGTACTTTTCCTTCCAATGTTTTTTTCTTATAGGAAGAACACCTTAGAAAAGGTGATATGCAAGCAAGATCATGAGAGAGAAGCATTTCAGCATGGTCTAATCATGCGGATGTCATTCACTGATATCTTACCTTCCACAAACACTGGTCAAACACCGGAATAGGCTTCCTAGAGAGGTGGTCAATGCCCCAAGCCTGTCAGGGTTTAAGAGGCATTTGGACAATGCCCTTAATACCATGCTTTAACTTGGTCAGCCCTGAAGTGGTCAGGCAGTTGGACTAGATGATTGTTGTACGTCCCTTCCAACAGAAATAGTCTATTCTATTTTGAAAGAGTCTGAACTGGTATGTTAAGACGAGGCTGATGAACTCTATTCCTTAAACAGTTCTTAAAAAAGATTGGAGAAAAATCAAACTGTTACATGTTGCTCTGTATTTCATCAGTCTGGAAAAGAATGTGCACCCCAAATCCTGTGCTGTAACGAGATGCTGTAACAGAGACACAAGTGAACTCTGAGGAAAAAAATGAGTATCTTTCCAGTGGTCACAATAATTAAGAGTTGTTGAGGGGGAAAAAAAGATATTTCAATTCAAACAGTGAATTGAAACCCATTTTGCACCTATAGCGAGAGACATTTGCAGAAACAGTCCATCAGTGCAGAAATATGAGGCCTGAAAAACTGCCAGGGTTTCCAAGTGTGACTTGCTGTGCAAATGCTGATTATGCAAGTTAAAGCTGTCTGGGGTGAATTTATGTTCCCTGTTTTCCAGGGCTCCAAATAACATTCCTTACAGAAACCATGTCAAACTCCAAACCTTTATCTGACAAGTTTTCAAGATTCTTGACAAGTTCTGTAAAGCACAATTCCTTTCCATTTGCAGAATAAAAATGACTTTATTCCAAATAAGAAACTGAGGCAAAAAATGTATATCCAAAAACTTTAAGAAGGATCAAGTCCAGGTCACTTTTATCTGAATCATTTACAGAAGCATTTACAGAAACTTGTATGGTTTATTTCAAAACAACAGAAAAATGTGAATAACTGACAACCATCTCTGCTCAGTATGAATAATTGTTTAAGCATGCATATCCATCATTATTTTGAAACTCTAAAAAAATTTTCTTAAAAGTCAGCAGCTGCCTAGAATCATAGAACAATTCAGGGACCTCACCTTCGTTTTACAAAGCAAGGCTAATTTCAACATTAGATCAGGCTGCTCAGAGCCTTGCCTAAATCAAAACTTTATGTAAGTATTTTCTGGAGTGGAGATTCCACTACCTCTTTGGGTGACTGCTTCAGTCCTTGGTCACCCTCACTGTGCAATTCTTTTTTTTCTAAAACCCAAAATGAGTTTTTCCTGAGGCAATTTGTATCCATTGACCATTACACTTTCACTGTGCACTTTCAAAAAGAATCTATCTTCTCTACATACACCCATTAAATCGTTGAAGACAGCAGTAAGATGTCTCCTTCGCCTTCTCTTTTGGAGGCTAAACAAACCTAGCTCTTTCTGCTGTTCCTCATACATCAAGTCTGCCAGCCTCTAGCTATCTATATTGGCTGCACTCAGCTGGACTCATTACAGTTTCTCACAGCTGTTACTATTATCATTTCATGTCATTTAAAAAATTTCAATTCTACTAAGGATGACCAAGCAGTAAGGTGACAGTTATTTAAATACTGAATGGTTATTCCATGTGAAACGTTTTACAAGCAAAGAAACACATGATGGTAACATCACCTTGATTTTAAGAAGTATCAAGCGGGCTTTATGCACTGAAAAAGCTCAATACTGCATTTTTCCCTCTGATTTTATTTACTTTTAAAAACTAGGTTATATATACACGCCTATTAAAATTCAAAACCAAAAAGCTCCTAGGAATACACAATATCAAAGTGCTGTTCAAGAACCTGATAAGAGAGTGATTTGTGACAAGGGCATTCCTGGCAGTAGTGACAATGCTAAGCTCGTGTTTCTGAGATGACTCTTGCCTGTAAAAATCTGGTATTGTCTTATTTCTTAAGAGATTGTGATGGGCTCAGATTTCCACTGAACGTTTCCAATGAATCTGCTCCGAGAACTAACTTTGTGTAATTTCACCAAATGGGTACTGTTGCAGTACATCACACTAGCAGCTAATTTGAATAGCTGGGGGTCATTTTTGTCCACCATGCACATAGGAATGTGTTTTTCCCCTTCCAAGAAGGGACTATGAAGTGAAATCACCAGGCTGAGTATAAAGACAATGTCTCCAATGACAGTCACAATAAATACTTCAGTCGTAAATTTTACTAGTGCAGAAAACCAATAGATTTTACTGCCTATAATATCTGGGCAGTAGAGTTCATTTATAATCATTAAGGACTAATGTAAAGGAAGTTCTTCCCTCTTTTTTTTTTTAAACTATGAAGTTTGATACTGCTGACTGAAGTAAAACTGTTACATTTCATCTAAGCTGTATCTCCAGCAATATACATGCAGCGATAAAATACTGCAAATGAGCTATTTGATATTTTTAGAACTTTTAACATCACATATTAATTTACATTCTGTTTACATTTAAAAGTTATATTTGTAACTGTAAGAAATTAAAATGTAATTCATATTTAAATGAAAACACCAATCTTGGAAACTTTTGTGGTACTTGCCTGGAAAAAAGAACTCTTCAAATCCTGGTATTTATTACTCAATTTCTTGTGGTTCTTGGCAGGCTTTAGATAAACTATATGCTAGCAACTACAGTTCTGGCCACAAAATGATACAACTATTCCCCATCATGTCCCCTTTAGCCAGCATAAGTTCATGCTGGACAAGTAAAGTATCTCATTTGTACACAGACATACTAGTTGCTATGTAATACTTTGTAAGTTTTAGAACAGATTATCAGTTGTAAGTTTGCATTGATTTCATATTTGTTACTTATTGTTAAATTTATTTTAAAACAGATATTTAAAAGTTCTTTGCAGAAGAATATTTGACCAGAACTAGAGTATCACGATGACAACAAGATTCATCTGTTTAATACTAGTAGCTGTTGTGGGAGCTACAGCAAGCAAAACACAGGAATTTGAAGGCAATGACGATGAAACAGAACAAGAATTCATTTATATGAACAGATATAAGCGTTCCAGTGACACACAGGACAAATGCACTTACACCTTTATTGTACCTCAACAGAGAGTGACAGGTGCCATTTGTGTTAATTCTAAGGAGCCTGAAGTTCTACTTGAAAACAGAGTAAATAAACAAGAATTACAGTTACTTAACAATGAACTTCTCAAACAAAAGAGACAAATAGAAACTCTCCAGCAACTGGTAGAGGTGGATGGTGGTATTGTTAATGAGGTTAAACTCTTAAGAAAAGAGAGCAGAAATATGAATTCTCGCGTCACACAACTCTATATGCAGTTACTACATGAAATTATCCGAAAACGTGACAACGCATTAGAACTTTCTCAACTTGAGAATAAGATTTTAAATCAAACTGCAGATATGTTGCAGCTTGCAAACAAATACAAAGACTTAGAGCACAAGTACCAGCATTTGATGTATATTGCCAACAATCAGTCAATTATAATTGCCCAACTGGAAGAACACTGTCAAAGAATGCCATCCATAAAGCCAATGCCACAGACTCCACAGCCACCAAATAAAGCATACCAGCCTCCTACTTACAATCGCATTATTAACCAGATATCTACTAATGAGATTCAGAGTGACCAGAACTTAAAGGTTCTGCCACCTACCTTACCAACCATGCCTGCAGTTACTAGTATTCCGACTTCAACAGATAAACCATCTGGTAAGTAATATTATTAATATGTCTACAATAATTTATGCTAATATGCATTGTGCAACATTTTAATTGTAATATCAAAAATGCAGACAGAATTTTTTATTTAGGAAAATAAATGCAGATGAGTTATTTTGAACTAATTGAGATTTCTTAGATCTGATGTTGTCTATCTATCTTGTGTATTTTTAATACACGTTGTAGTAAAAGCACAGAAAGAAAGCAACAAAGTAAATTCTGAATGTCTAACAGATTCAGACACACTAACCCCACAGATTTTTCTCATGTTACTTTGCCAAGACAAACCCACCATTTATATCAGATGTTTAAGATAAAGGAGCTGGTAAATTTTATTTACCTGGCTCAAGACCGAACTGCTATAATTCAAGACATCTGCAGGGGTTTGACACTTTTTGTGTCAACATTTATGAAGTTATTACAAGTCTGTTATCTAGCATGTGATAATTTTTGTGCTTGTGTAACTCAAAAAGGAATATGTATCTACTCTGTACCTCACATAGGGCACTTGTGCTCTAAGACAGGAGCAAAGGGAAGCAAGTGGTGGAATAATAAGGGATATCATACAGCCCTCATTAAGTCTTAGGAGTTCTGCTATAAGCAAGATTAGAGGCATCTGAAATCACGTTAGAGATTAATTGATCTACATGATAAAGAAATAACAGGTAAAGAATCCAGTTTCAGCTATGGTCCCACATATCTCAAAAAAACAGTTTAAGTATTATGTATCCCATACAAGACAAATCTGTTCTTCAGTGTGTGAGCAACATGTACTTGCCTCAGAAAAAAGACAGGGGACCCACAGACATCTGAAACTAAGACTGTAAACAGAGCAAGACATGTGAACTGCATCGTCAAACTCTTTAGAATTATCAAACAATGCAACTGCCACATGTAGGAAAAAAAAGAAAAAAGACTTATTTCTCCATGGAAATATCCACAATGAAAGAAACTTCAGCAGCTGTTTCAGTCTAAAGCACTGTCTAACACACTTTGCTACAAAGCAGTTATTTCACAATATTGCCAAAGATGAATTCACCAAAGCTGGCACTGTGGCATGCAGAACCTCAGCCAAAAATTTCATGATTCTAAGGTTCTATGTTAAAAAAAAAAATCAGGAGAAAATCAGGTCTGTTACAATTTCTTTGGAGCAATACACTACAGGATGGCGTCTTTGATAATTACATTTTGAATTTGATCTCAAAGTAGGTTCAAGCTTAGTATTTTCCTATCTTTCTGTAACTGAAATATCTTTCAAGCATTCTTTTAAGACCTTTCCCCTTCCTTTTACACTCATCCTAAAACTCTTTAATTAGTCCACATCCTCCTTGTGCTTTTAAGTACCCAAACTTGAGCTGAGGCTTCACCATCACACAGCGGAATAGAAAAGCTACTTCATGTGCATAGTACTTTTGTTGATTTATCCTCATATAGCATTTTCCTTTTTTGCAAAGTAAAACATTGACTCATGACCAACTTGCAACCCTACAGAACCCCTAGATCCTCACCTGTGGAAGTGCTGCTTATCCAGCTATTTTTCACGTTGATCTCCAGATGTGCCTTCCAAAGTCCATGATTCTAAGATAAGATTTGACATCTGCTATTTCTCCCTTATCTACATAACTTCCCAGAAAAAAAGAAGTTTCACATTTCTTCTGCACAAATCCATTATAATACTCATTTGTCTCCTTACTTTCTCATTTGCAGCAGTTTGATTTGTTCAAGCAAATTTAAAAAAATGGAAGTTAACCTATCTAACCTTACATTTTCTCCTCCCCTCTTGCCACCTTTCTTTTTGGGCAAGGAACATTTAATACATTTTCCTCATCCTCCAGAATGTTCTCCACTCACAAAGCACATCTCAAAAAAAAAACTTCTCCCCACAATTAATGCTGTAAATGATGCTTCAGCCAGGTGTCGGGAACGAACTAGGAAAACCCCACAAAAACACACCACCACCACCACCCCCGGATACTCACAACCAACATCCCACAAAACAAACAAAACCCATCACCACCCCAACTGCCCAGCCATCGAAAAAAAAATCTACCTATATTTTATCCAATCCTTTGTGTACTGTCTTTTGAGTTCTCAACCTCTGTCAAAGCTCCTGGGTGTACTAACCATCTGATCATAGCCAACCTGTGCAACAAAAACTGAAGCAAAATGGAAGAAAAATATTAAATGCCTTCTCAGTTTAACCTGTTGACAGCTCTTCCCTCACAAAGTAGCAGACTGGTATTTTCCCTTGGTCGTAGACTTGCTACAGTCTTGCTACTCTCAGTAGCTTGATTTCATTTTGTACATTTTGTCCACGCTGTTGTTGTTTGGGGGTGGGGAGGTGGGGGGGTGGTGGTGAACAAAACAACCACCAAAATACAACCAAACCACACCCACAAACAACCAGCTATGCTTAGTACTTTGAGATGGCATCTACTTTGAGCTTTCTTCATGTTTTTAAAGCTACTGGAAAGATCATGATTCAGCCAGGTCAGTTTATTTAATTTTCCCTAGCTGTCTTCTACAATAGCAAAATCCATTGCACTGTCCCCAGAGACTCCTTAAGAAACTTGTAAACTCTTCATTTGAACTAATTGTCTAAAGCATTTTCTCTGCATGCTCTCCGAATTTGCTGAAGTCTGTTGTATTTAAGTTCATTTTCTTTGCTTTGCTTTTCACTTTCCTAAGAATTGTGACCTCCATTATTTCACAATCAAGATCACATACACTGCTTTCCATTTCACATTTTCAAGCAGTTCTTCCCTAATTACTACGTTGTAGTAGTAACACATGTAACACATCCTATGGTTCTTTGATTTCTCTCAGCTATTTATGGAAAACCTATCCCTCACAAATTCCAAAAACTTGCTATATATTTTTTATCTGCTGTATTGTCCCAACAGATACATAGTTGGAAGTTGATAACTCACTGGAAGAGGTAGGCAACAAGTGTCAAAATCAAACAACATTTAAGTTAATTATGCACATAAACTGCGTAGAAAGTGAGATTTAAGTTACTTCACTTTTTTAAAACAAATCTCCTATTTCCCTTTCATTTGTATTAATGATTTTAAATTAAAAGCTGCATGGATCCAAGCTTCCAGTTCCCCATGAAGCACTGTCTATGATTACTGAGTCTCACCAAATCCGTAAGAGATATATTTAAGACCTTGAAATATGTCATCTTATTTCTGTAGAACATTATGCGGTGTGAAAATATCAGTGCAAAGCAGAATTAGGTCTATATTCATAGAGCAATTACATGGACCTGTTGGAGAGGGGCCAGAGGAGGCCACAGCAATGATCTGAGGGCTGTGAGAGCTGGGGCTGTTCAGCCTGGAGAAGAGAAGACTCCAGGGAGACCGTAGAGCAGCGTTTCAGCACTTAAAGAAGGCCTATAGGAAAGACGGTGACAGGGTTTTTAGCAGGGCCTGTAGTGACAGCACAAGGGGTAATGGTTTTTAACTAAAAGAGGGGAGATTTAGATATAAGGAATAAATGCTTTACACTGAGGCTGGTGAATCACTGGCACAGGTTGCCCAGAAAGGTGGTGGATGCCCGATCCCTGGAAAGGCCCAAGGCCAGGTTGGACAGGGCTCTGAGTGACCTCATCCAGTTGAAGATGTCCCTGCTCACTGCAGGGGTTTGGACTGAATGGCCTCTAAGGGTCCCTTCCAGCCCAAACCATTCTGTGGTAATCCTAGCCCCCTCCTCTTTTTTTTTTTTTTATTAATTACAGATTTTAAAAAAATGGAAGGACTATTTTGTTTAGTACAACTTAACTGTTCAAGTTAAGGTCAAGAAATAAAATATGATCAGGGAAATTTTAAGAATCCACACCAAATTAATGACTGTGGAAGACAGAAATTAAGGAGATGCAAGACAAAAAGACAGGGTTGGGAAAAGTAATCATGTGGTTTGGGTTAGCAAAATTACTTGCACAATTTTAAAACCTTATTTCACATTCTTCAACTTGGCACAGATGTATGCAAGTCCAAAGTAATACAATACATATCACACGATCAGTTATCAAAACCAATTCTGGTCTTCATGTAACATAAATGCATGGTCTCTTCACTATACAGCTGTGTCTCCATCCTATACATCCAGTACTACAAAAGTATTTTTGTAATTAAGTGTCTTTGTGCCAGTGAACAGGCACTGGTCACATTACAAAAGTACTACTCCTCAAAGGTCTGCCTGACTCCCTAAAGGTGATTTTATTAAAACTACCTGTCAGGCAGGATGCTCTCATTTTTTCAAGGGAAGATAAGACAACCCTTGTTTGTAGAGCACGCTAATACTTCAGAAGGAAGATTTACATTTTATTATTATGAAAACACTAATTACCAGACAGATCTAGTAAAAGAACTGTCCTTTTCTCCTAACAGTAGCACATAAACTATAGAGGAAGTTTACACAATTCCTGCCCAATTTTTTTTTGCAAAAAAAGGGCAATATCTGTTATTGCTGGCCAACCAATCATATGACTGGCACAGCTGCATTTACCTCGGTGAAAAACCAGGAATCTGAATTGGAAAGAATAAGAATTGCCACAGAAATTAATTTAACAAACTTACAGAGAGATCTGTACACATCACTTACCATAAAGTGCTCATCTTTTTTCTACATGAATATTTCTTAAACAACGTACTTCATAAGTTACTTGTAATTTAAAATCTTCAGAGCAGCAACCCCTTCTGTAATGACTTTATACAGTACTAGAATATTAGATCCCTACGCCTACACTCAGAGGAAGGTACTTCAGAACAAAACATTATTATGCCTATGATCTAAAAGAAGACACTCATTTAGAATTGTCATGTTTGAAATGTCTTTCCCTACCTGCTATTACAGATTTACTGTGTAGTTCTCCATATTCACAAAGGCAAGCCAAAATGACTAACCAAATAACAAAAAATTATGTGTCAGATTTGAGAGGCAAGGCATAGAAGCATAGTGTCTTGTCAAAAATTTATTAAGAATACTTGAAGTGTTGGATATTTCAACAGAGACATCATAGTCTATTAGCTCTAAGATGGTAAAAGCTGATGACTGCATAACAACATTGGCAGTAAATCATAAAAGCATGATGTAGATAAATTAAAGAACCCTAGTCTCATAGTAAAGTGTTCTACAGAAAATAAACTGAAAGAATGCATTTTAAAATGTGGGCATCATCACTGGATATAAAGTAATTTTAGAGATGCACACTTTATAATAGACAAGTTAATTTCTCTGCAAGGACTAGCATCATGCTTTGATCATGCATTTCCCAGAAAGTCTTATTTTATGAGGCATAAAAACCGCTGCAATGTTCCTGTTGCTGGTTCTTTGCAAAAATACAGGAAAATGTAAAAATTCCTGGTTTTGATTCCAAGTAGAAGAATTTGCATTTTTATCCTTAAATCCATTACTTCAAATTCTTATTTATGCATTCTTGTTTCCCACTCATGCCCAAAAGAGTAAGTTGGGTAAATTTAATTCTGTCTGCAAAATACTGAACATATATACAACACTGAAATTCTACAGAAATTAAAAAAAAAACCAATAAAAATCAGTAAATAGCCAGTAAGTCACCTAACGTCAACACCAGAGATTGTTCAAAATAACTACAATTGTATTTTACTCCATTCTACTAAGGAAAATATGAATTCCAACTAAAATTTCTCTGGTCCTATTTAGGAACATTGCTCCTCAGGCTTGGCTTGAAAGAGCTAAAAGTCTAATAAAAGACTTCAGGATTAAATGCTTTAGCTGTGACACTAACAACAACTCCTTTCTTGGAGTTATTACCCAGAGGTTTGGGGTGGGATGTAGGGCCAAACCCCAACAATTTTCCTTACAACCATAAGCTTTAATATGCCAAAGAAAAAAGCAGATGGGGTTTAGTTTATAACATCAAAAAGTTTAGCCTACAGGGTCAATAATTCAAGTAGATATGAAACAACATAATT
>Ga0065711_1041251_pt1 | contig 16289 bp, 14 predicted proteins | sample Hoacrofraction12_FD_59098 | JGI IMG/M metagenome (GOLD analysis project Ga0065711, IMG submission 59098) | Hoatzin crop microbial communities from Cojedes, Venezuela - Epithelial fraction 12 v2 (version 2) | ecosystem: Host-associated > Birds > Digestive system > Esophagus > Crop | place...
AACATGAGGAAGAACTTCTTCACTCTGAGGGTGACGGAGCCCTGGAACAGGCTGCCCAGGGAGGTTGTGGAGTCTCCTTCTCTGGAGATATTCAAGACCTGCCTGGACGCAGCTCTGTGCAGCCTGCTGTACGTGACCCTGCTTCGGTAGGGGGTTTGGACTAGATGACCCACAGATGTCCCTTCCAACCCCTACCATTCTGTGATTCTGTGATTCTATCTAAATGTCCAAAGATTTGAAGTTGCCAGAAAGATTAAAGAAAAATTAATGTAACCTTTTTTCTTTTGTTTATTTTCAAATAGAAATTTGGGAGAGAGGGAAGAAAAATACGAATGGTCTTGAGAAACCTTAAAATGTTTTCAATATTTTTTCCAATGGAAAAAACCTTTTGTCACCTGGTTCTTTCTCAATATCAAAAACGCTGTGCATTCTGAACATAACTGCAAAATACATATATTGTAGAATTAAGGTTTTGGAGAGAGGTTGGAAAAGCAGAATACAAAAAATGCCAAGCAAAGAAAACCACATTTGTCATTAGCTTTCAGATACACATTCCCAATCAGAATCTTCAGATACGACTGCAATGTAATCAATACATCTTAACAGCAATCAACTAAAGCATTCTGATGACATATTAGTCTGTGCAATATCTCCTAAGCAGACATAGTGTGAATTTTCTTTGCTTTCACTGCATTTAAAAATGGATTGTGGACCACTGGAGAACATAATAGGGTCCATTGTTGTGTGACCTTCTGCAGATGAGCTTAGGAACTTAAAGATTCGTGAGCTGGAAGCCCCATCTTGTAACATTTTATACCAAAAAATGGTGGTCAGGCTTTTGTCTTGTTTTCTAACTGCTGGAGGAAACATATAAAATAATATAAAAAAAATAGCCTAGACATTACTATTGGCTAAAAATTTAAATTATTCTTTAATTTATCTAATGGTATATTGTTAAAAAGATTGACAGGAAAGGAGCAGGTTAAATTTTTAACAGGATTGCACATGTTGAAAAAGCTGTATCCTTCAGTGGAGGGTCTAAACTGCTTTAAATTTTGTACCCACCTCCTTGGAAGGTATAAGCCTGGATGATGGTCAAAGATCATGTGGGATCTTGTCCCACAAAGATTTGGGATGTTTAACTCAATTTAGTGTATATGCACTTCAAGTAGAGAACTCATACTGCTACTCATGAAAAAATATGTTAGGTCACTGTTTTTTATGGTTCCAACATTCTGCATGTGGAAAAGTAAGACACCATGTCATGAAAGATTGAGATATGTAATCACCATTCTTTGGTCTGTGGTTAGAAAAACTATGTAGGGTCACTAGCACAGCAATCCATTATGGTAGCATAGAGTAAAGACACTGAGTCAACAAAAGGCCCTTTTACAAGATCTTTATAAAACTTTCTTACTGGGAAGGATGCAGCAGTATCTCTGCTCAGTAAAATTTCTTACTGAAGAACTTCACTGTGAATTGGACAGACTGTATTTTCCTGTTGTACAGAGTATCTCAGAGACATTATTTGTATCCCCTCACCTTTTCTTCTAAGAGACTCACGAGCTTTTTTAGTCGTGTGTTTGGCCTTAATCCTACTTTTACTGATGTCCTTCTACATCCCCTGGACTGCCCATTCCATCCTGCAAGACCTGTCTTGCTTGAATAAATGCCAGTCAGCCACAACACACCCAAAAGCAATAGGAACATTTTTTTTCTCCCCTGAAGTGCTTGCCCTCTTTATAGCCAAGGTCATCAAAAGCTGTGGTTCTGTGGTTAGTTTCACTTACTCTCTCTTTCTTTCTCAGTCATCACAAAATCTAATTCAAAATGGGGTTTAGGTACCTGTCTTTCAGGTTCTCTTATAGGCTTATGCTTTAATCTAATTTAAACGCATTCCAAGGTGGACCAAGCACAGGCTTTCTCAGTGCCTCCTCGCACTCTGTCTCCATCTTTGAAGGATCACCTGGATTTCTCCCTTTTCCTGCTTTCACAACCTCAGCTGACAAAGCTTCTTGACTCTTAGTTTTGTGGCTGCCTTTGCATCCCAGCAATTTTGCAATCAGTGTGTTGAAGAAATAATTTAGCACAATTTCATTATGTGAAACTATAGTATACAGGATCATCCTATTACGATGAGGTTGCTGTTGCTTTCAGCTGCTTACAAGCACAAAGCAGGCTTCACCCCTGGTAAAACAAGAGAGTAAATAGTGCCTGATAGTGACCCATATCCAAAATTGATAATACCAGTTTTTCAGCAACTCAGCCATATGCTGAATTTTCAAAGGCTAAAGACTATAAGCACCAATCCACCCCTTGCATTTCTCCATACAGCACAGATACGCAGTCCTAACGTCACTTCCACAGGTGTAGTCCCTTCACAGACAGCACAGAATCGGTTTCTTTAAAATAAAAATTAAAAAAACTTTGAAAAGTATAGGGTTTTTTCCCCCACCCCCAGCCTTTCTCCGGAACTGAAGTGACTAAAGCAACAGACATCTTGGGCATATTAGCCACTCTCCTTCAGACACGTGACGCCGCTGGAAACTCTGTGTCAGTTACTGCATACAAGAGCAGATGCTATGCCAAGTCATTCATGAATGCCAGTGTTCTTATCCCTATTTTACCTTTTTTTTTTCCCTCTCTTTTTTTCCTGAGCCACTCACCGTCAGGGCTCTTCCTTGCCCTCCCTCCAGCCGATGGCAGTGAGCTCCAGAGATTTGCTGGCTGCCTTCCTTTCCATCTCCCACTGGCACCAGGCGTGGAGAGCTGCTCCAGCCCTCCAGCTCCTGCGTGAACCCCCAGAGGGCCGACAAGAGGGGAGGAGAGGAAGAGCCCTGTTAGCAAGGAAAAATCCCCCTTGCAATCCGCCACGGCCAGTTTCAGCTGGCCTCACCTCTGAATGCTGTCTCCCAACTCTCTGGCTCTATCCTCATCTGCACCTAACTTTTGAAGGAGTCAAAACTGCAGGGGTGACTGAACATGATTTAAGTTGATGGCCAGGAGAAGGGTTCCTGAGAGGCACCAGTTGGGTGCCTTACCCACTGCCAGAACTGCCCATTATCCCATGCATTCTTGGAGTAAGGGGCAGTGCTGTGGAGCCACTGAGGCTGATCTGAGCAGGATGAAAAACCTCATGGCCTCTGTTCTTGTACTAGCCTTGGTTCACCAGATCAACAGATCTACATACTTATATGTTCCTCAGCATACATTGAATACAAATGTGGTTTCTTGCATTCATATTGTATCTGGTACTGCTTGAAGAAATTGAAAACACACAAACCCTCGTACTTTTCTACTGTTCTCCACAAAACAGTATAATTTTTGTCAGACAAAGTAAACCAAATTTGGGTTTTCTTCTGTACTTCAGCTTTAGTGGAAATAGTGGGGGGTACAAGGCAGCCTCCCTCCCATATCCCGTCACAAGTGCCCTCTAAAGCCAGAGGAGGCAGATTACAACACCGGTCATCTCACCTGATGCATGCAGGAATACAGGTTACCTGAAGAAGGGATGGACTCTGTCACGGGGGACCAGAGAAGCACCACCGGGGAGCCAGAGAAGCAACATCAGGGACCAATTGCCACCCAGGACAGATCCTGTGAGACAAGACATGGTCTCCTTCCTCTCCCATTCTCAAAGCATTGTGCTGGGCTTACCCGTGGAAAGCACAAAGATGTCACCCATGCCAGTAGCCCTGGCAGAGACAGCCTGGTTGTTGCAGGGAGTCTGCCATGGCTGATGGACAGATGCTGGGGAATTGCTGCTGGCAAGCCTGGGACAGGGCAATCTCACCACTCTTTCATGGAGAGGGGGAGACTGCTAAAATGAGACACAGATCCTTACCAGGAGGTTTTTGTGGGAGTTGGTGTCCAATTGAAAGGAAAGGCTGTGGCTTCTTGAAATGGGAAGAAAAAGCCTGCCCACAGTGTTACAGACAGTTGTTAAAAAGGAGGACTAACAGCTCCTGTGTCCATGGAATGAATTGAGTGAAGCAGCTCATAGAGATAATACACACTTTGAAATCATTCCTGACAAGGACAACTTATCTAGAGTATCAGAAATTTATCCTTGCATACCAGGATGTCCCCTGAGAACTGAATCTGAAGTAAACAGCAGATAAGAAATTAAATCTGCTTCTCCAAAGCCCTTGCTATGCAGATCTTTCTCTTTCCTCTGTGTTTCTTAGATGTCCTCCAAATTCACTCCAAAATCTACATTGCCCTGTGACCTTAGAGGGTGCTTGATCTAATGACAGGAAGAGAGATAAAAGCTCTGACACTGCTGGTGCTTCTATTCAGACGTGCTGCTGCTTCGTGATGCAACAAAAATTTCCATGATGCTGTAGGCTAAACCAGATGGAGGCAGGCCTCTTGTTTTGGAGAGGAGATTAAAACAGCATTTCTATTTCACATTACTGCTGTAGTAGTGGTCCATTATCAGGCCTTCCCTCAAGACACCAGTGGGTATGAGACAGACAAACCCTTGTTTGGTTTCTAAGCCAGTGCCTTAATGTCTGTGCAGTGTGGAAGCAGCACAAATAATCCCATCCTGGCTTGAAAGGAAGAGAAAACTTGCCTGCAACACTGAATGAACGTCCCAGAGAAGCAGTGACCAATGATTCACTTTGAGTAATGCTGACTCACTTCAAGGTACTTTCCATGTACACACACACTGAGAGAGTGAGTGAAAATAAATGCCTGATCTCAAGAAAGTTCAAACTAAATATTGTTGTAACCTTTTACTTTACCCAGAGAGAAAAATCAGTCTCCTTTTTGTGGAGAGAGACTCTTTGGCAGAGCAGCCAAAACTAGTTGTTTTTGTTTTTACAGGAGTTTCAAATCCAGAGATAACTGTTAAGGATGAGTTTTTAGGGTGTGTGGGGCAGGCCACAAAATTGCATGTGCTTAAAGCCTCTAGTATGTAAACAAAGGCTTGTAAATGCTGTGGGGTCTCAGCGTGTACGTCTGTCTTGTGGAATGGGGTAAAGCTGAGCATAATGACAATGGCTGTCTAGTAGCATTTGCAAAGCTTTGTTGTTCAGAGAGTACCAAAGGTATGTTGCTTGTGAGCCAGGAGCCCCCAGACCAGTTCCCCTCTCCCTGTCCTGCAGAAATACGTCCTCAGTAAAATCTTCCCCATGCATGAGGTGCATGTACTGGGCTGAAGGAGCAAGAAGACCCTGCTCTGGACCAGTCATACTTCTGTTTCCTCTTGCTGGTGTTTAGATCTGTCCTAGCAAGTGCTCTGCCTAGCTCCACTCTTCTGTTACATGCATATCTGCTGCAGCCTTGTCACACTGTCAGTTTCTACTTTTTTTCTTCTATCCTCTTCAATTCCCCAGGTACACACTGCTGGTTGAGTACACATCTTATGGTCACAGCAGCAACACACTTCTGTGCTGCACAAAGTCCTACCATCCCAAGACACAGCACTTCTTGGAAATACCTTCTGGGCCTGAGAGACGTCTTTGGCCAACTCACCAGATTTGTGGGATCTCCATGCTGCCCCTGAACTGGTCTGAACACTTGCACTCCATGCCATCATTGCCAAAGCCAGCAGGAGCAATATACTATTCCATTCGGTTCCCTGGCAGGATAAAGTTCCACACAGAGTGAGTGCCACTGCTTTGTGGAATATCCTCACGGATGCTTTCATGGTACTGGGGTGGGGTGGGGGTTGGTGGGGTGGTGTTGCTTCCCTTTCCTATGTTTCCTTAATTCCATGTTAGTGCCCTGTGAATTAAAAGCTTAAAAAAGCAGCAGCATTGTCTCGGAGCTCTCCAATATGGGCACTGAGCTGTGCTAAGTTGCTCTCAGGAAAGTGCTGGGAGGCTGATGGGATGGGGCAGGAAGCATGGCTTGTGGCCAGGAAGAAATCCCTAAGCATCCCTTGTAGGGCTGATTTAGAAAGCAGATCTTCACACAGTGGTACCATTGCCCCTGAAGTGTCTCTCACTGCAATAGTCCCTGCCTTGCATATACATGTTGTGGATATGGCTGGTCAGAAATCCTACGCCAAGCCTGCACGCCTGCAGGGAAATAGAGTAAGTCCCAGCAGCCCTCAGTTACCCCTGCCAAATGTTGGCCAAGTGGCTGCCATCATGCCTGGAGCTGAGCGCAGGTACTGCCTGCCAAGGGGAAGGAGGCGGAACACCTGCTTCAGCGTGGGAGCCAACAAGCTCTTCATTAATTAAATCAGATAGAAATAAATAATGCCAGTGATAATAGGAAAGAAAAAGTGAGTCCAGATTATTAATATCAAAATAGATCCAAACTGCTGATACACAGAACCTTTCCACTGAAAACTGTCCCACTCCCCTCCCTTTCCCTGATTTTATTTTGAAACTTCTCATTGCCACGTGTTATTAAATGGAAAGCTTTCCACCTCCAGGTCCTCAATGCACCCAAAACATGATTTTCTTTCCCTTTTCTAAGCAAAAATCACTGCCAGTGCTCCTGCATCGTGCAAGGGAAACTGAGGCACGGGAAGTATGGAGGGTTGAATGCCACAGCCATGGCAGCTCACAAGCCGTGCTGCCCTCACCCATTTCACCACAAAGCGACACAGGCTGTCTATCACCACCTCAGGGATCACAGCAATGGGATCACCCTGTTGCAAGGCATACAGCAGTCATACTGACCTGCAGCAAAGCCTTCAGAAGAGTCTGGACCACCCAGACTCTTGCTTGCCCTCCCTCAGGCGAACTGTCCCCAGCACTGCTCAGAGATCTGCCGAGACCTCTGCTCAACACCTGGTTGCTGTTACAAATATAAAAAGTTTTAACGGCCCTGGATGCCTGTTTATCAGCAGGGCCATGGAAGTGGGGGATCTGTGCACACGGGCAGCAGAGGTGGGAACCCATTTTGTGGAGCCAGAGAGGCAAAGTTTCCCCACTGGTTGCACTGGGACTATGGTGTCCTGCAGCCATTCCTGCTTCCCAACCCAGCTCCCTCCGCACCAGACTGGAACCTCTCCAATGCACCAGCAGCCAGCAAAACCAGCCAGGCATCCTCAGGCTGGTAATGTCTCCCCACGTTGCTGCACTGATGGTCCTCCTGGCCACAGCCCAGAGGGAGATGGTGGGAGTCTGGGCTGGCTGGGGCTGGCTCTTGAGCATTGCTGGTGCTGGCTGGGCCGGGTATTTCTCATCCTAAGCAGGAGCAGCAGACTTGGTACTCCACTGGGGGATTTACCACATGGCAAGGATTTTGTCAGGGATTTCACAAAGGCCCTCTTTGGAGAGAACATGCTGTGCCTGACCTCCCTGAAGTTCATTTGGCTCAGAAGACACCTTCTTGTGCTTCTCCTCCCCTTCCCTCAGTACCTCTGGCCTTTTCTGTGACAAGAAACAGCAATTCAACCAGTTTCCCTCCTGAGAAGTGACAGCATGCGTTCGCAGGACAGGAGAGGATAAGGGGGAAGGTGCTCGCTCTCACCTCTGACAGTGCAGCAGAACCGTGCAGCTCTGCACATCCAGCATCCCTGTAGGACAGCGTTCTGCAATGTGCTGTTCCAGTGCTGGAGCCAACTGTAGCTACAGAGAAATGAAAACTCATATACGCATAATCTTTGCAGGCGCCATCAATGGTATGAGGCAAAACAGCTTTGAAAACACTTACTCATGTTCCAGCCACTCCCAATACTGGAAACATCATCAATGATAAATCATATCTTTCAATTAACCTTTATTTTTTTTTTCTTCAGTACAAAGCTAGCCAAAAGTTGATAGTATTACAAATGTCTATGTATTTTTGTCATCTGTTCATTCTCCCCGTTGTTTTTTTTTTAGGTATTTTGCCCGCTTACTTGAAAGATGTGAGGAGGAGCACTGTCACTTCCCAGAGTATTCAGCATCAAAGATAACAACAGAGACACCTTGTCCTGGGGCAGAGGGCTACATCTATATAATGTCTGGTCAACACATGTACTACTCAGAATTTAAGTTTCCAGTCGTCTTGGTCTTGAGTGACTGCTGCCTATACCACTCAGTAACAGCAGCGGTTTAATAAAGGCAAATTCTCACTTAATCATCGAACTAAGCAGTGAAAGAGATCAGTTTAATGCACAGCCTTCTCTCCCACAAGACTCTGCCATAATACTGATGGTCTCTTTTAGACTCAGGAATCACTTGGACTCCAAGCTGCATTTCCGTAAGTGGAAATGCTGTCTGATTTTCAAATTACATATGTACATGCAGAGGCAGGAAACTACAAACTAGAAACAGCAAGGTACTTTTCAACACAGTAGGACTTTCCTGGTTTTGAAAAACCTTTGAAACTATCCTTCTGGTTTTAGATCCTTCGAACCTTATATGCGTCACAAACCTGACTCCCTAATCCTCCTCTGTATGGGGTTTTTAGGCAATTCTTTCAGCATTTCTCTCTCTATTCCAAATTTCTAAAGACATACATGTTCCAAGCCTAATATTGAATAGGTTTTAAAAATCCTTTGAACATTTGTTCTGCTGTGTCCCTCAGACACAAACAGGCTTAACACCAGCTTCATGTCTTTTCTATGTGCTTCCCCTATAAATAAAACACTCTAGTCTGGGACCATCACACAGATAATGATAGGTTATCTGTCTCTTTTGGGAGGCCAGTCTCTTCCATGACGACACCCAAGGCTCTGCAGGTGTTTGTGCATGCAGTGACACTTGTTTATCCCAAAAGCCCCAGGAGAGGTACAGTGGTGTAGAGTATCTCCCAGAGAAGAAAGGGGAGGAAGTAAGGGAGCAAAACCCCCAACACCTAACTTGAGGTACTGCTGACTCCCTGCTCCATTGCTCCTCCAAGCAATGAGGCTCCTTCAGAGTGTGCACCTTTCCCCTTGTAATAGTCTTTCACTCTTCTGGTGTCCTCTACGACTGCACGAGTGGTAATAACTTGTTTGCTCAGGGCGGTTTTATGAATCAGCCTGCATTTACTAGCTTGACATACATAAAGTCCAATATTTCACTATGTCTAGGAATCCCCTGCATCTTTTTATGCTGCAGCTCGGACTTTGCTAAATACCAAACAGATTCAAAATGCTCTGTACACTCTGTTCACTTTTTTCTCTGGGAAAATGTCACCTTTTCAATAGAAGAATTTAACATCAGCAAGACAGAATCCACCTCTACGCCCTCACTGAAATCTGAAGAACTTTCATCAGGCCATCACATGCAACAGGTGTGACCGGAACTCTGCCCCGGCTTCCACACAATCTATTTGTAGAACTGATTTCAGTAACAAAGGAATTTCAGTAGAAATGTGGCTGCTTGCACACGCTCCAGAAGAACCAAGAGGAATTACTTTTTCATCAGACTGTTGGCTGCAAAGAATCCAGCATGTCCTCGTGGAAGGTTTATGTCTTAGATTTGGGTACCAGCTGTTGACTGTCTAATCAAAACCCCAAGGCTCTTCTGGTCTGTACATGAACTGGTCTCTAGCCTCAAAGCACCATTCTCAACCTATGAGAGGTACCCATCCTGACTGTTTCGAGCTACATCTTGAAATCTTCATATGGCGAAGAGCTGAAAAACATATGTCACACATATGTCACGTACCTCAAAAACCCAAGGGCCAGAAGCGAGCTGGGGGTCATTCCCCAACAAGGCATCACAGTGGACTTCCTAGGATGATGAGGGAGAGGAGCTGGGCTGGCTGGACAGGCACTTTTGTCCCAGGGTGACCCAGCAGTGTCAATTTCTTCTGCCCTTGCTGACTCAGTTGTTTTTGGAGCTTACTGTCGAGATCACCAAGAAGTGCTCACATCAGCTGTGGTCACCCGAAACAACTGCCGCCTGAGGGCCATGCCTGAACTGAAACCCTCACAGGATGATTTCCACCACAGCATGGCTGCACCCCTCCAGCCTCTGCTGGCTCACAGCACGTTCACAGAGAATGACTGGCATTTTGCATCCTTGCCTGCAGGGCATATGTTTGCTGCGACTGGCCTCCTTTCAAAATGACTGAATAAGAGCCCTTGGTCAAATGCTAAACTCAGATATGTTGAGTACAACTTTCCATGACTTCAGAGACAGCTGTGTCACTATGAAGGGCAGAATTTGGGTTTAAGCTTTCTAATCCTCCTACAAAACCAACATTTGAAGTAAAAAGTAGACTGGAAAGCAAGCAAAGTGATTTCATTAGTTATTGAATGAGTTGCTCAGCCCTTCAGCTGTTGAAGGGAAAGCACTGAACTCGAAATAATAATCCAGGTCTATTCCACAGATTAATCTCTAGTAATATAGAGAAGACACTAAGAGTAGCGCTAACCCACAGTCCTCTGTGTTGAAGGATTTTCCCCCATCCCCAAATACCCTAACACCTACGCTAAACTATGTGACTGTGATGTGTGAGTTGCCCCAGGCTAGCACTTGCCCAGTGGCATCGAGGAGCCCATTAGCATGACCTCCACAGCTCTTCTGCAAATGTGAAAGGTTGTCTCATTGCTTGGGAACAGCTGAAACAGCTATATATGAGGTAACATTTCAGAGCAAAGACTGCTAGAGGAGTTTCAGAACAATGCCATGGCAAAGCCCGCCTGTGAGATTACTTATGCCTTCAGTAGCCTAACTTCAGCTCCTAAACTCTTCACTTAAGCAACAACAACTTCCCTCAGCCAGGGACATCAGGGAGCCCAGTGCCAGCAGGAAATTTCTATGTGTCCCTCACAGAAGCCAGCAGTTGACTGTTAGGATTTTTCCTTGTACTTTCTTTTTCACCTATCACATTTACTGCTTCAAGTGTTTGTTGCTGACTTTTGGAAGCAGGAGGCATTCAGCTTGTCTCTGAGGACAGCAAGCGTATTGGCTCTATGAGCTTTTTCATCTTATTTTCTCCTCCTGTCCTGCTGAGGTGGGCGAGTGAGAGAGCAGCTTGGTAGGCATCTGGCAGCCAGCCAAAGGTAACCCACCACACCATGGCTGGCAATGCCTACACTGCCAAAAGGTCTTCCTCCATACTGATGTACCTGGAGGTGCACGTTAGGCAAGAGACCTGGTCCTGACAAAGCTGTGAAGAAAGTGGGGTTGTAGCTACGTGACAGAGGTGGAGTGGAGCGACTTCTAGTTTTGCTTGGGTCTATACCTAGGTTTTGTTCTTACAGGAAAATGAAATTATTAATTCAGGATTGTTCAAATGTTTTTTTGTTAGGCATGTTTCGTACACTGGTAAGCTTTCTTCTTTGCATGTATAAGTTATTTTATTCTGATTGACTGCACTAATATTCAAAGAAAATTATTGTTTGATGAAAGGTAGCTTCTTAAATGCTTCAGTGATAAGCATGCAGTTTTTCCTTTTCTCTTTTGAGTGCTGGGAAAATAGGAAAAGCCAACACAGATTTGACATTTTTCCCAAAAAAGGCACTCACTTCTGTTTCTGTTAAGAATGCTCAGATCCAATCATTCAACTTTTCTTTAAAGAAAGATTTATGAATGCACATCAACGATGAGCTACACATATGCTATAGTAAGTACAAATATATCATCCAGATTTTGAATATGAAATTACTATTTATGTCATCCAATTCATTCTTGCAGAATTGCCTAGGCACTTAACTAACCACTTGCATATAAAAATGTGTATTTTTGCTTGGACAATTGAGAGCTTATATTTAAAAAGTAAAACAGCCCTCCAGATGCATGTTAACTACATATTCTAAGCTCTAGAATTATTATTGTTCATATTGTAGAAACAGAATCCTAATACTCCCTATTTAAACAAAACTTCACTGGAGTCTGAGTACTGAATGTGTCTCAGTCAATTTTTTTCTTGAAGTCAGTAAGACATATTTATTTTAAGACAGGGCTGTGCCTACATAAAAGTTACAGATGGTTGTAAAGCAGAATTTCTGTCTCCCTGGATTTCCAATGATTTTTACAGAATCTTTTCCCAAATTAGGACATCAACATCTCTCTCAGTCACAGCTTTCAAAAAATGAAATTTTAGACAGGTTCAGCTAATTTTTAACTGTTCTAATATTTTCACACAAAAACTTCCTATCAGATTTTAAAGAAGCTGGCACATTCCTTCAAAGCACCAACCTTAGTATAATCAGTATCTTCCTGCAGAGTATCCTGCGGGCAAATCTTTTTGTCTCAGAACATTACCAGGCTTCTCTTCAAGAGCTCAGCAGTGCCCTTTCTCCCTACTGAGAGATGAAAATGCCTTTCCCTCAAGTTTGGTGGGTCACATTTAGTAAATTCTTTAATGTTATCCAATAGTAATAGTCATTGAAAAAATTCACACATTTGCATTAAGTCAAGCACCAGAGTGCAAACTCTCTATCCTACTTGTAAAAGACCGTGAAAGATTCCTGGATATATTTTATTTCCATTGGCATAGATGTCAATTTGGCTTAGAGGCTTCCTGCTTAAATGGGTTTATAGTGGTTTTGCTCCTTCATTTGAGATGAAGGAGCCAAAAAGCACAGTTACAGCTGGCCATACCTCTACTTGCTGACAAAACTAGGGCCGCAGAGAATGTCAGAGTACAAGCGCCTGCCAGCCCAAAGCTTCAAGGGCAGACCTAAACTGCAATCAAGCCTGTTGTCAGTCACTGTGCTCCAAAGGCAGAGATGTTGCAACCAGTGAGAGGGGGAGATCGTGAAGAGCTTGGCAAGACAAGCTTGCTCTTAGTCCTGTTAAGGACAAAGAGTTCCCAGAGCCCAGTGGATTTCTCAAATGTCAGGCTAGGATTTCTAATTAAAAAGCCATCTCCTGACCTAAGTGTCTTTCTTGGGAATGCAGGTTCAACAGTTAGATCCAGCTTGAGCTGACACTTCATGCTATCCCAGCTTGATGGCTTCCATCTGAAGGTTTTATCCTACAGTTATGAAGGTCTCTTTAATTAGACAATATTAATTTCATTAATCTACTTGCAGAATATAAGAGCTTAACAGCAGGGACTGATTATTCTTGTCAGTGCAATGTAGATATTTTTTTTATGATCCGGTTGGGAAATACTTTTGGGAAACACTATTCAAAACAAAACAAGACAAAAAGAGGATTTTTCTAAGCCAAGAAATAATACTTCTAAAGCAATATTTTGGCTAGAGCAGGTTGTGCTGGGGTGGTACTAATGATGTACCTTTGTTGCTGCTCTAAATTCAGAGTGATGAGAAGTGCAGCAAACTGGAATCACTGTACACCACAGGGTGATTCAGACATGCGCACAATGCGGGGCTATCTGCACACACCCTCACTTATTTTCCCCATCTGTGCTTCCTTTCTCCATCAGCTAGACTCCAAGCCCCAAACTTTGTATTGACACACACAGGCTGTGGACCAGATCCCACAGGCTTGCAGGTTATGTCCATTAAACATCTTGATCTGAAAACAGGCAGAGCCAGGACAGTGTAGACAACAAATTCCCCAGACTTGTACTGCTAGTTTGGGAGATGCTTTTTTAAAAAGAAGAAAGTAACTTCCAAGATCTCAGGTACGAAGTGCTGTAATGCGTGAGAATTTGGTTAAGAGTGGATGTTAAATTTTATAACAGCAAGGCAGTAAATAAATGTGAAATTGTCTGAGAGGGAAGCAGGATATTAAACTCTAATTTGACGATTAACCCTTAGGATAGCAATATAAGTGGTATTAACAGACCAACATTTGGCTCCATTATCTAAGGCTTTCTAATAAATCTCTTCACTGAGGCACGCTGAAAATAAAACACCTTTTTCTGAAGGGCTTGCTTATGAGAAGCTCTGGGAAAGAAGGGTGACACTTCAAAGACACCAGATAAATAGATGCTAAGTGATCAGAAATGCCGCACCGCCCAACCCTGACAAAGTTCTTGCTGCTGAGGCTTTGTAGCTCCTAGGCTGGAGCTGGTTCCTCTGTTTGGTGAGACTCTGCAACACTGCTGGCAGGTAGGCTTCCTCTCAGCACTGCCGAGTTCTGGGGTGACTTTGGAGGGCAGGGAGAGCTATGGGGAAGCAGGAGCAGGCAGGGTGGGAAGAAGAGCCTTGGATTGTCTGTGTGATGGAGCTGGCATCCCCCATGCCCTCCACGCACTTGCCAGATCTTTCTGGTGTAGGGCCAGAACGGAGAGCCTTTCAGCTGGGGGATGCCAAGGGAAGGAGGCAGACCGAGCACCGCAGGGATGGCCTGAGCTGCTTGTGGCCGGACAGCAAGGCAGTGGGGACCAGTAGGAGACCCTCAGGCACCCCAGATCTTACGTAGATTGCTCCAGTTGCAAAGAACGGTTCATCAGGCCCTGGTCAGAAGAGGTGGGGCAGGTGGAAAATTCACCATTCATAGGACCTGGTTCAGAGCTTCCATCAATATCAGCACGTCAGCTTCTAATTCCATAGTCCCTCTGGCTGTGGGGCAGGATTCCTACTCAAGCCTTTAAAAAGCTGAGTCCTGTTATTTTAAAGACAGCTTCCACCAGATTTCAGCTATATGGCTGCAGACATGAATAGCCCCAAACGTGCTGCCGTGGAGCAAGGCCCATGCATTAGTCTTGCATGCAGGAAACAAGACCTCGCCATGACCAAACAGCAGCCTGCAGCAGCCTGGATGCAGACCCTTGCTGTATGCGAGCATAACCCACAGGGCCCCTGTGCACCTCTAAGTATGAGAGGCGTTTTGAAGACTTCTTGATTTCAGCTCCTTCTTCGAGTAGGTTTCATTCACCCAAGCTGTGGCTGTGTAACGTGGCCCAAAGGTAAAAACTATCCAAGGAGATTTAAATTTTGAAACGTTTTCCTTGGGGGTCTTCCGTGTTTCAGTAGGTGTGTTTCATTATGTTATATAGTGTCTTGGCTCTGGGGGAGCTGTAGAAGTAAAAGTACTGCTATATTATTTTATTATGGGTTCTGCTTTCCAGAAATGCTCCAGTTGATGAAGTTTTTCTCTGATAATCTGGGTGCCTGATATGATTGTGATAGCCAGGACCAAGAAGAGAAAGGTCTTGCACCATACTACACTGTGAAAACCTGACAGCTTTTGCCATTGGATTTTGTGGAGCCAAGATTTTGTCCTATGAATCTCAGGAGTGCCTCTGACTGTAAGAGCAGGAGCACATGGCAAGAAGGCTGAGACAGCCTATTAGGTGCACTAATCCTGGATGAAATGTGGGTGTTGCAATGAATGAGGGTGTCACTTAGCATGTACAGTTCCTTTTCCTTTGTTGGAGCATGCTCAGAGAAAAAATCGGGTGGCATTAATAGGATGTCATAGCCGAAGAACCTCAGTGCTGCCATGAAGGAGGCACTTGTAGGAGCCCTTTGCCACCAACTGACTGTGTGAGACTGCACAGCTCATTCCTGCTACTTCATCATTCACAGTCCTTATCTTGACCTCATATTGGCTGCCCAAATGAAGTCTGCACAGTACTATGCATTTTGACTGCATGCTGTGCTATCATGTGCTTAGGATGATGAAAAAACAAGTCCTGCCTATCTCACACTGGGCACCTAAAGCTCAGATGTGCTTTTTGTCCGTAGTATCCTTCTCTGCTCTTCACTTGTAGGGGGTAAAGGACCCGGATGTGGGCAGCAGGAAATGGAAGAAACTTAGACTGCTGTCATTAGATGGGGTTTGTGTGCTATAAATATGGCATGAGGGGTGTTTCTCCTCTGTAAAAAGGAGGAAACGTTGGATAACATCTCATTAAATGAGTGCAGATTGTCCCATGTACAAAATTAGCAAAGATTCCCACAGAAAATAGAGTAAAAACTTGTAATTAAAACTGTGTTGTAACGAAGGTATGATGTTGACTTAAGACTGGCCCAAACTACAGACAGGAACTCATCAGCCAGTTAATACCAGGCCTTTGTGGCACTCTTTCCACCTGGGCAAATCACAGAATCATAGGTTGGAAAAGACCTCAAATATCCAACTGTCTACCCAACACCACCATGCCTGCTAAACCGTGACCTGAAGTGCCACATCTACACGTTTTTTGAACACCTCCAGGGATGGTGACTCCACCACTTCCCTGGGCAGCCTGTTCCAATGCCTGATCACTCTTTCAGTAGAAATATTTTTCCTAATATCCAATCTAAACCTCCCCTGATGCAACTTGAGGCCATTGCCTCTCATCCCTATGGCTAGTTACTTGGGAGAAGAGATCAACATCTGCCTCTCTAGAACCTCCTTGGTTGTAGAGAGCAATACGGTCTCCCCTCAGCCTCCTCTTCTCCAGACTAAACAGCCCCAGCTCCCTCATCCACTACTCATAAGACTTGTTCTCTGGACCCCCTCACCAGCCTCGTTGCCCTTCTCTGGACACGCTCCAGCACCTCAATGTCCTTCTTGTAGTGAGGGGCCCAAAACTGAACACAGTACTCGAGATGCAGC
>Ga0065711_1041252_pt1 | contig 16289 bp, 7 predicted proteins | sample Hoacrofraction12_FD_59098 | JGI IMG/M metagenome (GOLD analysis project Ga0065711, IMG submission 59098) | Hoatzin crop microbial communities from Cojedes, Venezuela - Epithelial fraction 12 v2 (version 2) | ecosystem: Host-associated > Birds > Digestive system > Esophagus > Crop | place...
CCTTTTGTTTGCTGTTCTGTTAAACTGCCCTTATCCCGACCCACCAGTTTCTGCCTCTTTCTTTCCATTCTCCTCCGCACCCTGGCAGGGGGAGGGGCGGCCGCGTGGTGCTTTTATTGCCGGCTGCAGCCAAACCACAACAGTATCTCACTTTCCAAAGAACTAGTTCATTGCTATATGGTACATTAGTCCAAAAGAAGAGTGCCTGACATACTTCATCTGGCCAATACAAATGTATATTCTATCATTTTCTCAGCCATATTTTTCAAAAAGTCTCAATGGGATAGCTAAGAAGAATAGTTTACAACCACAGTGATCTTCTGGTGAGTCCTAGTGGTCAGCGTGATCCCCATTGCCATAGAGGAGCAGAGGTGATTCTGCCTAACTTGCCAAAAGAATGGAGAGCAGGTACCCTGGCATCTAATAGATTACCTACATTTCTGCTCTCTGGCAGCTTTTTGCTAGCCATTATTGCTGCATGTCAGTGAAGTCAAGGGAGACCTTCTTAACTCACATGGCCTGGTCTAAGTGTAGTAGTCAAAAAAGATTTAAATATTCAATTGGGAGATGATCTGAGTGGTTTAGAAATTACATCTTCGAGGCTAGCCATGCCCACATAGTTCTTGAACCATATTATAATTTGTTAGAGCAACACAAATCTGCATACCCTTCATTGATTTTATTAAAATAGATGAGCAAGCAAATATTCATTTAAGAAGGCTAATTACCAATCTAAAGTATTACAATTTTATTTAGCTAATTAGGAATGCCACAATGCACTGGTAAAATTAAGGTCACAATTAAAGTAAATTCAATAAATCTAAGGCTTGAACCACCAAAGTAGAACAAAATGTAGGTAAGCTGAATGGTGAAATCGACACTGAAATGTGTCTCTTTCCAAGAAGAGTCCGTTCTAGTGAGCAGGAAGTCAAGCAAGAGTGGCAGGAGCCCTACATGGATCTCCTGCAAAGTTCATACTTAAAGAGGAAGTGTGCAAGAGGCAGAAGCTGGGACTGGTGCCCAGGAGGAATATAGAGGCACTGTCTGAGGATTGAGGAACACAGTTAGGAAGGCCAAATCTATGTGGAGTTGAATCTGCCGAGGGATGTGAAGAGCAACAAGAAGGACTTCAGCAGATACATTGGCAGCAAAAGGCATACCAGGAAAAATGCAGGCCTGCTGCTGAATGGATCGGGAGACAAAAGACAAAGAAAAGACCAAGGTACTGAATATCTCCTTTGCCTTTGGCTTTCAGCAGTCTCAGGCCCGAGACTGAAGGTAAAGATTTGCCCTCAATAGAGCAGAATCAGATTAGGGAACACTTGAACAGAACAGACAGACACAAGCCCATGGGACCTGATAAGATGCATCTACAAATGCAGAGGGAGCCAGCCAGTGTCACTACAAGGTCATTCTCGATTATCTTTGAAATATCATGGTGATCGGGGGAGGTTTGTGAGGACTGAAAGAAAGCAAATTATACTCCTATTTTCAAGAAGACAGAAGGAATACCTAGGGGACTACAGGCTGGTCAACCACACCTCCATCCCTAAGAAGGTGATGGGGAAAATCCTTCTGTAAAACATTTCCAAATATATGAAGGACAATAAGGTGACTGGGAGAAGTCAGTGTGGATTTATGAAGGGGAAATTGTGCTTGAAAAACTTGATATCCTTCTACAATTAAGTGAAAGGTGGAGGAAGAGAGAGCAGGGGGTGTTCTTTGTCTTTATTTTGGTAAGGATTCTGGCACTGTCTCCCACATCATCCCCACAGATAAGCTGATGAAGTACACTGTAGATAAGTGGAAAGTGAGATGGACTGACAATACAAAACAGAGAGGAGTGGCTGATACACCATATGGGTGTGCAGCTAGTTAGAGGGACCTGAACAGGCTGGAGAAATGGGATGACTGGAATCTTAGAAGTTCAGCAAAGGGAAATGTCAAATCCTGCCTCTGGAAAGAAATAAACCCAGGCACCAATACAGCTTGGGGGTCAACTGGCTGAGAAGTTTGGCAGAAACGGACTTGGAGTTCCAGGTGGATACCAAGATGACAACAGCCACCGATGTGCCTTTGTGGCAAAAGCGGCCAACAGTACTCTGAGCTGCATTAGACAAAGTGTTGCCAGCAGGTTAAGGCAGATAATCCTTCCCCTATGCTCAGCACTGGTGAGACACATCTGGAATTCTGGGTCCAGCTCCAGACTCCTGAGTACGAGAGAGACATGGACATACTGGAGCACATCCACTGCAGGGCCATAAACATTATTAAGGAACTGGATCTGTCATATGAGGAGAGGCTGAGAATGCTGGGACTGCTCAGCCTGGAGAAGAGAAGATTTGGGGAGATCTTATCCTTATGTATAAATCCTTGATTGAGGGTAAGTAAAGGCAGAGCCAGACACTTCTCAGTGGTGCCCAGTGACAGGACAAGAGGCTGAAGGCACAAGCAGAAACACAGGAAATTCCATGTAAAGGTAGGAGAGAAATTTCTTAGTGTGTGGATAATCAAACACTGGAGCATGTTGCCCAGGGAGGTTGTAGCATCTCCACCCTTGGAAATATTTAAAACCCAACTGGACACAGTCCTAGGCAACCTACTCTCGCTGGACTTTTTGGACTAGACTATCTCCAGAAGTGCCTTCCTGCCTCAGCCATTCTGGGAGTCTGTGATTCTGTAAATTAAATACTTTTTCGCTTCTGATCTTGCAAAACTGTAAGAAAGGTTTCTTCATTTCAGTCTAAGATCCCAGATATGGTTCTATCTAATAAATTACGTTCACTTCCATGGATGAAGAAGACAACAGTGGGCAATGTAAGGAGAAAGCTTTGGATGTCTGGCAGAAAAGGAGTCATTTCATGAATAAGAAACACCTATTTGTAGGTTTTGATTCATATGACCTCTTCTTGGTATCCACATCAGCTCAGCAAGAATCATATCCTAGAATGCCTGATACTCTTCTATTGGCTATACAGTACAAGCTGAATTTTGATTTTCTCAGAATAAGTGGAAAGTAATTTTCATAATGATACATTTGCAATTTTTCCAATCTTGTCAGTTTTGTGTTTATCGTTCACATATGACATTTCCTTTGCCCCTAGACCTGAAAGAACTCATAAGAGCAATTATTTCCTTGCTGGCCTGTCTCAGTCCTCTAGAAAATGCCATCTATTATTTCTCTCTTCCTCACTCTGTCATTCATCCACACTCCCCAGCTTGACTGTAGAGCTTAACTTTATTCCTTCCATTTTATATCAGGATACTGTTAAGGTTTTAGGCACAGCAACCGTAAGTAATCTCCCCAGAGCAAATAGTACTGAATCTAGTGCATGTGAGGCTGTGAGCACTTTCATGAAACGTAAAATGCAACAAGCTGTCATACTTGTCTAGTGGTTGTGTACAGTCCTTACAGCATATCTTAGAGCTGATGATGGTTGTATACATCCCCCAAAAGCATTCAGAAACTGGCTAGTTGCCTATAGTAATTCAAGATTTAAAGTATTTTCTAAAAAAGTCTTTTATCCATTTTGATGGATGCTAATATTAAAATGTGTTGCCCATTTTGAGTCTTCTTTTATTTTATCCAGAAGCACAGATAGGTTCTTGACTACCAATTTAAAGCATTTACTTTCATTGGGCTGTCAAAGACAATTATGAATTATGCATTCGTAAGCTGTTAATGTATAATCTACCTATGCAGGGCTGAATTTTCGTGCACTGGATTGTTATTGCAAAAAATCACTTTGTGTATTATTAGTTAAACACATATTACTCCTATCTGGAAGGGAGAGATGACAAGTTGACATAACAGAAGACATAGACTATAAATTAAAGAGATGATAAAAGCATTGACAGCCATGTAAGCTCATAGGTACATTTCAATATGATAGCCATACTTTTCAAAAAAGCTACTCAAATTCACATTAAGCTGATCTAGGATATGAAGCAAAACCACTTCAATTTCTTTGTATTAGAGACAGACGGTAACTTAAAACTAATTATGAGAGTAAAATTACTTGTGTTAATCTTCCAATCTTTAGACCCTGAAACCCTGTTCCATCACGTAATTCTATTAAACCAACTCAGAAAAGTTTTTCTCTTGCTAATCTCCAGCTAGTGAAGCCAATAAAACCAGAATAATTAACCATAAAGTATTTCATTTGCCTGATTATATTTAAACTTCCGATGGACTGAAATGGCAAGCAACAGATGGATACATTTAACTTCTTAACCCAACCCTGAAGGGCAGAACTGGGTAAGTGTTTTGACCCCAGCAGGCACAATGTTTCCTTCTTTTCTTCTTATGATTCTTTTTCTAAATTTTTGATTTTCTCATTCGTTGCATCTATTATAATGTTTCTATCACTGTAAGAGGAAAGACACATGGTCATTTTTAACACCACACTATTCCAGGATTCTCCAGCAGGGAACTACAGGACTGTTCCCCTCTGAAAGAATTTAGATTATCTGAAGAGATTTTTTTAAAAAATATGTGCCCTTGGAGTAGCGGGAGGCACCACAGGCGGATAATGACAAAACAGACAAGATAGATAGAAAAAAAGATCAGATACATTCATTACCTGTACAGTTAAAGATCCTCATTGTATTTTACAGTAAAATATCCATGTAAAAGAAATTGAATGAAGAATGATTACTTTATCACTTTAAATGCTCATTTATGTCATAAATTCTGAATTAGAACTAGTTTTCTGCCCCCACTGAAGTGTGTTTAGGTCTGAAATTAGTTTCACACTATTTAAAGTATAGAGATAAAAGCATCCATACTACCTAAGCGTGTATTCCTCTCTCAGTCTTATCTTTCCTCTGTTCATTATCCAGATTACTCTGATTCTGTTTTTTTTCCTCATATATATTCTTTTGCCTTTTACTTCTCTTTTTTTACACTCTTTCAACTTGTGCATCTTGTGCATTACAACTAAAGGTGTCGAAGGTCTTCTTAGATTAAATGTACTTTTGTGGGTAGGACTTTCCAGCAAGAAAAGGATGACATACAGAACTGATTTTAAGCTCAATTCTTCTCCCCTACCTCCAACTAAATAAAAAAATTTAGAAATTTTCCAAGTCAGCCTTAAGATACGATAACTGACTCCAGCTCTCACCTTTTTTCCTTACAATAAACCTGGGCCGGGTCACAGCTTGCCTGGACTGAGACGTTTATAGATTGAGCACAGCCTGTGAAAGAGCTTATCAGCTTCCTTGGCTAGTTTTTCCTTAAAGACACTTACTTCAGCCAAGTTTTTCTTCTGGTTTTCCCATCAATTCAATCAAGAAAGTCAGAATAAAACTCAAAGAGCTGTAACCAAAGTTAAAAATAATCCATCATAATTCCACTGTTCTAGTCAAATCTACCACATAGCCCCCACTCGTGTATAAGCCTGGTTTGTTATGACAAGAGGAGGTGATATTAAGTGTCGTTTAAAGTTACAAGAGATGCATTTTTAAGTTTTGAAGTATTATTTTACACTTCTGGAAGGGAGGGCAGAGAAGAATGCAAATCACTGTGATTCAGCTCAGGAGCCAAAAGTAAAATGCAGATTTTATTCAGGTTTAGATCTGTAATGTTAATTGTTCCACTTTCTCTTTTCTCTCCAAATCCTAGGTAGTTTTAGACATTTTTAAAAAGAAACACACTGTGGCTCACCTACAAAACAGTATAAAAGGGACTTATTTTCTGTAAGCACTGTTGTTACTAAGACCAATCATGCCTGGATATTTGCTGCCCTGCATAGTTTCTGAGAATTCAGCAAGAATCAGAAGAAAGAAGTATTCAAACACGTGTTTTAAGAGAAGAATTTGGGGTTGATTTTGACTGGCTATTCTGTTTGTTTTCTATCTCCCCATCTTCCTGCACCTAAAATTCTGATACTACATGTTAATTGAAGAATAAGTTTCATTTCCAGTCTTTTGCTAGGAAGAATTTAACATTGCTGTTGGTCTCGTAATTTTTATCATCTGCACCACACAGGAAGGTGAAGATTGTTGTGACAGGGACAAGAATTGGGATTTATGTTTGCTTTTAAACAGAGTGCAAAATAACCATTTTTCTTTTTCATGGTAGTGATGAGAAAGAGGCCTGTCAGATTCAACAGAAATAACCCCAAGCTATCTATTTAAAGGAAGTGTCCCTTTTGCTGCCCAGTTCTCTTGTCCTCTGAGCTCCACACAGACACAGGATTCACTTCATCTGTCTGTAAAGGGGAAAGGGATCTTCTGGCATCCTGGAAAGAAAGTAAATTGTGATTAAAGTATTTCCTCCACTCCCTTGAACAACGAAAATCACAATGAGGATTGTGATATAGAGTAAATTCACCAATAATGTTGGCAATCTGCTTCTACTAACTGGACAGGCAGATTTTCTGGCTCTTGGTGAGTTTTACAAATGTGAAAATTAATCAAAGAAGGATCTGGACCAATCATAATCCTATAGAGTAGAACTAGTAATTCCGTTTAATTTAGCAATGTACACCACAGAGTATCCCAGGACACTTCTGGCCTGACCATCAGGTGACAGTAGCTAAGAATTTGACCTTTTATTTTTGCAGCCTGTTTCATATCTAAGACAGTAAACTCTTTTTTCATTATTTTTTGAATTTTAATTTACTTTTTCAAATACATGCCTCATTAAGACATTTCTTCTGTAACTAGTGTGTCTGCCTAAAGCTGGACATCTTCAGTTTCCCCCAGCACCAGGAACAAAGATATTTGACAAATCCAGGAAGAGTTCTGGGATTTTACAGAAGTTTTTTTACAAGTAGTTGTAGTTGTTTCCTGACACCTGAAAAAACCTTCTATTCGGTATTCACAGCCATGCCTTACTTTCCTTAACCAAGCATCAGATGAGAGAAGAAAGGCTTATGTTCAAAGTAATGTCAGTGTCTGGCCCAACCTGCTTCCCTAGTGTACGTGTAATCTTCAACAGAACGCTGCTGTATTTGTTGCTCAATCTAAGCAGTCCATTTGAGAGTTTAAAGTAGTTTATTGGAATGGAAAGGAGCTTAAGTTTTGTTCCCTCTGAATATCTGTTGTGTAATGACCATTCCTACATTTCCAAGTCAAACTCATGAACAGAATTATATTTCATGTTCTCTTTTTTTCTGTCGCTCTTACTGATAATTTGGTCAATTAACACTTCCAAGTATTACATCTCTTAGAGAGTCAGAAAAGTGTGAATGGCCTTATAGTAGTGACAAGGATGAAGAAATCTTCCAGAGTCATTACTATGCTTCTAAATCTGGAGTAAAAATTAAGTATAGCATATACTATGATCTAAAAGCCAAAGAAAGGAGAAAATATTTGAGTTATTTGTTCCAAATAATTTAATAGCCATTGATATGAAAAAATTTAGGTCACAATCACAATATAAAATTTGAGTTGTATTTCACCTCAACTCATAGTTCTAAGAGATGGTTAATTAAATTGATTTTTTCCCGCTAGAATTTTTTTCAGCCCTACCTTTTCTGCATCAATGTGGTTGGGAAGAGGTGAGAAAGAAGGCAGGTATACTGACCTGAAATAATTGGAATTATTTGAGTACTGCTTATGGCCTCCTTGTTAAAACTGTTACTGCATAGAAATACTGGATTATTAAAATGCCTGCTACGGGTATATATTGATGTATTTCAATAGCAAAGATGCTTCAAAAATTAGCAGAAAGGAAACACAATGTCTTTTGATAAGTACCTTTCCAATAGGGACAAAAATAATGCTTTTATTTAGCTGCAAAGCAGGTAATTCCAAGCCATATTATTGGTTTTTTTCCGTTGTGAAAAACGAACATATGAAAAGAACCTCTCTTTCAAGTGAGTTCACAGCATCATAGAGTCACACAATCGTAGAATGCTTTGGGTTGGAAGGGAGCTTTAAAGGTCACCTAGTCCAACCCCCCCTGCAGTGACCAGGGATATCTTCAGCTCGATCAGGGTGCTCAGAGCCCCATCCAACCTGACCTTGACTGTTTCCAGGAGTAGGGAATCTACCACCTCTCTGCGCAACCTGTTCCAGTGTTTCACCACCCTCATTGTAAAAAATTTCATCCTTATATCCAGTCTAAATCTACCCTCTTTTAGTTTAAAACCGTTACCCCTTGTCCTATTGCAACAGGCCGTAATAAAAAGCCTGTCCCCATCTTTCTCATAAGCTCATTTAATTACTGAAAGGCTGCAATAAGGTGTCCCTGGAGCCTTCTCTTCTCCAGGCTGAACAACCCCAGCTCTCTCAGCCTTTCCTCATAGAAGAGGTGCTCCAGCCCCCTGACCATTTTTGTGGCCCTCTTCTGGACCTGCTCCAACAGGACCATGTCTTTCTTTTGCTAGGGACCCCAGAACCAGATGCAGGACTCCAGGTGGGGTCTCACCAGAGCGGAGCAAAGGGGCAGAATCACCTCCCTTAACCTGCTGCCTGTGTTCCTTTTTATGCAGCCCAGGGTATGAACAATTTTCTGGGCTGTGAGTGCACATTGGTGGCTCATGTCTAGTTCTTCATCCACCAGTACTTCCAAGAGCTCCTCTGCAGGGCTGCTCTCAATCCCTTCATCCCCCAGCCTGTGTTGATACCAGGAGTTGCCCCAACCCGGGTGTAAGACCCTCCACTTGGCCTTGTTGAACCTCATGAGATTCACAAGGGTCCACTTCTCAAGCTTGTCCAGGTCCCTCTGGATGGCATCCCCTCCTTCCAGCGTGTCAACCGCACCATTCAGCTTGGTGTCATCAGCAAATTTGCTGAGGGTGCACTCAGTCCCTCTGCCTATGTCTCTGATGAAAGTATTGAACAGTACTGGTCCCAGTATGGACCCCTGAGGGACGTCACTCTTCACTGATCTCCATCTGGACATTGAGCCATTGACTACTACTCTCTGGACATCCATCTACTTCCTTACCCACCAAATCCGTATCTCTCCAATATAGAGAAAAGGATGCTATGGGGCACTTTGTCAAAGGCCTTACAGAAGTCCAGATAGGTGACATCAGTAGCTTAGTAGCCAGCAAGAAGATCAAGCGTCTGTTGACGAGCAAAGTGGTTGAAGCACAGGCCTCATTAAACCATCTGAAACTTTAAGGCCTTCCTAAGATTTCAGATGTGGCATACTTTAAGAAGACAAAGATATGCATAGTTTTTTTGTGCATTTGTATACGGTGAGGAGGTTACCTAATGCCTTACTGCATTCCTAATGCCGGGGTCTGAACAAGATATTGAATCTCTGCTTTGAACACTGACCATAAGCCCAAAGAAAACATTTACTGGAATGATCCAGAGGAAAGTGTTGAGTTTCTGAGAGGGTACGTAGATTATCATTCAAGACATAAGGAGGGAGAAATCATGGGTTTGCACTTGCAGAAGGATGAAGATGACTAGAAAGCAATCTGAGTTGTGCCGAACCCTTTAACAGTATCAGTAGCAGAGAACTGGGTACAGCAGTGACATTAGGCTGTACGCAGGCAGCAGACATACCTGTATTTGAGAATAAGTCCCAGAGCCACGTGGGCATAGCATAGGGTTAGAAGACACATGGATGATAACAAACTCCACATGTTTGTTTTCTTTAATTATGTTACAAACATGGAAGAAGTAATCAGTGGAAAAGTTCTCACCACTTTCTGTGCTTGAGGGAATTTGTATACCTTTTGTCAGTGCAAAAATTGATTAGTCACCTGTAGTAGCTCTTTCTCCCGTCTGTGGCTTTACTCATTGCTTAAAAATCTTTCTTGCAGTAACTCAAGACTTCGTTCCATCCTCTCTGAATTATGACTCATCACTATATACAGGACTATGCTAACACATTAGTGGAAAACTTCATGTGTTGCGTAAAATTACTACCTGTGAATTTTAGTGGAAGATTTCATGGGATCGATATTGTAGTGACTCTTCAAGATCTTTGCTGTCTTTTGACTTGGTTAGCAAGTGTGGTACCTTCTTCTCCATACTGAACACTATGTCAGCTGTGGAATTTCAACCGCCTTTAGATAGAACCTGTAGAGGGGAAGATGTATCTTACTCTAAGGGACCTTGGTATAGTCAGATCAGGAATGTCAGGATCTCAAATTTTTCACTTCTTACTTGCTTGCATAAAGCAAATGATAGATGTGAAGAAGACACAGATTCTATGTGAAACTTCTGGTGGTTTGTGAGTAGGTCAGATGCAATACTAATGTAACTTTTAATTTTTTTTTAATCTTTTGGGCATGCAGTTGGAGCAAAGAATGTTAATGAATTATTATGAAAATCGGATAAAACTTTAGAAGATGTCACTTCATTAAAATTGAAATCACTCTTTGAAAATTGACAGGGAAAACACAAGAAAAATCTAAACTAGACTATATCCAGCAGAAAACCTGACTTTCACTTGAGGTTCCTGCTGTTACCTTCTTAATCACCTGGACAATAAAATATTTGAGACTAAAGGCAAAATCCAGGAGAAAAGGTAAATGAATAATCCAATACATGAAACACATTTCCCAGCTTTGATGGGAAAATATGCTATCCATATTTGCAAAGTGTTTTTTCAAGAACCTGGATGTGAGTAATTTTGTCTGAAATAACCCAGACAAAAAATTTTAGATTAGCTGGTCCTGATGCAGCAGTGCTGTACAGTAGAAAGCCTCGGATCTAGTGCTACTTCAATGTTTTACCCTCAACTGCTATCCTAACTTCCTGTGTAAAGACTGGCACAAGTTTCTGCAAATAAGGAGAGCGGACTCTCTTGGTGACGGTAGCTTCATCTTCTCTTCCATAATTGGTAACAAAGATAATACCTATATGAAAGGTTAAGATGCTCAGCCTGGCAGCTATATAGAAAGACATTGCATTGGTACCATGTTTTTATATGTCTTGGGTTCTGGTTTTATGCCGCTCCAGTCAGTAATTTGTTATTTGCACATTGCAATCGGTTTTGAAGCAATTGTAAAAAGCTTTCCCCATAATTCTTCTTGGCTAAGTGATTACTTAATATTCATATTTTCCTCTATTTTATACATGCTCTAGCTTCATTCTCATGGAGGAATATCTTAAATTATAGCATTTCCATCACTGGTAAATTTCACTAGTAGAGATTCCTGCAGAGGAAAAAAGCATGAGTTACTCATTTACATTCTTTCAACTGTTTGAATTTGGCAAGAAAATAGAATGAGAGAAAGAACAAGCTTTGACCAATGACAAAATAAAACTGTGTAAAGTGCAATGACAAGGAGACTAAACTCCGTTCAACAGGCAAGTAACAAAAAAATTTTAGTTCCTCTTATTCTATGAAGATATAAACTACAAGTTTCATCACACTGCTAAATCCTGAAAAATGTGTAGTCAGAATAGCCTGGTTAAACTAATAATTTAAAATATCTTAACTGAGAGCTACGGTGGTAGCTCAGAACAAATAGAGATAAGACAAACACTAAGGCTAAGGTTGATTCAGCTTTGTGGACAGTCAGGCTGAAGCAAGCAATAGGAGCCCCCATGAATTTGAACTGTCTGGTTTTCTGGCTTCATCATCAGATGGAAGAGAACATTTGTACAAAATGTTAAAAAAAAAACCCTTTATATGCTCCTTCAGAGCAGAAAGTAAATATTCAGAGTTCAGGGATTATTAGAAATGCAACATTTTTCATTTCAGAAAACAATATTTTAACAAAATACATATGGTTTTCTTCAAGTGTATGTAACGCATATGTATACAAAATACAAAATTATTTTGGTGGTTGGACTATTGAGGACGAATGCAACAAAATAAATACCATTCTTCTGTTCATCTTTCTTCAATAATTTACTGAATACGTTTATTAGAAGAAATACTAATAGAGTTTTTTATTTTAAAACTGACATTGTGTGTAAATTCCTAATTAGTAAAAAATTGAGCATGCATTGCAGAAGTGAGATTTAAATGTAGTCTGAGCAAGAGAGATTACAGAAATTGTAGTATGTGCCTACACCCACTTGGGGCTAATGAATACAGCACAAAAAAACAGGTAGTTGTGATACAAGGCAATGGGAAAACACCCAGCTGTAAACATACTGTGTTTTTCTGAGCAGCACACGGACTGGAGACACTTTGAGAAGATCTGAATGTGTTTCTATGACTTTTCCACTGCTGTAGATTTGGGAGCAGCTGAGGGCATATATAAACCAAGACGGGGGTAGGCTTGTGCATGCTTGTGCATGCATACATAAACCAGGATGAAGGCATGTCATGCTGGTCCACCCACCCCAGCCAGGGTACATCAGCAATGACCATCCTTGCCATAGCAGGCCCTGGCATATCCTCTCCCCGCTAGAGATCAAGCGCAGAAATGGCTACTCCTGCTCCATGACACATAACCTCTCTAGTTTGTGTCCCTTGAAGACATCTTCTCATCCTTTTTCTACAGTCCTCAATGCAAACCAGGAACAGTGATCAGAACATCATTAGTTACACCTGTGTAGACAACCCAAACGAGGCTAGGGCACATGCAGGCTCAAGCGTTGTCATGTGGTCATTCATATAGATTTCCAGAGTGATCCTTTGCACTTCTTTTTTTTCCCTGGACCACCTACTAGTCCCCAAACCAACACCAAGGTGCTGTTGGAGCAATAGTGTAGATCAAGGACCACTCCCTGCTGGCAGCTCTATGCAGTCTTTTGTTCAGGTGTTAGGGGAGGAGTGAGATGCATACAACCTGTGACTCGCTGCTTGTGCCTCACGCCTTAGCCTGTTAAGTAGGTTCCAAGTTCAGCCTTGCTCAGTATGTGATACCTATAGCTTTTGAGTAGTAAGATCAGACAGACCTCAAGCACTGTAACTTAGGGAGGCCAGTGGACTGGAAATACCCTCTTCTGATGGTCATTGGGATTTTACAGAACTAATTCCTAGAATAAGGAATGATGCAGTTTTTTACCAGTCCTTCAGAAAGTACATGTATTTTCTGGCGTGAACCATACCTTGGGATTTAATTTCAGCTTTGCGGAACAGGCAAAAAGATATTTTTATTCACTAAATTTCATAGTTCAATATACATCATAAAGTATTTAATTGTCCTACGTCTACTGATTTTTTCATTGTGGACCTTTGAAAAATTCTTATAAGGAGCATGGAGCTATCGATGCTCAAACAGAAATATAAACAGGGAACCAAATTCCTCAAGGTAATAACAGAGGATGGCACAGCTGTAAGCGTTTAACACTCACCTTCTAGATTCTTAGTTTAAGAGACAACATCTGATGTAAAGTGGCCTATACTTGCCAGCAAAGAGTTCTTAAAAAAAGAAGAAAAAAAAACGTTGTTATAGTAGTGGTTTGTGAAACCTATGGGTCTATGAAATCAATACATATCTCAAGAGAATTTCTGTAGGCTCCCAAAGTATCTTAGAAAGATTCTTTTCATCTCTTTAGATTACAAACCCCAGTAGAGTATATAAATTACCATTTGTCCCTGTCACTCCTCTAAAACACACCCCTTGCAATGAGTTATTCTAACAATAATTATCTATTTCCTGCTGAAATATTGGACAGTAAAGCAGATTTTTACTGGTTCAGGGAAACAGCTTTGCATTTACAAAATGTGAGATATCATCATAAAACTCCTATTTAAACATGATAAAACACATATTTAAAACACCTATTTTTTTTAAGTCCTTGGGCTTATGTTCAACTGAGAGTTGTGCATTTACACTGCAGATACTAAATGTGGGATTTATCTCACCTGGCTTGAGATAGCCGAAGTGAGGAAGACCACATGAGCAACAGTGATCTCCGAGTTTTTGAAGAAAACAGTAAGCACGTTTTTTAGAGATCGCTCTGTGTGATCTTAGCTAAAAGTCTTTATTTGGTCACCTGAATCCCATCAGAAAAGACAGAGTATATTTTCAGCAAGGTTCTGACCTGTTTTCAGGCTTTGCAACATTCATTGAAAGCAAACCAGAACCCTGTCAACCTTTGGCTCTGCATGGTAGTTTTCCAGAGAAACTGAAGTTTTGCCTATTTATTTCATTCCTGTTGTGATTTCTTTTATTGTGAATACTGGCCATTCTAGAGTAAATTGTCTAGCTAAAATAATCAGGGGAAAAATGGATGCCAGAGATCAGCTCATCCAATTGTATTAAATGAGACACAAGATTTTCTTTACTCATTTAATTAAATCAAATAACACCTGCAAGACATACCTGCCCTTCAAAATGAAGTAACATGTATGCAGTACTGGGATTCGTTCCAGGACTAGCATCAAACCTTATGGAATTTCAATCAAAATGAGAGAAGCTACAGTGCTGCTTTAAAATAGATCTTGTGTGCAGATCTTCTGTGATTTCTTTCCTCGTAGATACGGGAAACAGCCCTTTTTCTTTCAAAATGGATTTTTAAAAGTGATTTTTAAAGCTGAAACAAAAAGCCACAGTCATGCTGTCTACAGAATTTGTTCTGTTTGCAGGAAAAGAGATTAAGAGTATAAAAGAAAAACTTCTAAAAATTCAGAAAGATCCGTTTCCTTTTCCTTTTCTCAAGCTCTCCACAACATGAGAGGACCTCATTTTCCTTCTCTGTATCTGCTGTGCTTAGAGTATGCAAAAAATAAACAAATAAATATATACCCTGCAAAAAATTTGGCATTCAAAATTCCTGCTTCCAGCCTTAAGCAGTTTCTCTAAGCATACTTCCCTGGAGTCAAAAATATGGTTTTAGTGGCAATTTTATGACGTTATTGGTGCAGGCATAGTGAAATAAGAAAACTAACTTATCAGCTAGATGTTGGGGAGGAATTTTACGGACACTTTGTATTACAGTTCTGAATTCTGAACAGCTGATAAAAGCATGTTTTAAACATTAGCTGTATATGATACATTCAGTACAAACACATCAGAAAAGAACACTTTATTGGTTTACTAACTACTATAATAAGCAACTTTTTCACTGTTTCTTTCTAGAGGAGCTGATTTTCAACAGTTGAACAATCATTAGAATGAATATATCTGTATATTCTAGAATATAATATATATATATAATTTCTTTACTCATTTTAAAGTAGTTAGAGGGCAAGGAAGCCAAGCAGATGGAATTCCTGGCCAGGGAAGGGGGCATTGACAAGGCCATTGGGAAAAAGGAACAAGTCCTCAGCCTCCGGAGGAGACTTCTCCCAGGCATGAGGGAGAGGTACCCCTTCAGTGACGATTTTGTATGCTATCTTGGCAAGTTGACCAATATGGAAAGGGGTATTCAGTACTTGAGGGAATTAGCTGTGCGGGAGCTGGTTTACAATGAACAAGACGATGAGCAGGTACCCACAGACCCAGATGAACTCCAGTGCACACAATACATGTGGAGGAAGATAGTGCGGAGCGCACCATCCTCACATGCCAACTCACTGGCAATAGTAGACTGGAAAGGTAAGGAGGCACCAACCGTGGATGAGGTGGCTGTCAGACTCCAGCAATATGAGGAAAGCCTCTCTTCCTCCCTTGTCTCATCTGTGGAGAAACTGGCTCGGGAGGTCCGGCAAATCAAAGAGAATATATCCTACTCCCCACCTGTACGGGCCAGTGTCTCAGCTATTAGGGTCAAGCGTTTCTCTGCTCAGGAGATAGAATACAGAGGCTACACACCACAGGGCACCCTGTGGTTTTACCTACATGACCAAGGAGAGGACATGAGGAAGTGGGATGGAAAAACCACCTCAAGTCTAGAGGTACGAGTGCTTGAGCTGCGAGGTAAAACAATCACCAAAGGGGATTCTGTTAGGAAAAATGCCGCTCCAGTTTCCAGCAGCCAGCTCTCCAGACCAGGTAGGCAGTTTGATCTTGATTCCGATCCTCTGGAGGGGACCTCCAAGTCCTTCTTACAGCAAGAGAGCAGCAAATTCTCTGACCAAGATTAGAGGGCCCCTGCCTCCAGCCAGGTGGAGGAAAGAGACAACCGTGTTTCTGCAAGGCTTTTGACACTGTCTTCCATAACATTCTCCTAGGGAAGCTCAGGAAGAGTGGGCTGGAGGAGTGGCCGGTGAGGTGGATTGAGAACTGGCTGAATGGCAGAACTCAGAGGGTTGTCATCAGCGGTGCTGAGTCTAGTTGGAGGCTGGTAACTAGTGGTGTCCCCCAGGGGTCACTACTGGGCCCAGTCTTGTTTAACGTCTTCATCAATGACCTGGATGAAGAGTTAGAATGTACCCTCAGCAAGTTTGCTGATGACACCAAACTGGGTGGTGTGGTAGATACACCAGAAGGCTGTGCTGCCATTCAGCGAGACCTGGACAGGCTGGAGAGTTGGGCAGAGAGGAACCTGATGAGGTTCAACAAGGGCAAATGCAGGGTCCTGCACCT
>Ga0065711_1041253_pt1 | contig 16289 bp, 7 predicted proteins | sample Hoacrofraction12_FD_59098 | JGI IMG/M metagenome (GOLD analysis project Ga0065711, IMG submission 59098) | Hoatzin crop microbial communities from Cojedes, Venezuela - Epithelial fraction 12 v2 (version 2) | ecosystem: Host-associated > Birds > Digestive system > Esophagus > Crop | place...
TAGTCCAACCCCCCTGCCAAAGCAGGGTCACCTACAGCAGGCTGCACAGGACCTTGTCCAGGCGGGTCTTGAATATCTCCAGAGAGGGAGACTCCACAGCCTCCCTGGGCAGCCTGTTCCAGTGCTCCGTCACCTTCAAAGTGAAGAAGTTCTTCCTCATGTTCAGATGGAACTTCCTATGCTTCAGTTTGTGCCCGTTGCCCCTTGTCCTGGATTTTAACTAAATCTTGTTCAGTGCCTCTTTCAGCACTGAAGGTGCTGAACATTTTGCTAATTCATCGTCTATTATACCTTTGCTGTAGGCAGTGGAACTGAAAAGTACAGCCTTCCACAACTCTACTGGACACTTCTAGACTGCAGCTCAGGGCCAGATCCAATCAATGAGAATTTTCCTGCAGTGAGACCTAGGCTGCCCTTTGACCAAGTGATTTCAGACATGTTTTGGCATGTAAGATGTTACGAGACATTAAAGATACACAATCAAAATGAGAGTAAAATGAACTAGTAGTGTGCCAATAATCACCTGACCCAATTTTTGTCATTGTTCTTGAAGACCTTTTAAATGGTTACAAGGTCTTGTAGTGAAGGAGACGCTGAACAGAAGAAACAGCAGCTGGGCGCCTCCCCCTTTCCTCTGTAGATGACAGGGAATAGACAGTCTCTTAACTTTATCCAGCCACATTCAGCCAAGGTAAATAAGCTGATGTGTCAGAAGCAATAGTAAAGAGATTAGAGTATAGCAGGAGTGGCAAGAACTTAATTCCTTCCTAGAGCAAAGAGAAAACAGAAGGTGGACTGTGATTCTGGTGTCTTTCAGCATGTAGCAAGCTGAATTACAGGATGCTGACATGGTAAAGTTCAAGTCATCGATTGATCCACCTCTGTGCCTGATTCTCAGTGGTAGAATGATTTTCTTTTTAAGAAATTTAGCAGTGATCGAATTAATTCTGTTAAGAAAATTCTGACAATCTTCTATGATTAGTAAGCATGCTTTAATAAGCATTCTCTTCCTATTGGCGTTGAAAGCCAAAGTACTTGTAGTTACTCTGAAAGGTGGAAGTCCTGGCCTGGAAACTTTGATAGGAACTGACTAGTGTTAATCATCTCTCTCACTAGTATCCATGTGATTTAGTATAGGTGTATTTGTTACTGTGATACATTGAAAACTTTCAATGTTCAGTCACCCTCAGGCTTGTGCTGCTTTCTACCTGAGTGGTATGGTGTCTAGTCAAAGATCACTACAGTGACATAAACCATGTAGGAATATTAAGTAGTTTGGGACTTCATTTTAGGTACCAACTAGTTTCAGGACTTGCTTGAATGGAAAAAAGAATATTCAGCCTAACTAATGTAGAACAAGCATACTATAGATGACTTCCATTTTGATGAAAACAGTTAACTTGAATTCAGTTCTTGATCTTTAAATTGTTGTGAAACTTTCTTGTGCAAGCCATGTACCTCCTTTATGTTGTGAAACTTTAGCATTTAGCATGAGCCTCAGTACTTTGTTTTTTAGGATTTCCATTGATTAGCTGCTTTTGGTAATGTTGACAATGAAGTGCCACTGAAGAGGGTGGGCATAGGTAAAGCAGATGAGGTTGATCTAGAATTTTTTTGAATATGTTTCATCCAGACTGAAATGCAGTATTCCTTTTCATCTTTTTTCTATATGACATTTTGACTTAGAGAACTGAAATGGAAATAAGAATGGTAGCAACAATAAGCAAGTTGGGCCAGCTGGGTGTTGTGATATTGTATGCTATCACGATGCTGCCTTTCTTTCATCAATATTCATCCAGGGAGCTTATGAACATTCTCCACAATTCCTCTCAGAAATAACGAACTTAAATGCTGTTTTAAATAATGATTCACAAGATGGTTCTGTCTTTCATTATTGTTTGCCTTTAGAATAATTTTGTATCTTAAATATGCCTTAAAAGAACCTGGGTGTATCAAAACACTTTAAAGTACAAATTTGTGTTTCTGTGCACTGCTATGTGTGTAATGCAGCCTTGTTTTGTGAGCATTAACTCAGCCTCAGTGGGTCTTTAATCAGGGGGTCTCATGAATTGCAGGTGTCTTTGTACAAAGCTATGCAAGAGTTGTTTAAGTTTCTCATTCCAAATTCTGCTTTTAAGCTGTATTTGCATAACAGGTTAGCGCTGTATTTTAACATGCGTGTGAAAGCATTCAAAACAGTAAGTTTTCTTACTTAGCTGTATGCTTTATGTACAAGATACTACTGAAAATTTTCCATTCCCTGCTAATTATAGCTTTACTTGCACTGTTATTTAACAGTTATTCTACTTTTTTCTTTTTTAATTTATTTTGCTCTTGTAGAACCAGGATGGATCATGTATCCAATCAATCAGCCTTATTCTTAAGCAGGACCCCAAGAGGCAAGTGACACTGACTCATTCAGGAGATGTTTTGGTGTATGACCAATACAAAATTAACCTGCCTTATGCAGATGGTAAGGAGGAATATATAAGTATATAGCTCTTACCAAGCACTAAAGCAGTATTTTAATGGCACATGTGTATGTTGTGATACTGTCAATATTGCTGACTTACTGAAGTGGTATATTGTTAATATCAGCATTATTAACTTTTTATGAAATGTTTCACAAATTAACTGCTAATATACTTTTTACACTAACTATAGGAGTTGTACAGTAGCTGTATTGGGCTGGTGCCTCTTATGTTAAGATTGAGTACGTTCTGTCTCTAATAAGTCCAAATACCATCCCTCACATTCATAAGGTTGGTTAGTTCTTTTCTGAGGGAAAATTTTTTTCTCTGAATCTTGAACAGAATAATTACTTTTCCCTTTTTTATAAGGAACTTGAGTAAATGTAAGTGGAAGGAACCCTCTTGACCCTTAGAGATAAGCTACAGATTTTTGGACAAAAAATTTCTTTTGTCTCTTTTTCCTTTGAGTTTTTAAATCTCTCCCTCTGGAAGATACTATTAAGTATTCTACATAAAAATATATGACTGTGTTCTGTGAGATTCAGTGTTAGGTTTAATGAGAGCTTTATATGCAAATCATTAGTACATTTGATGTCTTTGGGGCTGTCCTGGATTTGGCCAGGACAGGGTTAATTTTTCATCAGAAGCCAGGAAGGAACACAGCCGGGCAGGCTGACCCAACCTGGCCCAACAGAGCAGGGTATTCCATACCATGTGCCACCATGCCGAGTTCTGGTTGTGGGGAGCTGGGCGGCGGGAAGGAGTCGCGGCTTGGAGCTCGAGGTGGCGGTGTGCATTCTGCGGTTTTGTTTTGTGTATTCTCCTTTTCTGTATCGTTGTTGTTACTGTTCCCTCCGCACCCCAGCGGGAGGAGGGGCGGCAGAGCAGCCGCGTGGCCCTTTTGTTGCCGGCCACAGCCAAACTATAACAGGGGCCTTGGCTCTTTGGGAATTTCCCAAAGAAGGCTTTAATACAGGAAGGATGTTGCTGGTGTTAGGATTAGGTTGTCTAAAGCAAATGGTCTGCAATGTTACCCGCAATGTTTGTATCTTTAAACTACTTTGCTTGTAGTCGACCTTTATGAATATTCCAGTGAACTCTGGATGTGTTTTTAAAAAGTGTAGTGACTGTCATAAGTTTCTTGTTTGCTTATTGGCCTGAATAAGGGTAACCTTTTATGAGAAATCAATGATTAGGGAAAAACAGGGCCTTAATACGAAAAAATGTAACTTACATAAAAATGATACAAAACAAAAAGAGTGAAATGACAAGAAATAAAATGCAAATTACAAGCAGGTTTCTTTTTACTTTCAACAATCTCTATTTTTTCTCACCAGAGTTATTTGAAATAAGGAAACTCTCCTCTGTATTTCTTCAAGTAAAGACACACATTGGATTACAGATACTGTACGACAGAGAAGGACTGAGGCTTTACCTTCAAGCTGATGGACGGTGGAAAGATGATACTGTGGGCCTTTGTGGAACTTTCAATGGAAATACGGAGGATGATTTTTTGTATGAATAGCTGCAAGTTTTCTGTTTGACAATATTTTAATATCTACAGTTAGTGGTAGATGGAGTGTGTACTGAAGTTGAATGGATAGATACCAAGAATAATTTATTTTGAAGTTGTGTTAGTGAGATAGTTGTAGGTTTTAGTTTGCTAACAGAAAATCTGTAACTTCAGCTATAGGATATCAAGCCAGGTTTTGCCTAAAATATTGGCTCATAAGTGCTAGTTTATCTGAAAAGTTTTGTCCAAAATATGGAGTAGCCTGTATAAGGGACTTTCCATCTCTCTGCTACTCTTTGTCACTTTCCAGCTCCTATTTTCTGCTGCAAATTCTAATCTGCTCTCTCTGACAGAGCCTCCATTGTTCAGCGTCTGCAGGCCAGCAACAGGAATTGGCTGTTGCTGGAGCTTCGCTGCGTTGTGATGCAGTGAAAGGTGGTCAGAGCTGTCTGAGCACCACAGTCAAGATTGCTGTTTGTCCAGCTTCTTTGTGGCATAGTTCCTGCACATACTAAAGAACAAATTTGCTTCCAGAGGACTGAGCAGCCTAATGGAAGTGAGAAAAGGAAAACAGGAATTTAGAGCATGACAGAATGTTTCTTTGACCAAGAAAAAAAAAAAGAGTAGGCGAACTTCTTTCTCTCAAAACAGTTAGAATTTTTTAAACCAAAACAAATAGAAAAAAGGGAAAATTTCCCATAATAGTTCCCATTTGAAAAAACACACAAAAAAATACACTAGTAGATTTTTGAACAATTTCTGTCTTAAAGGTTAAAAAGCATTATCAGGATATCGTTTATAATAAGACTAGGAAATACATAGACAGGAACTCAGTGAAGAGATACTATTTATTTAAAACTACTTAAAATATTTTTCTGCTTGAAGCAAGTAAGTCTTGTGTATTTTTTGACAGTCTTTGGACTTGTTCTCAAATAAGCTAGAAGTTGTTCTATAGTTGGTATTTGTGAAGAAGTATGAATTGTGCTGAGACGACACAAACCATAATACACAAGCATCTTGACATGTACAAAAACCACCTGATGCACACTAGATTTGGGAGACTTCCTATAGACAGTGGTGTGTCTTGCAACACCTCCACCCCAGCTACTTTACTGGAAGTAATACTACTGGTTGTATGCCTAATGCAATCTTTTCCCTAGAGTGTAATATCCCATATTTAAATGCACAGTTTTGATCATTCTCCCTATATTCATGTGCCTTGGTTATTTTGATCAAAGTCTTTCTGTCTTTCAGCTTCTGCTGCACTTCTGCTTAGCTGGGCCTCATGGATATCTATTCAATTGCTTTTGCAGTTACGTCTCTGGACCCTTGGATTTCTGTTCATTTCTCTTTCTTGCAGGGACTATACAGCCTGGGAAGTCAGCCACCCAGGAACAGACAGGAAATTATAGGTAGAGGAGAGAGAAAAGTGGATGAGATATCACTGAGGAGGCAGAAGTATGAATGAGAGTGCAGACTTTCAGGGCAGTGGTGCTCCCTCCTTCTCTCTTCTGAAAATGGAACTTGGTCTGTTTTGATCTGTCCATCCTTACAAAGCGTGTAATGGCTCTAGAGCAGATCTCCTCTTTCATATCTGGACCTTTGCCTGGAAAGAAAGAGAAAAGTCCTGAGGCTTAAGCTGACAGTGATTTATGGAAGAGTGCATGAGAATAGACAACAGTGGAAGGGGAGCTTGAATCGGCTCTGCTGAAGGGGGTGGTAGAACTGAGACCATTCTGTAAATTTACTGTATCTTTTGTGACTGACTTCTGTTTTGTGAAAGATCTCCAGTTGGAGTAACTGAAAGCACTCCAGAGCTGTTTGGAAACACATGGAAAACTTCATCAACATGCTTTCTTGTGCATGATAGTTCGCAAATGGATCCGTGTGATATTCATCTGCAGGCAGGTGGGAAGTGGAGGTCAATTGTTACTGACAAATGCATTTCTACTTATTACATCTGTACTGATTTTCCTAATTGGATCAGGTGAAGTAATAACTAATCCTACCCACTGAAAAAATGAATACTTATAGGTAGCATTTGTTAAGTTCAATCCCCTAACAAATCGTGTAGTGTATTGTTTAAGATACTTGCAGAGGCACTTGAAATACCCCCTTTTTGTTTCAGGTTTGCAGTTACAATGTGCTAAGTTAGACAGGCATTAAAGGGGGGTAGTATTGGTGATGCTGCTAGATAAGGTGGATACTCAAAAGTATTGCAGTATTCATTTTTGAAAAATGAAACATTTGATTTAGTTGTCTGCTATGGAGTAGGAGAAAGACACGCACTGCCAGCCTTTAGATTCAGCTGAAAGGGTTCACTTGGGGAAATATGCTAGTGACTGATGCCATGAGGACCACAGAGGGTCACTAAGACATCCTTTAATAATGAAGAACTTCGTAGATCGTCAGTTATACCCATTTCACGCTTCCTACCACTTCTTTTCTTGGACTCTGCATGCTTTTAGGCAAGATACAGAGGTAAAATATTAAGGTTTTGCCTGTGATTTCAGCAGTGCTAGGAAATCATCACATCTCCTGCTGCAGCATCATCCTGTATTCCGAATATTTATACAACATGCAGCACTAAGAAGCTGCATTTTTGGTAATGGGTTTGGACATGGATGTAGAAAAAAGTGGCCTGTAGAGGAAGTCAGAGATTCTGGAAAAGGAATTTTGAAGTCCTAGCATATGCATCTGTTACTTCCCACAAAATACAAAGTTACCTCTTTCTGTGTATGCTAATATAGCATATTATTTCTTTTGACCACTGTGCTGTGTTTGAAGCTTCTTATGTAAATATTTGATACAGCTCTTGTTCTCCTGCTCGATAGTGCTACCCCAGGCTGGCAGCTGTGGGTGTGGTTGCAGTTTTATGCAGCTGAAACAATGGGTAACAGATTATTCTTTAAAATACTGACCTATTAAAGTAGTTACTGGGAATGACTTAAACTGAAGAGGTGTGTAATCCGCTGTTTATGAAAGGCACTGGATAGTGTGTAGTATCTGTTGCCTAACCCACATCCATGAGTTGGTTTAAAGATAGGAGACTCTATGTAGGCACTGTCTGCATATTGTAAAGTTTTCTGAATACCTTAAAATCATTCCCAGAACAAGTTCAAAACTATGAGCAGCTAATTTCTTTTCTGTTCTATCATACAATTGTATAGATATCAAAGACAGTGATATATATATGGCGGTAGTATCTAGCCATGATCAGTTGCATTGTATAGAAGACGCTTTTTATTCCAAGTCTTTTTAAACTCCCTCACTGAAACAGTATTTAATCTGTTATTTGTGTAGCCTCTTATGCAGCGGAAGCCTGTAGCATCCTTATGAAAGAACTTTTTGCTCCGTGCTACCCCTATTTGAGTCCTGTTCCCTATTTTGAGCAGTGCAGAAAAGACACTTGCAAATGCGGACATACTTGTTTTTGTTCTGCTCTGGCCCATTATGCTCACCATTGCCGAAGATTTGGAGTCACAATAGATTTCAGAAGAGGTGTCCCAGACTGTGGTGAGTTGCACTTATGGTTTTAAATAATTATTTTTTGAGGACTTCAGAATGACAATCAGAAAATAAAATTAAATGAATATAATCTTTTAAGAGGATTAATTCTAGCATGATCTTTTGTGTAGAGGACAAGGTTCTTTTTTTTTTTTTTTGTCAAGACAGTATTAGTACCAGTGTTTTTTAGAGGATTTTTCCTTTATAGTTGGCTTTCTTTAGTTGTTTCGACTTAAACAATGCAAAGATTTTTTTTGTAAAATAGTTAGAGGACTTCAAATGTATACAGAATTAAAAATATGTCTGTATCTCTTTTGGCTTTGAATATCTCATACCCATGTTGATATTATTCATGAGCTGTGTAAGTAGATCTGGTCTTTTATCGTAGATGCTAGGTTTATCTAATCCTTTAAATGAATTAGATGAAAAATGATGGTGATGTATTTAGCAATTTTAGCTGGATTATTGTCAACTTCTGTCTGACAATCTCTGTTAGCTTATTCTCTTACTGTCAGTGACACTGAAATACACAGAGTACTGAAATGAGTCTAGAGAATTGGTATTGTTGCTATTTAATTTAAAATGAATAGATAGTGTGGAGATAACAAATCTCACCTTTGGCTGTCTGCCCTATAAAGCCTCACAAGTAGAGAAGTGGGATCATGTAATTAAATTCTTTAGTTTATGTGAACTTTATTTGGTGCAAAAGATGTTGATAGGACATGTATGCTTTTTAAAATTTTATTTTAAAAATTCCAATTTTATTGGAAACCCTATGCAACAACCCTAAACTGACACCTCTGATGTTTCAGTAGGTTTGGCTCCATAAACAAGGCTGAAAATCTTATCGAAGGAACATTTAAGAATTTAACATCTGGTAGTTTTCATCACATCATGTAATTATCCATGCTGTAATGCATGATGAAGAGAGTTTTGGAAAGCTGGTCCAGCTTAAGTATCTCATGCTGGAGTATCTGTATGTATATCTGAAATGACCGGCTTGCTTGCAGTCATTATAATGTGAATGGCTGTGTCCGCTATGACTGAATGAATCAGTCGAACAATTTAATTTTATTTTACTTTTCTAGAAGCAACTGTAGTTTTATTAGACTATATTTAAGAAGTCACAATTGTAGGGTTTAAAATATGTGAAACTTTTTAGTATTTCAAGAACTTCAGGGTTTTTTTTTTAAGTAGATCTTTATAGCAACACCTGCAAAGTACACACATTTTATTTATTGCTTTTAATGTTTTCTTGAAGATGTGCATTTCTCAAGGCCTATGCACAGGAGCCAAGCATTTTCAGAGTTAGAGGGGAAAAAAGCTTCAACTGTTCGGTTTCCCCAATGTAAATCTGGATTAACTGTGCAGGCTTCATTGTACTTGTTATTACTGCAGATTTACATCTGTGTAGTTTACACAGCATAGTGCCAAGTTAGCAATTTTACTGGAATTTAGTGTGATTGGGAATAAAAGAAAAGAGATGTTTATCAGAAAACTGTTGGGAGGTACTGGAGTCTCCTGCACTGTAATTTGAGAGATTTATTTCATTTGGACAGCTCTTTTCTGTGAAGATACAAAGGAGTACAGTACTTGCGTATCTACCTGTGGCAGAACCTGCCAAGCACTGTCTGTGCCAGAGACATGCAGCAGTGATTGCGTTGAAGGCTGTGCTTGTCCCTATGGAATGTATTTGAATTCCAAGACTGAACAATGTGTGCAGCGGTAGGTAAAGCTGCAATTCTGATAGTCGCTCTCACTATTTTATACCAATGCATTTGCAAGTCAGATTGAAAAGCTAATAAATATGTGACCTTATAGATATTATCCGTCTGTAAACTTGGTGGGATCTTAGAATTATACACAACCTATATGGTGATCAAAAATATCTCTAATACCAACACTCATCCAACATCACTGAAGCTAGCTGTTAATATTGACTGTTTTTTCGCATGTAGCAGATATAAAATGTGTCCATTGTTGTGTAGAGGTTCTGCTTTGTTACTGATTTGGTTTGGAATGCGCTCAAGTTGTATGACAATACTGAGATCAATTTCTTGTATTGATCCCCACAAAAAACAACCCCACAAAACCCCCACTGAACCAACCAAAAAACCTCACCAAAAGCAACAAAGCAACCAATTGCACTTTGAACAGCAATTCAGGCAATGGGAATTTTTTTTCTGCCTTCTTGTTAATCACAGTTAGTAAAGATGTAAGTTAAGTAAGTTGTTAATCACAGTTACTTGTTTTTCCTCTACTCCAGAAATGAATGTCCGTGTTATTTTCAAGGAATTGACTATCCCCCTGGAGAAAACATTATGACATCTTTGGGCAGATGGTAAGGTACAAAACTGCGTTTTTTCACCTGGCTAAGCACTGTCTCTTTTTTAAGAGCTCTGTCAAATCATTCTGGCTAGCCTGTTGGGTTTTTGTTGTTGTTGTTTTGGTTTTGTTTTGGTTTCTTATTTTTAATGAAACATGCAGAATAAACATATGCCGGTTTTCTGTGCATATTTGGACAGTGCTGCCTTAGGGCAGATTCCCTGGAGAGTACCAGGCAACCCATTCTGCATATGGGGCTGTGCAAAGTCTGGGTGCACTGTTGCCTGCTTTCCCGGATATTTTTGTTCACAGCACATGTGCCAGGCAACACTGGCAATCATGGGAAGAGGCTTCTCCTGTTAGTTTCTTTGATTTGTTTCATTTCATCTTCCTCCTCAAGGGTCTAGTTTAGCTATTATGCTAAGTACTGTGGTGGATTTTTGTCTGAATGCACACTGATAATGTGATCACCCATAATGCATTTTTTTAGAAATTACTACAGGTGAAGATCATTTTTCTGTTGATTTCAGTGGAGTTATTTGGGATCTGGCAGCTTATGTTTCATCTGAATGTGTTAATTAAAATATACTTACTGGCTTACAACTACTAGTCTTTAAGGTAAAATAAGAGATCTGTATCTCCTATTGAGTTAATGGCTTCTGCTTGCAGCATTTTAACAAGTCTGTATATAGATCTGTTCAGAGGAAAGGCTTTCAACCATGGAGGTAAAGACTGTCAGCTCCTCTGAATTACCTTGTGCTAAGTAATATATTAGGAATCATGTAGGACTGCATGTATAGATGAATTGGGAAAAAATACATACAATGTATTGGGATTTTTATTTGTCACTCCTTTTATTAGAAACAATTATGATATTTGTTATGATAGAATGGTTTGGGTTGAAATGGACCGTAAAGATCATCTAGTTCCAACCCCCCTGCCATGGGCAGTGACCCCTTCCACTAGACCAGGTTGCTCAAAGCCCCATCCAACGTGGTCTTGAACACTTCCAGGGAGGGGGCAGCCACGGCCTCTCTGTACAACCTGTTCCAGTGCCTCACCACCCTCATAGTAAAAAAGTTCTTTCTTATGCCTTATCTGAATCTACCCTCATCTCATGTAAAGACACTACCCCTTGTCCTATCACTACATGTCCTTTTTACAAGTCCCCCTGTAGCTTTTATGTAGGTCCCCTTCAGGTACTGGAAGGCCACAGTAAGGTCTGCCTGGAGCCTTCTCTTCTCCAGGCTGAACAAGCCCAACTCTCTCAGCCTTTTCTCATAGGAGAGCTGTTCCAGCCCTCTGATCATCTTTGTAGCCCTCCCCTCGCCCCGCTCCAACAGGTCCATCTCTTTCCTGGGCTGGGGGCTCCAGCGCTGGATGCAGGACTCCAAGTGGGGTCTCACCAGAGTGGAGCAGAGAGGCAGAATCCCCTCCCTTGACCTGCTGGCCACACTTCTTTTGATGCAGCCCAGGATGTGGTTGGCTTTCTGGGCTGTGAGCGCACACTGCCGGGTCATGCTGAGCTTCTTGTCAGCCAACACCCCCAAGTCCTTCTTGGCAGGGCTGCTCTGAATCCATTCTCTGTCCAGCCTATATTTGTGCTTGGGATTGCCCTGACCCGTATGCAGGACCTTGCGCATGGCCTTGCTGAACCTTATGAGGTTCTCCCAGGCCCACCTCTCAAGCCTGTTAAGGTGCCTCTGGACGGCATGGCTTCCCTCAGGGGTGCTGACCGCACCACACAGCTTGGTGTTGTCGGCAAACTTGCTGAGGGTGTGCTCGATCCCACTGTCTGATGCTCTCTCTGTCTTTTTTCTTCTCAAGTGCTTCCTCTTTTGAACTTCCGTTTTCAAACTGGAATTTCTTCTCATGTTTGTTTACAGAGTAGCCTTTCTTCTCTGTTGTTTTCGACCAGTTCTGTAAAATATTTTCATTTTGTTATGTCAGCATTTGAGTTGCCTTCCTGTCAGTTCCCTTTGGTACTGCTTTGCCTGTTGGCTGAGTTATACTGTGAAGTCCTTGAGCTAGGGCACTTTTCGCTGCAGTGCCTTGGGGTACGTACACAACTCCAAACATGACAGCAGAGTGACTGTAGCACATACAGCATTTGTTTCTGGATCTGCTGACTAGAAGGTGTACTGGACCCCTCTTAACCATTGCAAAAGAATGGGAGAATAGTGCTGGATTTCATGGGCTCAGGTTCCCTAGTGAAGCACAGGACCTGAAACGAAGCCAGTGGTGCTATGTTTTTTTTCTCTGACAATGTGTTGCTATCAGATCTGCTACCGCTTTATAGAAGTACTAGACTATTTTGCCTGGAATTAGACAGGAGCAGGCAGTATCATATTGCTTGATAGTTCCCTGCATTACAATATCTTGTTAGGGTTGAGTTTTATGTAGTTTGCTTGTTTCTTTCCTGAACTGTGTTATGGAAAAGTGTTGTGTCAGTTCCTGTCTGTGTAACATTTTGCATGTTTGAATGGGTATACATACTACAAGCTTTATGATATGCTAACTTGAAATTTTTATTTTGAATCTTGATTAGCATAGAGTTGTTTGAATTGTTTTAGGTTCTGATTATGAACTGTAGTTCTAGTTGGTTCTGATAAGTCACAGTAGGTTGCTCTTCCAGAATCCTATCATATTGCTGAAGCAAAATTAGTTTGAGACAGCAAGAGCTTAAAAATCAGTAACTGCATCAGTGTTTTCACCTGTTAGCCAAGAACACTAAAATAATTGAAACATTTTGTTATAAATGAGATAGAAATTCATGATACTGTGAGGTGTTTTCAGATGGGTAGTTTATTCATGATCCATATTAGGAGTGGTTGAGAAAAGACAAAGTTACCAATCTACTGTTACTATGTTTTGCTTGGGGAAAAATCACTCCGGTTCAGGACAAAAACATGTTGCAGTCACTATAGCTTATGGTTGTATTATAATCAACATTGCTGTGTTACCTTCAACTGTGGGATAACTTAAAAACTGTTGGTATTGTCAAGATCTTCTCATAAACTAATAGCTTGCTTTTCAGCAGATTTGTAAGCTGGTGATGAGGAAAATGGAACATTTATAATCGTGTTAAGAATGTTCATATACGAGTACAAACCCAGAGCTTGCTGTAACATATAAGTATGTGTGTTTAGGGTTTTGTTTTGCTGCTATTGCTAGTTGCATTTTTGTTTTAGGTAATGATGATTCTGTTATGTACAGGGCTTGGTTTATTCTTACTGCACTGATGTCTTTGGGAGTAGTATAGCGGTGTATTGCTGTATGTACTTTTATGTTGCCCAGTCATTTTAACTCATGGTAACATTATACAGAAAGCAGAAGTTTCAAGTTTAATGTTTGTTCTGTGTTAAGGCACTTGATCCACAGTTGTAATGCTCAATGCAAACATTTATACAATTGTTTTGCATTGATTCATATGTCATGCTTCATTATTAAACAGCAAACATTAATATTTTAGATCTTCCTGGCTCTCATTACATCTTCATGTATTTTTATTGCAGCCATTGCAGGGATGGAGTAATGAATTGTGATAACAACAGAATAGGTGAGTGGAGAGAGAGAAGGGTAAAAGATACCTCAAGTCCAATGAATACGTATCCTCCAATCTCTGTGGAAACCCCCTTATCTGTAGTAGAAGATTGTGTGGTATGTACAAATGAACAACTAGCAGGAGCAAACCTGTAATTTAGGAATTATGTATTTGTGTGATTGAAAGAAAGGCTGGTGCAAAGCAGTAGCATAACTGTCTGAAATACTGTTAAAACTGAGCAACTTTTTTTACCAGTGCTTTAAAGTTCTATTTTTTTTTAGATTGCAAATGTAAGTAAGATTAACTGCATGACAAACAGCAGAACTTCAGTAAGACAAACAAAGGTTAGCTTTACCCCATAAAACATGGTTGTAGGAGCTAACACTGGCAGTAATTTTTCACAGATATGTTTTTTCTTTCCCTCCACAAACACTGAGTAACTGAAACATGAAAAAAGTATTTCTTTTGTCATACTTAAGCGTAAGAATGTAACAAGTACTTTTTCTATTACGGTATAATTTATATGTCATTAGGTATTATGGTCCATACTCTGTTATGATGCTCCCTTTGCTTCAGTGAGAAAGACTTGTATTTCAGTCTTTTTTCTTCAGTTCTACAACTGCCAGCTCTTTGGCCTTTTGCAGAAATCTGTTCCCCAAGCACTTGAGGGTGGTGGTTGTACTGATTTGACGATTATCCAGAACTTCTCTCCCTAATAAACAAATAAACAAATCCCATGAAACAACAAAAACCACTTTAGAACACTCCTACCACTGCGGGTGTTTGTTACATATACACAGTATGCTCAGTGCAACTCAAAAGCAGCTGTTCAATAGAGTCCTTTGTTCATAGTCAGTGGCTCCAGCATGGAAAGTCACGCCTAGCTCTCAGACCTTTTCTTGATATTTTTTGCTTTCTGTTGATTGCTGTTTCCCTGTTGGTAGTACTTTGCATTTCTGTGTTGGAGGGCTCATTCCTGACTAACCGTTTAGAAAGTCATGTCACTTACCCAATGAATATATGAATTGTAGTATTGTGTATGAGATTTATAGGGGTTCTGTGAAGTTAACTATGCTCAGGAGAGACAGGCAATTGGATGTTACTTATGTTACTGGAGTTACTGGATGTTACATTTTAGTGTTACATATTCTCAGTCTAAATCTATTGCATACATCTATCGAATACAAAATTTCAGGTGTGAAGACTAATGTGTTTGTCAATTTTCCCCCACCAGTGCACAGCTGCCCAATTGGACAGATTTATGTTAACTGCAGTAATCCACAAGTTGATCCTGAACTCAGCAGAGAGAGGACTTGTGAGAATCAGCTGCTAAACCTCACTTTTTCAGGACACCTTCCTTGTGTTTCAGGTTGTGTCTGCCCACCAGGGTGAGTAGAGGCAGATTTGCATGTTTTGGTGCACAAACATAGATGACTACCTTCAGTAGGATTGAGTAATTAATTCTGCTGAGGACATACCACACTTCTACTTGGAGAATTTGAGATGTCAGGGGGTGAGCATCCAACTTCTGAAGGCTTACCACACAACAATATGGGCCATTGAAGGCATAAGAAATGGTAAACCAAAAGATGAATGGAGCCAAAGGTCTAATAGCTGACAATAATAAAAACAAAATAACAGGAATATAGAAAGGGCGTTGAAATAATTTGATCCAATCCCCACACTACAGCAGAATCGTATTTGCCTAGATAATTTTTTTCAGATATCTGACCTCTTATTTGAACCTTTCACTGAGGGAGGCATGTTTCTTCATTCCTAGGCATTATTTTCAGTATTCTTTCCCTTAGAAGAATATTTTAAGTCTCAGGGATTTATGCTGAAAATGTGCAGGCGAGCTGTTGTAGCATTTTAGAATCAAGCACTGTATTGCTGAGAGGTTTTTAAATATAAAAATAGCAATTGTGTGTTTAATTTATGTTGATTTTGATGGTATTTAGTCTCTTAAGCACATAGCTTGATGTTTTTGAATATCGTCACTCTAAAATTACAGTTTATGCCTTGAGAGCCTTCTCAAAACAAAGAGTGAAAGCCAGATCCTCAAACTGGGTTGAACTAGTCTATGGACTCATGTTCATTTATATGTCGATTTTTCTCTGTCTTAAGATTGCTACTCAAACTCTGTTTTTCACTTTAACATTCTGAAGCGTGAAATGTCAAACTGTTCACATGAAATGGAACCTGTAGTTAGTCCAACTCACAATATGGTACCATGGTCAAAAAGTGCAGTGTTAAGGATAAGATTTTGAAATTAACTGGAAGCAGACATTTTCAGAATTGCAAAAACTCATCCTATTGGACCTCGCTGATACCCCTCAAAGCCAATGACTGCCTTCAGCAGCACTGTATGGCAGGCAACTCAGCAGAGAACGGAAGTTTATATGCTCTGTTTTACTCTGTATGACCTCTGAGATTGTGAACTTTTCTACTGCTTCCTGGTGTAAACTAGTTTTGGAATTTAAGCAATAAAAACGTTTTTTAGCATTGGAAGGCTCAGTGTCACGTATTGGTGATCCCAAAGCTCTGATAATAGGTTTGTATAGTTACAAGCGACAGAGTTTTATAATTTCCTAAAGGCAAAAATACAAAATTAGGAAGTTCTGTACTTACCGTAACTTCAGTAAACTTGATTTTGTTCTCCTGTGGGTGTACACTGTCTGTAGGGATATTGAACTCAGAGGGTTGTCATCAGCAGCGCTGAGTCTAGTTGGAGGCTGGTAACTAGTGGTGTCCCTCAGGGGTCAGTACTGGGCCCAGTCTTGTTTAACTTCTTCATCAACGATCTGGATGAAGAGTTCGAATGTACCCTCAGCAAGTTTGCTGATGACACCAAACTGGGAGGAGTGGTAGACACACCGGAAGGCTGTGCTGCCATTCAGCGTGACCTGGATAGGCTGGAGAGTTGGGCAGA
>Ga0065711_1006846_pt1 | contig 16288 bp, 11 predicted proteins | sample Hoacrofraction12_FD_59098 | JGI IMG/M metagenome (GOLD analysis project Ga0065711, IMG submission 59098) | Hoatzin crop microbial communities from Cojedes, Venezuela - Epithelial fraction 12 v2 (version 2) | ecosystem: Host-associated > Birds > Digestive system > Esophagus > Crop | place...
GAAGTGACAGTCTTGTGAATAGACTGTTCTGTTTATTTTTCTTCCAGTTTGTTAGTAAACTAAACACTTGTGCTGTAGAAATCAGAAGAGACACTTTCAAACTGCCAGCACTGTATTTTCAGCTAAGATTTGAAGTGTTTTAGCCACCTATATCGTAATTATAATAAAATCTGTTCCCTCTGAATACAATCGACAGCTAGCGTGTGTAGTAACAGAAGTCAAGCGAGCAGGTAATACTCAAACACACAGAGAAAATGGCTGTGATAAGTGATATATTTCCCTTTGCTCAAGTTTTAAAAGCAGATGGTTAGCTTTGCTTATTTTAGACCTCCTAAGTACAGCATTTACCATTAAAAGATGAGAGTTTAAAAACCTAGTGCTGGTGTATTTTGTAGGAAAAAAAAAAAAAAGAGAACAGTGTTTTGTGGTGAGCGTATGGACGTCCATGCAGTTCAGGGCTTCTTTTTCACATGTGGTGAAAAGGGATTTTGTAAAAATGATACCTTCTTATTAAGCAGAATTGCCCTTGGATTTACGTAAGGACATTGAAAACCTCTTTGCTGTTTATTTTTTAAAGAAGGAAAAAAGTTCCCGTCCTGTGTGTCTGAGAAGCAAACAGCTAATACGGAACTGACTAGCTGTGGGCTGCTGTGCTTCATGGCAGCCCTGTCTGGGAGGGCATCTGCCTTCACCTGCGTTTGTGTGGCTTGGCTGGAGAGGGTGGAATTGCAGAAGGAACAGCAGAGTTGGATAGGCACAGCCTGCATCGAAGGTGATGATGTGGAACATCAGAACAACAGAACTCTTGAGCTTCCGGCAGGGTAGTTAGCGTACAGTAAATTAGGCTCTGGATTTTACAGCTCTGCCTACCTCCACCTGTGCTCCAGCTTTTCGGCATGGACTCAGGCACGTAATCGGGATGCGTCATTGCCCCAGATACTTTGTACAGTCGGTGAGGACCACAGGTCTGATTAAGTCTCTGGAGAGTACTCTTTTCTCCTATCTGTTGACTTAAGGGGGATCCTAGGACTGATGAGACTGTTAACTGCCTGAAGTCACCTAAATCTTGGTCTGAGTTTCCTCTAAGTGCCTGTATATAATGTGGATTTTTATACTCTGAGGGTGGAGCAAATTTTTAGAGGAAACCGAGTGTATCTGTGCTCCAGCACTCCCAATTGCCATCAGTTAAAGTGTAGGTTTAGGTGTGTGCTAGATTAGTAGGGAAATGAACCTTGATCTGGAAATCTTTGAGAAATGATAACAGTTAAGTCATTAATAGAGTATTGTAAAGTCATTAAGCCATCAAAACTATTAAGAGAAAAAGACAAAGCCAGCACCTTCCTTCCCCAACTTACAAATGGCTCCAGTTGACTTATATTTACCAGTCTGGTATCATTACATGCTGAAGTTCCTGTTCAACAGGCCAACTATTCATATGAATTTATGTGATTATTTACTATTTCAGTTTGTAAAATATGGCACCTAGAAAATACCAGTATGGTAGGTCGAACACAGATTTGTTAGACTTCTGCATGTAACAGCTTGATGCCAACTGACAGCACAACAGACAGAGAAATGCCTTGTACTAACCCTGAGTGATAAAGGCATGTAACTCCTCTACATTTTTAGATTGAATCTCGCTCTCTTTAGTGAATAAACAGATTTGTTTCGTGTAAGTACTGCATTGAAAAGCAATTATTATTTTATTTTTCAATAATTCATTTTTAAAACGAGAGGAGACTTCAGAGACCAGTTCTTTAATCTGGTTTATGCATGAGTCAACATTGTCAAACAGCCTGTCTTTGTGTCCTGACTCATTTGCTCAGACTGCTGGAAAACTGCCTAGACTTCTCTCCTGAGCAAGAAAAGTTTTGCAGCATTAGAGGGTTTTTAGATTTATTTAAAATTTGTGAATGTACTTAGGTCCAGATTAAGTAAAGTATTCCTATCCTGCAAAAGACCTAAGAGCATACCGATATTTGAATATGTGCCCAGAGTTTAGGAATATTAACTAGTTCGTTGATGCTGTAATCTCATGAGCGTGTAGGGAGGAGAACTCGGTGTATTAACCGCCTTACCTAATGTACAATTCACCAAGGAAAAACGGTTTCTCCAGGGGACTCTGATTCTTGACTCTGCTATATTGTGCTTTTGGAGGAGCAGTCGCTGAGAGGCCAAAGTCCAGAAGCAGATACGTGAGATGGGGTAGGGAAGCCATGTCTAATGAGGCTGGTGAGCAGTTGAGTAAAACTGGTGGCAGTTACTTTGTCTCCAAGGTTCTGGGGTTGAAATCTGGAGCAAAAAATGGATTGTGCTTCCACTAAGCCACGGAAGAGGAATACTGAGGGTTACATTAGTACTGGGTGCGGCTCCTAAAAGAAGTGAGACAGCGGGAAATAAAATGGTGAGAACGGACACTCAGAGTAGCTTGCTGCAACTCTGCTTGCATCTGAAAACAGGACTTCAGTGAGGGCATCCCCAGACGGACTGGTAGTGACCCACTGGTTAAATGAATTAGTGGTATTTGATGTCCAACTGTGTGAATTCACAGTCACGTGGTAGAACTGGGCAGTTGAATGTGTAAGGATCAAATGTTGAGCTAACTTCTTTCAAACTTAATTTTGTATTTAATTATAATGTTAACTTGAAATAAAAAGCTCTTGTTTATGTAAGAATGCAAAGCATTACCGTTACTGTTTTTCCCTTTAAAGGGCAAGGTCCATCATCATAACCAGAATGACCATTTCCCACCTGATGGAATTGGTAAGTATCTCTGCTGTTACTGAAGGAGCTCCTCTGAGCTCACACTGATTTGGCGTCAGTGAAGTTGATAGTAATTTGACATAAATTGAGTATCTGGTCTGTTCTCTTATTTGAAAACCACTTACTTGTTGTGTGCATTTAAGAAACAGATTATAGACCGTGAAGTGGACATTAGGTGTTTCCGAGGCTATCCCTTTATAGGTGTTGTGCACACTGACTTTGGAGCCTTCACACAGCATTGTTGTTGGCGTCTTAAAAATGGCTGTGTTTGAAATTCGTCATGTAAAATACTGTACCCAGTGTATTCCCACTGTGAGAGTTAGGACTTTATATTACATACACTGTTCTATGATGTACTTGGAACTTACAGTGTGCTGTCATATATCCAGATATTATTGATCATACTTTGCAAGGTAGCATGCAACAGCTTAATATTTTTTTTATTACTTTGAAAAAGCCTGAATTTAAAGCTTGTCTTCCCTGCTAAGGAAAGGATCATGATTCTAGTTTTTGATGCAGTGTTTAACAGCTACTCTGACTGTCAGCATATTTAATTGGTTTGGGACATTCTTTTCATTAGTGCAGTTACCAGCTGTGTGTTTCACTATATCTCAACTCGTATTTTCTGCCTCTTCAAATTTTTGAAATGGGATATAGGATTTTATTAATTCTTTGTCTCAGTGGAGCAGACCTGTGCTGTTACAGTTGCACACATGCTTTATGAAGATAGATGCTATTACGATGAAAAAAGAAATACATAGTCTTGATATTCTTTTTGTGTATAGATCTTTTTTTGTATGTGTGTGTATATACATTTTTTTTCTTTCATTTCAGTTCAGCCCAATCCTTCTGTTCTAATCGGAAATCCTATCCGAGCATATACTCCTCCCCCTCCTCCTCTGGGACCTCACCCCAATCTGGGGAAATCTCCAAGTCCTGTTCAACGGATAGATCCACACACTGGGACAAGTATTCTATATGTACCTGCTGTCTACGGAGGAAATATGGTCATGTCTGTGCCTTTACCTGTAAGAATTAATTTTCTGGATATTTTTTTTTTTTCCCCCGCTCTTCAATTACTGTATGTACAAAAATGAATGGCAAAATCAGTTAGTGAATATTTTGCAAGCTGTTTCAGCACTTTCCTTCAAATATACGGGCTTAGCTGGCTCTAGGAGCGGCTGTGCAGAGGACCACCAGAAAATGAGGACTTAAAAACATTGCTCCCACAAATCACTCCAGGCAGCCTAAAAGCAATTTCATGTTCATGTAATTTGGTGTGTTTTCTCAGCTCTAGGTTTAGGCACACCAGTGGGATCTGTCTCGTCTGACTTGAGATACCTGCATCTGAATTAATTGCATAGTCCAGTTCTTAATCATTGGAGAGACATAGGCGGTTCAGACAGAGCTTGTTTCTCTTTATTGGCTTCATACAGTTTAAATTACCAGCTTTGGATGTCTGCAGTGCAAGGTGTCTGAAGTAAAGTGATAAGAAAAATAAGCATAATGGAATGTTTTCACTTTCCAGAGCCTCGTAGCAAAACAGTTTCCTCTCCAATCCTTTTGCTTAATGACATTGGAGAACACAATGAAGATCCCTAATCAGGTCTTTTAGGCAACATTTTTGTATGGAATTTTGCGTTACAGATAAAACTGTCTCACCAAAACTAACACAAATTAAAGAAGCAGTCTCTGCTTTATATTTAACCTCCACCATTATCTTCGAGGAGGAGAATGGGGAGGAAAGACCAAAGGCTGCAGAAGTGGTGTTGTGGAGTAACATGTATGTGTTGTACACAACTCCTGAAGGCATGAAGGGCGTGGAACCCACACAGGCAGATGTGGGTAACTCCATTCGTAATACTAAATGTTGGCATACAGTTCATTTTTTTTTTTTTAATAATTATAGAAGTCCTCTATTATAATTTAAGTTACGGATGCCCTGTAGGGAACTTGCTGTAGAAACTCTTGTTTCAGTTGTATGTCTTAGATCAGCTGGCAGCTATAGATCGGTTTTCTTTGCTAGGTCCAGGAATTTTCCTTTTTCCTAGCTTACTAGAAGTCTGCGTTTGATGGATAAATTTAAATGCAGTGAGAAGGCCAGCAGCTGTATCTTTGTATGCTTGCTCACATTATATTAATTTCAAGCAAAGATAATTTTAAAAGTTCTGTCATATCGTTCCAAGGTTAGTAAATTTTTTTGTATTTCCAATCAAAAGAAATACATTAAAAATAAGTGTTTTGAGCTCACCTTCCCTAAGGATGGATTTTTTTAAATAATTAAGTGGGGAGACTGAGGTACTAATGAGACGGCTGCTTTTGAACAGAAGCTTGTTGGAGATTATTTGAGATTGCACAGATGCAGTAGTAGCCTAAAGCTAAAGTTCAAAGGGCACATTTCAAGGGCAAATACTAATTTAGAAAAAGAATTGCATGGAAGTTGTTACACTTAAAACAAGTAGGGACTGAAGTAAAACGTGTTTATGTTCGTGTAAGATAAAGTGATATCTTTGCTTTGTTTGAGGCTGTTTCCATATCCAAGGTAAAAACGTGAGAAGGTTGTCTGCTGTCATCAGTAAAGGACGCTTTGGCAGCCTGAGTGTTGATGATTACTTTGCCTGCACTCTCCTCTTATTCTTTTTCCTCTTTTTAATAAATTCCCTACAGGGTGAGATTGAACGAATCTGATCTAGAGCTGTCTTCCTTTGCATTCCTTTTAGGAATAAAATTTACAATGCTGTAAAAACTCCTGACTTTTTTACATGCTTTCAGGAGGTGGATTTTACTTCAAATATTTAGGAAGATGATCTGTAATACAGGTATCACATAGCATAGACACTTTTGAGTCATGCTTAACATACGGATAGTCTCTCGAATCTCCCAATAGTCCTCTTAACTTCACAGAGTGTCTTGGGGGTGCAGAGGTATGGGGTGCCCACTCATTCTATGTTACAAGGCTACAACCCTGGGTGGTAAAAGGACCCTAAAGAATTCCTCAGGTTAGAGGCTGCTCTCTCTCTGCTCCTCCCCCAAGCCGTAGCCTAATGTCTCTTTTCTCCTGGTAGTTAAAAGGCTTTTTATTTTCTTGAACTTCACCCACTTCTATTTATTTAGAGAAGAGATTAATGTGAAGTTTATTAAAATACAATTTGTCCATCAGTCTTTTCTCTCTGAATTTTGAAACCACTGAAACAAGAATGGATTTTGATAGAAAATATTTTTGCCCAGGGTAATCCTCCAAAACCTTTGCTCTTTGCTGCTAGGCCTGCCCTTATTGCTCTCCCTTTCCAACACCACCTGTAGTTGTGTGTGAAGAGTGTCAGATTATCTGATGCATGGAAAACTGCTTCTTACTGACCTAACATCAGTGTGCTTGTTACTTCCTTTAATGTACCTTAACAGAATAAATTTTTTATTTTTTTTTTTTTTTTAAATTATGTAGGTACCGTGGACGGGGTATCAGGGTAGGTTTGCAGTTGACCCTCGAATCATTACTCATCAAGCAGCTATGGCATATAATATGAACCTGTTACAGGCACATGGGCGTGGGTCTCCTATACCTTATGGCCTGGGACACCACTCACCAGTTAGCATAGGACAACAGCAGCAGCTTCAGCATCAAGACAAGGAGCAACATGAACAAAGTCGAAATGGTTAGTTGTTGAAATGGCGTTGCAAATTAGTTTTGAGGGAGTTTGTGCTTTAAACAGGGGATTGTGGAAAGGATTTTTTTCCTTTCGTTCTGTCTTTTAAATGACATCGAGGGATCTGCAGAGTTGGGGAAATAACCTGTGATTTGCCATTACAAATAGAATAACTGAGATGTTGTGAGATTCAGCAGAGGAAGTAATCAAAGTTGGGATGCGTGTGTGTTTGAGGCAATAATTGATCTGTCTCTGTTCTGCAGTCCAGTGGTAACTACTGCTGATGTTACTTGCAGTTCACTTGGAAGGACTGCTTAGTGATGATTAAAGAACAAAGCACAGAGTTAAAGGAAAAGTGTTACTTGTTATCTGGGTAAATTATATTATATGTCTGTGATGCTCTAAATGCTGTACTAATAAGTATAAATTTTCCTGTTTCAGGAAAAAAACCCAACCCAAAATAATAATTTTTTCATTGAAACTAATTAATTCCTTAAATGTTTCTAGGTAAAAGTGAAAACACTGCTGGACCTGAAATCAGTAAAATTCGAACACCTGAGAAGAAACCTCTGGAATCCAAGCAGGTGGGATTGCCTTGTTTAGGTTTGTGGGGGTTTTTTTGTTTGTTTATTCTGGTTTTTAATATTCTCTCTTTTAATGAACTGATTCACTACTGACATGTTTTTTGTTGGGGTTTTTTAATGTGAATTTTCAAAGTTTTTCATTCTCTTTTTCTAGGTTGACTTAGAAGCAAATTCTCAGAATAGAAGCCCAGAATCACGTTCCAGTGTTGGTTATCCTAATGCTAAATTTCATCGCAAAGATAATCTTAACCCCAGACAGCTGAATCTACATCTCACCCCACCCCACTCACAGTATGCAGTTCCCAATCGCCACTTCCAGCACCTGTCACAGATACCGAGGCAGCCATATCCTCTGCAACAGCAGCAAAGCCTTTTAAGTCAACAGCAAAATCATTTGCCTGAGCAACAAAACCAAATGCCACCCCAGCAAAGCCAGGTAGTTCAGCAGCATAATCATTTGAATCAGCAGCCTCCACAACCTTCGCAGCTTTCCCCTGCTTACCAGGCAGGCCCCAGCCAATCTTTCTTTAATAATCCAATTCCCCACCGACCACATTCTCCTGCTGTAGATGCTGTGATTTCAGAACAACACCCCCCACCTATGTTACAAGAAGTCAGTAATCCTTTGAGGCCTATTGCACAGCACAACCCTGTTCTGCCAACCCACTTGAACAACTTCATTGAAGAGAATCCATCAGGAATGCCCTTAGGGGACACTTTAGGTAGGTGACTTTCCTTTATTTAAATTCAGAGTGTGCAATTATAACTACACTCAAGTGAAAATGAAGGAGGTATTTACCTTTTCAGGCATATTGCTCTGAATTGGGTCATTGTTGGGTTAGTTTCCATAAGTAATGTCATTGAGCATAATTTGCTGCTTGAGGCATGTTTGAATATTCAGCACTTTATTAGAAGATTCATGTTTATATGCTTTTCCATATGATTTAAATAACCAGGTTATACACTGCATTGCAGTTAGTATATAATAGGCCCTGGAATATACTGTATAAAAAGTTTTCTTTTTTTTTCTGACGTAAAGATCTTTAAAAAGGGGCATTAGATAAATTTTTTTTTTAAAACTATTTTTATAGATCGTATGCATGGAAATGTAGCTTTGGAAACAATAAGGCAGCAACAACAAGCCAGGTTACAGCAATGGAATGAACATAATGCCTATCTCAGTCAAGGCACTATTCCATATCAACACCATCACCATCCTCATCTACCACATCTTCCTCAGCAACCAATTGGATTGCATCAACAGCAGCAAGTTAGGGCAAACTGGAAACTTGCCAGTAATACAGAAGATGAAACAGAGGCAACATATTCAAGGTATTTGTTTACTGAGTCATCAGAGCTTGTATAAAATTGAGCAGTGGGCACCTATCTGTAACACTGTGATCAAGTGCAAGACACTTAAAGGTATTGCTTTTTGCTGCTGTTACTATGAAGGTTAAAACAGTTGGCAGGCTGACTTACAACTATGTTTTTACTATGTGTTATGCTTTATTCTGTTAGTATATTGGGTAGTAAAGCTGTAGTGGAAGAAATACTTGTATGGAGCTTTTCAGTGCTGTATTTATGGAATAAGGAATGGGTAGAGAGTAACAACCTTGTGTTTGTAAAAGAGGTGTCTGAGTGTAGTGAAGGCCTGTTTAAGTTGTAAATTCTTCAAGCTGAATTAGCAATCTCACATTTATGTGCTTGAAAAGAAACAAACCAACCCCTCCCCAAACACTGCTCCCCAATAAAACCTAGATTTTGCTTCCTTTTCAAAAAGTCTTTGCTTTTAAAAGCAGATTAAGAAAAATGCTTATATTTGAGGTGGAGCATTAGAGGGCAAGAAAGGAAGCTGTTCAACATAAACAGAAAAGTGGTTCCAGTGGTCATCAGCTTTAATCATGTCTATTGTAAAGGCCAGATTTTTAAATTGCTTCTGTTTACTGTCATCTCCCACTATACTTTATTTTCCATCTGGTTTGTTACAGCCATGGTAAAGCCTCTAAATTCTCTCTTATCTGACTCTGTGAAGTGCTGAATTGAATATTCTTGACCTTTTGAAGAAGTTTGGAAGTATATTGTGCAAGTGAGGGGAATCCCTGATTGCTCTGGTTTTGCGTTTTAAGGGGTTAAAATTTTCTTTAACCGTGTGAGTTTTTTACTTTATGTAATAAAGCAGGAAATCCTTACCTTTAGTTGTCTCTTAAGAGATAACAAAAAATTGATTCTCCTGATTGAAAAGGAATCTCAAGAGTTATTAAAACTTTGAGATGATTCAGGTAGGTATTTAATCCAATTAATCCTCTTGTGCCTAATTTCTGATTGCTCACAGCCATATCCTTTGAAGTTAGGGTCAGTAAGCGCCAAGATGAGTATATTTAAATGCAGTGTATGGTGCTTTGAGTTTTTTCAGCCTCGAAAAGAGTGGGATTTCAGCAAAATATTTTTCCTTTTCTTGATGTATTTATTCTGTCAATACAGATTCCAGGATTTGCTCAGAGAACTGTCACACCGTGATCAAAGTGAAAGTCGGGACTTAGCGGAAATGCCACCCCCTCAGTCAAGGCTGTTGCAATACAGACAAGTTCAGCCCAGAAGCCCACCAGCACTCCCTTCTCCTTCCTGCAACTCTAACCACAGCGGTCACTTTCCTAACTTCACTGAAAGCAACAGAGACATTGAAATACCCAGTAACCCAGCGTTTCAGCAGCATTTACCCCAAATATACAATCCCCCTTTCTCAATGCCATCTGAACATATAACCCCATCTCCCTTGAAATACCTGCAACCTGATGGATCGTGGACTTACGCTAACCTACAGCAGAATCACCTTATGGGGCAGGGCTTTCATTATGGTATACCTCCGTTGCCCCATAGGTCGCAACAAAATCCTTTTATACAAATACAGAATCATCAGCATGCAGTCGGTCAGGAGCCATTTCATCCACTCGCATCTCGAGCAGTATCTGCTTCTTCGCTCCACAGCTTAGAAGAGGTAGGCATTTCTGTTTGCATATGCAATCGTTACGTCATTTTAATATCAAGCTATATTCTGAAGCAGTCATGAATGCAAAATACCTCGCACATTAAAAGCTCACACTGGGAATTTCTGTGAGGTAAAAATTTTCCCTGCATCTTCTCTGTTCACCCTGTGGATATTCATGGTTCTCATCACTGCAGGTGTAACATTTTCCCTACTAAATGGGAGGTCTTGGCTTTTTGAATGTTATTCAGACTTTTTTTGCAATCATTGGTCACTTGTCTGCATGTCATTTATCTGGAGTGCACACCCTGGGTGAAAACTCATGAAACAGCTCTCTGGAAAGTCAGCTTGAATCAGCCAGCTAGTTGGCTCAGTATTAAACTGTGAATGTGGTTGAGTTACTTTTCGTATGAACTTGAGACCAGAGCAATACAGTTGTTTCAACGTGGTACAAAATTTGATGTAATAAATCCCACCTGGATGCAGCTAATTCCGTGTAAAGCCATGCTGTGTATTTTGGGGGCTCAGAGTGTTGGAAGTCAGTGCAGAGATACCCAGCTGTGCTGCGTGAATCTGGGTCCGGCACAAACCCTGCCACACCCGAGCTGGCTCCGTCCCTCTCGATCTTTTTGTGTTCTGGACTCTGAGGACATGTGTTATGGGATGCAGACTGTGCAGGCACATACAACTAGGACAGGTCACATTTTGAACAGGAGTTTTTTAATCCCTGTTGGAATCCAGAGTGAATGATATGTAGACATGGAGTGTGCTGGAGCCAGGTTGTATTCCAGGAATGTCACAATTGATATTCTCAGATAATCTTGTACTGACTGCATGTAATCCAATATTTGAACATCAAGTTAAGTGTTTTGTTCTGTGATGCATTTCTGTCAAGGTTTTTGCAGAAGCTATGGGGGTATCCCTGCTCATCAGTATCCCACATAATACATTGTCTTTCAGCTTCTGAAAATAGAAAATATTTAGTTTATGTGCCTGAGCAGAATAACTAAAGTTGAATTCCAGTGCATTTTACAAATTTGTCTTATACAGATCCAGAGAGGTTAATGGAGTCCTCGGGCCCAGCTAGACCTGTAGTAAGGTTTGGTTTTATAGACCTTTAGAAATTCTGTGTCTCGGTCCATTAAGCCATACCACCTTGTATAAAAATCTAATACTTTGTGACAACAGTTAATGCCATCAGTAGAGCGGGACATAGGAACAATGGCTTTTCAGCAGTAATAAACTAATAAATATTCCTATAGAGTTTGTGACAGCTCCTGCTGTCTGAAGACGAATAGAGTGAGCCTTTATGTAATTAGTGCAACTTTGTTTTAGTTCTTATTTCTTCTTCCTTTCAAAATATGTGACAGAAATGCCAAATACAGTATAAGTGTTACAAGACAGAGCTAAGTGAAGTTTCCAAGACTGCTAGTTCAGCTGGTAGGTAGGGCTGAATAAGCAAAGAAATCAAAACGCAGTTTTAGTTGTAATTTTAACAGAGATCTCTCATAAAATACAGATGTCAGGGGAGATGTTACAACTTTTGGTGTCCTTACTAAACTGTTTTCTCAATCACTATTTATAAAGCTGTTGATTGACTTGATGCTTGAAAGGTTTTGCATGTGTTTAGTCAAACCAGGTTTGAACTGTGTATCAAAGGGAATACTGAAGTTATTCTGTCTGGTCGTGTTCTTGCAAGTGTCCAGAACTTTGATAACTTTCCTTCTCTGGAGATATTCAAGACCTGCCTGGACGCGGTGCTGTGCAGCCTGCTCTGGGAGACGCTGCTTCGGCAGGTGGTTGGACCAGATGACCCACAGAGGTCCCTTCCAATCCCCACCATACTGTGCTTCTGTGATAAGTTCCTGATTGCTTACCAAAATTGCCTGTTAAACTCAATAAAAAGTACACGGAAGTATTTTGGGTGTGATTTAGGCAGTGACTTCTGAATTTTGTTTTTTTGTTGTTGAAGAATATCCTCAAGAGAGTAGAGTGACAGGATATCTAAGTGCTGTTCCCTTGATATATCATAGTAGCGTGGCAGGTGTAGTGAGAATTACATTTTCTTTCATGCAGTCTTTTTTGCCTGTCTGTTTTTTCTGGATGACATAGTAACTATTGGGGCATTGCAGCAAGTTATTTGATGTTCATTTAGCTAACTTTTTAAGACATTTCATTCATTAGACTGTTTACTTTTTGCCTTCACCAAGTATAGATTTACTTCTGTGACTTTTCTGTTATTCGTGCTCTTGCTAGTCAGTACGGTGCAGAAGGGACCAAATACTGTGTTTATTTTAAAAAATAAACTGTAATACAACAGACTTGCTTTGAATCTTGAGAAAGTTTAGAGAGTCCTGAAATCTGAACTCTTGAAGCCAACAGGTTAATTAATGGAGCTCCTGCCATTTTCATCTATGTCATCTACGGGGTTCATGGAAGCAAGTAATTTCTGTGGTTTCAGATAAAATTCTCTGCATTATTTCTGCTGAGGGCAAACGCTTCTCCGAAGCATTTCTTTTATATGTACATACACAAAATCCAACATACAAATGTATCATGCTTCCCCAAATCCTGGTACACAAGTCACTCATTTGTCCTTTGGAAACTAAAAGCCATTTTTTCCCTCTTTACATTGTAATTGAACATTTGTCCTTGCTCTTGTATGTTTCTGGGCTTCCTTTGCTTCCTTTGTAAATGCTGGGTATCTTCCTCCTCGCTATGTGATACATCTCCCATGTAGGAGTGTGAGATGTAAAGGTTGATAAGCATTGAGGAATCTCAGCTGATGGTCTTTGGAGTTCTTTTAAAATTCTGTGTCTGTTTTGTGTGGTTAAAATACATTCTCAGTGACTGCAATATACAACATATAACTTGAAGTGTATTAGTTTTTTTTTTTCCTAAATGCAAAGGACTTTTTTTTTCTTTTTTTGCAAGACATTGCAGGGAAAAAAAATGGATGGAAAAATGGTATTTGATACATGCAGTTGAAAAAAAGGAGCAAAAGGCTTTTTTTGTTTTGTTTTCTTGTTCACAGTATGAACCAAGAGGACCAGGCAGGCCGTTGTACCAAAGAAGAATTTCCTCTAGTTCAGTCCAGGCTTGTTCTGAAGAATTAAGCACTCCTCAAGACAGTCTTGGTCAGTGTAAAGAGCTTCAGGACCACAGTAACCCGTCATCTTTCAACTATTCATCACCTGAGTTGTGGGTAAACTCCTCCTCATCTGCCCCATACCCAAACATTCCATGCAACGGAGCCAACAGAGCAGTTCCGCCCCGGGAGCTGTTAGGTAGGTGCAGGCTTGATCTTTGCTTCTCTGCTTTTCTCTCTGCTCCAAGAAGTAGACTGTTTAGGCTGGAGCGAGCAAGTCTCAGGCCTTGCAAGGGTTGAGCTAGTTTTTTTTTTCCTTTTCACAAAATGGTTTCTGCCATCTCTTCAAATCCCAAAATGAATTTAAGCAAAGATTTTTGAAGTATTCAGTTGTTTAGTAGTTAAAGATTTGCCTAAAGTAATCCTGTTTTCGTTTGCTACCTTGTTAACGTTCTGGTACGTGGCTGATGTCTAAAGAATACCGTTGAGTATGCTTCATCTGCAAAAATACTGCAATACTGCTTCTTAGTCTTCTCTCAAAAGTTCTAGTAAACCCATGTCTTCTCTTACAGTGGTTTTAACTGCACCTGAGTTTTTGCTGAAAGGAGCTAAGGTAGCTGGTGGGATGTATCTGCCAGAGAAGATATTTGTTGCCAGAATCAGTGATATTTCTTGTTGATACTACAGTCTAGGGGAGAAACAATAGGAACTGAATTACTGTATTTCCTAGTAAATTCTGGTACTTTGTCAAAGTAATGATGAAGTTTTGACTCTCACCATGGAAGAACCACACTGGAACCCTGGCTTCTGTGGTGGTAGCAGCAGTGCTGATTGATTTAGCAGAGAAAACTAAATTAGCTTTTCAGTGATTAAGAAAAGCTGCAAGCAGAGAGTTGGAACAGTGCAGCTATGCTTCCATTCTCCGTATTTTTTCATGTTTGTGAAAAACAAAAATACCAGGATAGTACAGTTTCTTCTCTGTGGTTTTGCTTTAAGGATCTCCAATGGTAATTAAAAAAAAAAAAATCAATAAAAATATGAACAATGAACAGTCTTCTGGTGTGAATATTAAAAACATGTAATAATGTGAAAAATTATTTACAAGCTGGTTTTATTGCCCTGAAAACATCTAATTGCTCTTGGTCAAATTTTATAAACCTAAAACATCTTGTAATTTCATAGTGTACTAATTGTGAAGTAAAAACATGCAGTGCAGACTGGATGAAAAAAGCTGTTTGTATCAGCAACAGCACTCAAGAGTTAAGTTCCTAATGTGCATTTTCGTTTCCACAGCGTGAAAATGTTATTTTACAAAACCATATTTATGGCAGCATCTTTTGCGCTAAGTTCAAAGCTTCAAGCTCAGGGCACCTCCTTCAATCTATTTACACTTTTACTGAAAATCCAGGAGCTGAATGCATGATAGTATGTGTCATCAAGAGTGGCATCCATCTCTGAAGTTGCTCTCTGGACTCTGTGATTGTCTAATAGGAGCTCAGGAACACTAGCAAGATTATGTTGGGATCAGCTGGTACCACATTTCCTTGCTTTAATGTAAAGATTGAGAACGTGTTTGTGAGTAAAATCCTCAGAGGAAATGTGCGTATGTAAAAACTACTGTATTGATGCATTTAGTGGCAAATCATAAATCCTAAACAAAAGTGGCAAGTTTTGAGTAGTATCTGCATCTGCTATGAACATATTTTTTATTGTAGTTAAGCATGGTTTCTGTTTTGTAAATAAATATATATGCAGCATTGCCCTGTATCTAATAGTTCGTGCAAGCAAATCTCCATTTTTATGGCTGCAGTGCTTTTCTGCATTTACAGCTCACTGGCTATGATGATCATATTTAGAGGCCAAATGTGTTTGATAGTGCTAAAGGTTAATGACCAGTAACTTCAGTGTTTCTGGTTACTATTGATTTTTACCCGTGAAATAAAAATCCGTGAGAATGAGATGCTATGAACTAGCCCTGTGCCTGTGTTTGTTGCCGGAGAGCGAGCAGTCGGGACAGCAGACTGTTCAAGGGCTTCTATTTCCTGCACAGCAGAAGCGGCTGCGGCACGAGTGTTTGGTTATGTCAGCGTGGATTTGTGGAGTGCGAGGAGAGCTGCTGTGAATTGCTCAGTGTTGTTACGTGCAGGCACTTTCCAAATTTGCAATTGGAGAGCTTGATTTGCATTGCTTTTTCTGTTGATAGGGAAAAAAAAATGATTTAAATGCTTATTCAGTATGTTTATTTCATATTTTTTCTGCTGTTAGACACCTCTACCACACATAGCTTTCACCTCTGGCCCTGCTTGTCATTACTTGTCTTCTCTTGAATGCTGTGGTTATTTTTTGAAGGTTATTTTGCTTGTGTTCTGCATTTTTGTTTTGAATTGTAGCAACCCTAGCAGAACTCTTTTGCTTATGTTCTTTCCATATTCATTCTTCTATGCGTTGTGTTTGGGTTTTGTCTTTTTTTTTTTTTTTTGAGTACTTTATTGGAACCAAAAACTTGTGTGTGACTCTTCCTGTGAGAAACTTAACGGTGTACTTTTCATTTTTCTACTTTTATGCTCATTTAACGGTACATTTTTGTATGTGGACTTTAAAAATAACATACACACTTACAGTCTGTAAGTATACCTACATTTCAGTGTAGAGTTCTCTAGCTATGCGAGACAGCAGAATTCTCCACACAAAAGTAAGATACCTCATTAGGATTCAGGAAATTCACTTGAAAGCAGTTTTATATCTATGGTTTAAAGCACCATTTTTTCTGATAGTTACAGGAGTTGTTAAATGTGGAGCAAGAACATATCAATTAGCAGGAAAGCATTCAGACTAAAATACCAATAATTAGTTGGTTGGCATTCAAGACTCTGAATTGCTGTTGGAGAATGAATTATATACGGTGCTGTAAATTTTAATTTTAGCCTATTAAGCTATAAAGCAAGAAGAATGAAATAGTCTTCGTGCTGTCTCAGTGGATAAAGTATTTAAATTAGAGTATATCCCATTCTGAAGCAGCTTACCTTCAGTACGTGTGCTAAATCCGCCTGTGCAGAGTTGCAGGTTCAGTGTTACGAACTGGGTAGGTACATGCACACGGAGAATGTGTTCAGTAACGTCAGTCTTCTCGGCATTGCTGCAAGATCCAGTAGCTGGAAATGAAGCTAGATAACTTAATTGTGAAATTTGCTAGGACCAAGAATGACTAAATATGGAAAATTGGGGG
>Ga0065711_1041254_pt1 | contig 16288 bp, 7 predicted proteins | sample Hoacrofraction12_FD_59098 | JGI IMG/M metagenome (GOLD analysis project Ga0065711, IMG submission 59098) | Hoatzin crop microbial communities from Cojedes, Venezuela - Epithelial fraction 12 v2 (version 2) | ecosystem: Host-associated > Birds > Digestive system > Esophagus > Crop | place...
CTCACCATCCTCGTAGCCCTCCACTGGACTCTCTCCAGTAGCTCCTCATCTTTCTTGAACTGGGGAGCCCAGAACTGGACACAGTACTCCAGATGGGGCCTCACTAGGGCCGAGTAAGAGGGCGAAGGAAAACCTCCCTTGACCTGCTGGCCACACTCTTCTTAATGCACCCCAGGATCCCACTGGCCTTCTTGGCAGCCAGGGCACACTGCTGGCTCATGGTCAACCTGTCATCCACCAGTCCTCCCAGGTCCCTCTCCGCAGAGCTGCTCTCCAGCAGGTCCGCCCCAGCCTGTACTAGTGCATGGGGTTGTTCCTCCCCAGGTGCAGGACCCTGCCCTTGCCCTTGTTGAACCTCATCAGGTTCCTCTCTGCCCAACTCTCCAGCCTGTCCAGGTCTTGCTGAATGGCAGCACAGCCTTCCGGTGTATCAGCCATTCCTTCCAGTTTCCTGTCATCCAGAACATGAGGTGAGGTGCTTCAGCCCTTGGATCATTTTGTGTTCCTCCTCTGGACCTGCTCCAACAGCTCCATGTCCTTCTGCTGGGGGCTCCAGAGCTGGACGCAGGACTCCAGTTGGGGTATAGGGGCAGAATCCCCTCCCTCGACCTTCTGGCCTCACTTCTTCTGGTGCAGCCCAGGATATGGTTGACCTTCTGGGCCACAGGCACACATTGGTGGCTCATGTCCAGCTTTTCACCCACCAGTCCTGCTCTGCAGGGCTGTTCTCAATCCCTTCATCTCCCAGCCTGTGATGGTATCGGGGGTTGCCCCAACCCAGGTGCAGGACCATGCACTTGGCCTTGTTGAGCCTCATGAGGGTCACACAGGCCCACTTCTGGAGCTTGTCCAGGTCCCTCTAGATGGCATCCTGTCCTTCTGGCATGTCAACTGCAACACTCAGCTTGGGGTTGTCTGCAAACCTGCTGAGGGTGCACTCAATCTCACTGTCATTGATGAAAATGTTAAACAGCACTGATGCCAGTACGGACCCCTGAGGGACACCACTTGTCACTGGTGTCCATTTGGACATTGAGCTGTTGACCACTACCCTCTGGCTGTGACCTTCCAACCAATTCGTTGTCCACCGAACAGTCCACCCATCAAATCCATATCTCTCCAGTTTAGAGAGAAGGATGTTGTGAGGGGCTGTGTCAAAGGCTTTACAGAAGTCCAGAAAGATCACATCCATAGCTCTTCCTTTGTCCACTGATGTAGTCACTCCATCATAGAAAGCCACTAGGTTGGTTGGGCAGGACTTGCCCTTGGTGAAGCCATGCTCGCTGTCTCGAATCACCTCACTGTCCTCCATGTGCCATGGAGGTGATTTCCTGAACCACAATATATTCATAAACCAGAAGGAATAAACAAATTCTGTTCTGTTTCTGACTATTTTTTATTACAACTTCATTCCTCTTTTTACTTTTGCTTTAAAATCACATCTTGCTCCAGGAGACTTGGATTTTTTAGTGAAAAAAAATTTAATCATTTCCTTCCTTTTCAGCTGTTGTAACTGTACCCTGTGAGTTAGTACAGGATGAGTATCTTATTCCTGACTTCCTGATCTGCTGGCAAGCTGATATCTGGTGCCCTCCTGACATGCACAGTTTTGATTGCTGGTCCACCCAGCCATGCCAGATTTATGTAAACAAAGTTTATACATCTAAAGATGTCAGAGAAGCAGATGTTTTATGTTTACTCAGGGTATTTTGGCATCAGGAATTGGAGAACAAACTTAACACATCCAAAGCCACATGCCTTCTTTAATTGTACCTATATTAGATTTGGTGAAGGATCGCCATTTTGTCAAGAAAGAGATTTGACTGATTAAATTACTGATTAGTAGCTGTGCAAGCAGGCTCAGTCCTGAGTCTCTTTTCGGCTCTCAACAGAAGGAGAAACTGATCTTTAACAGATACTACTGTTCCCTCTGCTTTCTTTGTAGCCCATCTGTGTAATAAAGCTGTTGCTTGATCACTTGCTTAACCCTAAACCTTCAGTGACTGGGAGGGAGGAGTAGAGGGTAGAGTAGGGGGGACTCTGACTGTGAAGCAGGAGGCAGGGAGTGAATGATTTGTATGTGGAGATTCGAAAAGGAAGGGAGAGAGCAAAGGACATATTGAACAGGAAGGACCAGAAGTTGGATATGAAAGCAAGCGAAAAGTGGACGAGAAGTGAAACGCAAAAACAGCTGAGGAAATTTGTGATGGGGTGGGGAAGAGACAGGGAGAGGGAGCAGAAAATCAAAAACCAAGACAAGAAACTTACCACAAGCTGCATAAATTTCTGTATGTGTATGTACTGGCTTACATTAATATTTACCTAGAAGTTATGTGTCTAGGCCATTAAGAATCTAGACTTCCTAGTTAAGTACCCCAGAAGATTATTTATTCAGCCCATCGTAAGATTCACTGCTGCTGTTTGCTGACTACAGAGGGAGCTCAGACAATTTGAACTTAAAGACCAGCTTTTAGCTGGCTAAAGTTTGGTAAAACGATTTCTACTTCCTGTGTTATAGCTGGATACTTTTGTTTTAAAAACTGTAAAAGATGTGGCTTTCTTAGAGAGAAGAGACCTTGGTGTTCTTGTAGGATCAGGATGTGACTGTAGGTCAGCACCCTTACTGGTGGGAAGGAGAAATTGTTCAGGTCAAAATAATCTAGCTTGACGTTTATACTTTGTTTTCACCTGTGTGTGAAAAATGTAACAGTGTTTGGTTCGTGCGTGCACTTGGTAGATCACTAAGGAATCGACTGTGATAGCTTTTTAGAGATCTTGCCAAATGGCAAGGGTGTAAATGTAAGTACAGGAAAGGTCTCTGAGCATAGCACCTTAAAATGGAGATTACGAAAAAAAAGAAAATTTGTGGTTACGTAAGAAACTTAATTAATAAGCTGTGCCAGTCTCCACACTTGCAATTATGATCTTCCAAATTTTCAATTCCCATGACTCAGAATATAAACCTTAGTTACTGTTACCCATTGTGAATGAAGGGATCTTAACATGTTTCTTTGTCATCTGACTTCTAATTACTTATCTAGCAGCACTGAAAGCTATGGGCTTGTATTGCAGTTGAGAAAGGAAAGCATTACTTTGAATTCAGTTGCATTAATCTGGGATGCTTATGGAAAAAAACATTACTAATTGTTTTTGAGGGGAGAAATGAAGAATTTCTCACATTTGCTTCTGCCATGTTTAAAAGTGTTTGTATGTAAGTGCAGGTGTTTCTCATTCCCTGTTGTTTCCAAGTAAAACATTAGGAATTTTTCTTTTTGCTTCCCTGAAAAAGTCTTGAGCCTCCAAGTAGGGACCCACTAGAAAATGTCTGAGTATAAATAATTTTGCTAAAATGCTGCAAGTAGTCTTGGGCACTTAGGACCATCACAGGGTTTATGTTCATTTGATACTGTTTGTGTACCTTCTTACTTGGAAAGCCAGAAGTAGATGGGGATATTTGCCTTGGCTGTGCTAAGACAAAAAAGCAATGTGGTTACTGTGTGTATAGAAGGATTAAAACACCGAAAAAGTGGAAGGATAGAGAATATTTCCATGAGAAATTAAAGGATTAAGTAGGCAAAAAAAATTTTTCACAAGAAAGAGGAATACTTGCTGGAATATATGGCCTCGGCATTAAATGTTTTGTATTCCTCCCTACATCTCTGAAGACTGAACTGCACAAATGAGATTAGCGCCGTGCAGCCTAGCAGACATCCTGACACAGATTAGCCAAAAGCCTTCTTTGTGTTTCCTGTGTGGTTCCAGGCCTGAGTTTGGTGATTTTTATGAAGAAGACTGTAAAAAGTGAAATGCGTGCCTGTGTGCTGGATCCTCCATAGTGAAGCTCTGTGTAACCGCTTCTCTGGACATTCCTGCAGCGTGCTCTCGTAGCCCTTGTCCTGTGTGTGCCATCTGCGCAGCCAGCACCCTCACGCTGACTGGTGGGTTTTGTTGCTCAGAACAGGGTCACCCTGTGGTCTGAGCATCCGCCAGGTGCTAGCGCTCTGACCTGGTCCTGGAGGGAGTAAGGATCGATCAGTTATTGCTTGTTGTTATTAGCAACTCCGACCAACCTGCGCATTCAGAAGAGAGCCAGTGGTTTTCACAGGGTTGGCGTTCCAGCTGTCATCCTCGGTGGCAGCGGAGGTGGAAAGCGGGGAGGCTCTGAGCAGCCCCGGCAGCTGGGAAATGTTTTGAAGTTTCAGGAGGAAGTGTGGTTTGTTTGTTTTTTTTTTTTAAAACCATCGAAAAGCTAGCTGCTCCTCATTCTAGGACTAATTAGGGCAGCTCTGTTTTTAGTTGTATTCCAGTATTTACATGTTTACATCGTTTCTTAGTGGTTACCATGAACAGCTCTGTGACTTGATCTCCTTTCACTATTACTCCGTTCTTCCCACTCTCCCTAATTAACCATCGCTGCTTCTTGTTTCCCTGTATATGCTTTTACGTTCCTTTTTAGCCTTATTTTTCAGGGTGAGTGTGTATCGGTTTATTTACTGTGACCAAAATAAAAGAATAACACCATAACACAATCCTATACAAACTGCCTATATTTGAGGTAATGGTTATGTAAATCAGGAAACGGCAGTATTAAGGATGCCCATGCAAAGGAAAGCAAAACCAAAACCCTAACTCACCACCGAGAACAAATGCAAGTATTGCTGCCTTAGGCCTATGAATAGCTCCTCTGTGACCTGTAGTTATCCTAAATAAATTTGTAACCTGAAAAGTGTGTATTTATTTAACTTGACGATTTCTCTGCTGAAAATGGAAGTGCTGAAAAGAGAAAGTCTGGCATCTATCCAACCTCAACCTGAACAGAAGTTTTATAAATGTTTCGAGAAACAGAAAGATTTGTGGTAATTATAGCTCTGGTAATACGCCCTGCTTTTGGTTATACCAAGTGTTCTTTTCCTCCCGTGTGATGAGAGCTGGTTGCACTGGGGAGAGAGGTCTGCCTGGGCCAGGTGCCACATGCCAAAGACCCTGGCTTTTGTTTTATCAGACTCGGAGCCATTTCAAGCTGTACTGCAGCACTGCTGGCAGACAGGGGAAGTGACTCGGAATGGCTTGCAAGCACAGAGATATTCAGCATTACCTGCCTGCTTTATTACTCCTTCCAGCTTGCTTTCCAGCTGATTCTTAACTTGTAAGCAAGCTACCTCCGTAAAATAAGTTGTGTCAGCTGCCAAGCTGACTCTGTTATATGGTAAGTGTGACATTTTCCAAGCCTGTATTCTGTGGTCTGAAGGAGCTGTTGCACACTGCCATTAATGCCAGGGCCCCTTCCATACCCTGCCTGGTGCTGCCACAGCCATCGCTTGACCCCAAACAAGTTGGTCTCCATCTGCTGGTTTCTGTACGTCTCTGCTTTCGTTCATGTTGTAGCTGTCTGTGAGTTTCCCTTGTCCTTGATTCCCCTGGCACTAGAAAAGGAGCAGCAAAACATTAGAGATGGCATGTTCATCACTGACAGAGAAAATCTTGTCTCAAATGTCATAGTATTTTTGTAATCCAGAGGAAATGAATGAGAGACAGATAAGGTTCTCTTCCCTCAGGTGTTCTTGTAATTTGGTGCGGGTCTTGGTCAATGCAACACACAAACATAGGTAGTAAAGATTTCCTTCAAAAGTTGCTGTTTAATGCTAACTTCTGCTTTGAACATGAAGAAAAACAGAATGTGAGAATTTTCGCTAGGGCAGAGTTCAATCAGAGGACTTCAGCTGTCTTAAAGATGTCCAGGTTTTCACCCAGTTTACCATCATGCCTCCAGAGGCAGAGGTAGTGAGGGGGAAGGAGCCCTTGTTGGCCAGGAATGGGGTGATGAATGGAGCCTTGCCATGGGACAGGACAACTGGCAGGAGGGAGGGGGGAGGCAGAGGCCAAATTTTTGACAGGTTTGTGAAAGTCAGAACTGTTCCATTGATGTATGTCCCTCTTATCACCTAAGGACAATGTTAAGTTTGAATTCAGCTCTGGCAAACTCTGTTTTTCTCTTTTGTACGCTGGATGCTTGTGTTTCTTTATTGTAATTTGGGCTGTGGAGAAGGAATTAAGTGGATGCCGTTTAGGGAATTAAGTGGATGCCCTTTAGTGTGGGGAAGAAGGAAAGAGAAGTAGTAAGTGTGTTTAAAACAAAGAGTTCTATAAGCAGCAAAGTTAATTAAATCTCTTTTCCTGTGCTTTAGTATCTTGAGTCAGTCTCCTGAGTGGGGTGGAAGAGACTCCACTCAGTGTGGACAAAAAGGTGGACACCAGCATAAGTAAAGCAGGCACCATATGTCAGCTGTAATAGCAACTATACATTGTGACCAAAATTGAAGATAATAAAAAGGTGCCATAAAGAAAAGAAATGTAGTAAATACAGAAGAAAAAAAGGACCACTATTGATCCCAAAGAGTATTCATGGTAGAAAGGACAAGACGTTTAACAGGGAATTCCACTAGAAATGAGAGAGTTGCTGTGGGGTAAACTTTATTTCAAACCGTAGCACTCTTCAAAATTGATCAATTAGTTAGTTGGGCCAAAGCAGTTCTTTACATGATTCCCTGATTTCTCTATCCATGTCAAGGATGTTCTGTAAAACGGACAAAAATTCCTATCTCCAAAACTTTGGGAAGTATTTTAATCCTAAAATGAGTATGTAGAGAAGTTCCTCTTTCTCTTTGTGTGGAGAGGGCAGTGGCTGACAGGATGGGGCTTGCAAGACCTGAGCATGGGTTAGTCTTATGCTAGGAAAAAATGTTGTACGTAGTTGTAAAGTCAGTCTGCTTCACTGTATATCACTTTCAGTGATAACTCACTGAAAAATGGCAAGATGCTTTGGATGTAGGAATAAAGACATGGATTTAGTTCTACCTCAAGTCACTGGTATTGTGATAAATTGTTCCCCCTGCTGCCCCCTTTCTAATGCAGCTAGGGATTAGTCATAAGCAAATGATGTTATCTGATCAGTACTATTCCGTGATCTATGCACAATAAGCTGTGATGTTAATACAGCCCTTACTGAGCAGGTGTCTAGTTTGAGTGATTATTGAAAACCTAAACTGAAATGGTGCTTATTTAGCATTTTTGGTGTTTCAGCTATTTCATCAAAATGCTGAAATTTCATCAAAATGGTCGAACGAGGTTGAACGGGCTGAGTCTCTGATGGTAGAAGTAACCTCTCTGTTCAGTAACCTCTGCTGTTGGAAGTACCTGGGCAGAACAGTAGTAGGGTGCTTGAACTGCTGATTAAACCTGGCCCTGGGATCTATACCAAGGAAAAGAAAGTAGGCTGCCTTTGGACAAGGGCATTCCCTTTCTTGACTTGAGTTTAGTTTCAGATATATCATTACCAGATGTTGAACATGAGATCTCCCCTCTACTCCTATGCCTATAAATTACAGAGCAGTAGTTAGTAGAATTCCTCAGGGCACAAGAGTTAAGGCTGCATGGTGTGCACACTTGAGGTTTCTGTGGCCACATTTGCAAACAATAAATGTTGTGTTTTTATCTTGTTTCCCTTGGGGAACATTTTTTGTGTAATCTGGTTAAATGGTACAAGGGTTTTAAGTGTGCATCTGTGTATGTGTGTGTATAAATATATACCCACAATTTATCCCCAGGCAAAAATATGAATCAATCGTTAAAGGTCAACAGTTGCCGTGTTGCTGAGCCAGTGATAAGAGGCTGTCTTCTGACGAGCCAAAGAATTATGCTTTATTAGTTATGTTCAGTTAGATAAATTATCAGAATGTGACTGAAAAGTCCTCTTGAAGTTTGTTAAGTTGCTGACTAACATATCTTCAGACATGTTTGCTGCTCGTATTGTAACTTACTCCTAGCATGCGTCATGGTGGCCTGAGAACTTGGCTTCAGATGTTCTGTGGAGTTACAAACACAACACTGTGGTCTCAAAACATAGCCTTTGGTGTGCTTCAGGTTGTTTGAGTTTTGTACCTTTTTATGGGGGCTGTTTAAAATAGAACCTTAGAAGCCCACCAAGTTTCTTTTTCTAGACCCTAAACGCATTAAGCCTTGCTGTGGTGGGTATTAGAAGAGAAGGGGAAAAGCCTTGGAAAGAGCAGTCACAAAAGTCCGAGTCATGTAGTTAGGCTACCACTGTACATTTGTCTGCTATTGCGATGGGCATAGGAATGATCCAAAATATCCATAAGCTTAGTAGAGCTTGAAGGAGAAATTCCCTTATTGCACAAGAAATTTGAGTGTGAGATAACATCCCTTATTAAACCTAGTTCTGTTCTCCATACTGAAGAGAAAAGCTCTGTGACTAGCTCGTTTCAGTGGTGCTGCTTCTGGAGTAATGCAAGATCAGGAAGATCTGGCAGTCTGTAAATTTGGCGTTATGTCAGCTATTCTGTATGAATTTTGCTGACACAGGCAAACAAGTAGATATGCCCTGCCCATAGCAACTTTTTTCTAGGTAACATCTTCTGCCTGTAGCTTTAAGAAAGTGGATGTGCTTAGCTGTACTGTTCATTTTATCATGAGCCTTGCAATAGTTTGTTGTTTTTATAAAGTCCATGTTCTTGAAAATAAGTAGATAATACATTAACCTTGTTTTTTTATATTATGAGGAAAGTTCCTGGATCCGGATAAAAGCATGAAAATTTGAACTCTCCAGGCTTACAAAATAGATGGCAAAGAAAAGGAATTAAAATGGAAGTTGTTGTGGATCAAGGGGGAGTTAGTCTCAGAATATTGTCTTTCTCCACATTGTAAAGTTGGACTGGCATAGCCATGTCAACTGGGAGTCCTTTTAGGAAAATTCCCTTTTCTAAACTGATGGAGCATTGCTGACAAAGCCTCCGTGGAGATGGCAGAAGAGTAATTCTGTGTGACTCATACTGTTTGAATACACGAGATGGCTGTAGTGGCAGAAGAGAGCCTTTAGGCCAGCGCAAACTAAGTATGTGCTAGGACGCTGTGTCAGCATAAGTGGGTCAAAAGTGTGGGGTAGCACCAATTAGTGGTTCCCAAGCTCGGCCCAAGAATTTAAGGGCTTTCCCAGGTATCTGAATGGATATAGAAACAACTCATGCCAGCGCTTCCTGCCGCTTACCATAAATAACATCTTTTTCTCTGCTTGTGTAAGTGGCATAATCTAACAGATAGGCAGAAAGCAACTTTCCAGAAACTTCTGCTGGGAATGCTGAATTGTAAGAAGGGGTTTTTTTGTCTTCGCTGGTGTGGTTTGACCTGGCAGCCGGCAACAGGTGTAGATGTAGTGAAATTGTTGAAGCATTCTCCATCCCTACAACAGATTTCAGTGAGAGAATTTTTTGTTTTCTATCCTAAATTTTTCTTGCTGGTACTACACTGAGATTTGGCGTTGCACAAGTAGCTAATATGATACCCTGTGTTTTATAATTGCTGCTATGCTAGAACTTTTCCTCCTTCTCATTCAACTCTCATAGTTTTGGTTTGTCTTGCAGAGTTGAATGGTAGTCCTGGGAAGATACAGCAGGCTGATTTGTGTCTCTTGTTCATACAGAGTAATGCTGTTCCTCTGTTCTATTTTGGTGCAGCTAATGGGAGATATTTTCCTAATTCATTGCAACTACTGTTATGTTACTGCAACTCTCATGAAGTCACTGGACAACATAAGCCCACACCAGACTTGAAATTGGTGTCTTCCCCTCTCCCCATATGATTCAAAGTGAGGACAAAAGGACTATTTTGATTCATAAACTGTGGAGCGTGGAGAGGAAAGGATGCAGGAGTTTGAAACAGGATTTGGTGCCTGGGCACTGGAGGCAGATGTCTGTCAACTCACAGGAAGATATTTATAAAAAATTTGGTCTTACTGCATCTCCCTTTCATAATGTACTTTTACAGGTTAGGTTCCACTCTTTGGGACCTCTTCTTTGTTTCATGTCATTGTGAATTAGAAAGAAGACTTCATATTCCCTGAGGATAGCGAACTACCAGCCCTATAAATGAGTAATGAGCCATTCAAATCCTTAATGCTTTTGTACAGCTGACATTATGCTGAGAGCTGAGGAAACTTCCTTAAACTGGAAATGGTATGTAGGGTGTAAAAAGGAGCCAGGCAGTAGTGGAGTCACTAGACAAAGATTTAGGCTCCTTGGGGCACAGCCATTGGTTTCATGTATTACAGAGACATAGCATTAAGAAGAAATAATTATAAGGAAACCCTTAGTTAAATAAATACCCTGTTCATAGTATTTAAAGAATGTGGCTCTATCTACCCTTATCTAAAGAATCTTATTTTCAAGTTAATGCCTGAAAACCCAATTGTCTGGCTCCATATTCTAAAAGCCAGCGGTGGCTAATCTGGAGTCTGTGAAGGGTCTGAATAGACATGTAAACTTGTGGCGACACATCTACAAGGTATTGTATGGTTTCACTGATGGTTGGTAACTGATACTGTTGGACCATAACTGGGAGGTAGGATGCTATGCACAGGCTTCAAGAAAGCTAGCTTTCTTGTTTGGCTTAAGGAAGCTCACCCGTCTCCACTAATAGCTAGTGTGTATGCATAGTAATGTTGTTCATAGGTGCACAACATGTACAGCAGATTCTGTCTCGGAGCTGTTATCAAAAATAAAAAGTCCTCTACGTGGTGTTCTGGTCTCTGTTTCTCTGTGCAAAGAAGGGAGGTGGAGGATATATATATCATTCTGAAGCCCCTGTGCCACCAAAAAAAAAGGCAGTCACCAGTGCTTAGAGTACACAAGGAGCAATGCACTGAGGCTTGATAAGGCGTGTTACAACATCATGTTCTGGTTCTCTGTTTTCTTGAACTTTGTTTAGCCAGTTGCAGCAATTTTTGTATGCTCGGCACTACATTTCCAGTCACGTTGCACTGAGTATGTGATACATGGCATTTGATTCATCGTTGCCTCCCATCACAAGAGCTGAAGAATTGTGCAACTGATCCCTGTATGTGGAACTTCTGTCTGAGTCCTGTGAGAGGAACTGATTGAGTTCTGAGAAGAGTGAAAAGCAGCAACTGTTTTACTTCTCACTTAGTTCTCTTCCCTACCAGTTTTCTTTGTATGAAGTAACACTTGACTTCCCTCACTCAGTACCACCAGACTTGTGTTGAAAGCATCTTCTGGCGCTGGAGTTTTTCTGGACTATAGTAGGGCTAGTATGTGTTATACAAAGCATCAGTTATACGATGCATTAGAGGTTTTTCTGCAGCCTTCACAATTTCACTTTTAGACTCGCCAGTTGCAGCATTTCTCACTCGTTTCTTCTCAACGCTTTGTTGTTCTTTCGAGAACAACAGAAAGGAGGAACAGTTCTAGGAAACTGGAGAATAGCAAAATGTTTATCGGATAATGTTAAGTACCAGGCATTTTTTGTTATATCGCAGGGCATTAAGTATCAGATGACATGAATAATTACACATACAGTGCTCATTGTATCACAGTATAAATGAGCCTACCTTAAAGCTGCGTAGTCCTACTTTTTATGGTTGTTTTCAGCATGCCCATACTATCTTGTAGTGGGTGATGTAGACGTGCCCTTACTTCTGCTTGCAAGGTGATAACCTGCAAAAATGCAGTCATTTATTAGGAAAATGTGGTAAATTAGTACAAGGAGAAAATGTGGTAAATATTGTGCAAGATTCTTCATAAAGAATCAGAGTGACAGATGATAGATTTTTCTGCAGCACACTGTAGGTGTGGACTGAATCTCTCTATGGTTTAGAGAGATTTTGTGTTTCTCTTTTGGTTTTGTACCAGCTGAATGTTTCAGAAGGTTAATGTAGATTGATGGGTCATTACCGCACCTGTAACACAACGGCTGCTGTGTTTGATCTGTTGGCAGATTTAACGCGAGTTTTCTGACCACCACCGTTAATCATGTTCCGCACCAGTAAATCAATGATGGAAACTAGGTCGTGTGGGTTGATTCCTAGAACGTAGAACGTTGGGTTAAATATGGTCAGGTGGTGTGGTAGCTTGAATATATATGAAATTGTGGCTTAGTGCCCAAAGTTGAGATATGCAGGGGCAGTCCTGTAAACAGTACATGACTGAGATGATTATTACTTGTACAGCACTGCAGCTGTAAGGATTTGTTTTATTGAAAATGAAAGAAAACAATGAAACCTAGTTACCAGAGAATTCTGCTTTATTCTTATTGCACATAAAAATGTAAGCACTGTTAATTTATGCTTTTTTTTACACCGACTGCTTATGGAAATAGTTTTAAGATCTGAAGTTCAGGCTAAGTTTGAAACTGTTTCTCATTGTCTTTTGCCAAGATTAAACTATCGTCTGAGTAAGATAGTTTCTGAGCAATCTTCTCCAAAACAGAGGAGTAGGTTCCAGGAACTGCCTAACTTGCAGATGCGTACAGAAGTGTCTCTGAAGGAAAACTTGGTAAACCACTTGTGTGGGAAACTAATGCCATTTTGGCAGTACTCTGGGGTACTGATTATAATTTATTTTTGTATTAGCAGAGTAATCCATGAACAATTTTCTCTTCTCCTGAGGGAACTGACTGTTTTGCTTTAGATCAGATTTAAGAAAATCAGGACTGATCAATTGAATATTGTCTTGTATTACCATCTGGAGTTTTTGTTATATTGTTTTTTTCTATAAAGTACTTTACTTATTTTATAACTCTTCCATTATAGAGTGCTCTAGCAGAAAGGTTAAACTTTACTGCCTGTCTTTGTTATCTTGGGAAGAGGCCCTACCAATGAAAGGTAAAATCGTATTGCAGCAAAGTAAGTGTTGCATGAAGAATAGTGAGTCTGTAGTGCAGACTGGGATTTAGTGGTTGTTGTTCATGCCAGAATACAGAGCTGCTAGCAAGACATTTATGAAACACAGTAAATTCTTATGCTAGTGTTTATGTTACATAGCTTGAAGTAGCTCCAAAGAAGCTATTATTTTGTGATCTCTGGCACTGAAGTCACATTACAAATTGGATTAAGTGGCCTGCTTTGAAAGAGTGTACCAAGTTCTAGGAGCCTTGCTCAAGGGAAACTTGGTATCGGTCAAGTGCTCTTGACACAAACGTGAGGGGTATCTGTATGCCTTATGATTGGTGATAAACATAGCATATGTCATCACTATATATTTTATGCATGTGAAAGAATAGTGTTTTGGTTTGGATTTGTGTTATTTAAGCAAAATAGCAACCGGTAAATAGGGCTGAAAGCCACTTTTCTGTGCCCTGATTTCTGCATAACTTGCTCTCCAAGTTCTTGGTTGCTGACAGGTGTGGATAGTTAGTTTCAGCTCAGTGATGATCGAATAAGCAGTCCCTCTTCATTCTGATCTAAAAGCTTTATTTGTTTACCTAATACATTACTCAAATGTAGAAACCAGTAAGAACACAGCACCTTGCAAAAACAGGGGCAAGTGACCCCTGGTGTGCAAAAGGTATGAGTCACGACCGTCACTCCTCTTGCTCCATTCTATGGCATCTTTGAAAGTGTTTGTAGTGTCACTGAAGTAGAAAGCAAGACTGCTTTGATTAGCAGGTTAGCTTATCAACTCCTTTTTACACAGCAGATTCCTGGATTCAGCAAGTGACGAATGTTTAACTTGGACATTGACCCCACCTCTAGGCAGGTTCAAATACATTTAAGGCTCTTTAGAGCACAGACACGGATTTTCTCTCTCCCATCCTATTCTTCCCATTCCTAGGAAAAGCAAGGAGGGGAGGAGTTCAGAATATAGAGGTGATAATTAGGGATGTAACTGTAGAAGAAGATATTGTTTGTCAAAGTCATGTGTTATAAAATGCAAAGAACGTGCAGTTACGCTAAGCTAACACTGTGGCAGTAACCCTACGTACTGAACTTCCTGACACTGAGTCTTCACATCGTGTTGCAGGTGGTTTGCAAAAATAAATACTTTTTTTCTTTGGCTGGTGTCATTTTTGTGTAAAAATATGTGCATCTGTGAGCTGGTATATGCATATATATATGAAGCATTGACAAAGTGCAAGCATTGCAAAATCATGTGTCAGAATGCTCAATCACGTGATAGTTTAAATTTTTAAATATATAATAATTTCTGCCTTCTTTCCTTGGGGTTCAAGTTTTGAAACTTTTGCTTGAAAGCTAGAGGCTGATTGTAATTCTTTTTTTGTTTTATTGGTGAAATTTTCAGGTAATCTTGCGATCCATGTGATGGGGCTTTAAGAAAAGCACCAAACATTGTGAGGCTTTGAAGGTTCTGATTGTGGACACCTGTGCACTGCTCATGAAGAGCTTGATCCCATTTCCAGAGTCTCTTGGCTTGATTTAGGGACACATTAGGTATTATTTAAAGAAGAGCCATACAGCGGGGTCATGCAGATGGTATTGATCCAGCAGGAAGTTTCAGACAAACTGTGTCTTGGAGAACAGTGAGATGCACGTGTCTTAAGGGTTTGTAACACACGTTTTCCTTCTCAGCTTGGCACAAAGGGAGAGAAAAAATTTAACACGTAATGATGAGTAAAGGATTTGGATTATTCCTGGCTTCTAAATATGCTGGAGCTTTCCTAGCAGTACAATACAGTCTTGTCCGAGTGACACACTAAGGATGTCTGGGACCTAGTTTGTCTTCTCTTTGCTCAGTGTTCATTACATTGCTATCTCTCAGTAAGTGACTTACCTGTGTTTGAATGTCATTGCCTTCCATGTGGTCACCTGCCTGCTTGTTCCCATAACATGAAGCATTGCAAAGAACAGACTGAGGTTTGAACTCTGAAGCCCAGCTCTAGGATCTCTGGAGATCTCTGTTTCTTGGGGATCCTTTCTCCTTAACGCAAATGATTTGTGAATATGAACCACTGTATTGCGTAAACCAGCCAGAGGGAAATGCCTTGTGCTAGAATGGGCTGGCTTTAAATCTTGCCTCTAAGAGTAATGGAGTAAGGTATCTATTCTTGCTTAGGATTCACTTCCATGAGCTTATTTCTGGATCAAGCTACAAAGAGGTCATGTCGGTATGGACACCCTGTTTCCATGGGGTCCTAGTCATAGGACGGGTGTTCAAATTCTTTCATTCGTCTCTAGTGATATGCATCTACCTCTCGGGTGAGGCCCGAGCTATCAGCTGATAGTGTGATCCGGGTTAGGCATCTCAATCCTATTAATTAAATTCCACTTTGCTTCAGTGAGTATTTTATTTTGGGGTTTTTTTGATGCAAGGAATGAGCCCCAGGTTATACCTGTTTCAGGTGAGTTTCAAGGTAACTCTGGGGATGAAATTCTTCACCACAGGAAGGACGTGAACTTTCATTTCTCACATCTGGGATGAGACCTCCGTTTTCTGAAGCGCCGAGCGAAAGGAGAGCAGTACCATTGTTTCCTCCCGGCCCTGCCGTTCGGCTGCTGTTTGTGTCCAGAGGACAGCGCCTGGTTTGTGGATCCTGCAGGAACTCCGGGTGCGGAGCTGCCTCAAGGGAGAGAGAATTCTTGGTGTGTGAAGAGCATAAATGTCAGCACAGTCACCAACTGTGCTCACACGGACACGTGTACACAGGGAATCCATGGCCTTGGGCAGTGGTTGAGCTGTGCTTTGGGGGATCGTCTGGGCACCTCGGACGCTGCGCTGGGAAGCTGAGGCCGGCACAGGCCCCCAGCACCTAACTGGTTTTGGCCTCGCTATTGCAGCCTCTTCGCACGTGGCTGCCCGGGGCTCTTAAGCTCCCTCCTCGTCCCGGAGAGAGGTGAATGCTCCTGTCCCAGGAGCCACGGCTCCCGGCCTGGCGCTGAGGCTCAGAGCCGCCGGGGCAGAGGCTGGCGAAGCCCAGCCTTGCGGGGCCCTACGGGGTGCTGGAGACCGCGTCCCCCCCGTACCCCAGCGACGAGCCTCCGGGCGGGGGTCAGGCCTGTCCCGGGGGGATCACAGCGGGACCGGCGCGGGGGGGAGGTTTCTCCGCGGCGGGAGGGACCGGAGGAAATAAAAAGCAGCGTGTGCGGCGCTGGGGGAGCTCTGCTCCCGCTCTCCGGCCGAGCCGTCCTACGCTGCCCTGCCGCGGAGCCGGGTAAACTTCTTGAGCGGCCGTCGGGAACCAGGGGAGCGGGAGCGCGCTCGGCCGGCGCGGGGCTTTGTTCCCGGTGGGGCGGAGGAGCGGGGGGAGGGAGGAGGCCCCTCGGCGGGCCGCAGCGCTTCCGCGGCGGGGGCTGAGGAGAGGCGGCGGCTGTGGGGCGCCCCCCGGGACCTTCCTGCCCGTCCGCGGTGGTGCGGGAGCCGGGCAGGCGGAGGGATCGGGAGCGCTGGGAGAGCGGGCCGGGGTTCGTCTTGCGGGGAGGGCGGGATGGCGGCGGGCCGGGTCCGGCCGAGAGGGCGGGAAGGCGGCG
>Ga0065711_1041255_pt1 | contig 16287 bp, 11 predicted proteins | sample Hoacrofraction12_FD_59098 | JGI IMG/M metagenome (GOLD analysis project Ga0065711, IMG submission 59098) | Hoatzin crop microbial communities from Cojedes, Venezuela - Epithelial fraction 12 v2 (version 2) | ecosystem: Host-associated > Birds > Digestive system > Esophagus > Crop | place...
GGGGGCGGGCATGCATTGCACAGCGGACACACCGCTGGGTCTCTGAAGCTGCTTAGAAATTGATCCCGGTGTCTGTTGATCAGTTTCGTATATGCATGTTTTAGCGAAGTTGATTATCTGTAAAGCGAAGTCAAGCAGCATTCTCAGACAACGATTTTTCACCCTAGTGAACATCTATTCACCAGCACAGAATAATTGTCAACAGTTTTCTAAATTTTATTTGCCAAGTGCGTATGTTTGATTCTATATTTCCATTGGAGTCTTACATGACAAATTCATTCAGGCTAAGATCTTTTTTTTCCTTCCCCTTTTTTTTTCAGTTTAAACACATAAATATCATACATTTCTTACCAGAAACTTTGAGCACAGAAAAAAAAAATAATGCTTTACTGCATTTGAACTACAATGTAAATGTATTTGTTGCAAAAAAAGATTTGTTATTGCTAAGCAAGTACAGCATGTGTAGTGGGTTTTAAATGTTTCAGAATTTATTTAGCCTCTTACTGCTTCAGAGAACCTGAACAGGTGTCATAACCCCTCTGTATTTCACCACCCCATCTTCCATGGTGTATTTTTTCCTTACTCTTGCTATGTAGTGTTACTGATGCAATACATCTGTAGTTCTTGGGGAATGTCCTAAAGGTTGGTGAACCAAAAGGGGACCATCCTTACCTGCATGTCCATTCAAGGACAAGGATTGCTGTCCTAGCTGGGGCTAATGTTGAATACCAGTTACGCTAATCTTTCCTTTATTTATTCTAAAATGCCTCTGGAAATTAGGAAAACTTGTCTAAAATGCAACAGCTTTTATAGTAAATGTATGTTTATAAATAAAATGTTGATTTCCTTTGGTGGTGTTGATTTTGCTTATTAAAACTAACTTCTCCTGTTGCATGTGTCTGTGAAACAGGATTTGCAGAGTGTGTACGTCCCGCTGGTAAAAGCTACTGCTTGATTGGGGTTGGCTGAACCAAGCTATATTCCACAGAAGTTAGTATATGAGATGAGCCAATAGAAAAAGACATACTCGAGATGGGACGATACCCTGTGGTTTGCTACTGCGAGCTGTAGCAGAGTATTTACAAAAGCCTGTGTGCCTGTCGTGGTGAAAGATGAGCAGAGATGGCTTTCTGTGAGTCAAACCCGAAGTCCTTACAAGATCTTTCGTTGATGTCGGTGGGCTGTGGTTCAGACTTTAACTTGGTAAAACACTTTATGTATTGCAAAGCTAAATAATGTGCTTGGTTAATTCCATTTCTGTGTGGCAAAGGTCCTTGAGTTTGTGCTTAGTTATGCATGTGCTGAGGTATTTCACTGGTTCTTGAATCTCAACAAGTGTGTGGCTTCACTAGTAACAAGCAGAAAGTTCACACAAAATGTTTCGGTTTCTTCTCGGCTCTTCAACTGATACCGGGTTTGGTTTCGTGCCAGAAGCACATCTTGGCTGTTATATGAGTCATGGGGAAGTACTGACAATTTAATTTTTTGAAAGCTAATGGAAATGGTAGTGGCCTTATGTTATTTCTGCACGTACGTCTCTGGACAGTGGGCCAGCTTTGCTTTGTGGTGGAAGCGGTGGGCTGGGGTTCCCAGAGGCGAGCATCGGTGCGGTGCCTGCCGCTGGAGGTTGCTCGGAGGCTGGCACTGGAGGCGGGTGGGCAGCTGTGTCTGCTTCAGCAGCTCTGCACCAAGGTTGCTGGGCACCCAGACAAGCATGGTTTTGGTGATTGTGACCCTCATGAGCCAAGTATGAAATGGTGGAAATCCTGGTATGGTATTTTTATTACTATTATTTTCTGGTGAATGTGACCTGGCAGCTCTGACCTGCCCAGAGTCATTCATGATCCTAAAAAGGCACCGATGGGGGTGTTCTCCACTGGCACTGATTTAATGCCAAAATAATTCCGCAAACCTGAAGAAAGGGGAGTTGTGTCACCTGCTCACCTCGCCAGCACCTTCGTCTGCAGGTAGCGAAGGCTGCCAGGAGGGCCTCGGGGGAGACCACCCTGCAACCAGGACCTCGGCATGCCCTGGGAGAGGGCGATGGCTTGCTGGGTGGTGGGATGGAGCTGGGGGCGTGTGGAAGGAAGAGGGAGTGGTGTGGAAGGCAGAGGGCTTCGACAGCTGAGGCTCAGCCATCGGGGCAGGGGATACCCCATGCAAAGTGGACATGTGGCAGGTCCTCCAGGAGAGCCCTGTGCCTCCTCCGCACCCTGTCCGGGTGCGATGACTCCATCCCTCCCCTTACCCGCATCGCAGCCGGGCGGAACAAGGACTCCGTTTCCTCCCCTGTGCCCTTACTCTGGGGTCCAGCTGACCCCCTTTGATTTGCTCTGTGTTTTCTCTCTTCAGCCAGTGTTTTGGTGCAGAGATCGTCAGCGAGCACAGCCAGGCGCTGGCAGCTGTTGGAGGCTCTAGGCACAGGTGATAAACAGCAGTAGCTTGCTCATCCGATGAGTATTGATCCTTATCCAGACAACTCTTCCGGGGGATGGTTAAAGGCAGGCAGCTACCACTTTGTTTAGAAAATCAGCTTAAGGTGCAGTTCTTGCTGTCCAGTTTAGCAAAGGTTTGGTCTCAGATGGATCCCCTTCCTGATAATGGGAAGCTGGTTAAGTACTTCCTCAATAACCTTTGCGGAGAGGGGACTCGCCCCACTTTTCTCCCCCCTTGTCTCTTCTCTACTGAGAAAAGGTTGGGTAACTGGGGAACAAGACAACAAAACGCTCCTTTTCAGAGAGACATCTGTAGCAAAAATCAGAAGGGGTTGTGGACACTGGAAGTGAGCAGATGACCACCACTTGGCTGGAAAATAAAGAAAAGGTGCCAGAAAAATACATCTCCTGTAAAGGCAAACAGGACTCCTATGTACCTCTAAAAGCCTCCGGTAGGAATATAATTTCATCTGAACTTCCTGATAAGGGGAAATGACTAAACTGGAAGCCGCTCAAGTTTTGTGAGCAATAAGAGCCCAAAACAGAAAGTGCGGGGTGGGCTGTGACTCTTCTCACAGTGCGCTGTGGGGTTGATGTTTTGGGGAGGTTTTTGCTTTCCTTGTTCATCTTTGTTACAAAATGTAGCATGAATTAAATATGCAAGAGGGATGCTTACCCCTCTGCGAGGCTATAGCTGCTGCTCTGTAGGCCTTACCGAATACCCCATGCTCTGCAAGAGTAGCTATTGGAGCTCTCCTCTCCAAAGCATATGGGGTTTTAAGCCATTTAGGGAAAAAAAAAGATCCATTATTGAAGACAAGCTTATGAGTGGCTGTTAACTCAACCGTGGAGTCCATCTGCTTCACTGCATGTAAGGCACTGCAAATTCTCTTCGCTAATGCCACATCCATAGTTCACAGATGCTTTTTTTTTTTGAGCAGGTAACCTGCTGCTTAAAACGTGCTGAAGCCAGTCACATGGGTCTAGAAACTAAACAAAAATGAACAGAGTTGCAAACCTTTCCTTGAAATAGCACAATTTATCAAACAGAAAGAAGAAAATATTTTTAAAATTCCTTTCGTTTAACACCTCTGATTATAGACAACCAACTACTCCAATGACAAGCAGAGGAACAGACACATGCCATCCACATCTCTGGAAACTACCTGGTAGCTACCTGTGTTGAGCGTTAGGACCTCTGAGACAGAAGATGTCTCAGATGATTGGGTCAAACCTTTTCTTCCAAGAAGGCAGCCACCAGTATTGGATAGCAGATGATGCTTATCCTGTAACACAAGACGTAGCTCTTCAAAGTAATCTTTTGCCTAGTCTCTGGTATGCAGGAGCTCACTAAAACGTACTTTCCATACAATACACCTGACGTCTGACACATTTCTCGTGGAAGGGCGAAGAGGATCTCTGGCAATATTGCACCTCAAGCATGTGACACCCTGTGGGAAACCCTGTTGCTCACCACAGTATACTCAGACTTCGAGACTCACCTAGGGAATTTTGGATCATCCTAGATATAGTTACCTGCTTCTGGTGCTTGTATACCTCCTGCAAGGACTGGTTCCATTAGTCTTTCAGCAGTTTAAAGAGCTTGCAAAAAAACATTGTAAAAATAAACAAGCTATGTTTTCAGGGCATTCACAAACACGCATTACTGGATAACAGGATGTTCATTAAGTCTGTATTCCCAGAAACAAAATCACCAACGCAACAGGTATTAGCCAATCATGCTGGTCCTGTACAGGTTCAACAGCATAAATGACGAAGATCAACATTTTCGGCAAATGAGAAAATTTCCTGTATTCAATCCTAACCGAGAGGGTACTAAAATACGTTTTGGGAGAAGACTTTCACAACAGAATAAAATCACATGCCTGTGCCTGGCACCTGAGGATGGGGTGTCATGCCCCAGCATGGCATGATGCTTACAGTTGCTGTGTCTTGAAGTGTCCCCAGTCACTTAAAAGACCTACTTTGATATGGATATGAACCTTTATGGACTATATGCTTGGAAGGACACCTCTCAGGTGCTAGTGGGGATAAAAAGGTTACAAACACATCAGGAAGGTCTCAGAAACAGAGTCATCAAATCTTTTCCAGCTCGGAAAATGAATAGCGGGTACCAGACAAGGGAGGTGCTTCTGAAACAGCGTCAGTGTTAATGGTGATGCCAGAACTGCTGTTCCAGGGACCTGGACTCGGGTGCTTGTGATGGATATCCCCTCTTGTCTGTGGCCGAGTGGTCTTTGGTTGCCATTGAGGTGGTTCATAAAACACTATGAAAGCACACGAGCCTGAGGGGGAGGCATTGCAGTAATCCTCCTGTTTCTCAGTGTGTCCCTGTCACTCAGACTGGAGGTGTCACATCCAAATGCACTTGCCTGGGACCACATTTAAATATAGCCATGTGAGAACAAAGTGGTGGTTTTTCCAAAGGGTATTAAATGTAAGGAGTTTTTTTAGTCTAATTACAAACTTTCCTTAGGAAAAATGAATTCTGGTGAGTGACCAAGCATCTGCATGGTCTATTAACTAATATTAATGTATTGAAGTAGACTACATATCAGCATGGGCTTTCTGTGTTGGACTTCGTGCTACTGTTCAAGTCTTAGTTTAAACCTTTTCGTGACTGACACATGATGGTAGCACTCAGATCATCACCAAGCTGGTGGTGAAGCTGAGCTCTCTGCACTGTTTCATGAACTGACATTTTGGAGGGTTTTTAGCAGACTTTTGGATTGGTTCATATTTGGTGTAGGTTTCTGATGCCCTTGCTGGTTCCACGGGTTTCTGTTGGAACCGCTTTTGGGCAGAGGGCAGTGCTCATGGTGTGCCTGTCCCCTGGAGAGAGGGAGGCACCGCTTATAGAGTTTGGTAGGGGAGAGCCTTGCACTGAAGCCACACAGGACTCCTGCAAACCATCTTCGCCCAGCCAAGTCCCAGTTAGGCTTTAGAGAAGTGAAGTGTGAAGCAAGCAATGTTAGACAGAGCTGTGAAATGCATTCTGCCTTCTTGTTCGAAGTATTAACTTAGGTCTTGGGCTGAGTTTAAAACGTAAGGATGGAAGGACAGCACTCTACATAAAGAAGCCAGTTAGCACATCTTACCAGCAGTCCTAAATGTATTTTGTATCTTGTTATTAGTTTGGAAAAGGTAGGACGACATTGAAAAGGGAACTATGACGAAGTGTGCTGCTAACTGATATAATTACAAGCCTGTTCCAATGGGCCAAAGCTGAATTTCTAAACTAATTTGCAGCCTCACAAAACCACTTTCAAATACTTATCTTGGGATGCATCCTATGCATTTAGCGTGCTCATGCATGTTGATGGCAAAGCTGGGAGGTAGTGGTGGAGGCAAATCAGCTGGTCCCGACTCTGATTCTCTCCATTTTGCCCCTGCCAAAGCTGTTATCTCTCAGCGCATTTGTTACGGATACACACAGGCACAGAACAGTTGAAAAGCCATTATCTCTTTTAGAGGTAGTGACTAATGTGCTTTTGCCCACAGCGATGTGAAAATACATGGGAAGGTTTTGCCGCAGAATCTGCTCTATTCACCTTGCAGAAAAGCAGCTGCATTTTCCAAATCTTTTTAGAGGAATAGTGGTCTTTATTGCAAACCTTTGCTTTCTTCTTATATTTTTCCTGGAACTGTTGATTAGTATTTTTATACACTTCTGTGCTTAGCAAATAGGCAAAGTTAATCTTTTTTTCTCCAAGCAGCTTAAAAGAATATTTCATTTGACTGGATTATACAGTCCAGTATAAATGCATGTGGTTTGATCACCAAAACTAGAATAACTTACAGCAAAAATTGTGACAGCTGACTTTTTTGCCTGTGATGGCAAAGCCCATCTGCCGCAATGTTCTGCAATACTGGGGGCAGGCGCATCCCCGACCGGTAACAATGCACAGAGGCTTTCCCTAAGTGAATCAAAAATGTCCCAGCTAACTGATGCCCTCTCTGCACTGTGTTTTATACAGAAGAGGAAGATGCTTGTTTGATTTGCAAGGCTTGCCTTGTTAAATTACCTTTCAAGAGGGTGGACTTCTGAGAAACCCTCAGGTAAACCAAAGACCGAGGAGCTCAGGCGGCTGCACTGCCTTCACAGTGATTCACTTCGGGGGGAGGGGTGGTGAAGGGGAAGGAGAAAACTTGTGACTTGCACAAGTTGCAACTCTTCCATGTAGTTGGGTTTACATCTTGGAAAAAGGCCTGGGTGTCTATGTACAGTGAGATTTGCAGCTATTGCATTTCTTTATGTGCAGTTCAAATTTATGTAGGAGATCAAATAACTTCAAAGCTATGTTTTTTCACATGGGGCTGTGTGTTAAGTAGACAAAATAATTGAGCAAGGTATAGATGCAGAAAAACAGTTTATGATGGAATATTATCACTCAATATTTGACTTTCTCAATATCTCTCCATCTTGAATGAGTGGCTAAAACCAGCTTACGGCATGAATAGAGTGAAACACACGAATACATTTCTCGTTGCTGCTTCCAGGCTTTCTGAGCAGCTTCTATACCTGAAGCAGCGTGTGGCTGTTTTTCACACACTTCCAGCTGACAACAACCCTCACGCGTTGTTAACCCGGGAGCTGAAGCCTTACACTGTACTGACTAAGCATTGACCTAAAAAGTAATGTACTTAAGGTCCTACCAGCTATAGGCCAGGTAAAATGAGGAGCACAAAATAAACTGTCAGATGCAAAAGAGTTGTGATAAAGAACGTCCAGGAACTGCATGCCTATGATGGAAAAATTACTTCAGCAAGGGGCAAGCTCTCGGAGGGTGGAGTTGCAGCCCTTCTCCTCTCTTGGTCTCAGCTAAGGACATAACCAGATTCTCAGCCATGTCCTGCACACAGATAAAATCCAGCTGTGCTCCCGTGGCACATCCCAGCGCTTCCAGGGCCCTGCTGCCTGTGCCGCCCAGCCCAGCCCGGCTCAGGGCCCCCCACTCTGCTGTAGTGTGCTGTCACTGTCCGCTGCAGACAGTTGATTTTTTCCCTCAGATGCCAGGGATTCTGCTTTTTTGCCAGAAATTCTTCTCAATTGATCAATATAGCCTTTTTCAGCTGCTTGCTGTCTGTTTGCATTTAGAAAGAAGGGCTGTAAATAAACATCGTCAGGGCCCAGTAGACTTTGGAAAGGTGCAAGCAAACAGGGCAGATGATACTGCCTGCCGTGGGGACTTGTGCAGAAATCGGCAAATAATAAGATGGTTGAAGCAGCCCAAACGTGGCAAAGCTCTGTGTGTGCTGCACTGAGAAGCTTTATTAAATCCTTGTGGCTAGCAAGGCAAATGTAAGAAGACATATTTCTCCACAGGCTGCCATAGTACTTTTCATCATTGAAAGGAAATGAATTCTACAATATCGTTTTATTTGTTTACAGTTTTAAGGCAAGACGTCTCTCTTTTGACAGTACTGAGCTGCAGCTTGAATACAAATATCAGTTACTTCCTTTGTATTGCACTAATATAAAATAATTTGGACAAGATCTGAATCATTTTGAATACCACAATATCTGAGCACCCAATGTCAGGGACTTCGGAAGAACTGGGTTTTCGAGAATATCCGATTGCATACCCCCAGATAGTCACACATCTTGAGCAGCCCTGAAGTCAGGTACCCCGAGCCACTGGTCTTGTGCAAAAGCATAGGTACCTAGTCTTGGTTTTTCAGGTTTTCAACTGTTTTCAGTTTTCTAACTAAATTTCAAGCAGAAAAGGGGGACTGGAATCTGTAGGGTACTTCTTGGACCACACACTTAATCACCGGTTCTTACAGAGCCTGTCATCACCAGAAACCAGTAAAGTACTTTTTGCAATTGTTAGTTGAGTAAGATTGAAAAACACTGCTGTGAGGCAGAAAAATATTATTATACATCTGTTTCCAAAAAGATAAATGGGACACTGAAACCAACTTGTCCAGACAAAGAATGTCTTCACGAGTGAATTTAATTTACACTTCAACCTGGCAACAAAGAGGCTAGAAACTCAGTACAGACAACAACAACAAAACAACAGCAACAACAACAACAACAAAAAACCCAAATCAACAAAAAAGAAAAGCAACGGAAAAGCAGGCATTTAACAGTTACTGTGACTATAGCACAGTGACTGCAGAGCTCAGAAAGACCTGGCTATCCAGGTACTGCAGCAGAAGTCAAGAGAGCAAGATGCCCATCAGGAGCGGAGCCAGCTTGTCTAGAAACGCGGCACACGAAGCGGCAGCGCGCTTTGCACCGCCTCGGCCAGGCTACCAGGAGCGGCTGGCTGGGCTGAAGCCAGTTCCAGCATCTCCATGCAGACCGCTGTTATTTAGCCTACAGACCTGTTGCGTTAGCAGATCATTTGCTACGCTTGGAGCCGAGTGAGGCAAGCTCAGTCCTTCTGGATGGATGCCCTTCTGAGAGGAAAACATGCCAAGAGGTGTTCCCTTTCTGGAAAAAAAGGAGATTTTAAAAAAATAAGCAAAATGTTTTCATGAGCGATGCCTGCTGCAGTGAGGCAGGCATGTGTGGTGTAGTTCTCCAGTGTTCTCTATGGGCTGGGCTTCTTAGCTAGGTGATGCTAGCTTGGCTTCCCATGTCCCACCTGTGGAGAAGGAGAGCTAGAAACATCCGTGCTGCTGTGCCCACAGCAGCAGCTGTATCTTCTGCCTAGAGAATAACAGACGTTTTATCTTAGTGAAATAAATGTAAAAAAATCTGAAATTCTGTTTACCAGGCGGAAAGGTGAAGAAAAGACTTTTCACTGAAGTTTTGATGCCAAATCATCTTCCCCAATTAATTATACAATTACTTAAACGAATGGTCCACATGTTGCTTATCCTTTGGAGGTGGTTAGGCTGCGTAACACGCCTGTCAGGATACTGGGACATGCCAGGATATGCTCTTTCAGGACAAGCCACCTGCGTGTACACAGAGAAGAGACCTACCCCTGCCAAGAGCAGGCAGCAGCCTAGAGGACTGCCTCTGAAAGCAGATGCTTGTGGCCATCTGTTATTTTTCGTGCATGTTCTGCAGGGCTTCGTGACATGAAGTGCCACCTCATGTACTCCTCACACGACAAAAGCATGATTTCCCAGGAAAATGATGGCCCGCACAAGGTTGGGGCTGGCCTGTAGCTGGAAACAAATGGTCCTGCTAGCTCAGCAGTGACCTTGAGCACCCAGAAAACAGCCTGACCTAACTGCTGGTGAGAAGAAGCCCGAAGCTAGGTTGGGCTGGAAGGAGAACATGGAGTCTAAAAGCTTTTTGCATTAACGGTTAGACCAGCTCATCCAAAACAAGTATTGTAAAAATAAACTGCATGGATGCTACTTGTATTCCACACCAAGACTTTAGCGTAGGTTGCAAAAAAAAAATCCACTGTTTCCTTTGGAGTGTGGCAGACATCGCATGGCAGTGCTTTCTGGGTGGAGGAGAACGTTAAATGGCTAAAAGGATTCTTTCATCTCAGTGAATCCTCCACCAGAAGAAAACAAACAAACAGGGAGAAACTGCGCAGACTGTGCTCCTACTTCGAGTCATGACAAGCGTTGTGACGGTGAGTGCTGCCACCCAGCTAAAGGACTGAGGCACTTTGTAAATCAAATTTCAAGTAAAGAGATTGGTTTGTGAAACCTCCTCGGCGTGGAGTCTCAGGCTGTCAGAGTGTATTAGCATTATGTTACTGGAGTAAAAAGCAAAACAAATTAAGATGTTTAACAGCTGAAATCTGAAACAAAATCGTGTTTAATGCTGAAAATCTTGTTAACATATTTTCAGGCTTCGCTTTCCCCAGATATTAAATCTCAGTGTGTGTTTGCAAGCACCTTTTTGTCACACATAGAAACCTGCTGCAGGAGAATAAGAACTACACACAACATATGGTAAGGAAGGGTATTTCACCCTGAATGCAAAAGCCTGTTCAGCATTGCTGCAGCACACGGCGGCACGTGGGAAGATTTTAAGGACCAGGGAAGAAGCGCAGCTGGAATTCCCCGTGTGTCCGTGGTGACAGAAAGCATTGCGCCGACAGCAACGGGCCCAACCTGAAGATTACACATGTTCCAGCATTTAATGTGAGGGGTAATTTGAACTCCCAAACTGGTTTTTCTTTCATATTGGCTCCCACAATGAAAGAACCATTAAGGGGTTTAGTGATCTTCCAAGACTCTGCTTCCAGCAGAAAATTGGCTCCTTCTCCTTGGACACAAGACCAATTTTTAATTGAATTTCGAGAGATGATGGATGTTGTACTTTATTCCAAGTCTATATGCTAAATTAACAAGGCTGTCTGCTTAGTTTCCTCTTCTGAAACCACATTGAGATGAGTTTCTGCTAATTCTCTTACACAGGGCATTAGACATGTGAACCGAGTCCTTATTCAAAACTTGAAAGAATAGACATTTTTGCCAAGGTTATTACTTTGGATAATAAATTGGAGATATGAGGCAGCGACAACAATTTGCTTTCAGAAAAAGACTTACAAGCCAAATTATTTCAAATGGAATAAAACTAAACTTATCATATATTTTCACCAAAGGATTTAAAACTTATTAGTTAACACTTAAAAAGTCTCTCTTGGAGCAGGGATCATTACATTCATTCTGCACATTTAGCATTTGTTTTTACTGCACTCTCCCTCCGGTCACTTCACAGATAACAGAAAGTCCCTCAGGAGTACATTAGACCACAGAATATATTTAGCTTGAATTAGGTTTATTTTTCCAGCTTTTTACTTGTTAACAGATGCCATTGATAAGTTAAATATTCATGATTGTGAAACACAGAAAAAAATGCCAAAAAAGTAAATGTTTTTCGCAATTCTGGCAACTGAAGTAATATTTACATAGTACTGTACGTGAAGAAGACCCCTCGCAGAGGTAAAGCCATTGGGAAGAAAATTTAGAGTGAAATTCCGGGCTGAACATAGAAAATTTGAAAGCAAAATTTTTACCATCTTGGGCAAAACCAGGAACCAACTCTTGTTAAGTGTGTATGTATAGTTGTCTACCACTAGAAGCTGGGCGGTTTCTTGAAAATATGGGGGTTGGCCAAAAGAAGGCCACCTTCTTCCAGGACGATGGAAGGCATTGCTCGAAGAGGAATGAGCCTGCAGCTAGGAATGCCTTTGCGTGTATGCTTACTCATTCCAAATGGGAACATTTAAAAGCAATCGTGTGTGTGATTTGAAAGTGGCCCAGGATAACAATAAAGAGTCTTCATGGTTTTCTTTTGGCAGCACAGGCCTAGCTGGCTTTCCTACCTCACAAGGAGCTTTTCAGATAGACTGAACAGACTGGCCACGTGGATTGGGGTTTGCACTTTATTTATCACAAAATTGTGGTTTTCCACTGGAAAACAAAAACCACTGTGAAAATACAGCTGTCAGTGTCTTCATCATGAGGAGGTCAAAACCGGAGATGGTCTTTATCAACCAATAAAAGCAATAGGCTGAGAAAGTGCGGTTTAAACAGCTGAGTGACTTAAACACAGGATTAATAGAATAAAAAAACACACTTATCATAACTGAATAATGTCCTTCCCACAGGTGACACAGCGTGGAAAAGCATGTTCAGGTCTTTATCCAGATGTGATTATGTTTCCAAACAGTAGCCTATTAAATGAAATAGTAATAAAATGCCAATTCTTCCTCATCGCCCTGTATTTCAAACGTATTTCGGTCCTAACCTGTGTGAGGCGCCAGTCTCATCCTAGCCCTCCTTGCAGAGGCTGCCAGAGGTTTTTCTTTTCCCTTTTGTTAATGTTTTGTGTTACAACTGAATGACTCAGGACCAGCTTTAATTATGGCTGTAGCCTGAACGATACTGCAGAGCATATCATTAGATCCCAGGAGAAGCTAATGGCTTATCTGTTTTGTATAATTGTTCAAATCTTCTTTTCCATCAGTTTTCCATCAGTGACATCTCATTAGTTTGAGCTGTACGCTGGTGAGACAACTCTCCAGCCCAGGACTCCTATTACAAAAATAAATTATAGCACGGCAACCAAAGAAGGAATCTTCTGAAGCTATTTCTTTAGAACATGAAATTAGTGCGGGTTTTAAAATACTGTATCCTCATGGAGCTACACTGATTAGCAGTATCTGATACATTTTTATAGCTATTGTTTGTCTAAATGAGACAAGGGATGAAGCCATTTGTGCCTCCTGACATAGTAACATAGAAAACTTGTTTCTCAACTCTTGCAGGCAGCCACTGAAAGTAAGCAATGATTTTAGTATCTTTGCTCAACAGCCAGCAGCGTGGTTAATACTGAGTTTGTTAAACTCACAAATCCCAGTTAAAGGGCGCTAACCAGACCAAGAGAAGCGTCTCCACCAAAAGCAGATCTTTCTTTCATGGCTCCTTGCAGTGGCTCTGTCAGCAGCCCTGGGTTGTCAGCGTCGATGGGGACACCTGGGTATTGTGAGACCTGTCGCCACAGCCCTTCAAACTGTGCGGCAGTTTGGTGGCAGGGTGGAAAGGGAGGGTCCAGGTGCTCACCGCAAAGAGAACTGAGCGGCTTTCGGAAGGAAATATTACTTGGGGACAGTTCATAACTTCAGCAAGCAAACGAGTGACAAATAATAACAGATTCGGTGCACTTTCTGCTCTGTGTTGGGCATCCCCCAGAGCCTCGCGACCGTTTCTGGGTGGATGGAACCCATGGTTGCTAAGAGAGAAGAAGTAGTTATTATGAAGGGGAATAAATTGCATTTCTAGCACCCCCGTCTGCGAGAAAAAATCAATACACTTCAAAGGACGCATGTCTCAGCTTTTACATCTGTGCAGAAAAATTTGGGTGACGTATCGGGATGAAGTAGGAAAAGATGACTCCACCTCGGATACTCCCAGCTGAAATCCGTGCTCTTTTCTGCCTGAAACTGCCACGTGGAGGGAGCCCAAGGTCTGTGTGACTCTCTGATATCCTCCTTGGAAAACACATCCTTGTGGCTAACATATCACTGGCAGGAAAAGGAGACCACACAGTCCAAACTGCTCTCGGAAATGCCAAGGAAATACACAGATGTGGTTTTTGAGACTGCACTGAAAGACTACGGAGAGGTCTCCGCCCACCCCAGTTTCGGCACGATCACAGCCCTCTCAACACACATAGCAGCCTGGTTCCCCTATGGAGAAAGAAGAATATTTAAGAGTCTCATACCCGATCTGCCCGGAACACGGGTAATATTGCTGGGCACTTTTTGGGAATTAATCAGTCTGATCCATCGTTCTCCCATGCTCCCATGAACACCTGTAAGAGAGCCTTTCTCCTCCCGCGCTGCATTTCAGTTTCCATATAAACTATGTGTCTCCCAAGCTATGGTTTATTCTGAAAAGTGATATGCTGATTGGATCCCATTGAAACCAGTATTAGCTGAAACTTGCTGATAGTTGTAGGTCCAGAAAAACCTCATACGGTTGTGTGTGTCAGAAGGCTCTTCATGCTGTGCTGGGACTAGTTTCATTTCAGAACACCATAGTGCCTTTGGTTCAGTTGGTCTTTAACCCTCCTGTACTGGCAATACTGGGGTGTTTTGCCATTTTGGGTATTTACCCCCAAAGCTTAACAGATTTTTCTTCTGCTTGAAGATGACATATTAAGGTGGTTTACCCACTACAGCTATGTGCATTCCTTTATGGGAGTGGCAAGGTCACCACAGAGCTCCTCTTGTCTTTCTGTAACTCTGCTCAAGAAGAATCTTCAATGGTGCCCACAATTTTCATGTAGACAAGCTTGAGAGTGAAAGAGCAGTGACCTCAGCACTGGCAGGGAATTAGCTCTATAATCTAATAGGGTTTCTTTTTCCATTTCCAAATAATGGGATTCTATTAGACCAAACTGTAGTCTCGTCTTAACGATAATTTATTACAGAACATATCTGAATTTTGCCTTTTATAAATCATTGAGAATTACAATACACAGTTACATAATTGAATCTTCTCTTGTATCATTAATATTTTTTATTGTTTAGAGAAACCCCTTTGTGTTCAAAACTCACATGTAACTGGGTTTAGGAATTACAGGAGTTTTTTCATATGCCTAAGTGATTAAATATTTTCTTTTTATTTTTTTTAAATATTTTGTAAAAATTCTTAAAAAGTAAAATAATCTAAAAGTATTTTAAGATTATGAGGTTTTGTACAAAATCATTCTGGAGAATTTTGAAGATAAATCTGGCCTTAAATGTATGTATATATCCTGAAATCTCAAAAAAAAAGAGTTCTATTTCATGATCTTTGAAAGCAAATAATTAAGGATAATTAATTCCCACATCGACATTTAAATGTATTAGTGGTATGCACCAGTGAAAGTATTGATCAATGAAAGTGATCAGTAATAACAGGAAAAATTAATCACTTTTGCAGATGTATTTGACTTCAGCTGTGGAATGTACTCTGGCCAGGACTGAAGCTGACCCTGTGAATTTAACAGGGACTATTATCCACCAAAAAAGACAATGAAGAAACGTAAATGAAGCAAATTTGGGACGCCATGCTTTCATTTGCTGTTAGAACATAGAAACATAATGAGCGAAGTACAGCCAAAAATTTGTGATCTGCAGTCTGTAAACCCATTTCTGGATTTGATCAGCAGCAGGTGATGTAGGACACACAAAAAATCTTTTTTGGGGAAAATGTTTGTTAAAGGTCTCACGTTCAGCAAGCAGAGATTGGCTTGCACCCTGAAATGGGTGGGTTTATAACAGAAACCTTTCAGAATCATTTATTAACTGGTACAGGCTGTACCAGACAGATATTCCTACTTAAGAGCTCATTTTTTTGCAGTTTAGCTAAAATCTTGACCTCAACAAAATCTTGTGGCAACAAGTATCCGTTTGATGACCTAGCAATTGGAAGTATCTCCCTTGGCCAGTTCTAAACTTGCTAAGACAGGAATCCAATGATCACACTGTTATTATCAGTTATCGTACTTTTTTTTTTTTTTATCCTAACCAACATTCTCAGAGAGCTTGAATGACACAGTCTCTGAAAGGGGAAATTCAATGGGTAAAAATCAAAAGTGCCTAATTTAACTTCTCCAGTCTCACCAGTGTTTTAGTATTTGTATATACATAATATTGTACAGCAGAGCACACCCCCTTTTTAATACAAATAACTTTTCCACCTCTCTTGAATGATGTATGCCTTTGATCTTTCTTGCCACCTTTCTGTGGATGCCACCAGATTTGATAGTCAGTGAATCAGCCCAGAAATATTTCAGGAGTGTTACATTCCCCGTGGGAATTGAATACGAGGGGAGTGAAGGGCTTAGATGTCCATCTAGCGCATCCTCTTTTTCTGTGGCAGGACAAAACCACCCACTCTGTGTTTATCTAACTTTTTGTCTCCATAGAGATATTCCTAGTGGTAATTAGATCTGGGTGGTTAAAGCATCGCTGTTCTAAAAGAGGCTGACACATAACGCATAGCAGAAGGTGCGGCTTTAACTACCCCCTTTCTTCCAGATGTAGGAAGACCTTGTTATTAAAAATGATGAGACATTTGCTTTGTAAAGAAAGCATGTGACTTTGGAATTAAAGCGAGAGGGGCTTGCTCAGATGTTTGCATCCTGGATGCGGTGGTGTTTTGTTTGCAGTGTTTACCTATGGAGATTCCCCAGCTGCTTATTTTCAGAGCTCATCCCTTTCGGTAACATTTTTAAAGATAATACAGCAAGAGCATTTTGGTAGCTGTTTCTAGAAACAGTTTGATATTGTGAGATCAATACAGGGCCAGGAGCTTTTGAGTTGTCCTGACAGCACTGCTTTGAGGAGATTATTTTGAACAACGATGTCAGAATCTTTAGGGGAAAAAAAAAAAAAAAAAAAGGCAAGAA
>Ga0065711_1006852_pt1 | contig 16285 bp, 8 predicted proteins | sample Hoacrofraction12_FD_59098 | JGI IMG/M metagenome (GOLD analysis project Ga0065711, IMG submission 59098) | Hoatzin crop microbial communities from Cojedes, Venezuela - Epithelial fraction 12 v2 (version 2) | ecosystem: Host-associated > Birds > Digestive system > Esophagus > Crop | place...
TTTTTTTTTTTTTTTGTGGTGGGAAGGATATTCAGAGAATAATGGGTTTTTTTGATGGATAACTGTGCTGTCCGGAATTCAAATTTTAGTGTTTTTTTTTTTTTCTTTTGTGCTCATCTTGCTGTATTTTGGTGTACTACAATAGCTTCCTGTACCCAAGACAGTGTAAGCAGTTAGCAAGCTCATAACTTGCTGTGCTACAAGTGAGCGAACAAACAGTAATCATAATTATTGGGATAGTCTCTTTCTTATACTGAACATCAGAAACAATCACTTGGCTGTTACAATTTGTGGTCTCTTCTAAATGAGCTGTTGGCTCTCAGTAATTTGCCATTTCTTCTTTGATAGACTGTATTTAACATTTGGGTAAAAGAAGCTGGAAGAGAAAAGTTTTAAATAACAAGCAAGCTTTTTCCTATCGTAGTAATGAATTCTGGTAGTAATCATTATTATTTATATTAATTGTTTTTAAAGGAATTAAAATAGAAGAATTGTTAGAAACTTCTTGACATTTCTCCAAAGAAGTGGATTGGGCACATTTGTCTTATACTACCTAATGGAAAAAAAAAAAGGTCAAAATCACCATTTGACTAATGCAGTAATGGAAATCCCAGGCCCTGAGCTGAGCTTTGGGGTTTTTTTGTTTGTTTTCTACTTATCCATTGCTATGATATCAAAATGAAATATTAATTAGTACACATATTTTAGTCAAGGGAAAAAAATTAGTATTTAGCTGTATTAAAATGTTACAACAGTGGGCTTTAAGTTAGAATCTGGTAGATTAATAGCTTTAGATTAATACCTGGTTACAGTAATTGGATATTGGTAACAGCGTTTTTAGCAGAGAGACATCCTATTAACTTGTTTATGAAGCTGCCTTACGTGGCTAATCCAATTTGGAGCTTAGCATTAATTATAGCAACGGGGAGATGAACAGATATTGGGTGCAGCACCTTTCTGCAGGGAAAGTAGTTCTGGTGGGATAGGGTTAGTTAAGTTGCACAAATACCTGAAAAATGTCTGAGTTTGAGGAAGGCACACCCATAAAAAGCTAATCTGTGTGGTCATTGTGCCTTGGGATCAGGATTGTCCGTAGTTCTCTTCTGGAAAGGAGCAGGCTCCACAGGGGTGCCCTTGCTCCTGCCACAAGGTGAAAGAGGAGGTAATTATAATTTGCATCTATGAGAATGCAATGCAGAGGTTTGTTTGCATACTTCTAATCTGTGGTTGCATATGTTGTACTCTGGGTGTTCAGTTATCTATATGGGCAGAAGTGTGTGCTTACTCACAAAAGGTATTGCCATTGGGTAATGCAAATACAATAGTTTGACAGAATTTGAGGACAGGAGGAAGAAAATGAGCCTCTTAGCCCATCACACATGGGACTTGCACAGAGAACTTGGTCGACCTTGAGCTAAATATGCTAGACTGGATGACATAAGTGAAATTAGGGCAAAATTAGGTCACTCACTTTGCAATCCACCTATATGTCAATGATTTGTGCTGATGAAAGTGGAGTTAGCTTGCTTTCCACTCTTGTACCCCATCTTCTATATGAATCTATAGTTTGCATGTTAGTGAAGAAGGCTATAAGAGTATTCTTTTGGTTATACCGCAGTGAAACCAAAAGAGTTGGGAGATTTTGTTCAAATACTATGAAGTGAAAGAATGGCTTAAACTGTGATGTTGCACATCTGGGTTGAGTACTTTTGTTTTTTGGGGGGAAAGTATGGCAATGTTTCTTGCTTAGTGAATTTTTGCTCACGTATTGTTTTTTTCAGAGCCTCTTTCTAGGTGAAAATTTACAGCAGACTGGTTATGCGTTGAAAAGATTTGCTCATCATATTAAGTGAGGTAAAATGGCAAAAAATATTATTGCAATATTGTTTTCCCTGAAAAGTCTAGGATGAGCAGAAAGGTGGCTGTAATTAAAACTGCTTTTCTGTGTTCTATGTGGCTTTTAGTAATGAAAACAATCGTAAGGAAAACCCCCATTTAAAGATTTTTGTAGCAGAATTTACAGGCTTGTGAAATGGTGTTGTTACAATGCATACGTGAAGTTGATAGTCAAGTAAATTACTGATGTTACAGCCTGGCTATTTTCTCCCTTGTTTCTTTCATAGACCTTCCAAATCTGGCCTCTCACTCCAGTCCTCCACACAGATCTGTTTCTGTCTAAACAGAGTGCTCCATTTTTCTCCTGTACTTTTCCTGCAGCATCCCCTTTTACTTACACTTAGTATTTCAGAGCTGACAGAATTGGGTATTCATGGAAAACACATGCAAGATGCACCAGGCAAGGATTTTAAATTTCACAAGGTGAAATTATAATACTTTTGAAGTCAGTGACAAAACTTCCTTCAACTACAGCAGGACCTAGATTTTATCCTCAATTTTTAGGTCCAAATAAGCACTTTAGATGTGAGATTACCCACTTTGGAGTTCACAGTGAAAAAAACTGACAATCAGAGAAATAATAGCTGTTCCAGAGAAAGAGTAAGCAGTTGGATAATGATGAATTAAAAACTGTGATGCGTATTCCTACCTGCTTGCAAGGTCATATTATGCTTTCAGCTTCTAGGCTGGTACTGATCTATTACAGACCCATGCAATGGTACGCAACCTGTTTTTACATTGCAGAACACAAAAGAAAGGGAAAAATGGTGCCATCCTGTTCTCTATGTAATGCTAGTGTTGAGTGACCAGGTTATTGGAATTAAAATAAGTTTCTGTCCTTTTATAATCAGACAAGCAAGTTTAATGATTTTATGTAAATGCTGAGTGAAGCAGAAATGCAGATTTTAGTCAAAGTGACTTGGAGGACATACTTGCTTTCTCCCTTTTTTTTCTCCTCCCTCCAAGACTGTTAAGCAAATGGAACAGACTATCAAGTAAACACGCACATTTCAACCACGCATGCCAAGCTCTCAAAGCGTGAAAGCACAGACACAGTTTAATTAAATTTATCCAAGAAATCCCCAGACTAAAATAGTAAATAGATAAATATACAACACTAAGGAGACTGTTCTTCTCTCCATCAATATCAGTGGAAGTGTGTGTTTATGGACACAGTAAGACACGGCCCTGCCACTGTAGATATTGATCAGTTTGTATTCAGGACTCACAAAGATGTTTCATCTGACTAATCTCTTCAAATGTTCTTTTTGGAGGGTGGAAATATTTGACAGAAGTCTTCAAAGTCCAAATAACTGATTTATAATACTTGTAAAACTTTTGTTTATTGAATTGGACCTGTCGATACTACTTAGTTCATGCTCTCCTCTTTTCCCTTTTAGACTTTGCTGTTGAACAGGAGAAATAATGTGGTCTGAAATGAGATTGCAATGTATGATGGTAATAGTTACCCCATTTCAGCAGCATGGGCGCACTCCTTTCCATCCACGACAGAGGTAGCAAAGAGCAATGTTTCCATGCAGGGTCCCTCAGATAACTAGGGAATCTTGTTTGATGCCAGGCTTTCTGTGAAGTGCTAACCACGTCTCAGAGTGGATGTCCTTTCGCACTGACATCCTGCTCAGGCAGGAGCTAAGTGCATGAGATCTGTTTCTGAGACTCGGGCAGTACACCTGCTCATGAGCTGTCAGGGTGACCTGCACCATTAGCAGCAATGATTCAAATGTCAACACAGCAAGGGAGCTTGATCCTGGCCTTTTTGTTTGCTACTGCAGATTTACATGCATAATATATCTGTATGGGATCACAGCACATTGGCTCTCAGTTGCCTTGGCAAGCAGTCTTTGCAATGCAGTTGGCATGCATAGAGCATATGGGGAAAGACCCCTTCTGAGGTGCAACGTATGGGAGAAACCCGCCTTGCTTGAAGACATATTGCTTGAAGTAGACGTACCCTCTGTAATCTGTCACACGTGGTATTGCTCAAAACTGGTGGAGTCAGCACACAAATAGCGTCACTGGAACATTAAAAAAGAAAAAGCGAGAAAACTTTTTAAAGAAATAAAAGTCAATTTCAGGAACGTCATTTTAGAGCTGCTGTATAAGAAATAAAGCCGGCTAAACCACCTGTATAACCTTTCTTGAGCTTGCGATGTACTGCTTAGGTAAAAGGGAGTATAATAAGTCACCTGTCATAAATCCGTTCAAATGTCTATCACTAGGTGCTCAGCAGATCGTTGTGTCGGATGTCGCGTTGCTGTGCCTATGTGTTTACAACAGTCCTTCTTCAGGGAGCGCTGCAACCCTTGTACTTCTCTTCTAAGGCATTCTGTGACTCACAAGTCTTTGCTGGTATGGATCCTACTTGTTTGGGTCTCACAGACCAATATTTCTCTTTCCTTCCTCTTATCTCCCAATTGCAAATTTTGTGAAAGTTGTGAAATCAATCATTCTTCATTTTAAATAGCGTGAGGAGTGCCTACATCTGAACAGAATGGTCATTTGAATACTTACTTTCACTTTTCTCGGTACTCTGAGGTGTTATTGATGAAGACGTATTGGCATTCTTTCAGGGACAGTGGCTGGTCCCACGATTAAGGATTATGATAATCCCATTTTCACAGAAAAACTTGACAAAACTGAGTTGCCTGTTCAAACTTTTCAGCATGTCCCTTGTTGTGCCAGAGAATAGATGCTTGTCCTGTGTGTAGGTGAAATGAGGGACAGGGAAGAAATGAATGCTTTTTTTCTTTTAAAAAAAATTCAAAAATCAGGAAGAATGCAAGAATTTCGTAACAAAAGGAATTTATACCAGTTCCCTTGCAAGTCAAATGAATTCCAGTTGACTTGAGGACTGCATTGCAGCTGCATTCCTATGCTGGACCTGCTGAGAGGAAAACAAGATTGTTGACCATAAACTTGTCAGTTGGTACTGTTCAATGCTTGTGAATAAACTGAATCCTTTTCCAAAGGAAGGTTTACAGGCTTCCGAAACACAAAATATGATCTCATAGTCCTTTAGCTTGAACAAGTGGATGAACAAATCTTCTTTAAGGGTCAGAAAAGTCTTCTCAGAAAAAAAAAAACAAAAACAAAAACAAAAACAAAAGCTCTCAAAACAAATCTAGATCTCTTTCATAAGAGGAAGAGCTAGTATAATGTGTCTTGTATCTGTAAAGACAAATCTCTACTGTTTTAGTGGGACAGTTATTTCAAAATAGAAGCTGTTGCAAAAATCCTGGGTGTTTTTGAGAAATTCTCTCTCCTTGAATATAGCGAGGCTAACAGCTTTTCATTTGTCTAATCCGGAGGCTAGCACAAACTATCTGCCCCTCCCTTAGTGATGGAGCCTCTGTTATGTCAATGGGCTTCATTATATTAGGGGTCAGTCTCAAGTTATGTTAAGGGAGTTGCATGGACTTTGGCTACAGTTTCTCTTTAGCTTTGGTGACAATCACATACATAAAATATAAGATCAAATTTTGCTGTTTCATTAGATTACATTTTAATCCTAGTAGCGATAATGTGCTGAAGTCACAGTTACAGCACATTGTAAACATGTTCAGTAATTATGGTCTGCAGAAGCAATTCTGTAGAAGGGCTGTTCAGCTTTCAATTTGAAAAGATCAGCAGAGGTTTCTCTAATGAACATTGAGAGAGACAGGAAAATATCTGGTATTGGAGTGTCTAATTTGGGTTTATGTCTTGATTTCAGCTTCTGGGAGAGGGAACGGGCACATTCCCTTATTGGTGTTGGAGTCAAATCACATTAATCCTTTCAGGATTCAGGTGTTTCTCAGGAGTTTTTGCCTACAGATGTGGTTAATAGGCTCTTTTTGTGTGGTGGAAGTTACAGTAAAATTTGAGCTATTTCAGAGGGCTTCCTAAAGACCCTCCTCAGCTACAAACGCCTTTCTGTGTGCTGGGACTACAAATGCCTTTCTGTGTACTAGGAAGACACATGAAAAGATGCAAATGATTGTTTAAAAGGGGACAACAGAAAGGGAATAGATATGTCATTCTCCTCTGTATTATGCCACTGGAGTTTTCTGTAGTTTGGGTTTTTTTTTTTTATAATTTCTGTCCTTTTGCTTAGATATTTGTGTTTTTTGGGGAAAGAGACAGTCTTTATATTTTGCCAGCACACGCTGGTTTAGCACTGCTGTGGTCTTGCTCCAGAACTGTGAATTCTGGGATAATAGTGGCAACAAATACTCATGATGCTGAGAGTTGGTCCAGATGTTTATCCTGAGGTTAAAATCATATCAACAATGCAAACAGACATGATTTGTTTTGTCTTCTTCCTCCTAAAGCAGGGAGATATTATGACAAGTCAGGATGGTGAGCAAAGGATATTCTAGCTACTCTTTTAACCCATTCAGCAGCCCTTTTGCACATCTCTAGCTTCATCTTGCAAACTGGGATCATACAAAAGAACTTTGGAAAGCCTTTCTTTCATAAAGTATTTCACAAATCTGAAATTAAAGCCTTTTCTAATAAGTCTTTATATCTGAATTCATGAGATGTAGCAGGTTAAATTTTTTTTTTCCTTAACAGTGTTTGAGGTATTGGTAACATTCATTAGGAAGCCTGTTGCAGAGTTCTGTGGCTGATTTTATATGGATATTTTTGGGTTTTAGAAGAGGAAAAAGACCAAAACCCAAACTGTCATTGCCCACTTACAAAACATGACTGCATTTAAATGTTTGTCCAGAGAGAACACAGTTGGCAGCTGCATGAGGCTTAATTACTTTTCCTGCAGTTGACTGACTGTTTCCATTTTGTAAAGAAAATGTCATTCCTCTTTGCATAAACCATTAGGAAAGCAGAACGCAGAAGTAATGTTGTTTTCCTTCTCCATCCCTGGTAAGTGGGTGCTACACAGAAAATCGTCATCTTCCCACTTGCATGAAAATCCCACTCCTTAGAGGTGCTGATGCCCTCCTGAATGGTGGTGAGTGGTATCAATGTCCACGTGACATCAGTGAGGATTGCTGGCACGATGCAGTTCTTGAGAAGCACTTGATGTCATCTCCTGCAGGATAGGTCTAAGATGCATGAAGGATGAAATCCTTTCTCGCTAATTATAGCAATGGCATTTTTTTTTTCTCATGTTTCTGTTTTGTAGGCTGTGGGTTATGAGAGTGAAAACAAGTGAGATGTGTAAAGGAGGACCTAGCTGTCAGAACAGTATCTTCCCTACCAAAGCATCCTTGATTTACTTTCATATGTAAATGACAGATTTAATTATAATTTACCCTCTAAAAGGAGGAGGGAGGGGCAGAAAACAGGTAGGTCCTACCATCTGCTAAAAAAAGCAGTTTCAAACTGAAGTGAATAAAATATCTATACAACTTTTTCTTCCTTTAACGATTATGTCTTGTCATTAAATACTTAGAATGACCTGAAATGTATTTAAACAGACAAGAAACAATCACCCCTGCCACTTTTCGAGAAATTCAGGTACTGTAATTTGGTACGCAGGAAGCATATTAAACATTATGTATCTTGGAGTGGAGATCTTTAAAAACTGCAAAACCACATGTATCATGCTTTGTTTTTCTGAGTTACACTTTGTCTTACATTAATGAAATTGCTCCTGAATCAGGAAACACTTAAATAAATGTTTCTCTTTTTTGTTAATGGGAAAAAAAAAAATAAAAGAAGAAAAAAGAATTGGTATATCATTCATTCTGTACAATACTGGCTGTAGAACTTCCCAGAAATATTCCTACATAGAGGTAAATAACTTAGGCTTGCAAAAACATAGCTTCTCATCTAGGTTTAAAGAAAAGCATAAACCCATCATCTCTAGGAAGGTACAGGTATCATATGGCTAGCAGTGTAATTGTAGAAGGTGCTTTCCAGACACATTTTTTAGAACTGGGCTGTTTCAGTCTGTTCCTTTTTATAGCATTATTGAAGTCTTTAGATATAAATTGCATTAAAACAAGAAGCCTAATTTGACAGTGTTTCTTTAAACAAATAACATATCAAAGTTCTTTTTAACAGTATTCAAAAAGAGTATAAAAATGCTAAGTTTTTTTTTTTATGGAAGAGAACTTAAAAAAGAAATTAAACATAGACATGTGTTAGTATGATCTCCCGCATGAGTAACGCATGCAAATTGAATGTATCTGTACCTAGGAATGACAGTGAGTTAAGCTACCTTAACTATTCAAGCAGGCTTGGAGCCAAGTGGATCAAGAGCAAAACTGAAGAAAAGTTCTCTAAGCCTTTAAAACTTCTTCATCTCTAATATCCTGTAGTATTGCTATTTTAAGGGCTTTCTATAGAAAGCTAATGATACTGAGTTTCCTAATTGTTTTTTTAAGAGAATATACAGTTCAGTTAGTGACTCCAGGACTTATCTTAGGGAGGGAACTTGCTGTGTTTTGGGGAGCTTTAGCACTGATATAGATGGGGCAATAAAAGCTTTTTCAACTGCTTTTGACCTCAAAGGGCAGTCTGGTTTACAAGTGATAAATACGAGCGAAAGGCATTGAATGGGCAATAGCTGAGTTCATTTGTTAAGGCTCACTAGTGGGAACAAGAAATATTCCTTCAAGTCTTGTGAAACAGGTAGGTTCTGCAGGGCTGGGGTCTCTAAACCCATGATACTTCCTTTCCACTTGAATTTTCTTTGCAGTTTGGGAATCATTGTGCCAGCTTTAAGGCAGATGTCTTTTGGGTCTGAATTGAAGTATCTGACTCTGTGGAGAAAGAGCAGTTTCCAAAAACAACAAAGTCCAGTTGTCCTGTATTTGGGTTTTCAGCTGCTGTCACCATTGCTTGAAGTGTTGTGACCAGCAGCTGGTTGGTGATCATCAGTTTGGGGTTTAAGGTCCTGTGCGTCCACCTTTGAGAAGAATTCAGGGGCATATGTTCCACCTTTCCTCAAGGAATATCGCCCTGGATTCTCTTCCTGGGTTGATGTGTTCCCTGTTGGAAGCAGGGATAGGACATCAGAGTAGAGAATAGAGAAATGGGTTTCAGGTTGTATTTCACACTTTGCTTGCGTGGGCTGTGGTGGGAGCCTTTGCAGCGGGAGGTGCAGATCATGGCACTCTCAGAGCTGTCCTGACTGGGACTTGGGCCCAGAGGTGCTATACTCCCCGGAGGCTGCAGGATTACCGCAGCAGCACTGGGTCGTGGCTGGCAGCTGACCTGCATCCCTCAAATGGCTGCATGTCTCTCCACCTTGCAAAACCTGGCATCCCACTGGGACCACGAAGCTTGCGTGGCACAGGGTTGTTTTATCAGCTCTGTAACCCATGCAAGAATGCCTTCCGCAAGGCTATGTTCAATCTGCCTTCTGTTCCTGGGCAGGAACAGATACAGGGATAGCAGGGAATGCAGGGCAATACACCTTATTAGAGATTGCAATGCTCCAAACTAGTGGAAAACAAGCTCCAGTAGAAGAAATGTAAACTGTGTTTTTCGGTTTCATCTGCCCAGGCTCATACAGTGAGCAAAGGTCATTACGGCCTAAGTAAATTTACAGCACAGTTGTTGTTTGATGATGAATAGACATGATGTTCTAAATGCATGGAAGAAATTCCCTATATATATTCTCTCTATGGTTTTGGTATTTTAACAATGCTCAATGAATCCTAAGTGTCTCATTTCTGAGCACAATCCACAGCCACTCATGACAATCTGAATATTGCCTCTGACACACTGAAGCCTACTGGTTTATCTGTTTCTAAGAAAATAATGTGTGTGTGTGATGATACTTAAGAGCAAAACTCACCATTCTGTCTTACTCCCTGTCACCTTGGTGTTTGATGAGTGGAGTTAAAGCTTGACCTTTCAGTCCTGGTATGGCCTTCTTAAAGAGGTTCACGATTAATGTGCTGCTTCAGAAGAGGGCTTTATTATTATTATTGCACATAAACTCAGGGTGGAATCCAGCTGAAACTTTTGAAGCATATTCACTAAAGCTGTAAAGAGCCACACAGACTACATGCCCCAGCTTGGGTATAAAGAAAAGGGCCAGTAAAATATTTTGGGGGAGCATCCCTGCAATTCTGTGACTAGGCTGACTTCCATAGCTACAAATCCTTCCATTTGGTTCTACTATCTTTGTAACTAAACAACTTGACTTTTCTGACTTTTGCACATCTCAGCCAAATTTCTGCCTTTTTGATACACTCTTGGAAATCTATACTTCCCGCAATTTCTTCCAAAAGAAACTTGATATAAGGGGGTGACACCTCTGACTTATCTTCAGCTCTTTTTGCTTATCCATGTATTTACTATTTTCAGAAGAAATGTAAAGTATCCAACTAGAGTAGTGGGGATGGTTTCCAAATTAGTTTTAGCCCATACCATAACATCTACAACCCTGGAGCTGAAGACCCCTGTGTCACCAATTTCCCTTTTTTTCACAGCTGACTATATGCAACAGCAAGATTTATAAATAGGTTTTTATTGTAGCTGACTTGCTTTCCTGATGCGGAAAGCATGTCACAAAAACATGTCAAAAGGTTCTCAAAGCACATGACAGGGCTAGTTCATTTGGACACCAGTGGCTAGCCCTAAGAAGGAAATTGTGGGGTCAGCACAGGTGGCCTTTGAACTGTGATAGGAGCCGCTCTCCTCAGTGACCCTCTTACCTCCTTGGTCAGCGGAGCCATTGACGGGGGTGTCTGAAAGTTGGATCTTTGCAGACAGACTGCAAACTAGAGTGAAGGTGGCAGAAATCTTTTAAAATACATTGTTTATTTACAAAACTTTTTTTTAAATAAATTGAAAACTAGTAACATACAATCTTTAATCAGTTATTTTTTTATTTTTGAAAAAGTCAGATTTGGAAAAAATTCTAATAACTGAAGCGTAATAGCATTCAATTTCAGGTGAGGACAACTATTTCCTTTTTGCTTTTCTTGCCCACCCCTCCCCTACCCCTTAATAGAGCTAAAAAGAAATCCAAAAAACAAAATTTGTGAAGTATTTTTCACTTATACCTTCAAACAAGAAAATGTTCTGCTCTGGCTAATCCCATATTTCACAATGAGCCCTTGGGTACCTTTGCGTAACCTTTGGTTTTTATGCTTCAGGGTTCCCACTGAGAAGCAGCAGAACAGTTTGTTGTTTAGCAGATGGGATGGTTTGGATTCAGTTACGCTGGAAGAATATTTTGAAGACAAATGAACTGTGCAGCTGGGAGAAGACTACTGAAAGGAAGACCTTGAGAACATGCAGGCATATCGCCTCTCCTTTGCTAAAGCTGTGCATTCCCCTTTATTGCTTTTAGCGTTGGGAACAAACATAAAATTCAATTTTTATTTTTTTTTTTTAAATAGAGATAAATTTTAAAATCAGTCCGCAAAGCTGCAGTTGTGTGGAGCAGGGGGGAAGAGGAGCTGAGAGGGTTGCAGCATTTGTTCTCTCCTCCTTAGACTTCCTCTGGAACCCGTGGTAAACTGCTTAATCCGAACACCTTAAGCTTCTGTTTGTTAAAATGGGGATAATGTTCTCATACTTCATGGGAGGTAAGAAATTGAATTTATTCATATCTTCAGAGTGTTTTGCAATTCCTGTAAGTTAGGTGTTATAAAAATGCAAGCTATTCTTTCTTGATACCAATTTAAATATGAGAGCAGCATTAGAATTTGGCTTTCTAACTTTTCGTTTACAAAGAGGAGACTTCCCTACAGAGTTCTTATTCATCCTTATTGAGATGTTTGTACTGGAGCACCTCCAGTCCTGTAAAATATTTGCTCATGAGACCGATGCTGGTGAAACAGTTACCTGACTTGGGTGGGCTGGCCTGTGGCTAGGAACTCAGGTGCTGCTTCACTTACAGTAAGAACAGCCTAAATGCATTGCAACTTCCATAATTTTTCATGTATTTCCCCCTTTCTATTTTGCATTTCAAAGGTCAGCACATCAATCTGGCAGAGAGTCTCCAACTGTTGTACAGACAAATAGGTTAAGCCTTCTAGCATTTAATTTTATTTTTATTCTTCCAACTTAAGGAAATGGTTGGTAAGGGGGTAAGTTTGTGATTTCTGTATTCACTTCTAAAGTGATCTTGGGACATACGGGTATTATTCTGGCATAATGTAGAATTTAAATTCAAACTTTACTCAGTCATCCATGATTAGGTCCTTAGAAGCCATAGAGCCTTGCTGCAGAGTAGTGTTTTTACTTCATTTCATCATTATTTAAGACGGATGAACAGCATGCCTTCCAGTAAAGGCAGGAATAGCTGGGAAGATGCATGACTGTAGCCCGATAGATGAAGCCCTGTCCCCAGGAAGAGGCCAGCAGGTCTGTTCTTGCTTCTGCCCTTCACAGAGATGGGATGAATGGTGTGCACCTTGGATTCTTTCATTTCTTCATTTACCAAGTAGCCTGTCTCATTCTGTCCCTTTGAATTGTGTAGTGTTTCTCAGGCACTTGTTGCATTTCAAGAGAAAACACACGGAGGGGCTGCGTTTAGACTGTTGTATCGACCAACAATGAATAAACAGAAAGTTTGACCTGCTTCTGGTAGGGACAAGTTTAACCTGCAATACTTCACCTGCTACCAATAGGTTGTTATTGCAAGGATGCATATTTCTTTTTCTCCTGCTGTGTTTCTGCTGATCTTCTTTGCACTTAATTGGGTGTTGTGAGCTTGTGTCAGGTGTGTGTTGAGCTACTCACAAGAAGTATGTGCAGTGGCACGTACTTTGTGAATCCTAACTGACCTGATGCAGTGGAAGCACCGTGGTGTTCAGGTTCTCCAGTATTGCAGTGCCAGCACTCATCTGTGATAACAAAATGTCTTCTAATGCAGAATGATTTTCATAGTAGTTTTAGGCACTTTTCAATGCTTTGGCGTATAAGCGTCTGGGCAGGAGGTTTCTGAACCTGCTGTGGAAGACTTACCAAGACAGCTAAAATCTGAGTGGATCTTCAGTACATAGGTCTTTAGTCATTCTGCTTGAGGAAATAGCGTCTATGTTCACACAAATTGTGGGTGCAAACTGAGAAAGCAGTCTCACATACACATTTGCACATAACCTCTGGATTTCTGGCTCCTAAAGTCAGCTGCTGAGTCTCAAAGGTAGTTAGCATGAAGAACTTGACCCTCTTCGGGTCTATCACCAATGTACCACCTTCACATAGGGTGGCACATGTGAAAATATTGAAGCAGCAAGGTGGATTTTGCTTTTAGCATTGTGGATTTATGGAGGCTTACTTACAGCTCATCAAGAGTTTTGTATGATCTGTACTAGGCTTTGCTTACGAGCTAATCACTGAATGTGACAGAGGCAAAAGTGCCATTTTCCAAATTTAGCCAGGTGTGCTCCATGTAATTCACATTAATCTTAAAACACATAATTGTAAAAATGCAGGAAATGGAAGTTTTTTTTTAAAAAAAGCATAATTGGAAAATATCACAGTAAAACAGGTATTAAAACTAAAGATAATCTTCCTATAACTTACAAGTTATGATAAAGGGGAAATACTGTGCACCATTTGAAATCAAATGTTCCATTAAAAATGCTAAAGCCTACTTTATACCATGTGATAAAACATCCCAAACTTCAAAGTTAGTAGTAGTATATCTGCTTGAAGCAAAATCAGTTTTATCTACTGAAAAAACGTGGTAGATACTGTGGAGTGGGGGTAGATTTTTATGCTATCTTATTTTGGGCAGCTTGCGAACCTGGGAGGTGTGTTTTCCAAATAATAAAATCCTTTCCTAGCCAGTACTTTTGATGGTCTCTTAAGACCTGAGGGCCTTTTAATCTCACTGGCTCACTATGACTGAAGCAAGCATGAATGTTTCGCAGTGCATGTAAGCATTCATTGCAACCTCAATCTACCTGGGGAAATAAATGTTGTGGGGCATTGCTTTTTGAGCGGCACACTTTCACTCGGGCTACGCATTTGAAGAGTCCTTGATGGCAAGCTCTCTTTTTTCTGAGTCTTAGTCTATCAAAGGAAATAGAAGAGTTTCACTGTGGGAAGGATATTTCCTGCTGATATCACCTAACAGTGCACTTTCTGATTTCTTTAGCTTCAGTGAGAAACAACTACAATAATGCTGGCAGCTGAGGGAGTGGTAAATATGCTTGCTCTTGCACATCAGCTAAAGACTGAAGAAAGTTTCAGTAAGATCTTAAAAATGCTGTATTTCAAACTTCTCCACTGTTCCCCCCCCAATTTTTTTTTAATTTTTTAAAACCAGTCTAAAAATCCTATTTTTGTTAAATGTCTTCAGCGCACCTAGTGTTAAATCTGGCCTTCTTGCCAGTAGGAAACGTTAATCTCTCAAATTACCCACAAATGCTGTGCAGCAAAAGTACAGGCTCCAATGTAGAGCTTTCCTTTTATGTTGTAAAAGCATGTGTGCAGTTGTGGACATGCGTGATCAATGAGAGTTTTGACGTGATTCTATGCAAATTTAATTACCGAGTCTTTCTGGTGTGATAGATTAATTTCAGTATAGCTCAAGTTGTTTATATAGTCTTCATTCCTGGTACATAGTATTCTTTGCTACGCAGGCAGGCAGTATAGTCTGTAATGGGATTAATAAGGACTTTCCATTGCAAAATAATTTTCAGTTCTCAAAGCATCAAACCAGAAATGAAACCCCGCTGGTTTAAGCAGACATACTCACATATCAAACCCTGTGGTCTTCACCTGTCTAAGTATTTCTAGTGTTCATTTACATAATTAAGTCAAAGCAAAAACTGACTTTCACTCACAATCAATTTAAACATTAATTGTACATGAATGCAATCTTTTAATTATTTCTTCTGTGACTGGAGAGATTAGCTGGTAAGGCACAAATGAGCAGTGATTAGAAAGTTGAGCAAATTGGGGGATTTGCCAGCGGAGGGAAAGTGTGGAAATAGGTATGTCTCTGGCCAGGTTTCACTCTTCTTTGATTCATGAGGTTAATGACTATATGCTAGAGATTTGCTTCGGGTTACTGAAATTGCAGGCAAAAGTCTCTAGTGAAAGAAGGGTCAGAAAAAGAGTCCTCTTCAAGCAAAACTGCTCTTTTATTTCAATCAATGCCAGAGGAGACATCTTTGTTCAGTGGCTGGAATATATTATCCTTCTCAAAAGGCCGGTTGAGAAAGCTTCTGTAGATAAGCTAATTTTAAATAAAAAGCTGTGTGATAATACATTAATTTCCCCTCATCTGACACTGTCCACCCAGGAAAAAGAAAAATACACATGGTACAGCTGACCCAACATAAGGAATTTGACTTACCTGCACAAGTTGCAAGGAGGGAGAAAGCCAGTATTTCCCTGAAGGCAAGATCGTTGGGGGAAGCTATGAAGAAACTGGAATTCTGAGCTGCTGTAAGGTCCCACAAAGCAGTAACAAGTGTATTTCAAACAAAGCTGCAGTTATAAGGAGTACCATGAGGGTGCATGCCTTTATATTTCTAAAATCAGCCTTTCCCAGACAGTGCTTTCCTTATTGATTGAAATTAAATTCCTCATGTCTACTTTCTTTCCCCTGGTCCTTAGTAAGGGAAATGACGTTTACTGTGTGAAATGTTCACAGCCATGCACATTGTATGGTTGGGAATTGCTCTTTATTGTTTCTCTCTTTTCAGGCAGTTCTTAATGAAACATGAATTTCTAAGCTTTACGGACCACAACATACCCTGTTTGCCATCTCTGGAAACATCCCGCACCGTGCTTGTCTCAAATACAGCTGGAGCTCTGTACCTGCCAGTTGAACAAATTTCACCACATAAAGGCAATTTGTCTCTTAGAACTGATCTTTTAAGCCAATTGGCTTAAAAGTAAGGAAGCCAAACAAAAACCATGCAGGTCTCCTGCAGTTGCGCTTGTGGTACAGTGATGTGCTTACTGGCCTTACTTGAATCAGCAGCCCACAGAAGTGTCTCAGCTTCTTGAGAATGCCTTGCTCTGCCTGCTGGCCAAAGGGATCTGAAAGCTGTATTATTTTAAGACATATAATATTGCCTTCTTGTTTCCTGCAAAATAAATTAGATTTTTCTCCTGAATTTGGACAGATGATGAAAACACTGGTATTTTTTTGATCTTGCCTTTCTAGCATCCAGAATGAGAGGTGGGAATGGCAGCTGCAAAGAGGAGGTTGGTGTGGTGCTGTTTTTTTGAAAGGAGGATCGGGAACATGGTTTAGGAATTCAGAGGCAGATAAATTGTGGAATTCTACTTCTGACTGGTTTTGTTAAACTACAATTTGTATATGCCATTGGCCACATTGTTTCTCACTCCTTGTCAGTTATTCCTAATCTGGAATTGGATGTAGCAGGAACCCCTTCCTGGGAGGTGTGGCAGGTAAATAGATCTCTTTTTAAACCTGTCTTTCGTTTTTATTCTTTAAGAAATGGCAGCTATCTTTTTTTTTTTTTTTTTT
>Ga0065711_1006854_pt1 | contig 16285 bp, 13 predicted proteins | sample Hoacrofraction12_FD_59098 | JGI IMG/M metagenome (GOLD analysis project Ga0065711, IMG submission 59098) | Hoatzin crop microbial communities from Cojedes, Venezuela - Epithelial fraction 12 v2 (version 2) | ecosystem: Host-associated > Birds > Digestive system > Esophagus > Crop | place...
ATCTGTTGGAAATGCAGCAGGAGGAATATGAATTGGATACAGAATCTTTGGAGAAATCGCTGAGAGTAGCCGCCAAAGAGGGAGAATGGCGTCCGCTCTTGGAATATCTTGCCGGGCGATACAAAGAGGGCACGTCAATCCGCGAATCCTCTGCCGGCGAGAAAGGCATACAGCTTTATATGACAGCTTATCTTAGTCTGAGCCGACTCTTCATAATGCAGCCGGAGGTGGAGATGAACCACGGATTCTGCGACATCTTCCTCTTGGGCGACACCTTCCATTATAAAGGAGTTAAGCACAGCTATATCATCGAGCTGAAATACCTCAAGACCGATGCTTCTGATGCAGAGGCAGAAAGACAGTGGCAGGAGGCGGTAGGACAAGTAAAGCGGTATGGAGCCAGCGAAAATGTACAGAAACTCACCGCCGCCACGACTTTGCACCTTATAGTATTACAAATGAAAGGGGCGGAGCTTCTGAGACTCGAAGAAATAAGTTGAGTGGAAGATGGCCTAATACCTTATTATGTGTATTCCTTTGGCGAGGGCGAAGAGTAAAAATACTTGAACGCATCAATAACAAGAGAGAGTGCTTTGCGGCACTCTCTCTCTTCGCGTTATAGCCGTTCTATTCTCTCTTTCGACAGCCCTGTTATATCTATGATAGAGTCGGTGTCGATGCCCTTTTCCTTCATCTTTTTTGCTAATTCTATTGTATTTTCCTTTTTCCCGATATCTATTCCTTCTTTTTTTCCGATATCTATTCCTTTCTTGATTCCCTTTTCCTCTGCAGTATCAACAACATTTTTCAAATCTCTCATTATCATAAGGCTCTCTTCGTATGCCTTTATTTCTTGCGGAGAAAACTTCGCAATTTCTGCTTGTTCGAAAAGACGATTGAACACTCTTTCTTGCAATGCCTTAGGTCTTTTTAAGAGCGAGGGAAGATTACTCAAGGCATAAAGCCACTTGTCGAACATCGTTTCCAACTGGTCTTCCGTCTTTTTGAATTTAGGCATCTCAAGATAGATGTATGTGAGCTTGTCGTAGAACACGTGCTTATCTTCGACATCCATAAGTTTTATCTCGTGGTGATAGCAGTCGTCTGGATATTCGTTATCAGGAAAAACAAAATTAAGAATGCCGACAGTATAAATCTTGTCAAGTTTGAAATCCCAATCTTTGCCTTTTAGAGCTTGCTCTCGTATAGGGAATGAGGAATAAAAGACGCTGCGGTCTTTGAAATATTTCTGCTCCGCCTTTTGCATTTCCACAATAAAGTGCCCGCCCTTGTCGCTCTTGCAATAAAGGTCGAATATGGCGCGTCTGTCGTTTGTGCCGATACCAAAGTGCTCCAACGTGTCATATTGGATATCCGTTATTGTCTCTTCTCCCTTCAGCAATGAATTCAGAAGGCTGATAGTCAGCTCCTTGTTCATTGATGTTCCAAATAGTTTTTTAAAACCGAAATCGGTGTAAGGATTAATATATTTTCCTGTTTCCATATAGCACGTATTTATTACTGTCGTTAATCATACTAATCTATATTTTTTGCAAAGGTATAGCATTTTTTCTTATCTTCCAAATATTTTGAGGAAATCTTTATAAAATTTGTCTTCGCCTTGTTTGTCTAAACTGGAAATTATCCCAACTAAGTCGTCTCAAAAATGCCCAAAATGGCGGAAAATGTTGCGGAATGAAATATAGGAATGCCAGCTACTAATATTGCCAAAAAGAGCGGACGACTAAGTTAAAAAACCGTAAAAAGTGTTCGGGGGGTGAAAAATAACGTTCTTTAAAATTTTCTTCGTACCTTTGCGCCCGAAAAGTGGATTTCAGTTTTTAACGTGCCCAACTTAGACCAACTTAGACGTAGTATGACCTTGCGGTAATGCGATGTCTCCGTGGGATATTCAATAAGACAAACAATTAAATATTAATGTATAACAAATTAAAATTAAGTGATTATGAAAAAAAGACTTTTACTTAAAGGGCTCTTAGCAGCCTTGATGCTCGGCTCGCCATTGAGCGGTATGGCGTACCATTTCACTGCTACCGATGTAAACGGTAACACTATCTATTATAACATTACCGATAAGACAAACTTGACTTGTGAGGTGACATCCAGTAGTGATAGTTATTCTGGTGATATTGTGATACCTGATTCTGTAGAATATAAAGATGAAACAAATGGGACAACAACGAAGTATGCCGTTACTTCTATCGGCTACTCTGCTTTCATGTACTGCGAAGACCTCACCTCGGTTGAAATACCATCAACCGTTACTTCTATCGCCTCCAGTGCTTTCTATTACTGCACAGGCCTCACCTCTGTTGTAATACCATCTTCCGTTGATTATATCGGAAATGATGCTTTCAAAGGCTGCACAAGCCTCACCTCTGTTGTAATACCCTCTTCCGTTGAAAATATCGGTAATCATGCTTTCGCTTCTTGCAACACTGTATATTTAACGTCCACGACTTATCCGACAATAAAGGATGAAACCTTTAATACAGATAATCTAAAGGCATTATATGTTCCTGTAGGTCAGAAAGAAGACTATGCTGATGATGATGATTGGAGTGCCTATAGTAGCAAGATGATAGGTTATATCCCCTCGGCCTCTACCAAGGCTCTGATGAATGTAGATGGATTTGATGATAAATATTGGGGAACGATATATACATCTGCAGCAGTGAATGTTCCTGAGGGCATTACTGTTTATACTATGTCATCAATCGATGAAGAAGAAATACCGACCGCTGTGATTGCGAATGTGGCAAAGGCAGGTCAGACAATTCCAGCCGGCGCATACCTGATTTCATCGGCGACCCAAAAGGATTCCACTATCTTTGTAGAATCATCGGCTACACCTGTCGAAATATCAGGAGAGAATTTGCTTGACGGAAAAATCGTTGACACAGATCTTAGCGGAAGCAAATATTATATCCTTTCAGGCGATGCAAACGGCGAAAACATCGGTTTCTACTGGGCTTCATCTGATGGTTCTACCTTAAGCACCAAGGCATACAAGGCATACCTCCCCTTATCATCTGCAGCAGGTGCCAAAGCCATTATGCTTGTAAGCGACAGCTACGCATCTGGCATCAACTCTGTGAGCAGCGAGACAGCCAAGAGCGGCAAGATTTATAACCTCCAGGGTATTGAGGTTAGCGAGCCTGCTCAAGGTCTGTATATCAAGAACGGCAAGAAAATCATTAAGTAAAATCAAAAACACAATACGATTATGAAAAAGAGAAATTATCAGACACCCGAAATCGTGTCAATCAGAGTGAACTCCGCCCCTCTGCTTTCAGGCAGCAACTTAAATGTAAATAGCGAACAAGGCGATGGGAACCAATACTCAAAGGAGTATTCCTTTGGCGATAGCGAGGAGTAAAAATACTTGAGCGTATCAATACAAGAGAGAGTGCCGCAAAGCACTCTCTCTTCTTATTACAGCCGTTCTATTTCCTCTTTCGACAGCCTGGTAATTTCAGGCGAAAAAGATGTAAAAAACTACTTGCTAAATGGGGAAGGCTTTTGTAAATCTGTCATAAATTGCAGAAAAAGGATGAAAAGTTTTGCATTTTCAAAAAATGTCATTACCTTTGCAAAAAATATACGATTATGGAACAGAAGGAACCGATGAAATTGTTGCCCTTGGGCATAAACGATTATGTGCGTCTGCGTGAAAAGAATTACTATTTCGTGGACAAGACAGAGTATATAAGCGTATTAGAGCAAACAGGAAGTTTCCTCTTCTTCACCCGTCCTCGCCGTTTCGGCAAAAGCCTCTTCGTGTCGATGCTTAGAGAATATTACGACATTCTTGCGCAAGACAGGTATGAAAAGGAATTTAAAGACACTTGGATTTACAACAATCCGACCCCAGAGCGAGGACAATTCCAGATATTGTTCTTCGACTTCTCTTTGGTTGGAGGTAATTTCAGTAATGTGGAAGAGAAATTTAACGAGTGTTGTGGTGATGAGATGGACAGATTTATAAGAAAATATGCTGATTTCTACGACCCGTTTGATATAAAAAAGGTGTTAGAGGCTTCAACAGCCTCTGCAAAACTCAACAATATCTGCGGTGCGGCAAAAGAGGCCGGTCATAAAATCTATATCATCGTAGATGAATATGATAACTTCACCAACAGCATCCTCGCATCGAGAGGTAGGAATGATTTCGAGTCTATCACCCACGGAACTGGCTTTTACCGCGACTTTTTGAAAATTTTCAAGGCTAAGGCAACCCGTTCGCTCCTCATGGGCGTATCGCCCGTAACCCTCGACGACCTCTCTAGCGGAGCCAACAACTACAAGAATATTACAGCCAAGGAAAAGTTCAATATGGCTCTCGGCTTCTCGCAAGAAGAAGTGGAGACTATGATACGATATTATCAGGGCTATGGCGTGATTACAAGGTCGGTAGAGGATATTATCAATGAGATAAAGCCCTGGTATGACAACTATTGTTTCTCAAAGACAAGCTACGGCAAAGACCCCATGATGTTCAACTCTGATATGGTGTTATACTATCTTGACAACCTTATAGAGACAGGAGAATCTCCAGAGGAAATGCTCGACAGTAATACTCGCACCGATTACGAAAAGATGAAAGACCTCTTAGGCCTCGACCGTTGGGACGGCAATCGGGGAGCAACTTTACGTAAGATTGTCGAACAGGGGTATATATATGCACGATTGTCTGATTCCTTCCCGGCAGAGTCGGTCGTGGACCCAGAGATATTTCCCTCGCTGCTTTACTACTACGGCATGCTCACCATTGGCGGGTCAAGAGGAGCAAGACTAAAGCTCGTCATTCCAAACCGCAATGTTATGGTGCAGTATTACGATTATATGTTGAAACAGATGCAGGAAATACATTATTTGAAAACAGACCAGCTTGAGGAAGCCATTGATGGTGCTGCTTTCAATGGTGACTGGCAAACGCTTTTGGAATATCTTGCGAAGGGATACAAAGAAATCACTTCTGTGCGTGAAAATTCCGCAGGTGAGGAAGGGGTCCAGATATTTATGAGTGCATACCTTCATCTTAGTCCCCTCTATATCGTAAAGCCTGAAGTGGAGATGAATCACGGTTTCTGCGATATTTTACTCTTCGGCGACACTTTCAAGTATCCCGACGTGAAGCACAGCTATATCATCGAGCTTAAATACCTCAAAACCGATGCCACCGACGCGGAGGCTGAAAGACAGTGGATAGAGGCAGTAGAGCAAGTGAAAAGATATGGAGCTGATGAAGATGTTCAAAAACTCACCGCCGCCACCACCTTGCACCTTATAGCGATGCAAATGAAAGGGGCAGAGCTGCTACGGCTCGAAGAAATAAGTTGAAAGAATAATTAGCCGGCTACCTTCCTATTATATTTGCCATAAAATGCCTTTTATTTTTCTGCTAAAGCACAAAAAGTATCGTTAGCAGAAAAATAAAACGCCGTTTTTTTTTGTTCTGGAAAGCAAAATTTTAACATTTTGCGGCATTTCGTGGCTGCTTTTTATGGAGCAACAGTATTATCTTTGTGTTCTATGTGCCTGCACAAGCTCATGGTTCAAGGTAACATTTAACCCCGTAGAAATCAAGGTTTCTTACGAGGCTAACGGCGGAACAGGAACTGCTATGGAGGCATCGACAGGATATGCGGATACTTAAGCAACCGTAAGTGGCAACACATATACCATGGATGAATATGTTTTTGCTGGATGGAACAGAGCTGCAGACGGTTCAGGCAAAGCGTATGCAGAGGGTGACACTATTCAATCCCCAGAAAATGTAACCCTGTATGCCCAGTGGAAACCTGCTTATTACTATATAACGGAAGACGGCGATATTGTATCTATGAGTGAGTACAATGTCCTCACCGCTGAGCGCGCCACATCAGAAGTGCCGCTTGACAACGGCTTGTGGGTGGTGGAAAGCAACATCGCCAGCACGACGAGACTCTATGTCAACAAAAACAATGTTACACTGGTTCTGTTAGACAGCGTAACACTCGATGCCTCCAAAGGCGGTATTGAGGTGATAGAAGGCGGCACGCTTAACATCACCACAGGAAACATCACAAAAGATATCGAAGGCACAGGCAAACTGATTGCCATAGGTGGAGAAGCGAGGCAATCTGGTATCGGCAGCGGTTACTACTGTCCTAACGGCACAGTGAATATCTATGGCGGCACAATTACAGCAACAGGTAACAATAATGCTGCCGGCATCGGTGGCGGTTTCTATGGTGACGGCGGCACAGTGAACATCACTGGCGGCACGGTTACGGCAACCGGCGGAACCAATGGCGCTGGCATCGGAGGCGGATACAAATGCTCCGGCGGCACGGTGAACATCTCTGGCGGCACGGTGACTGCCACGGCTGGCGAGTTTAGTACAGTTAATACAGGTGATTCTAATAATGGAGGTGCTATAGGAGGCGGTAGTGAAGGCTCAACAGGAAATTTGTATATCAGTGGCACTGCTGATGTTACGTTGCAGGCAGGGGGAATGTATCTCCTCAAATGTAGTACTGCAAAAGCCACGCCTAACAAGGGTGAAAGCGTGTTTGTGCAAGATAAGAGCAAGAATAATTTAACCACACCTTCCAGTTCGGCTGTAAGCATAAAAAATTTTTCGACCTGGTCGTATGTCCATGTCTTCTTCGCAGAAACAGAGAATATTACCATTGGCACCACGGGCTGGGCATCGCTTTATTACGGCGACTATAATCTCGAGATTCCCGACGGTGTAAAGGCGTATATCGTAACTGCTGCCGACACTACAAATTGCTCTTTGACAAAGGCAGAAGTGACAGGAGTTATCCCTGCCGGCACCGCTGTTATGCTGTGGGATAACGATACGACGAAATCCAATAAATACATCTTTAAAGTAACTGCGGAAAACAATTCCGCAGACCTCAGCGGCAATATCCTCCGGGGCTATGACGTGGATTCAACGACATACGCTGATGACTATGGCACTACCGAGGGTTATTACTTCTACAAACTCTCCCGCAATGCGGCCGGCGACAACGAAAGCGTGGGCTTCTATTGGCACGTTGACGGAGGCGCAGCCTTCACAATCCCGGCACACAAGGCATTCATGGCACTTGAAAAAGCGGCTTCTGGCGGTGCGAAAGCATTCCTGATTAATGGCGGCGACGCTACGGGCATCAACGGCATTCGGTCAGCAGAAAATGCCAACGGCAAGATTTACGACACCAGTGGTCGCTTCTATGGCACCGATGCTACCCGCCTGTCGAAAGGCATATATATCAGAAACGGCAAGAAATTTGTCGTGAAGTAATTAACGTTCAAAAAAATATCAGATATGAAAGGTCAGATTAAAAAGGCGTACATCTCGCCGCAAGTATCCCTGCATCCCGTAAGCGGTCAGCTTATGCAGTACAATTCTAAAGGAAAGGGCGACGAGTTTCTTGGCAAAGAGAACAACCTCTCAAACGAGAAATGGGAAGAATAGGAGAACAACTATCTCTCTATAACCTCCCTCTCCCTTTCCGGGGAGAGGGAGGTTGCTTATTGATGGAGTTTTTATATTTTAAAATAAATGCTTGAAAATTTGGCAGTTTGAAATAAAAGCTTCAGCACCGACGACAGCATCCGTGGCATCTCGGGATACGACATTAAAAAAGTGTCGGAATAAAGTCGGAACTCAAAACATTTTGAGAAAATTGCAGAATTCGGCTAAAAACATTTTGAGAAAATTGCAGAATTCGGCTAAAAACATTTTGAGAAAATTGCAAAAATAGGCAGAAAAAGGGCGAAAAAATTGGCGGTTTCAAAAAATAGTATTATCTTTGCGCTCGAAATCATAACGATATGGAAGATATAATATTTAAGCGGAAGATATACAACCGCCTTCTCGAATGGAAGAAAGAGAGTGCGGGAGAGACGGCCATACTTGTGCAGGGAGCCAGGAGGGTGGGGAAATCCACCATCGTGGAGGAGTTCGCACGCAACGAATACAAGTCATATATCCTTATCGACTTCTCTAAGGTCTCGGCAGAGGTAACAAAGCTTTTCGACGACCTTACCGACCTTAATTACATCTTCCTGAGTCTCCAGGCGGTGTATAAAACAGACTTGCACGAAAGGCAGTCGGTGATAATTTTCGATGAGGTGCAGCACGCCCCAAAAGCCAGGCAAGCCATAAAACACTTGGTGAAAGACCACCGCTACGACTATATAGAAACCGGGTCGCTGATATCCATAAATAAAAATGTAAAAGACATAGTAATACCCAGCGAGGAGGAGACGCTGAATATGTATCCCATGGACTATGAGGAATTCAGGTGGGCAACAGGCGACACAGCGACCGTGCCACTTCTCAAACAATTCTTCGACCTCAAAAAGCCGTTGGGCAATGCCGTCCATCGCAAGGCGATGCGCGATTTCAGGCTTTACATGCTCGTGGGAGGCATGCCGCAAGCAGTGGCGCAGTATCTTAAGACCAACAATCTTAGCAAGGTTGACGCCGTGAAGAGAAGAATAATAAAACTCTACGAGGAGGATTTCAGAAAGATAGACAGCAGCGAGGTGATGTCGGATATGTTTGACTCCATACCAAATCAGCTCACCTCCAACGCCCGAAGATACAGGGTGCCGCAAGGCATAAACGAGAGGACGGAGCAAATCGCACGACGTGTGCCAGATATGGCCTCGTCGATGACGGTGAATGTCGCACGGCATGCCGACGACCCCTCCGTGGGTCTCGCCTTGAATATGAGCCTCGACGCTTTCAAGTTGTATATATGCGACACCGGCCTCTTCGTAACCCTCGCTTTCTTGGATAAAGACGTAACAGAAAACATCATCTACGACAAACTCCTGAACGACAAGCTCAACACCAACTTGGGATATGTGTATGAGAACGTGGTGGCGCAGATGCTCGTGGCAAAGGGCGACCGCCTCTTCTACAACACCTTCCCCACGGAAAACGGGAAGCACAACTACGAAGTGGATTTTATCCTCTCGCGCGGCAATAAGATATGCCCCATAGAAGTGAAGTCGTCGGGATATAAAAGCCACGCCTCCTTAGACGCCTTCTGCAACAAATTCTCATCCCGTATAGGCAATAAATATATCCTTTATACCAAGGATGTTTCGCACGATGAGGATGTGGTGTGCCTGCCGGTGTATATGACGATGTTTTTATAAACTACAGAAATCCCGATGAACAGATAAAACTAAATAATTATGGCAAAGACAGAAATATTATCACGGTTGGCGGCGTTGCGCGAAGAGATGCGCCGCGAGGGGCTCAGCGCCTTTATATTCCCGAGCAGCGACCCCCACGCCAGCGAGTACACCCCCGAGCGGTGGAAGGGCAGGGAATGGATAAGCGGTTTCGACGGCAGCGCCGGCACAGCGGTGGTAACGATGGAGTCGGCAGCCCTTTGGACCGACTCCCGCTATTTCCTCGCCGCCGCCGAGCAGTTGGAAGGCACCGGCTATAAGCTGATGAAAGAGCGCATCGCCGGAACACCCTCGATAGCACAGTGGCTCGGCGACACCCTGCGGCGTGAGGGCAGCGGCACCGAGGTCGGCATCGACGGGCTCTGTGTCAGCACCGCCTCGGCAGAGGAGCTTATCGCCCAACTGCGTTCCAACGGCGGCCTCACCCTCCGCACGAACCTCGACATCCTGCAGCGCATCTGGACCGGTCGTCCGAAGGTGCCTGCAGACCCCATCGAGGTGCATCCGCAGGTATATGCCGGCGAGAGCGCAGAGAGCAAGCTGGCACGCATCCGTGAGGCCCTCCTGCGCCAGAAAGCCGTCGGGATGCTGATGAGCGCCCTCGACGACATCGCCTGGACCCTCAACCTCCGTGGCACCGACGTGCATTGCAACCCCGTCTTCGTGGCCTACCTCCTCATCGGCAGCAAGGAAGCCACCCTCTTCACCGCGCCGGAGAAAATCACTCTCGGGGTGAAGGAGCATCTTGCGAAATGCGGGGTGAAGACAGCCCCTTACGACGACATCGGCAAGGGCTTAGACGACTATTTCGAATACAGCATTCTCCTCGACCCGGCGGAGACGAGCTATACGCTCTGGCAACGGGCGAAGGCACATAAACGCAACACCCTGCATCTCATCGAGGGCGCCTCCCCGGTGCCGGCGATGAAAGCGATAAAGAACGAAACGGAGGCAGCCGGGTTTCGCGATGCGATGAAGCGCGACGGCGTGGCAATGGTGAAATTCCTCCGCTGGCTTCTCCCCGCGGTGCAAGAGGGCGGACAGACGGAACTCTCGATAAGCCGGCGGCTGATGGAGTGCCGTCAGGAGCAGGATTATTTCCGCGGACTCTCTTTCGACACCATCTGCGCCTGGCAGCAGCACGGCGCGATAGTGCATTATGAGCCCACGGAGGCTACAGACATCCCCGTGAAAGCCGAGGGGCTGCTGCTCATCGACAGCGGAGGGCAGTATGCCGACGGCACCACCGACATCACCCGCACCATCGCCCTCGGACCCTTGACCGAGGAGCAGCGCAAGGTTTACACTCTCGTGCTGAAAGGCCATATCGCCTTGGCGCAGGCCATCTTCCCCTCCGGGGCTTCCGGCACCCAGCTCGACATCCTCGCGCGCAAAGATATGTGGGCGGCGGGATACAACTACCTCCACGGCACTGGCCATGGGGTGGGGAGCTACCTTAATGTGCACGAGGGACCGCATCAAATCCGAATGGAATGGAAGCCGGCGCCCATCGTGGCGGGCATGACTGTTACGGATGAGCCGGGCATCTATCTCGACGGACGTTTCGGCGTGCGAACGGAAAACACGATGATCGCCGTGCCATACCAGAAGACGGAGTTCGGCGACTTCCTCGCCTTCGAGCCGCTCACCCTCTGTCCCATCGACAAAACCCCCATCATCGCCTCTATGCTCACCGACAGCGAGCGGCAGTGGTTAGACAGCTACCACCAGCGCGTCTTCGACACCCTCTCGCCCCTTCTATGCGATGCCGACAGGCAATGGCTGCAAGAGGCTTGTAAGCCGCTGAAATAGCGAAAAAGATGTAAAAAGCTACTTGCTTAATCGGGGCAGGTTTTACAATATATCAAAAATTGCAGAAAAAGGATGAAATGTTTTGCATTTTCAAAAAATGTCATTACCTTTGCAAAAAATATTGCGATTATGGAACAGAATGAGAATATAAAAGAACTGCCAAAGGGCGTGTCGAAATTTAGAGAAGTTCGGGAGGGCAACCTTTATTATGTTGACAAGACAAGTTTTCTGTCAACTATTGAAAAGGCTGGTCGTTTCTTGTTGATGACCCGTCCGCGCCGTTTCGGCAAGAGCCTATTCGTGTCGATGATGAAAGACTATTACGACATCAATCGCAAAGACCTCTTCCAAGAAGAGTTCAAGGGGCTCTCGGTAGCAAAAAATCCGACAAGGCTGCAAGGATATTTTCAAGTCTTACATTTCGATTTCTCGCAGGTGGCTGATGCAGAAGGAGACACTTTGGAAGAGAAGTTCAGCAATTATTGCGTTGGTGAGTTGGACGACTTTATTGATTATTATGAAAATCTGTATGATGATTTCGCATTAAGAAAACTAAGAGCAGCAAGGGGTCATTCCGCAAAAATAAGGCAAATCAGGAAACAGGCTGACAGACTTGGATTACATGTGTATCTTATAATTGATGAATATGACAATTTTACCAATGCCACACTCAGCGAGCGGGGAGAAACAGCCTATAGGAGCTTAACCCATGCTGACGGTTTCTACCGTACTGCATTTCTGACCTATAAGCCCAATTTCGAGCGTATATTCATGATTGGAGTGTCGCCTATAACAATGTCAGACCTCACCAGCAATTTCAACATCCCCACAAATGTTTCGCATTATAACGTTCTCAACGATGTCGTGGGCTTCTCGGAAAAAGATGTGAGGGAGATGATAGATTACTACAGGGACAATGGAATGATTGAAAGTGACACTGATGAAATCCTTAACAAAATTCGCCCTTGGTATGACGGCTATTGTTTCTCTAAGAAAAAATTAGAAGATGAAAGTGCCCGTATGTACAACTCGAACATGGTGCTTTTTTATCTGTCAGAATTGTTAACCACTGGCCAGGCCCCGGAAAATATGGTTGACCCCAACACGGCCATGGATTTCAAAAAACTCCAAAACATAATTGATATAGACCGCAGGGGGGCAGAAATAGGGGAAAGCATTCTGGAGGACATCTCTGTAAACGGATACACGAACTTGGATTTAAAAGATGACATAATGGCTCTGCAGTTGGTCGATACGGAGAATCTGCCGTCGCTGATGTATTACTACGGAATGCTCACCTGGGGAAAGGATTCTGATGGCAGAAATGCTCTCGTCATTCCCAACCTCAACGCCCGCAAGCAGTTTTATGACAGTATGGCGGTGATGATGAGTCAGCGAATGGAATTAGACACATCGAAAACCAGCAGTTTGATGCAATCGGCTGGCGAAGCGGGCGAATGGCTGCCGCTGATGGAATATATGGCAGAGCGATTTTATTCTCACTCCAACGTGAGGATAGAAGGGGAGAAGAATATACAGACTTATTTGCTCGGCGCTCTCAATAATTCCAATTGTTTCCTCACTTATCCAGAGTTGGAACTCAACGGATACTATTGCGACCTCTTTATGATACCACGCATACGAGAGGATGGTTTCTTGCGCCACTGTTGCATTATCGAGCTTAAATACGTCAAGTCGGACGCCACCGACGCCGAGGTGCAGAAGATAACGGAGGAGGCAAAGGCACAAGTGCTGAAATACGCCTCAACCCCCAAGGCACAGGAATTTGCACAAGGCACACAAATCCATCCGATAGTAATGGTTTTTTAAAGCAACTAAATTAGAAAAGCTTGAAGATTTGCTTTTTGTCCTGAAATCAGCGGAGGATGACTTAGATAGATTGCAATACTAAAAAAACGGCGCAGGTTGAGGCTTGCGCCGTTTTTGTGCTATTTCAGTTTTACCTTCACCATAGGCTTCTCACTGCGACGCAGCCGTTTTCACCGAATGGTGGCTTTTAGTTTTTTTTGCAAGTACTAATAAACCTTTCGCGGTAACTAAAATTTTGCCAAAATGTCGCTTTTACGTTAACAAAACGTAAAAAGCGTTAGGGGGGGTGAAAAATAACGTTCTTTAAAAAATAATTTGTACCTTTGCCCCCGAATTTTGGCGTCTGGGCAAAAACTACCAATATATATAAAGGTGTCCGCATCGCCATTTTAACATAATGATGAAGATAAAACTAAATCAAACGAAATCAAAAACGGGCGGCATAGTGTCGTCCACGATAAATTTTATATAAACAATTAAAACCGATTAAAAGATGAAAAAGAAATTACTTTCTTTTGGCCTCTTGGCAGCAGGGCTGCTGACGGCCGGTAATGTTAATGCGGAGGATAAAACCTACGCTACAGTCTATACAAATGACTGCTCTGCGACAACAGGTTGGACTACGACAGGTACTGCAAGTACTGTAGCTGCTATTACAACCAACGCTCTAACCGAGGGTGATACCTACGTGAATTTTAAAACTGATAATGGCAAGGACAGAAACAACTATCTTCCTCTTTCTACTCTCAACACAAATTTCTCAACTACGGATGACTATATTTTTGAATTTGATTTGAAAATATATGGATCGAATGCGAATGGTCACTTAGCTCATCTTGACCTTATAGGAACTACTGATAAAGAAGCAGACACATTATTCTCAGTAAACTGTACTTCATATAGTGCCTTTGCTTTAATAAGTGGTGGTGATACGATAAAAGCCAGTTTGGCAGATATTGTTACAAGTAATGCGAAAGGAACTAGAGATACCCCGGGTGCGGCTACAATATGGTCTCACTGGACTGTTAAGAGTAATGCAACCGACGGAACAACTTTGACCGTAGAATTATGGTCTAATGGTTCAAAGACTTCTTATATAACAGAGACCAAACTTCAAGAAGGCATATTTAATATAGGAAATATCACATTACATGGTGGTTCTTATCAGCAATGGAGTATTGACAATATCTCTCTGTCAATCTACTCTGAGGATATTATTACCCCGGCAGCAGATATGACAGGCGTAAATGGCACAGGACGTATCATCACAATGTCACAGGCTGCAGGTCAAGATATTTATTATTATCTGTGTGACGACGACAGTTATGACTATTCATCAAAGACTGCTACAAAATATGAGTCTCCTATAACAATTAACGAGACATCATATCTCGCAATCTATGCTACTGATGGTACTAATAAATCTGATGTCGTTACATACACATTCGAGGCTGGATCTACTGTTGCTCTGAATGCTCCGTCATACACTATCTCTATGACTGAGAATGGTTCTGTTTATAATGCAACAATCTCTGCTGAAACAGATAATAGCGATGTCTTGTTCTCACCGACAGCTACACTTACAGCAACATTCGATGGAACAGAGGTTTCACTTCCTTATACAGCAACATCTGAAGGTACATTGGTTATCACAGCTGCTGCTGACGGCTATGAGAGCAGCAGCGTTTCTTTTGACCTGGCAGAAAGCTATTCAATCAAGACTACCACAGATGATTTTGGCACTATAAATAGCTCTAATATTGAGAGTCTGCTTGGCTCAGGCTATACAGCAGTAGAAACTCCTACACGTTGGTCAAACTGGACAAAGAAAGCCGGTTATAATCTTGACGGAACCGCAAATTCAGATGTGGCAGATGGATATTATTTCTATTCAATTACTTCCGGCTCAACATTCTATGACCTCTTCACGGTAAGTGGTGCTGATGTTATATTAAATGTGGGTTATGGATTTATGAGTTCTGGTAGTGAAAGAAATATTGAGATTTCTAATGCTGCAGAAAAATCTATTGCTGAGTTCGTCGTAAACTATGGAAGAGGTGGCACAACTGCAGATGTAAGTGAATTTGCTTTCGCTTCTGATGGCAAGATAACTTATACATTGGGTAAAGCAGGTTATCCTTACGTTGCACAGATTAAGTATTATGTTCCCGCAGAGGAAGAGACAGTCGAAACCATAACTGTTACTACCGCTTCTTTGAAGCAGACCTATAGCAATATGGATTATGACGTTACATTCCCGGTGAGTGACAATGTTGGTGCATACGTGGCTTCAAGCTATGCTAACGATTCTGTTAAAATGACTCGTATTTATGAGGTTCCTGCCGGTACTGGTGTAGTGCTTGTAGCTAAGAGTGCTGAAAACAACAGCGTTGAGATTACTAAGACCGCAGCTTCTGGTTCATCATATAGCAGAACCAACCTGTTGAAAGCTGCTGACGGAAGCGATGTTGCAATTTCAGAGGAAGTTGATGGCACAACAGTTTGGAACTACATTCTCTATGCAGAGGATGGTAAGTACTACTACCTCAGCGAGGCTGGTGCTATCGCAGCAGGCAAGGCATATCTGCAAATCGCACGTGATCCGAATGCTTCAAGCAGTGCAAAGGGCGTGAAGATGATATTCGACGGTGAGTCGACAACCGGTATCAACGAGGTGAACGCAGCAGCTAAGAGCGGTAAGATTTATAACCTCCAAGGTATCGAGGTGAAGAACGCAAGCAACGGTCTTTACATCGTGAACGGCAAGAAAGTAATAAAATAATGGATAATGGATAATGGAAAATGGAGTTGAAAGCCTCCAGCTTCCATTTGAAAATAAACATTAGACAATTAAGGGAAGCGGCATCCGGAACTGATGCAATGCTTTGGTTGGAAAGCCGCTTCCTTTATAATAAGGTAGAATTATAAACATTAAATTAAGAAAGGAAAGACGAAATGAAAAAGATATATATTAAACCGGTAATTGACGCATCATATATCGAGACAAATGCAATTCTTGCAGCCAGCGGTGACTTCGGTAATGGCGGAAAGAAACCAAGCGAGGCAGGCTCAAAAGAAAGTGCTGTAATTTGGAGCGATGACAATGAGTAAGAAGTATATAATTCCAAAGTCAGAAAAGGTGGAGATGAAACACTCCGAGAGCCTTTTACTGCCAGACTCGTTCTACATGGTTGTCGGCGGCGCAAAGCAAAGCCGCGACGATGAAAATGTCTGGGATGAAGAAGAATAATAAGATTTCAGGGCGCAAGCCCAATCTTAATTTGGTTTTTTTGTTAATGCCGATGCCTGTTGTGAAACCCGATAAGGCGGCACGGTCCTTCATCAGCCGTGTTAATTTTCATCTTTAGGCGAAAGCCTTGATGTTTATAATAAGTTTACGCCAAGCTTAGATTGT
>Ga0065711_1041256_pt1 | contig 16284 bp, 11 predicted proteins | sample Hoacrofraction12_FD_59098 | JGI IMG/M metagenome (GOLD analysis project Ga0065711, IMG submission 59098) | Hoatzin crop microbial communities from Cojedes, Venezuela - Epithelial fraction 12 v2 (version 2) | ecosystem: Host-associated > Birds > Digestive system > Esophagus > Crop | place...
ACCCGACTTGCTCAGCGATGAGCTGATAGAGTATTGTAGCCGGAGCCGTGCTTTTATGCCTCATTTCCATATACCGCTGCAGAGTGGGTCGGACGCAGTTCTTTCGCTTATGCACAGGAGATACGATACGGCTTTGTTCGCTCATAAGATAAATCTGATTAAGAAACTCATACCCGATGCTTTTCTCGGTATTGATGTCATGGTGGGAACGAGAGGTGAGACCCCCGAGTACTTCGAAGAGACATACGAATTCCTGCGTTCTTTGGATGTGACACAGCTTCATGTGTTTCCTTATTCCGAACGTCCGGGCACTGCAGCTCTCAAGATCCCGTATGTCGTTAGTGACAAAGACAAGAAACTTCGCAGCAGGCGATTGTTGGAGTTGTCGGACGAAAAGACACGGGACTTTTATCAGAGATATATAGGGCAACAGGCCGAAGTGCTTTTCGAGAAGGCCCCGAGAGGTAAGGCAATGCACGGATTTACGAAGAATTACATCAGAGTGGAACTGCCTGTATCAGAAGCCCGGGAGGAGTATGACAACCAGTTGATCGATGTCGTGCTCGGTGATTTCAACCGCGATCAGAGTGCTCTTCTTGCTAAAATAATACGATGATGGACAAGCTGGCTATAGTCATACTTAATTACAATGGTGAGGCGATGCTTCGCAAGTTTATGCCGACACTTATGGAATATTCTCGCGACGAAGCCGTCGTATATGTCGCTGATAATGCCTCTACCGACGGATCCGTGGAATATCTCAAGGCGGAGCATCCGGAGGTGAGACTGATTCTGCTTGAGAAAAACTGGGGCTTTGCTGATGGCTACAATATGGCATTCCGTGAGATAGAGGCGGAATACTTCCTGTTGCTTAATTCCGATATCGAGGTGACTCATCACTGGCTCACTCCTTTGATAGAGTTTATGGATAATCACCCCGAGGTAGCGGCATGTCAGCCGAAACTGCTTTCCGAGAGCAATAAGAATGCCTTTGAGTATGCCGGTGCGAGCGGCGGCTTTATCGACAAGTTCGGATATCCGTACTGCCGCGGAAGAATCTTCGATACGGTGGAAGATGACAACGGACAGTATGACTATCCCCAGTCCGTATTCTGGGCTACCGGCGCGGCACTGCTGATCCGTTCGCGCGACTACCGGGCGGTGGGAGGCCTTGACGGCCGTTTCTTCGCCCACAACGAAGAAATCGATCTTTGCTGGCGCCTGCATCTTGCCGGCCGTTCGGTATATTGCATTCCCGACAGTTGTGTGTATCATGTCGGGGGAGGCACGCTTCCGAAGGGAAATCCTATGAAGACCTTCCTTAATTTCCGCAACAATCTCACGATGCTTTACAAGAATCTTCCGGAGAGCGATTTTCGGCATGTTCTTCGTGTGAGATGGTTTCTGGATTATCTTGCAGCTTTCGAGATGCTGATTCTGCAGCGCAGCTGGGGCGAATTCAAGGCTGTGTTCCGAGCCCGCCGTGCGTTCGGCAGATGGAAGAGGGATTTTGAGGATGACAGACGGAGGATACAGAGTTCGGCAGTTGTTCATGATATTCCCGAACGGGCTGATTTCTCCATACTGTGGAAATATTATGCCAAGGGCAAAAAGAAATTTTCAGAGTTGTGAAAAAAAATCCGAGAACAGTCAGAATATATTTCTGCAAGTCTCGGATTTTTCTTATTCTATTGTTATTGTCGTTTCGTTCTCGATTTCCTTTCTCCATTTCTTCAGGTAGTCGAACCAGTCTTTGGCGGAATGGTATCCGAAATCTTCGTTATCACTGGTATATGTCATCCTGTAGTGGATCTGGTCGTCGTCGGTGGCTATGATGAAAGGATAATTGTCGGCGTTGGCAGCCTTTTCTGTCTTGTTGTACTTGGATGGGATGTAGATTCCCAGTCCTACCGTTTCCTTCTTATGAGTCAGCGTGTCTTTTCCTCCCACGGCCCATGCCGATCCCCAGCATCCGCGCAATCCTTTGTGGTCGGAAAACTCCGTCGAGCCGTTGACATTCACCAGTCCGGTGAGGAATTCATATCCTGCAGCCGGTCGTGAGAACTTGATATCGGTGAAGATATCGCGGTGTCCGGCATAAACGGTATACCTTGTTTTCATCGTTATCTGTTCTGACGACGGGGTGGGGCGCCAGTTATAGTCTTCTATCTCCACGATAGTGCGGAGAGGTCCGTTGGCGATGATTTTCTGTGTGCGGTGGTCCACGTCTTCGAGCGAAATGCCTTTCTCTCCGTCCCAGGCCCACATTGCCCCCAGTCCGACACTCTTTCCTACCCAGAGCACGTCATCGCCGTAGCCTTCGGCCAGTTGCTGGGCGGAAGGATAAAACTGTGTATCTTTGAGTTCCAGCCGTTTATGCTTTTTCCCGTACAGGTCGACGGCTTGTCTGTGGTCGAAGTAAATACGGGCGCAGATGAGTTCGCTTTCAAATGCCACACCGTGATGGTGCACGAGCGAATAGGAGTTGATGCCTCGCTCGAACGATATACTGTTGAGATAGATATTGTGTTTGTTTTTTTCTGATACCTTGCTGTTTCTCTGCACGATCTCCGCAAAGACACGGGGCTCGAACTTTTTCGGAGCGCCGTTTGAATACAGTTCTATTTCGAAGAGCCGTTTTTCTTTTTTCTCGAAATCGGTAAGGAAACAGAGTTCGTCATAGTTTCCGTCGCCGTCGGTATCGTCGAGCTGGTACGGTTGATCGATACCTTTGTATGTCACTTTTGCAGAGGTCACTCTCCCGTAGTCTTTCAGAGAGATGACGACGGGGGCGTCGGTTTTGGGTATTTTCGACTCGGCACATACTTTGATGGTTTTCACCTCTTGTGCCTGCATTGTCGTTGTGGCACCCAAGGCTGCAATGGCGAGAGCGATTATCAATTTCTGTTTCATCGGATGATTGCTTTTAAGTTGTTTTTATTCCACAAAGTTAGCACAAAAGTGAAGAAATGTGCACAAATCTGGCCTTTTTTGTCTTAAAATTTAATTTTTTTAGCTTAAAATTTGGATTTAACAATAATATTTAGTATTTTTGCAGAGTATTTTAACAGTATTCAATACATCAGAGTCGGAATAAATACGTATAATGCGATTTGAATAAGCTGTATTCCATAATACTTGCAGTAATGCTCGTCTGTGTAGGTTGTGAGTTCAATCTCAAGTCTCTCAGTTGGAGCGGCAGGGGGTCTCTTATTGAGATTTCCCGCTATGACCGTTTGGAAAGCAGATATCTTACCACCAGTGACTATTCCGCTCTGCAGCAGATGAATTCCGAATATCCGATGGAGACTCGTACCTTGCTTGAAGATGTCCTTCAGGTGGGAGAGGTTAACGATCCGGAGATCAACACCAAGTTTCTCAATTTCTTTCAGGATTCGATACTTCAGGATATGATTTCCGACGTGGAATCCGAATATGCCAATATGGATGATCTGAACCAGGGGTTCAATTCCGCCTTCACCATTCTGAAGAAATATCTTCCGGAGATGCCGATACCGACAATTTACGCCCAGATAGGCGCTCTCGATCAGAGTATTGTCGTGGGCGAGCATGCGATAGGGATTTCTCTTGACAAGTATATGGGTGAGAAATATCCTCTGTATCAGAAGTTCTATCCGGATGATCAGAAGAAACAGATGACCCGAGATTATATCATTCCCGATGCTCTGTCGTTTTATCTCATCAGTCTGTATCCGATGCATAATTTCGAAAGCAATACAGAGACGGCCCGGGATATTTACGTGTCGAGAATACAGTGGCTCGCGAATACTGCCAGCGGTCGCACGGTGTTTAAGAATCAGTATGTCAAACAGATAGAGAAAGCAATGAAAGAAGGGAAGGTGGATATCGAGACCATGCTAATCTCCGATGATTATACTTCTGCTGTTCCCAAGAATAGTGTCATAAAGTGATTACTTTAATCAATTTCGGTATTCATTCCCTGATGGATATCATTGTCTTTCAGATAATTGTTCAGCAGATTCGTAAATTCGTAGTTTTTCATTCCCCAATGTGGTGCTATGAGCAGTGATTCCGGCGACTGCGAAACGAACCGCTCCAGTATCAGGTCTTTTCTCAGATACTTTATATACTCGGCGATAAGACGTATATATTCCTCCACCGTGAAAAGGTGGAAAGGACTGTCTGCATACATATCAGCCAGTTTCGTGCCTTTTATTATCTGCATCTGATGTATCTTGAGGATATCGAGAGGCAGGGCGGATATGACCGGTGCCTGTCTCAGGATTTCTTCCTCGTCTTCTCCGGGCAGTCCGAGGATGATATGTCCTCCGACGGTGAGTCCTCTCTCAGCCGACATGCAGATTGCTCTTTCCGAGGTGGCGAAGTCGTGCCCCCGGTTGATTCTTTCCAGCGTGTCGTCATTGGCCGACTCTATTCCGTATTCTATGGTTACGAAAGTCGATCGGTTGAGTTCTGCGAGATAGTCGAGCAGTGTTTCATCTACGCAGTCGGGTCGTGTGCCGATGGCGATGCCTACTACATCAGCGTCATCCAGAGCTTCCTCATAGAGTCTCTTAAGGCGGTCGAGCGGGGCGTAGGTGTTGGAATATGCCTGGAAGTAGGCTATATATTTCATGCCTCTATACTTCCGTGAGAAGAACTTCTTCCCTTCCTCCAACTGCTGTCTTACCGTCTTCTCCGGACTGCAGTATGACGGATTGAACGTTCTGTTGTCGCAGAAGATGCATCCTCCCGTGGAAATCTTCCCGTCGCGGTTGGGGCATGTGAAGCCTGCATCGATGGAAATCTTTTGCACTCTGAAAGGAAACTTATCGCGAATCCACGTGCCGTAATCATTATAATAGCTGATATTCATATAATTTAAGTCTCAAGCGGTTGCAAAATTACAAAAAAATTACTACCTTTGCACTAAATTAATAAACAATTTGACAAATGAGAAAGATATTTTTGTTAAGTGCACTTTTATTGTTTGCCGCTCATGTGACGAATGCTGCGGAGAAGATCCGTCTGGCCGATCTCAACAACGCCGCTTTTGTGCAGAAGACCATAAGAGGTATCAATCCCCTCGACGGTGACGGCGAGAGCTATGCCCAGATCAGTTCCGACGGCAAGAAGATCGTGAAGTATTCCTTTAAGACCGGCAAACAGACCGGCGTGATCTTTGATGCCGACAACGCCCGGGGATCTAAAGTAGATAGGGTGGAGGGATATATCATCAGTCCCGACGGGAAAAGAATCCTTATCCAGACAAATACGCAACCTATATACCGTCATTCCTTTACTGCCGAATATTATATATATACGGTGGTAAACAATACGCTGGAGCCACTGAGCGAGGGAGGCCCCCAGCAGACTCCTCTCTTTTCGCCCGACGGTAATGTCATAGCTTTCGTACGAGATAACAATATCTTCCTTGTGAAACTCCTCTACGACAATGCAGAGAGTCAGGTGACCACTGACGGAAAGCGCAACGAGATAATCAACGGTATTCCCGACTGGGTCAACGAGGAGGAATTCTCCAACGATAGGGCTATGGTATTTACAGCCGACAGCAAGATGGTGTGCTGGATCCGTTATGACGAATCGAATGTCAAGGAATTCTCTTTCCAGCTCTTCAGAGGTATGAGTCCGGAGTTCGACGAATATGCTGAATATCCCGGAGCCTACGTATATAAATATCCCGTTCCGGGCGGAGAGAATGCTTCTGTCAGCGTGAGGAGCTTTGATATACTGTCGCATCAGACGCGTACTCTTCAGGTGCCACTCGATGCTGACGGATACATCCCGAGAATCGTGATGACAAGCAATCCGGAAAAGATCGCCGTATATACTTTCAACCGTCATCAGGATGACTTCAGAATTTATACGGCTAATCCGCGTAGCACTGTGGCCCAGCTGATAATTCAGGATAAGATTGACAAGTATGTCACCGAGGAGTCGATGGAGAATATCGTTTTCACGGATAAGTATATCCTTATGCCTAGTGAGAGGAGCGGTTACAACTGGCTGTATCTGTATAATTCAAACGGACAGTTGCTGAAGACTTTCGGAGAGGGAAAGATGGTCGTACGTGATGTCTACGGTTTTGACGAGGCTACACAGACTGCCTATTTCTCGGCCACCGGCGATAACGAGACCGAACAGCAGATCTATTGCGGTAAGATGAAGGGCGGGGTGCAAAGACTCTCTACGAAAGCCGGTTGGAACAGTGCCATATTCAGCAGTGATTTCAAATATTATATCAATGTGTGGAGCGATGCCGAGACACCTAATGTTTATACTATAAATAATGCTAACGGAAAGGTGCTCACTACTCTTGAAGACAACAGCGCCCTGAAGTCGAAACTGAAATCGTATAATATGCCGAAAAAAGAGTTTTTCACCTTCACCACGTCAGAAGGGGTGAAACTGAACGGAATCATGATAAAGCCTGTTGACTTCAATGCATCGCAGAAGTATCCTGTGGTGATGTTCCAGTATGGCGGTCCGGGCAATCAGCAGGTGGTAAACCGCTGGGGCTTGGGATCATGCGGACGTGGCGGCATCTACGAGGAATACCTTGCCCAGGAGGGATATGTGGTAGTTATCGTCGACGGTCGCGGTACCGGCGGTCGCGGCGCGGAATTCGAGAAATGCACTTATCTGCGTCTCGGGGAACTTGAGGCTAAAGACCAGGTCGAGGCCGCCATATATCTCGGTAATCTTCCCTATGTTGACAAGACGAAGATCGGTATCTGGGGATGGAGCTACGGCGGATGGAATACCTTGATGAGCATGAGCGAAGGCCGAGATGTCTTCGCCGCCGGTGTCGCAGTGGCTCCTCCTACCTGTTGGAGATATTATGACAGTATTTATACGGAGAGATATATGCGTACTCCGAAAGAGAACAAATCGGGTTATGATGATGTTAATCCTATCGCGAGAGCCGGCAAACTGCACGGAGCATTGCTGATCTGTCATGGTCTGGCCGACGATAATGTGCATTACCAGAATACGGCGGAGTATACCGAAGCTCTCGTGCAGGCTGACAAGGATTTTCAGATGAACATATACACCAATCGTAATCATGGCATCTTTGGCGGCAACACCCGCAACCACCTCTTCAGACAGATAACCAACTGGTTCAACCGTAACTTGAAATAAAATTACAAAAATATGACTACCAAGACATTTATTACCCTGGCCCTGGCCCTCATGTTGATCCCTTCGTCAGCATCGGCAAAAAAGAAGAAAAAAATCGCCCGGCCGCGGAAGTCGGCGATAGAAATAGTGGAGATGGTGAACGACAAATGGCAGCAGACACATTCGTATAAGGTAAAAGCCTTCTGGGATGATGCTGCTTACTTCACCGGTAATATGGAGGCCTACAAACTGCTTGGGAAACCCCAGTATCTTGAGTTTGCCGACAAATGGGCCCGGCATAACGACTGGAAAGGAGCCAAGGAAACGGATAAGACGAAGTGGCAGTATATCCACTATGGAGAAACAGAACAGCATGTTCTTTTCGGCGACTGGCAGATCTGTTTCCAGACATATCTCGACTTGTACACTATGGCACCTCAGGATTATAAGATAGCACGTGCTAAAGAAGTGATGTCGAGAGAGTGCGAGATGAACGAGGTGAATTTCTGGTGGTGGGCTGATGCCTTGTATATGGTTATGCCAGTAATGACGAAATTGTATAAAGCCACCGGAGAGATAAAATATCTTGACAAACTATATCAGAATTTTGTGTGGGCTGATAAACTGATGTGGGATAAGGATCAGCATCTCTATTATCGTGACGGCCGTTACGTATATCCTCAGCATAAAACCGATACCGGAAAGAAAGATTTCTGGGCTCGCGGCGACGGTTGGGTGCTGGCAGGACTTGCCAAGGTATTGCAGGATATGCCGGTGTTGTATGAGCATCGTGATCTCTTCGTGTCGAGATACAAAGATCTGGCCGAGGCCGTGGCACAATGTCAGCAGCCGGAAGGTCACTGGACTCGCTCTATGCTCGATCCCGAACAGGCCGAAGGATATGAGACAAGCGGAACGGCGTTCTTTACTTACGGACTGCTCTGGGGCATTAACAACGGTTATCTCGATGAGAGCCGTTATATGCCGGTCGTGGATAAAGCGTGGAATTATCTTACCACTATCGCCCTACAGGCAGACAGCACTGTAGGATATGTGCAGCCCATCGGCGACAAAGCTGTCAAGGGACAGACTCTTTCCGTGAAGAGCGTTACTAACTTCGGAACCGGAGCCATGCTGCTCGCCGCCTGTGAGAAGGCTCGTTACGATGACAAGAGTGTCAGACCGGCAGACAACAAGAAATTTGAAGTGGAGATCGTGAACAATGAGGGTGAACAAAGACAGCAACTCGTGGAGCTCGATGCCAAGACTGTGTTTGACAGACTCTCTATAAAAGGAGGACGACAACTTATAATAAGGAACGCACGCGCGCAAGAGATACCTTATCAGTTGTCGCACGATGGCAAGATTCTTGTCGATGTCTCTGTACTTCCGTGCGGGAAATCAAAAATCACGATAGAAAAAGGCGTTCCGCAGTTGTATAAATTCAGTACTTACGGCAGGTTCGTTCCCGAGAGGAAAGATGACATGGCATGGGAGAACGACAAGGTGATATACCGTTGCTACGGTCCTGCCCTGCAGAAATCCGGCGAGAAGGCTTACGGTAATGATGTGTGGGTGAAAAATTCTTCCGCCCTGATCGCCGAGAAATGGTTCTTCGACGATGTGGACACCTGGCGATACATTCATTCGAAAGGCATTAAAGATCAGAAGACAATCGACTCTCTGTTCAGCTATACCAGTTTCCACATCGATCACGGCGACGGCATGGATTGTTATGCTGTGGGTCCGTCACTTGGTTGCGGCACGCCTGCAATCATAGATGGCGATAAGATTAGTTTCCCTTATTGTTATAAAGAGTACGAGATTCTGGATAACGGTCCGTTGCGCTTTACCGTACATCTTAAATACAATCCTTTTACCGTAGAGGGTAGTGAAGTAGTGGAAAACCGCATTGTCAGCCTTGACAAGGGATCTAATTTCAGCAAATGCACCGTATGGTATGAGGGGATGCCTGCTGAATATGACGTCTGTTCTGGTGTCGTGCTCCATACGGATGACGGCAGAGACATCAAGACGGGCGAAAATTATGTGATTTATGCCGATCCGACAGATAATGCCGGCAATGAACATCAACTGTTTGTGGGAGCAGTATTTCCCGATGTCTCCGAGACCAAAGTCGTCAAGGATACATCTCTCGGAAGAGGCATCTACGGACATGCGCTGGGTATCAAACGGGGACAGCAGAAGAGTGATTGCTTCACATACTATTTCGGCAGTTCCTGGAGCAAGGCAGACTGTCGTACATTCTCCGAATGGGAGCTCCGTACAAGCGAATTTATCCATTCCTTGGACACTCCTTTTGAGATAAACATGAAATAATTTTATCTGAATACCTAAAAATGATGGTGCTTTGCTGATGGGCAAGGCACCATTTTTTAATCATATATCGGTATTTTTCCGGTTGCCGCCCGAATTTTTCATCATTTTTGTGTATTGCACAAGAATAAAAAAAACTTTACCTTTGCACCCGAAAATGAGTAAAGTTTATAAAATTACGATGAAAAGAATACTTGGAATCATTGCTATGGCGGGTTGCGCGCTGCAGACTTTTGCCGGACAGCCGGCATCGTCGTCCGACACTACGTCATATCAAAGATATCGTCTCGGCGGTTACGGCGAGATGATGGCTACTTTTAAGGATTACGGTACAAACAGATTTTATGGGAGTTCTAATGGTAATACCAAGGTGAACCATAACGAGATTTCCATACCTCGTTTTGTACTTGAGGGAGAGTATCGCATATCGAAGAACTGGACACTTGCCGCCGAGATCGAATTCGAGGCAGGAGGTACCGGAAGCGAATATGAGCTGGAGGCTACTTCGGGCAGTGAGAACGGTGAATACGAGACGGAAATGGAAAAGGGTGGTGAAGTGGCTATCGAACAGTTCCATCTCACCCGTACCTTCGTTCCGGAATTCAATGTCCGTTTCGGTCATCTCATCATTCCGTTCGGACTTCTCAACACGCATCACGAGCCGCTGAATTTCTTTACTACATCCAGACCGGAAGGTGCCACGAAAGTGATTCCTTCGACTTGGCACGAGACAGGTATGGAATTCTTCGGTGATTTCGGCAAGGGGTACGCCTCGTTTGATTACCAGGCTCTCGTCACTGCGGGTCTCAATCCTAACGGTTTTGATGTATACAACTGGGTGAAGGGCGGAAAGCAGGGACTGTTCGAGACTGATAATTTCTCGTCTCCGGCGTATACTGCAAGAATAGATTGGAAGGGGGTTCCCGGACTGAGAATCGGGGGGTCTGTATTCTATAATCCTAATGCCGGTAAAAATGCCGACAAATTAGTGTCTTACGACGGTATCGATGATATCAATATCTTTATGTATTCCTTTGATGCTCAGTATATAAACAAGTATTTTACGGCTCGCGGAAATTTCATGACAGGAACGATGAGCGGTACGGTAGGACTGACATCTTATAACAAGTCATATTCGAGCAAATCGCCGTACAGCCGTATGGGACCTATTGCCAAGAAGGCTGTGGACTACTATTTCGAAGTGGGTCTTAATCTCCGTTCTTTCTTCCCTTCATGCGAGAAGTTCCCGGCGATCTATCCTTTCGCACATTACAATTACTACAATCCTCAGGAGGAATGTGAGTCGGGACTTACCGCCGACAAGCGATGCCAGGTGAGCCTCTGGAGTGTGGGACTTAACTGGAAGATACTTCCGAATCTTGTCGCCAAAGCAGATTATACCACCCGTCAGATCGGTACGAACAAGATGTTTGGCACAAGTTCTTACAATAGTGAAAACGAATTCCGCATAGGTCTTGCCTACGCATTATGGTTTACGAAATAACAATAATACATTTAAATAAATAACAATAATACATTTAAATAAATAACAATGAAGAAAATTTTTAAGTATTCGCTGCTTTTCGCTGCAGCACTGACAATGTCGTTCGCAGTATCGTCATGTAGTGATGACGACGACGACAACAAAGTTACCAATTTTAGTGATGTCAATAATCTTGACTATGATTCCAGCTATGGTGAGCAGTGGGCCAACTATATGGTGGTTGTAGCCAACTTGCTTCGCACTGATGCCAACGACCTGTACAAGTACTGGAGCAATACAAGCAATGGTGAATATAGCACCAGTTATGCAAATATCTTTACGGGATATGGCGATAACAACACCTATTATAAATCAGCCATCGAGTGTGTGGAGACAATCATCGACGGATGTGCCGACATCGCTTCCGAGGTTGGTTCTTCAAAGATCGGCGAGCCGTACTCACTCTATACATCAGGCCAGACGACAGCCGCTCTGTATGCAGTGGAGTCTTGGTATAGCTGGCACTCACGCGACGACTATACAAACAACATCTATTCGATACGTAACTCATACTACGGATCACGAGACGGAAGCATCAACAGCAACTCATTGTCTGCAGTGCTCGCATCTGTGAACTCAACCCTCGATACCAAGGCGAAGAAGCTGATCAATGAGGCTGCCGAGGCTATCCAGGCAATTCCACAGCCCTTCCGTAACAACATCAATTCTTCTGAGGCAAAGGCTGCTATGGAGGCATGCGGTGATCTGGAGACATTCCTCACCGACGAGCTGAAACCTTATTTCCAGCAGAATATCAATTCCGATGCCACTCTCGATCCAGTTATCAAACAGTATGTTAACGCAGTAGTGCTTCCGACATATAAGGATCTGGCAGCTAAGAACGAGACTCTTTTCGCAAAGGTCCAGGCCTTCAAGAGCAACCCTTCCAACAGCACATTCTCCGCTTGTTGCGAGGCATGGCTTGACTCCCGCGAGCCGTGGGAGTGCAGCGAGGCCTTCCTCTTCGGTCCCGTTGCCGACAAAGGTCTTGACCCGAATATGGACAGCTGGCCTCTCGACCAGGCCGGTATCGTAGCCATCCTGAAGTCTTCAGCTTTCACAAATCTGGAGTGGAGCGGTACTTACGATGAGAATAACGAGGCTATCGAGGCTGCACAGAGTCTCCGTGGTTTCCATACTCTCGAGTATCTCATCTTCAAGGATGGAAAGGCAAGAACAGTGAATTAATATAATCAGTAATAGTTTGTTATTGCGGGGGTGGGGCTCGATTTGTCCTGCCTCCGCTCTAGCGGATAAAAGGGTGTGAGAGAAAATAATTAGTTTTATGAGAAAATTTTTAGGATATTCTCTGTTTTTTGTTTTGGCCTGTACTTTGTCGGCTTGCGATGACGAGAAACTGGATGTCACCGACATCGAGGTTCCGGACGGATACGAACTGTCTGCCGGTATCTCTACCACTTTCTTCAATTCGGCAGTCGCTTACGATCAGGCATCCGACTGGGTGTCTGGTATCTATGACACGCGTTTCAATACAGGAGATCGTCTGTACAGTAACGTGATGACATCCAACAACAACGGAGCCGGAGGCGGTCTCGGTCCTGTATATGCCGGTTATTCCTGTGGGAGCTGCCATCGCAGCGCCGGTCGTACGGAACCTACATACTGGACAAACTGGAAAAACGGAAGTGACTATGCATCAGGTGATTATGGCTTCACTTCGATGCTTATTTATATAACCAAAAAGAACGGAACATTCTTCCAGAACTACGGCCGTGTAATCCACGACCAGGCAATCTATGGAGTGAAGCCTGAAGGCAAACTGAAGGTGCAAATCGACTCTGCGACATATTATTTCCCCGACGGAGAGAAGTACACATTATGTGTGCCGAAATGGTCAATCACGGAATGGTATGCCGACAGCATCTCTCCCGACGACCTGTTCTGTACTGTCAGAATACCTCTCCGCCATGTCGGAATGGGACAGATGATGGCACTCGACCCGACGGAGATCGAGGCCCTCGCGGCAAAGAGCAACTATCCGGAGTGGGGTATCAGCGGAAGATGCAATTATATCACGGAGAGAGGTGTCAAGGGCATCGGCGTGTCCGGAAACAAAGCCCAGCATCTCGACCTTACCGTCGAACTCGGCTTCTCCAGTGATATGGGTCTTACCAACAGCCGTTATCCGGAGGAGATATGCGAAGGACAGCTGCAGATGGAAGAGGGCAGTATGATGGGATTGTCGTACGAACAGCTCGACTGTTCTACCGAAGAGATGGAATGTGTCGACCTGTACATGCACTGTCTTGCCGTTCCCGCCCGAAGGAATGTCAACGATGCAGATGTCATCGCCGGACAGCAACTCTTCTACGAGTGCGGTTGTCATCTATGTCATGTGACAACACTCCATACTAAGACGCGAGGGACGACATTGCTTGCCGGAACGACACTGCCATGGCTAGGCGGACAGACGATACACCCGTATTCCGACTTCCTGCTCCACGACATGGGTTCGGAGATTATGGGCGTAGGACTCAACGACAACTTCGTGAGCGGTCTGGCCCGCGGAAACGAATGGCGTACCACTCCGCTGTGGGGCGTCGGTCTGCAGCAGAAAGTAAACGGACACACCTACTTCCTCCACGATGGCAGGGCGAGAAACTTCGTCGAGGCTATCATGTGGCACGGAGGCGAGGGTGAGGCTTCAAAAAATAAATTTAAAAATCTTAACAAGACTCAGCGGGATCAGCTCGTGAAGTTCTTATGGTCATTATAAAACAAAAACAAAGAATATATGAAATATAATTCCTTTTTCAACAGGACAATGGCAGTAGCCGTTGCTTCTCTTCTTTCTCTCTCATCGTTTGCAGAGGAAGTAAATGACAAAACAGTGATTGCAGAGAATACAGAGTCGGAAAACTCTGAAATGGCATCCGATGAAGAAAGTATTGACGGCGTTACCGGTGCCACCAAAACCCACATGGATATGGAAAACGGCGTTATCCCTATCGCCGACGACAGAGGATTCACCCTTCAGTCGAAAGATGGCAACTTCATCTTCAAACCATATCTCTTTATGCAGAGTACGCTGAATTTCAAATACTATGACGACGAGGGCCTCGACAAAGCCTACAACCAGGACAATATCGCCAATTCTGGTTTCGCAATGCCGTACGCAATCATCGGTTTCACCGGCAAGGCCTTCGGAAAGATCGATTACAATGTATGTATCAATGCGGCGGCATCCGGAGGAAACGTACTTCAGCAGGCCTGGATCGACTATGCCGTAAGCCCGGCGATGAGATTCCGTGCCGGTAAGTTCAAGACACCGTTCACACATGCTTATCTGACAACACTCGGAGAGACCTTGTTCCCCTCGCTGCCCACATCACTGACAGCATCAGTGATTCTCCCATATTCGCTTAATGCCGTGACGCCTAATGTAGGTACCGGTTTCGACCTTGGTGTCGAGATGCACGGATTCGTGGCAAACAAATTCGGATATGAGGTGGGTATCTTCAACGGTACCGGTTCGGGTGTCAATTCCGCCACGAAGACTCTCAGCGACGACAATCATCTGCCTTCGCTCCTTTATGCCGGAAGGGTGACATTCCAGCCCAAGGGTGCTATGCCGATGACACAGGGAAACCCGAAGATGCTGCACGAGGATAAGATGCTCATCGGTGCCAGCGTCAACTTCAACAACGAAGCGGAGAACGAAAGTACCAACGACCTGCGCGCCGGTTTTGAGTTCGCCATGCTGAAAAACAGATGGTATGTAGCAGCCGAGGCCTACTATATGCACCTCGGATTCACTGAGCGGCAGAAGATTGACGAGACATACAACTACTGGGGGGGCTATGCCCAGATCGGCTATTTCGTACATCCGCAGTGGCAGATCGGTGCCCGTTACGACCTTATGGACAGAAACGGCAGCGACTCAGACGGATTCCTCAACATGCCGGCAGCAGTAGTGAATTACTTTATTCCCAAAACGAACATCAAACTGTCAGCGATGTATCAGTTTATCGGACGTACCGGACATGACACGCAGCTCGACCGCGACCTGGACGACCTCGGAATTTCCACTCATACGGCATGCATTATGCTTCAATATGCTTTCTAAAACAATAAAATCGTAATTATTGTGTTTATATATATGAGAAAGTTTGTAATGACAGTGCTCTCAGCGCTCTCGCTCTGCACTCTCACATCCTGCGACGACGGCAGAATATACGACTCTACGTCGGCCGGCCCTGAAGGAAAAGTGGTGAAGCTGCAGGCAGAGTTGTCCGGACTGGAAAACTGGCCTGAGAAGTACGATCTTGCGCTCGCCGGATTCGATGACGAGGATGAGTATGCAATCATCTCGAAGGTGATATCCTCTACGGAGGATGACGGCAGTGTGACGATGGTCATGGCCGGTATCGATGACGAGGTGACGAATGTGAAGTTATGTGTGCTCGACCAGCTAAGACGCCTTGTCGTGTCTTTCGGGGAAGCCGATGTCACGACGGCCAGGGATACCGTGTACATGAATCTCGGAACGGTGGACGCCAGCATGTTCAATGCCATTCAGCAGAATGTGTTCAACACCACTTGCGCCAACTGTCACGGAGCATCTAACACGGCCGCGGCGGGACTGTACCTCACCGAGGGGAAAAGCTATCAGGCTCTGGTGGGACAGGCGTCGGCAAAGATCGACGGAAAGAAAATCGTGGAACCCGGAGACGCCGAAAACAGTGTGCTCCACATGGCACTCAGCACCGACAGCAGTGCGACATGGAGATACAACCACCAGTCGGAGGTGACGAATTCCAGAACCCTCACGCTGATTGACAACTGGATTAATAACGGAGCTAAAGAAAATTAATATATATGTGTAATAAACAACAAACCATTCAGCTGGAGAACGCGTTTGCTGATGTCTTCGCCTTCGATGCCGGGGGTGATGTCAAGGAGTATCATCTGATGATACATGTGAGTGATGTCTATCTGTCGTTCGAGCAACAGGCTGAGACCATCCTCAATGCTTTCGCCGAGATAAGGGAGAAATATCTCAAAGGGGCGGAGGCCGTATTCAAGAGATATTTCCTCAGCGATGCAGCGAACCAGACTGACTATATCGTCTCGGCAGATTGTTCGGAGTGTGCCTTGTCTGTGATTCAGCAGGCTCCGCTCGACGGAACCAAGGTGGCTCTCTGGGCGTATATGCAGACGAATATGAATACCAAGGTGTGTCGTCCGTCGGGACTTTATGAAGCCAGCCATGGCGCCTACAGGCATCTGTGGAATGCCAGCGCCCATAATATGGCTGC
>Ga0065711_1041258_pt1 | contig 16283 bp, 8 predicted proteins | sample Hoacrofraction12_FD_59098 | JGI IMG/M metagenome (GOLD analysis project Ga0065711, IMG submission 59098) | Hoatzin crop microbial communities from Cojedes, Venezuela - Epithelial fraction 12 v2 (version 2) | ecosystem: Host-associated > Birds > Digestive system > Esophagus > Crop | place...
TCGGGGTTGGAAGGGACCTCTGTGGGTCATCTAGTCCAACCCCCCTGCCAAAGCAGGGTCACCTAGAGCAGGCTGCACAGGACCTTGTCCAGGTGGGTCTTGAATATCTCCAGAGAAGGAGATAGCTTCTTCCTTGGCATTCTCTTGGAAGTCACCAGTCTCAGGTCAGACAGTGTCAGTTTGCTCAGTGAGATTTCTTTGTTCTGCCCTTGGTCTGTCTTTTCCCCTCTGATCCTCATACAAATTACATGCAAAATCAGTATTGTAGGTGTCTGGTCCCAACTTCATATAAATCAGGTTATACTCTGACAACGAGAAACTTGTGTGTATTTGCTCTGTTATTTAATACACAGGCCGAGACTGCCAGCAGTCTTGTAGTTCCTTCAGTTCTGTGGCTCAGCATCTCTAAGTGTTCTTAAGATGGTTCATCCTTCATTTCTAGAAATAGCGGATGGGATAGCCTAGCTTATATACCTTCTGTCTAACAATATAGGACTTTCAGGATTGGAAGAAGAGAATGGTTAGAGTCCTCTTCTCACTGTCATGTCTCAAGTGTGGGTACAACAGCTATAGCTTTCTTAGGGTCTTGGAATCAGCCACAAAATGTGCAAAAGGCAGTACATGAGGGTGCACTGAATTTGTATAACATACGGATTTTCTGTTTATTTTAAATCTTATCACCTATTTTATACTAAGATTGTGGGGTAGACAGCATAGGAGTTTTACATTCATAGAAATAATTCCAAATGTGTTTCTTTTAAGACTCATTTTAGCAAAAATGGGCCTACATGACTCTTAATTTTTATGGAACTATGGAAGTGGTTTGGCTATGGTTTTTTATTAGAATATGTTCTTCCAGATTTTTCCCCGTAGTTATTTGGTAAACTGAAGGGAGGTGAGACTAGGAGTAGGTTCTGAACATGGGTCTGTTCCTATGTTGATTTGTACCATTGCAGAAAACGAATAGCTCTGACTATTTATACGAACTTGACAAGTTTCTCTGGAGAAGTGTCAGTTTATAGTGATGAGAACAGTGTGCTGTTTAGTAACTTTTTAATTCTCTAGACATGTAAATTCACAAAATGTCTAGTCTACACTTTGTCAGGTAGTTTAAGGTGATACTGAACCTGAAGACAGTGTACTGCTTTAGGCAAAATCCAAGTTTCTAGGTTGAATTAGAAAAAAACCCAAAACTTTCTGTGTTGAAAGCAATGGAAAGAAAAATACTAATTCATTTCTTTCTGTAACTGGGAAGCAGTAAAGTAACAGAAGTCAACCAGCAGGTTTTTTTTAAGATTGTTTCCAAAACTGTAGTTGTTCTTTATGAGCTGGCATGGAAAAAACTGTGTGCTGTTATTACTTGAGCTGTGGTGCAAACATGTTTCAAGGAAAATGTCCTCCGATTAGTGTATTAAGTTTCCCCTAATTACTGTTACTGGTATAATTCTGCTAGAAATAAACTGCAGCATAGCTGTGTGAATTTCAACATGACCATCATGTGGCCTTTGCTTTCCTACCTGCAGTTTGAGGTTAGGATTAAGTACTTTGTCAGTCATTCTGTAGTCACATCTGCCAAGTGAAGGGCAGATCACAGTAGCTGAAGCTGGCTTTGTCTTTGGATATGTAATCTGTATTATAATTAGTTTACAGCTTATATCTAAAGTTGAACTTAAAATACTGTGTGAGGAGGTTATTTTAAATGCATTCTAGTAATGTAGTCTGTAATGTTTGATTATGGATATTGCTTTCTTGATACTAACAAGTATGTGAAATTAACTGTTGCTGTTTTATGTGTTTAGACGTGCTCATGAACGGCCTCCTCCGCATCCTCACAGAATGCATCCCAATTATGGTCATGGGCATCACATTCATGTGCCTCAGACGATGTCTTCCCATCCTCGGCAAGCTCCAGAGAGATCTGCCTGGTTAGTATCCAGATACTATTTTAGTTCTTCGGGACTCAGGGCAAAAGACGATAATGTGCTGATCACAGTGCTTGTAATGCTGGCTGTGATTTTAGAAAGTGCTACATGCACCTGTAGTTTAAAATTTGTAGATGTTGATATGGCTTAAAAATACTGCTTTGAGTACTTAGTATCTTAAATATATTTCTCGAGGGTTTTATCAATTGCTTTTAAAATGTAATTGAGCATTACTGACTCTAGGTAGTTATTTCAAGAATTGGTTTTTAAAATAAGCAAGTAAAATATTGCTGAAGACATTTATATTTATGTTCTTTGTAAAATAGAGGTTTGAATTTTAGTTATAAACTAATTTATTGTCTTTCCTCTTTTTCTGAACTTACTTAAAATTGCATCAGGCCCACTCACGAAGGTTACATTTAAGTTCTGCAATATATTTATTATTAAAAAAAAATACTTTTGACCATTAGGGAAAAGGTGCATGTATGATGGTGGCTGTTCCCACAGCATGAGCTGACTCCACACTGATAATACTCCTGGGCACAATACATGTGGAGTTGTCTCTGCTGCTTTATCATACTAAAACTTCACAGCTTATTTAAATACAACTTTTAGTTATTGTAGGATTAAGATGATTCTTTAGCAAAGCTTAAATAAGTTTAAAAAAATTCTTAATGTAGAACTGTTACAGTAGCTGTGCTGTGTTGTATACTTTCCAAATCAGTGGAATTCTGTCTGGGAGTCAAGATGTACATTTACCATAATGCCACTTTCATTCATGTGACAGGGAACTGGGAATCGAAGCTGGTGTGACTGCAGCTACTTACCCTCCAGGGCCGTTGCATCCTCACTTGGCCCACTACCATGCACCTCCTCGACTTCATCACTTACAAATAGGAGCTCTTCCTCTGATGGTAAGGAGATAGCTTATGAAAAATGATGCTTATTGGTCATTGTAATTATTTAGTTTGTCAGGAAAATTATTGTAAGGTTTACTGCATTTAATTGGACATGTGTACATGGCTGCGAAAGTTAGTGGTTCAACTGAAGAAGAAAATGCTCCGGTGTTTTTGTCTGTTGCTCCCACATAGGGAGGTAGAACAGGCTCATGTCTAATAAGAGAAAACAGTTTAGGAGACTAACATTTCTAACTTCAGCTCTTGTAAAATGAAACATACTTGAATTAAATTGTCACTTGCATTGCAATGCATTGACCCTCTGCATCTGATTTTTAGAGTTCACATTCTTCTTTAACGAGTTTTGGATTGTTAAAGGGTACCAACTTTCCACCCAGTGCATGAGGATTAGCACTGGTGCTTTATTTTGAAGGTGTGTATGTAGCACAGCTAAAATTCCATCTAGAAATCTGGTTGTTTTCAAATAATATTTGGTGTTCATCAGCCTAATTCTGTGTCATTAAGTGTATCATTTTATAGCATGCAGTGTTACAAGCAACAGAAGGTGTGAGAGCAAACTAGTCTGTTGTTGCATGTGACTTTTTTTAATCTAGAGGAAAATCAGCATAACTCTGACTTTTACAGAGCATTATAATTGAAAGAATGTTTGTAGGTTTACTTAAAATATTCTTAATTTTGTTTAATGAAAATTCGCAGAGACGTAAATTTAGTTTAATGGAGTATGTTTAGTGTTTCTATGTGGTGTTCTGTGTGGCTAACCCATATAATTTAACGCTCTTAAAGCTAGATAAGCTAATCAAAATTGTCAGCACATCTGTAAGGGAATGCTAAAATTTTAAGTCTTGTCCATCCAAAATTCCTCTTATTAGTAGCCAGAATTGACATCTAGGGATTGAACTGTACATTTAAAACTAGTAGTGTAATAGCTGTCTCTTTATAGTCTGGTCTTACGTCGCTTGTTCCTTGCTATTTAACTAACAGGCATCATAATAATCCTGAAGTACTTCCCTGATATATCACGACTGATACTTCATTGACGCACAGCTTGCATACTTACCACAGACTTTCTGGAGCAATCTGTAGAATTTGGCATTTCAGTGTAGTCAGCAGGATTCTTACTGCATAACTAACTCCTGTGCATCGTCTATTCAAATTAAGATTTTCTGCATTCTTCTTCAGTTAGGTGTCTAAGTGGATGAAAAGTCGCTTGCCTCTCTCACATTCATTTCGTGTGTTGTACTGTAACAGATAACATCAAGTGCTTTAGATTTGCAAAGAGAAAAGGCCCTCCTAGTAGTTCAGGGAACTGCAATTGCATTAAGAGGCAGCAAGTTAAAGATATGCCTAGTTTATGTCATTTTTTTTATCAGGGCTTTATTTCCACTATTACTATGGAGTTTCTAGAAACTTCAGAGTTCAGCTGATCCGTATATTACAGTGTGATGAGAAACTTTTAACTGCATTTTAATTTTCATAGAGGTATTCCTACAACTGAAATGTTACACAAGCAAATAGTTGTGACCATACTGTTTATCTTCGTTTTAACGGTAGAATGGAAGAAAGCTGTGATATTCAGAAGTATTTCCTGAATGTGTGATAAAATACTTTAGGGAGTCTTGCTTTTCTGTTCAGTAACTGCTGTTGCTAATTGATAGAAGTGTCGGATGCAATAGGGTTCTTTAACTCTTACAGAAACTTATGTCTGTGTGTGTTTGTGTAGGGATATCTAATCCTCATAACAGTAATTCACGAATCTCTGGTTGAAATGGAGTTGGAAGTTGTTTGTGTGTTAAGTTTTTGTACGCACTGTACCGACAGCATGTTTTACAATGTGTAGACTGCTGTAAGCAGTACTTCCTCAGATGTTTGGGATCTGTTTTGAATTTTGCTGTGATCAGATTGAGTGTTACGACTTTGAAGTGGTGTTCTGAGTCTCAGACTAATTTGAAGTATATTCAGATTACACACACTAGAACATAAAGGCAGGTTAGAGCACTGGTAGAAGTTACATATACAATGAGTTCAAGGCATTACAAATGCCTGTTGATGATTATACCCCTTCTATGGCAATAATGAAAGCCAAAGTTTTCTTTGTTTGCATGTATGTGAGAGTACAGCAGATCTGTCTGCAAAATTGACCTTGAGTATAGAACAAGTAGTCAGTGAAGTTTTTCACCTAACAAACTTAAGTGGATATTAAACAAAAGTGCCATTTTAGTTTTCATTAAAGAGCAATAGATTAATTGCAGCTGTCACCTGGGTTTTTTCACTGTAACTTTAGGAATAGGGGCAGGGGAGGAGAGCCTGAACTGTGATTAGAGTCCCTCTGCCAAGTGGCTCATGTTATGAGGAGTGCTTTCGTCTTTCAGTAAGTACACAGGGTACTAAATAGGGTACTAAATAGCTATATACAAGGCTCATTAGTTGTGTTCTTGATGCGGATGTCATCAAATGGTGATGTTCTCTATTCTTTATTCGGGGGGGCAAGAGTCTTTACAAGTAACTCATGCAGTAGCTCAACTGAAAAAATCCATTTGTCTTGAATTCACTTTCTGAAATACCATGCTGCCCAGTAGGCAATGTGTGTTTTTTCTGTCTGTTCTGGAGTACTAAAACCCCTTCCCACTACTGCCAGAACATAAAGGGCATAATGGATTATTTGGGCTTTAATGACACTAGCACTCTGATATGTCAATTTCAGGTTGTAATTGGATGCAGACAACCAATTCTTCATCCAGTGAGTGCTGGAATGTAGACTGCAGTTTTAATCCTCAGGGAGACAAAACAATAAAGATTTGTTGGGAAATATAAGTAGCTTTGACAGTCTGAATGGAGGGTGGGGGAAACAAAATCTTTTCTATTAGCTTGTTGAAGAACTTTCACCTGTGTAAATGTTGCTTCAGGAGGAATCTTAGATTAAAAGCAACTAAAAACAGCCTCCTGCTTATCTATGTAGACAAGGATTAGGCTGCTTTGCTACTTGATTTAGCACAATTACTTTAAGTGTGACCTTGGCTTAGAGTAGTTTGTGTTCCCATCTTTGTTGCTTTAGTGCTGTGTATGTGTTGAGGAAAGATCTTCTGTCAAAGTGATGTTTATGATGGATTCCGTTCTGGACAACTATCCATTCTGTGAACTTCAGCAGCATTTTTAGGAAGAATCAACTGAGGATCAGTGCATGGCATAACTGATGAAACATCAGACAAACAAGACACAGGAGAGAGAGGCGTTATATGTTGTTCTAATGCCAGTGCTTGTTGTTAGATGCCACTTCAATTTCTGTTTACTCTGAGTGACTTTGGCTGCTCTTTTGACACTGTTGATGAGAAACTTTCTGACTCAGAGTACCCAGCACCAGTGATCACATCTGAGTGGACAAGATGGGAATTTCTGTAATTTAATAAGCTGAGGTGGACGTTAAAAGGAGTGTGACTTTTTCATAATGAGCGAGATACCAGCCGTAGTTCTGACTAACCAAACTGTACTTACAGCTGTAACAAGCAGAATTCCTTTTCTTCTGTTGCTTCAGGAGAGAAAAGGCATACTGGTTTGTAGTGAAATGCAGGAGGGGATAAGTCCGAAAAGAAACCTCCAGAAGATGTTTCTAAATTTGGCCTGGGGACACCCTGAAATGGTCCCCTTCTCTATACTGCTGACTCTCCAGTGTCTTTTGTTTTCCAGTTCTCCATTTACCTGAATGACCAGAATGCTAATGTTTTTCAGGCTTCAAAGATAAGAAAGGATTAGAAAAATCGAGAATAGTGTGTTATTTGCTATAAAGTTTCAAAAGTCTGCAGACATTTGTTTAGCAATTGTAGTTTAGTTCAGCTTTGAAACAGGAACTTGCTCTGAATATGAGTTTGTTACTACGACACTTAAAAAAAAAATCAATGCTTTGTATTTTAAATGCACTCCGTTAAAGAAGCGGTTGTTTTTGAGTTGGATTTGTTCCTTTTTGTCATTTAATGGAGAGTGGGGTGGAAGGTTAAATCTAGAAGGTCTTGTTTCTCCACTGTTCTATCGTCTTCTCTTCATAATGAAAGAAGAAAAATAAAATTTCTTCAGCTCAACGCTGATAACTAAATTTTAAATGGAATATAGACCTGAAGTGAGCAGTGTTGCCTTTGTGCCTTTTAACTTGGTATACTTCTACTGTTGTTTAGGTGAATAAATAACTACAACTGGTTTGGGGTTCTGACTAAAATTTAAGCAACAAACCTGCCACTGATAGAGTATCCTATTCAGCTTGTTGGTTTAAAACATGCAAAGCTGTCATAGATACAATTTTCAGATCATATTATGCATAGTAGTGGGATTTGGGTAGTTTTAGAGTGATTTTTTTGAGGTTTTTGTTGTTTGGGTTTTTTTAGTTTGTTTTATAAAATACATGTTAAATAAAGGAGGCTATCTACATGCCTCTCAAATTGTTTCAACTACCTGTTAATCAAAGAAGTTCATGGGATATGCTGTTCCAGTCTCTTGACACCAGCTTCTACTTCCTTTTTGAATCGTGTCCTATTGATTGTGAATTTCAGGGGAGGGAATTACCTGGACTTTACAGTTTGCTAACTGTGGTGTAATCAATCTCTTTATGGTTGATGCAAGCCTAGAGAAGACTCCTTAATTTCTTTGTGAACCTAGGACTGCAGCTTGCCAGTCAGAGGGAGATCTCTGGATCACAATTTAAAAAAAAAAAAAAAGTTACTTATGGTGACTTAACCTCTTTCAAGTGTTACATGTCCAGCTTTCATATGCTGTCCCCCCTTTTTCTTCTGTTTCAGAGCCTTACTGATTTGTTCCTTTAACTGTCGAATGATTCAAAGTGGTTGAGGCCACCTTTACACTTAATTGTAAAAATTGAGAGGGATTTGGAGGTATAGGCCAGTAGGTCCCAGTACATTATGGTAGATGTGTGCTGGTCAGAATAATATCACTCAGAGTGTAGTCATACAGGTATCACAGCTCTAAGAGATACAACTGTTCTATACAAAAAAGCTAACAAACTTCCTGTAAAATATCTGAACACTTAGCTTAAGGCTGTAACTTAACATAGCTCTAGTAGTTCAAGGTGAACTTCAGGTTTTAAATAGCCTTGATTAACTGCATCAAATTTTAGTGCATTTTTCAAATAAGAAAATGGACTTTTGTAATGTAGCTGCTACTTTTTTCTTGATATAAACACAAATTGCTGTTCTTCAGTTTTCTGTAGAATATAGGATATTGAAGAGCGCTCATTTCATGGTCCCATCAGACACAGATACAGTTAGGTTTTAGCTGTGCAGCACGCATTACTTGTTCCTTCACAGAGTTTGTCTCTGTGAAACTGCAACTTTTCCTTGTTTCAATTTGGCTTATTAAGATATTAGTTGATGAGCTGCTTTTTGAGTATTGATGTGGACCAAAGCAGTTAACTGGATAAGCTTATTGTTGAGATTTGTTTTAATGTATATGAAGATCATACTTAATGGGAATCACTGAATAAAAGGTTGGGATGGACAAGATAAGTAGTACCATACCATGGAAGAATCTCTTCACTGACTGTTGCAACTGAAACGCAAAAATATCCTGGAAAGATGGAAGGTGTTTAAAGGAAGGTAGCAAGGAAAAAAATATTTCCTGCAGGTTAGCTATTTTAAACTGTTTCAGAATGTTGGTGTTAAACGGTTCAGACTTAGCCTTGAATTTTTTACTTGCTGCAAATTTTTGTGGTAGTGGGAAGTGTCAATAGAACATCCAAAATCGGAAACAGATAATAGTTGTTTTCCAGGAAACAAACAGTGCTTGGCAAACTTGTACTGGAATTTGCAGGTCCAGAATGTATTGCTGTAAAGTATGTATTATAATTTGACTGTGTCCAAAACAATATATACAAGCACTTTGTGCAGACTAGCATTACCTTTAACTCTTTACTTTCTTCATTAGCTTTAAGCTTTTCCTTTTTTCTTACGTTCAATATGAAAACTTACTGAGAAAACACTTCCATTTGTGTGTGGAGCTGTTTCAAGAGAGCTGAAATCTTGGCTTTGAATTTGAAGCTTGATGGTAACTGCCAAAGGGTTTTTAGCTGGACTGTTCTTAGTTGGGAATTATTGATAGTTCTGCCTTGCCCATCTTTCCTCCAGCTTGTAGTCACAAATGCAGTTAGGTTAAAAACTTGCTATGTTAGCAGACTGCTTATTCTGCAGGTGTAAAAGATCAATTTTTTTCTTACAGATATGTTTTTTTCAAAATGCAGTGTTTTACTCGGCCGGAAATGTAAGCTGTGCTCTCACAATATTTTTATAAGAGAGCCTGTACATAATGGATATTCAGATAATTTTGCGGAGGTGTTACGCCGTTCTCCATCAGGATAATACAGAGGCACATTTATTAGCATGAAAATGTATTGTCCCACCCAATGTTTCTGTTGTTTAAGTTCAGTAGTTCATTGTGATATGTACTCTGAGAAATTCTTGGTTGGTTCTGTAGTGCTAAAATTGAATTTAGTAGATTTCTTAAATAGATGGCCTCCAGTACCAGAGTTTTTTCAAATGGATGCGTGTCACTGCAGTTGGTAAACTCTAAACTTTGAGGCAATTGGAAATGTAATTATTGCATTGCAGCAATACACCTGTGACTTCACAGCTCCTCTAATGATGCAGCGTCTGTGCTACAGGATGCATTGTTTTTCAGCAGACTGTTTTCAAATCCTGGTGAATCAAAAAACCAAGCAGTGAAAGTCATCCTGCGACTCCGGTTAGTTTTTGTCAGGAGTTTCCTTTCCTCTGAGTGGAGGCAGTCAATGCACGGTGTGTAACAGCAGGCTTCCACGTGATGCCAAACAGGTCTATGTCTAGTAGAAACCTGGGGCAAATATGTTCATAGTGTGGATGGGTGACCCAGTTCTTTAAATGCATTTTCTGTAATTGGAAGATGAGGTATAATTACACACTTGAATGGAGAATGGATTGTAAGTCACTGATTATCTGAGACAGATCTCTTACAAGGTAGTTTTTACAGATTACTTTATTTTTAGTACTCTCCCCCAAATTCCTTTGTTACAGCCACAGTTTGTATTGTCAAACAGTGAGACCTCTGACACCAACAGATACTACTTACATGAAATGTTTAGGTATGCCGATGAATATACGTATCTTGTGATACAAAATTGGCAGTCATTTAGAATTCATGTATGAATATATCATCTCTGTAAATACACTGTGCATATTGCATAACAACTTAGATCTTTAGATTGATACGCTGTTGGAGTTTGCAGCAGTCATTGGGTCTCGCTTGTTTCCCATCTCCAGCTCTGATTAGTACCTGACCAACAGACACTTAGGCTATCTGTGAGAGAGGCACCTCCTGTATTAGGTATTCTGGAAGTGCTCCGAAAGTTAAATCTTCGGTTTGTATTACTCTGGTTTGTAAAAATCTGCTGCTAGTATTATGGCTGTATTTGTGGCTTATATTGGCACTAGATGGTCATCATTTAACAAGCACCGTGTAAACTGCTTTAAAATAATCAGACTCTGGTTTTCTGTTCTGAGAAAGATTATCTAGGGCAGAGAAATCTTTTCTATCCCTGTCAACTTTTAGTTACCAGACTGCTTTTGAAAAATATAGAAAGGTAGATTATTGGTCTGTTATGTGAGTAACTTTGTCTAGGCCTATGCTTTCTCACAGTGCGTTAATTCAGTTTTCCACCTTTAAGTCTGTTAGAGGTGCCTGCTGGAAATAAGAAAAGCCATGCATGAATACGTGATTTCATGAGTAATATCTGGGATGTCTGACTTATTGACAGCCTCATGAGATGAATTTTGAGCTGTCACATACAGCAATAGAGACATTACCAGCTGATAGCACAGAAAGGAAGATAGTACTTCTGAAGTCCTTAGAATTATTTCCAAATGAGCTGCTGCTTACAGTCCTCGTATCAGTGCACTCTACGTGATCAAGTAAACTGAATCTGCTGATCATTTTGTGTTTGGGGTTTTTCTTTCACCTGTTCATTAAAAATTGCCACTGCTATGTTTCTGGCAAGAAGTCAGCACTGTTATTCACTCATCTTGCGGGGGTAAAAATGGAACGCAGAAGCCCTGCTATGAGGGTTGTCTGTGGTATTTTAACTACCTTTCTGCTTTCCTGTATGAAAAGTGCTGGTGTTTGAAGTGCCTGCAGGGTATATCACTGGACACTGCTATTTTGTTCACTGCTTGTATCTCTTAATATACAAGGAAGTCAGCAGATACTTGAACTCTGCACTCTGTGGAGTGTATGTAGAGTTGCCTGTGATTTTAGATGTGAGTTTTGAGTGTTACTTTTTTTTATCTGCCTCTAAATTTGAAGTGTGTCTGAAGATGTTTAGTTATTTTGGGTAAGACAAGGATTTCGGCTGTTTTTTCCAGACTATTAGCCTGGTTTCTTCTATGGTACCAAAAACTTACATTTGAGAATCTATAGCAAGTCCTTTTCATAACTTTGTGCATAGCCTTTAGGTGTTTTGTTTTCAAAAATAGGTAGATCTTTCTGGTGGTTTATACAAAGTAGGTTGAGATTTTGAGGCTTGGGAAGTGAGAGTGAGCAATGCGTAACACAGATGTGGAGAGATTACAGTAGAGGGTCTAGTCTTACTTGTGTTTTGCCTCTGGTTATGTTTAGAGAGCTCAGAGTGGTGGTGTGTTATGTTGTCAGTTGGAACTGTATCCTCAAGATGAGGAGTATAAGTAATAAGTGATTCAATAAAAGCAAAAAGATCTTAAATTTTACAAAGTGAACAGTAAAATACTGAAACTGTTCTGAATAGGTTTAACTTAACGTCTGCTGTTTGAATAGGTACCAGACATGGCGGGCTACCCTCACATCCGTTACATTTCATCGGGATTGGATGGAACATCATTCAGAGGCCCTTTCAGGGGCAATTTTGAGGTTTGTAATAGAATAAAACTAGATATATGTCAAAATGTGTCATGAGGGAACATGGGGAGGGTGTATCGTAGAGCTAGTTCTATATATAGATTTAAAGAATAATAAAGAAAATACCCTTTATTTATAGAATGTCTTCACCATCGTGAACTGGAATAAAAGCAAATTGAAAAGTGAGTCAGTAAAAGGTGCCCTGGACAATGTAGGCTTTAGGTGGTTATTAAGCAACAGTACATCTTGCTCTGCCCACCACCCCTGTTAGTAGGATGTAGTATTCACATGATATGTTGGTGAAAGGTAGTGGTGTCTCTGAATAGCTGTGCCAGGATCCTCCTAGTGAGGATGAAAATTGGCAACTATAGCAGTGCTGTCCTGTTTGTTACGTAGTGCAGGAGTTGAAACTGAAGGAAGGAAATCAAGAAAAATGGGAGAAAATAAAAGGTATCAGATGCAGAGAGTTAATGACCTGGTCCACTGAAAACATCATCAGTGACATCTCATGGTTCTAATAAACTCATTGCTGGAGAAAAATAAATCAGTCATCGTATTTCAACTTAAGCAACTTTTTTTTTCTTCTAAGCCTTAATGACTGTTAGAAAGCAAATATTTACATAGGGCATTTTAATTCCATTTTCCTCATTAGACACACAGGTATGTGTGAACATACTGAGAACTATTCCTAGCTGACAAACAATTTCTGATTTTTTTTTTTTTTAGTAGTAAAATAGATTTTCCCTTTAACTTAAAATGGTTAATGGTTGTGTGTGTTTTTTTACAGAAACCCATCACTTTTCCCACACAACATACTCTTTTTTGCTTTGCCTGCATTTGAATAAGTTAGGAATTGAGAGTTTGTCATTCTGTAAATGGGTTAGAATAAAATTAATATTTGCTCAAGGTAGTTGAAATAACAGTTCTTATACTGTTTATTCCTTGGTAATTTTTTAGGAGCTGATTCACTTGGAGGAACGATTAGGCAACGTTAATCGTGGAGCAACACAGGGAACTATAGAAAGATGCACATATCCACATAAATACAAAAAGGTGAGCATTTCTCAAATTGTGACCTGTCTGTAATAATTCTTTGAAAGTGTAATAATGTTTGTTTAGCTTAAATCTGCAGCAATGTCAGCTTCAAAGAGTGCATGTTTTCTGTATCTTTCAAGGAATGTAAGCAAAGCTTACAATGCCACTTCTTTCACAAAGAAAACTAAAAATTTGGTCCCTGGATAAAGAGCTACTCTAATGTAATAAAAGTGGTTTAATATGATTTAATAACTTTTCAGCAGTTACGAATAGCCTTATGAGCAATGAAATAAATATTGGTAGTAGCTAAATTGTCAGCAGACTTCAGTGATAACTCATCAAATGAAGTGAGACTTTATTTTTGCAATAAATTGTTCATGATGCTTACCTGCTTGGTATGTATTGTTTTAACCTTTACTCTGATCACATGAGTAAGACTAGGACACGAGGAAGTTTTGAATCTGGTACAGAATTTTGGCAACTTGTCTCTCAGCTGGAGCTTATGATACCATAATACAGAATCCCATCCACATTTACATAGTGTTCTTTTGCACTTGATGAATAGTGACTTAAGATACTAAGTTTGAAAGGATTTTATTTTTTCCCTCTTCATGAATTAAGATGTTTATGTATAGACAACAAGTAAAAGACTGCAACAATATGAAATTAATACATTCACAGTCCAGTAGACTTTTGTAATTAACAATAGCTAAATAAATCTGAAATATCCTCTGATTTTGCTCTAGGTGCTACTTCTTGATTCGTTTTGGTTCAAATATATTTGAATAAATATGAAATGTTTTCAAAGTATGTGTTGAATATGTATTAAAAACAGATTTTACTCAGTTTGTCAATAATGTCATCTCTACTAATAAGGTAACAACTGATTGGTTCTCACAGAGGAAACTGCACTGCAAACAAGATGGGGAGGAAGGAACAGAAGAAGACACAGAGGAAAAGTGTACCATCTGTTTGTCTATACTGGAGGAAGGTGAAGACGTCAGGTAAATCATACCACTGAATGTCAGAACGTAATGTTAATATTCTGGCTTTGAGACCGTGCTTGAATATGGCACACTACTCTCTGTAGTACTCCCTAGGTTAACAGTTACAGTTAAAGACTATCTGTCATTGAACCAATAAACAAAACAAGTTGCAACTGAAAACACACGTTGTTTTGTCTGTATTGTCTTTGGGTAGAATGTAGATTATTTTCTTATGGTCTTCCATAAGCTGACTGTAACATGAGCCCAAGCTGATAATCCTGAATTAATCAGGATTGTCAATTTTAGTTTTTCTGGAGTAATGCTACTTAAGCTATAAGAAGTTTAAATTAGTGTAATACAGCAGAAGCTAGCTGATGCTTGACTTCATTGCCCATATCCATTTCTTCTTGGAGCTAGACAAAACGCAGGTTCAACAGGAAAGCTAGGGAAACTTGTGGAAAAACAGGCACATGTAAAAAGAATAGACACCTCAACAGCAAAACCCACATTACTGTTTTTCCAATGGCTGTCGGTATGGAAATGCTTTACTAACACTTGTGTTTTTCTGTTCTGATGACAGGCGCCTTCCGTGTATGCACCTTTTCCACCAAGTATGTGTAGACCAGTGGTTGATTACTAACAAGAAGTGCCCCATTTGCAGAGTGGACATTGAGGCTCAGCTGCCTAGTGAAAGTTGACACCGCTTTCCAGAACTCTTGTCCTCCCTCTGGCTCCCTCTCATCCTTCCTGGTACTGCAGTCAACCAAAGATGGCATGACTTACCTGCGCAGATTTGGAAGCATTGAACCTAGAGTGCTGGCTCTGCTATATGGTACAACTAATGCTAGACCTACGGTTTATGTAGAAGACACTTGAGTTTCAGTGTATTTATAAAACTTTTTTTAGGTTTTGCATTTTTTCTTTTAATTCATTACTGTATTTTTGCATGGTTTCTTGTATTGCATTTGTTTGCACATATTACGGGCTTTGTGACCCCAAACTTGCAGGCAAGATTAGCTGCTTTAGTAAGTAGAGTTGTGTGGTCTCTCTTTTTGGTTTGTTTTACATAGTATCGAGCTTTGAAAGTATGATTTCACTCATTACTAACCTTGGATTCTTTAATTTAATCGATCAAATATTTTAGTTTAAATGTATAAAGATCATCTAGAAAATGATAATATTATGTATTGAGACATTCCTTAATGAGGAAAAAATGGCTGCTGTATATTTACAATATCAGTTCTGAGACAAATAACATCCTTAATACTGGGAACAGAATATGAACTATATTCAGTTTGACTGATACACATAGCATACTCATCACCACAGTTTTTGTCTGATCAGATTTTTGTGTTCGTTTTGAAAATTTCAGCACAATGCAGATATATTTGAATGTCAATATTAAACATTTAGACTGCTGTTCAAATTGTATTTATCATTTTCTTCCTATGTCTAGAAATTTGAATCCCTAACTTAAATATTTGCTGCTGTGAAACAGCTCTAGTGAACACTAAATGTTGATTTCAGTTAGCTGGATTGTAGATACTTGCAGATTGGAAGAATTATTAGGGAAATGGAAAAAGAGCTTAGAATCTGTTTGGTCTTCTGCTAACTTAAGTTGAAATATCTGCGTACATTGAGGGGGTTTATTGGTTTGTGGGTTTTGTTTGATTTTAGGGGGTTTTTTTAACTATAAAGCAATCCAGTAAGGACTTAGAGCTGCAGGGGTTTTGGTTCTTGTTTGTTTGTTTGTTTGTTTGTTTTTTGGTATTTAGTTTTTGTTTGGGGGGGTGGGGGGGTGGCAGATACACATGCATTCGTAGAACTTCTAAGGATTCCAGGCTTGTCTTGGGATTTTTATTAGTTTTAAAGTTAATAAAGTTAGCTAAATCCACTTGTCTCGTGTTTTATTTTTCATTAGTAAATTGAAAGCCTGTAAATTTCTGTAGAAACTGAGACACAAAGTATGTGGTTACCTAGTTTTTGCCTTGATGATAGATTCCCTCTTTATAAATTACCAACAGTCCATCACTGATTGAAATATTTTCTATAGTTAAGATTTGCTGCATAATATAGTATATAGAATTAAGTTATAATGTACTAACATTTCCCCTTTGGAGGAGGTTTTAATCCACATCTGACTTGAAGCTCATCAACATTCTTTCACATATGATAGATTATAGTTTATTTAAATGTGCTCAACATTGCAAAATGCAAATGTGCAAAAACATTGAGACAGTATTGCTGTCACTTTGGAAAAGATGTTCCTCGGGGATCATTAATGAACATGTCGATAAGCTTGCATTAAGCCACCTGCTTTGTAAGTGGATTAAATAATAAATACCTTCAGTTTCTCTTGTCTTTGTCTTTCATAATCAGATTGTGTAAAATGGTTTACAGTGAACCTAGAAGATGAACTGTTATGTTTACACTAATAGTGATCCATTTATAAATATTACCTTATCTAATTTGATGCCTGGTTTTGTCTGGTTAAAGCTGCTTTTTTTTTTTTTTTTTTTTTTTTTTTT
>Ga0065711_1041257_pt1 | contig 16282 bp, 5 predicted proteins | sample Hoacrofraction12_FD_59098 | JGI IMG/M metagenome (GOLD analysis project Ga0065711, IMG submission 59098) | Hoatzin crop microbial communities from Cojedes, Venezuela - Epithelial fraction 12 v2 (version 2) | ecosystem: Host-associated > Birds > Digestive system > Esophagus > Crop | place...
TATTGTCTAAATTAACTGAAGCAGAGAGTCTTGCATCTCCATACAAAGGGGTTAGTTCCTGATAGGGGCTGGGAGTTGCCTAGAACCGGTCAAGACCGACCCTGCTGTATGGATGAGAGCCAGGAGAGAACTGAGTTCGTGCAGAAACAAAGGTCAATCAGCGGACGCTGTGATGAAGAGGATGGGCCTTCATCTTGGGACCCCCGACGACCACCACCAGGAGGCACTGCGCAAGCGCAGCTGGGAGGAGTCTATGGAAATTACTTCTTGGAATTAATTATAATATGGAAATTATTTCTCGGAACTGATTTTGATATGCAATGAGGACAGATGCATATTTATAGGTGTATTGGGAAATCTAATGTATATGTAATATTTGATTGTATAAATTGAAGAGACATGTTGCTGCTCGGTGCACACGACTTTGGTGGGACTACCCCCTGTGCTGCCCGGCGCCAAATAAACATACCTACTTTACAGTCTTACAGATTGTGGAGTCTGCTTTCCGCACGTCACTCATCCAGGGACTAGATCTGAGATGCTCCAGCCCTGGGCCTTAGCCAGCTCAGAAAGAATTGAATTTTGTTGACGTTTGGAAGCTATGGACCCAGTCGGTTTTCAGAAAGCATAGACTAGTGCTATTCAGAATGCTTTTCAGCCAGCGTGGAAGAGAGATCCATGTACACTGCGAGTATGACTCTTGTCACATGGGTTTAGACAATTATACTACAGACGTCTTCATATGTCAGAGTTATCTAAACTGTCTGGCAAACAGCACACCCTCGTAGAGTGTGACTTGTGCCACCCCAGGACAGATCTCTGGCAAGGCAAACTGTAGTCCAGTTGAATATTTCTCTCAGTTGAAAAGGGAGCTTTGGCAAGTTAAGATCCTGAAGTTGGATGAAAGTATCCCTTCGCAGACAGTATTTTGCTAAAAAATCATCCTCCCAAATAATACCCCGGTGAGCAAGTATGTGTCAACTTCTATTACATATGAGTATATATGACAATACATATGCTGAACAGTGCCCTCTAAGTGCTGTCTTTGCTTGTGAGTTGGCTATAAAACTGTTTCACTAGGCTGGTATATATCAGTACAAAGTCTTCACACTGTATTAGGGGTTTCAGAAGCAGTTTGGAGATTAGGAAAAATTTTTTATGCTGTGAGAAGAGAACATTCTTACAGTTAATATCAGAGATGGAAATATTTGCAATTGACACTAAAACACATCACTGTCTAAGCTGGTAAAATTCCAAAGGATTTATCAGCTTCTGTATGTAACTATTATAATTTCTCTGGTTATTTTATATATAAAACAAACCAAGATGGTTATTTTGTGCATATTTGTGTGAAGAACACATGCACACTTGTGTGAAAAAGCAGATTTTTTGAATACCTGACAACCAAACTCAATTTCTTTTCTCTTCTGCCTTTTTTTCTCCAACCACAACTTAGAAAATCCTAATAAGAATGCTGATGTAAATTCCATGAGTATATAATTATACTTGAAAAATTAATTAAGCTATAGCACTCTAATCCTACATGTGTACTTTTATAGGCACAATGAGTGTGTTTAAGGAAAGTCTTTATAGAATTAAATGTTCTCACTCATTTTTTCATTGCATTTATTTTCATTTGCAGTGTTGACATCACGCAAGGTACATCCAGACAGTGTTACTTAAGCGGAGCAGGCGGATAGGCTACTGTAGTGAGCTCCGTCTAGCATATCCAGGCACTACATGCACAGGGGATAAAATATAGTCATGACTGCATCCACTGAAAAATTTTATATCATTGTGTAATAAAGTCTGCACATGTGAACATGTTAAAATAATGTAAAACTCCAGCCACATGGCTAAATAAAATGATATAACTCTTTATTAGAAATAAATGCATGTACAGCTTAAAGATGGATCACACATAGCAAGCAGCACTTCGTGCTATTGCCAAGTCCCTGCTTGCATGTGTCGCTGCACAGGGTAGCCTCCACCAGCTGTCCCCAAGCCCTTTCAGCTGGGGATGCCCAGAGTGCAACAAACTCATCACCCCTCGTAGACCACATGAGAGCTGGTCAAGAAAGGTTCCCATAGCCCATGAACATCTCTGTGACAGAAGACATCCCAGCCAGGAAAGGTAAATAGTTTCAGCTCAGCTTCCCTGGGACAGCTAAGCCAGATGTGCTGCCGTTTTGCCTTGACAAAGATGCTGTCCCTATTTATGTGTCACAGTCCTGTGAATATTGGCACAAGCAACTAAATCTGTGGTAGGGCCGTTTCCAAACAATACAGCTTCCTTGGGTGTTAAATGCCCTTCCTTGGTTTTCACTCATGGCTCATACTCCAAACTGAATAACAGAAATAATTCATGTTAGGAGTTCATCCTAGTAATATCAAGGATGACAGCATCAGCCTTACCCATATCTGCTCTTAAGCATTTTTATGTTCATCTGGCATCAATTACGCATTCCATATTCAGAAGTGAAAAATATGACACTAATGTGTACATGAATAATGAAGCAAAGCCATTGGGACTTCTGGAGTGGAGTGTCTTGAAAGCATACAGTATCAGATATTAAATATGTATGCGTATTTTCTTTATTACAAAGAGATTTGACTCTAGAGGAGTTCTTAGGATTTGGGGTAATCTCCTATTAATCCAACTCAGACCACCTAGAAGAGTTCTCTCCTGAAGAAAGAAATGTTTTTTTTTTTTGTTTTCATCCTCTCAGCATCCTACAGAAATCGTATGATTTTTCCCTAGAAGAGACTGTAGCCTGTTGAATAATTGACAAATAGCCATCTGCTCAGTTCAGGCTCTTTTGTCAAAGACTCTATGTAAAATTAGAAGGAAAACATGATGATTGAAGTGAGCAGGGATGATCAAGAATGAACCATCTGTCGCCACAGTTAACTAAGGCTGAGGAAGGCAAAATGTGCAATCCGCAGAGCTTACCTGTAGTTTCTTCTTCCTCTGATTCATTGTCTTCATCATCGTCATCCTCTTTGTCTTCATCTTCCTTTTCTTCTTCTTTTCCTTTTTCGACCCTCCCTTTCCCTCCCTCCCCCTCTGGCTCTTCCATTCTTTTCTCACCAGCCTCTTCCAGCATTTTATCCTCTTCCTTTTCTCTGCTGGCTGTTAAATTCATCATAGTTATGTCCGGCAGGCTTCCATCTTGGTGTACCAGTCTGTTGGTAAATAGTAGCATGTCAACAAACTGAGCAGTAATGACATCATAGTCTTTCTCTTTTTCAAGATGTATAATTAGAAAAAATAAACCATTAATGGAAAATGCCTTAGAAGTGGAAAAGTTAATGATTCTGGTACTTTCTCCAAACACGCACTGCAAATTGAGTTGGAATGTATTAGTAACTACTTCTCACTCAGATACTAATGGTTAGTTAGTAATGAGTGGCATTGACACTTAAACTTGACATTTTCCCCACTGGAGAAAATGGTCAGAGTTTAAGATGTAGAAGCATGAAATGACATTGTTTAAGAGGAAACATTTCATGACTTCATAGGGGACTTACTCATTTTGGTGGTTTGGTATTTTTTTCTTGAGGCTGCTCAAAGTAATTGGAACAGAAAGAAAAAGGGAGATGAGAACAGAGGGGTTACAGAAGAAGGTCACTGACAAATACGTCATGCTACGTCACAAGTCATAAAGCATTCTCCTACTCCATCTGCAGAAGCCTTCTGATGCCAAGAGCATGCCATCATGACATTCACAGGGTGCTTCTACAAAAGAAACATGGATTTGCAGCACAGATGGAAAGGGGTAACCTATTTACACCAGTGCTAGACATGGTCAGTGCTGTACCATGCTGTCAGTAATGCAGCTGAATCATCACAAGTATCTGACTAATTACTGTAAATGCATTTCCACCTTCTTCCAATTCAAAAGTGCAGCTGGAAAGCCAAGGAATTTGCAAGTATTCTTCCAGTGATAGGCTTGGGAACAAATGAAAGCAAAGATTCCATGGCTGTGGCTTCAGTATATTTTATCATGTCTGTCTTCGATATTGCCATTCATTCTCTCTCTTTTCTGCATCCACAGAGAAGTCTGCTTATATTTGTACCTGTCTCTTACTAAATCTGTTAGTAATTTTCAGACTACCAAAACTGAGATACATGGAAATGGTATTTCTCTGTTGCCATGGCACCATTTTTATGAGATCTATTCAGCATATAACTTTTCTTTATTGAGAAAAGATACACTCTCTTATGGCTTCAGATATTTTCTTCCCCTCACTCCTGAGCTGTGCTGCTGGGACTCACCTCCAATATTTGCAGAAAACCCACTTTCCCTAACTCCCTGATACTATGTGCTTTGCTGAGCACAGTGTTTACTCTGTAAATAGTCCCTTTGAATATGATTTCTTGCAATAAAGTCTCCCTTTGGCAAGTGCATATCTACATGATCAATTCACTAAATTTTCAGCTGTGCTACTGTACTTACCACACTCAGTCACTACTTTCAAGCACCTGTTAGACTCTTCCTGGACTACTGCAAGTACCTTTAATACGCTACAGTATTATCTCAGGGCTTTATTTTTCATGATATGAAATTCTGGCATATTACCATTTAGACAGGAAATTCTGCCAGTTTTAACTAGGATTTTTACAGTTCACAAAACTAAATATCTGGATTTAACCACCTGATCATTAAAAAATAAGAGCATAGGCTAAGCAAAGTCAAACAAGCAGAATTATTTTGCCAGTATTTGGGAGCTGCAGTTTCTTAAGGATGGAAACTTTGGTGGCTCAAATGAGGGAAAAGCTACAGAACTAAGCAATCCTGAAGCAGTAATATACCAATTACCAAGAAGCAGAAAAGGCAGCTCGAAAGCAGAAGTTTAACAAGACAGTCAAGCACCGAATGATTTCACCGAATAAATACATGCATGACAACAATTTCTAAAATCCGTCATCATGGATCAGGCTATGAACCTGAGTGACCAATAATCTGAAAATCTCTTATACTCAACAATATAACAAGCAAACAACAAGCTTTGGCTATTGAAAATAAAGCTTTTTCTCCCATATACTTTATTTTCATATTTAAGCTAGCATACATACTAACAGGATAGTCAAATCTCTGTAAAATGACTAAACAATAATATTCCCTGAAATGACATAAAGTAACTTTGCATATCTACCTAAAACTCTAATCGTGTACCAACAGAGCGGTCATTAAAGAAGAGAGAATGAATTCTGAGTTCAGTTCAAATGTTAAGCAGATCTTCGGTTACTATAAATCTTCAGAGACCATTTAAAAGGCAATGCCTCAAAAAATGAAAGTATCCATATAGTCAGACAGATTTTGCACACATGTAATAGCATTGATTTTAACGAGCTATCTTCCCAACCGACTTTTATAATGGAAAAATCTACATTCACACTGGTGTAAATCAAGGACTTAATGACTTACCTCAGTGTAAACTGCACAGAAACACAGTAACCCAGTAAGGATTTTCTATGAGAGGACTCATCTTTCTCTTATTCATATAACCCCCATTCATATCCAGGAGATCCAGAAGGTGATGGGGTTATAAAGACAGGTACATGCAACATACACCCCTGATAAAGCCTGAGTATGAGCTTAGTTTTCAGTATGCTGGTGCTTAGTTCTACTGACATCAGTAGGCTTGAGCACAGCGCCATGTGCTTAGGACATACAAGACCTGATAAAAATCCCTTCCCACTATTCAAAAAGTTAGTCTACTTGGAATCTTTCTTCCCAGACCTCCTCATTTATTGCTAGGGTCAATCTTCCTCTTTTCTAATTTTTTTTTTCACTACAAGATCACATGATCTCATGTAACAGACTACACTGAGGTATTAGGATATGAAAACTGCACTAGTTTAGAATATCTAAGACAAGCTACCCATACAGGCTTCACAGTTAGTCAGGTGTAACTTCAAGTTGAAAAACATATATTGGTGGGAAATTATGAGAAGAAACACATAGGTATTGTGTCTGATACTTAGGAAGAGAAATAACTAATAACACAGACAACAAGCCCTGATGGTACAGCCACTAATGCTTTTAACTGAGAGCATTTCTTACCCTGAATTTAATTAAATAGGGTTTCAGTAATGAGAAGTATACTAGTAGATCTAGTTTTAAGAACAAATTCAATTTGAGAGGTGCTAAAATCAGGTATGTGCCCCAGGTCCTTGCTGGACTCCTAGTACTTTCATCTATTTGTAATTTGCTAGAGCAGAAGATTAATAACAACTTACTGGATGAAGCATCTTATGCCTTTGATTGTTTTTTGCCATCAGTTTGTAAATTGCTTGAAACTTTCTGTCCCAAAACAAATTCTCAAGTATCTATCATGCACAGCCTTAAAACCAGAGAGCTTTCTGCTCTGCAGAACATTAGTGACCCATCTCCTGAATATTCAGCATGCAAGACTCAAACTGAGCACACAATGCCACACCTTTATTGGCAGGACCCTGAGCGCCTTCCCTGACCTTGCAGGGGGTTTTGCTGCCTGCATCCAAGGCCAGCTGGATGGTATGTGCTGGAATGAGTGGACAAGCTTCAGCGCAGGTGGTCCCTCTGCTTCCTTTCGGAGCTGCTTTCACGCTGAGGCTCTTGCCCCTACACGGTGGCTGGATCAGAGCTATGCCTGCGCCTGCTCCCACCCCTCCCTGACTCTATGTCTGACACACAGACTGGCTCCATGCCTTCACCTCTCATCTGGATCATCCCTGTGGACTTGCTGGGAGCTCCCCAGGTTGTGACTGATCCTTGTTACTGTCTCCAGATCTGATCCTCACCCTCATTTGCCGGTTCCCGTTCCTGATTCCCTGTGGGTGAAAGGCCAGCCTTGCCTCCTGGCTGTGCCCCTTGGCTCTCGTCATGCCTGCCCTCACTGCTCCCTGACACACAGGATTCCTACAGACTGGGTTTCCAGCTCTGGGGAACTTTTAAGAACCCTGGCCTAAACTACATGATGACATTTGAAGAAGGAGCATAAACGTGACACGTAAAACAACTTCTTGTCAGAGCAGGTAGTCACAAATGTCTAAACAAGGGATTTTCTCAGCTTTTCTGTTCATATTCAGTAGTGAAAACAAACACAGAAGTCCTTCTAATCTTGGAGCTTATTAAACAAAAGCCCACTTTTACTGCAATCAAATATTTTGACAGAGATCTACCTTATGGAACTGTTTTCAAGATGCCATTTATAAAGGGATGACGATGATGGCAATATGGGCTTCTGTAGTTTGGATCCTGCAGCACCCAACTCAGCCTATGAATTAACAACCTTAGCATGCAGTGGTTTCAGTGTAGTGCATGTTCCATTTCTGTTTCTTAATCAGGAAATCTCAGTCTATGCAAACTCATAATAAATACTGCATATTTAATTGACCTCAATTTTTCACTCTATTTTTTTTTTTAGGTGGTTGTAAGAAAGACAAGGACATGCGTCTTTGTGTCTGTGTGTCTTTGTGCACATGCAAGCATGCATCTTTCCATGCACAGAAAAAGGGTAGATAAACGAGCCTCCTCAACCAAGTCTGTTGTCTGCAGCCAATTACAAATAGCACCAATTACTCCTGTATTGAGGAACGGGCAAAGTTTAAGAGAAGAATTCCCAGCTGAAAGATGAATTCACAAAGTATACATACACAGGAGAGCTTCACCAGTTTTAGGAGATTACAATACCTGAACAACATTCTCTCTTTGCTTATTTCACAGTTTTGTGCAGCAAGAACATACTTTGTTTTCAGGCAATTAAGAAGTAACAAAAAAAGTTAAGGTACATTTCTTTTAAAGGAAAGGAAGAATTGAAGTACCCACCTATTAATTATTAGATAGACACGGCCATTGACTTTGGCATGGCTATGAGGTGGGAAATGAAAGCACAAGAATGCATGAGATGAAAATGGGAAATGAATTAGAGAGAGAGAAAAGGAAACTGTTAAATAGGAATGAATGCACTTTCCTGTCTATCAAGAGAGACACATTGTCATAAACAAAGCACAGTCTGAAAGCATAACATACACTGTGCAGTGAAAAGTCTAGGAAGCTTATAAATGCAATACTTGGACATTTAGACCTTATGCAACTTCAGTTAAAACTGCAGGTTGTTTTCATAGACCCCAAAATATGAGACCAGCCTCTACTGCTTTATCTCAAGTAAGCCACAGAATATTCTCCAAATTTTTAAAAATAGCTACTTTGCTTCTTTTTTTATTTAAAGGTGATTATAATGGAGCATCATGCCACAGAAACTATCTGTCTCACAGCCTTTATCTCTGCCGTATCATAATTCATGCTGCAGCAAGTAAATGGACTTGGGAAGTCCTAATCAGAGGATTTTTATTTCTCTTGCAGATGTAAAATTGACCTTTATAAATAGTGAGAAGTACCTCACTCTGCCAGCTCCAGTGTGCCAGTTCCTGTCCACTCTATTTGCAGCTGGCAGAGCCTTACTCTTCAACTCACTCTGCAGACTTTGTTCATGTGAAGCAGCATCTTAATACATCAACAGTCTTGAAAATTTTAACAGGACTCTTCAGTTAGATACTAACATGACACCATAATCATACAAAGCAGTTCAGGGACAGATGGAAGAACTGAAGCTGCTTTGCCTATTACTTTCAAGACTAGCTCTCACCTGCAGTGGTTGTTTTAACAAGTTCGCTATTGTAAGGATCGAGATCTGTCTGCTTACTCAAAATTGAGGTTCAGTTTCTTTATTTAAAATGTTTTGTTTGTTGCAAAAGAATCAGCACAGAAGCAGTTTTGAAAGGTAAACTAGCTGCTGAGTGAATGCTAGTGTTTTCAAAGCAAAAGGGAAAATGAAGTTTTGTGGCCTTGTAAGAAAATTATACATATATATACGAGTCTTCAATCTGCGTTTTAGTTGTCCCTGCAACTTCTTTCTACTGCTAGCATTACTGTTAAGCTGGAGCTGGTTGTTGTGCTAGTTCTCATCCAGCTTTGTGCATTACCAATACAAACATCAACTGAGCTCTCATCCTGAAGCTTTGAACTATAAAGTCAGCTGATGCTCAGTACTGATTTATTGCACCAAGAGGGAAGCAAACAACTGGATCTTCCTATGTGAAGCATTGCTAATGGTAATACAAACCAGAAAAAGTGTTATGATTTGGGTATTGGACACACTTGTGAAAATTTCTGAGGAGAAACAAACAATATATGTGATAACTGTGATTTTGAAATACTGCAAAATGGCAAGTGTAGCAGGTACACCACATTTAAGAGTTAAAAATACCTAGCTACTTATCTGACAGCTCATCACAATCTAGGACACTTTTAGACTTCAAAAACCAGCAATAAAGTAGCAAGGCAAAAAAGCTAATGATATCACACAATCCTCTTTACCTGCCTCATTGCTTCAGTAAAAAGCCTGGTTCGACAACAAATGTCTACTTTCAGCACCCTATCTCCAGGAAAATTACTCCTGGTAAAAATGTCACTGACTACTGACTAAATTTGCATCCTACAACTTTCTTCTCTGATACTACTTTTCTCTTTAATTTTTTTTTTTTCTCTCAACAGGACACTGAAAACATTTTGTGTCTTTACTTTCAATGGTTCCATCCTCCAAGAATAATGTGACTTTAGTCACAGTCATTCTGTTCATGCCAGCATTTGGAGAGCTGTAGCTAATAGTTTGGTATCTTTCACATATAACAGAAGGATTTGCCAGTAATGCTTTCACAGGCAGTGTACTGCACCATGAACCCACCTAAATCCTGGGAGTGCCTTGGGTTGTTTTTTTTTTTTTCCGTTTTGTGCCTATTGGATCACAGTAGGAGGGAGGTTGAAGCTGTTTGTATGCTACTCAGCACAAGCGCAAAGTATTGCGTGGTTACGGCAGACTGTAGTGCCTTCCCCAAATGCCGCAGCCCAGAAACAACCCCTGTTTCAGCTCAGACACTTGTCTGGGCTTTGGTTTCAGGGCTTGGCTGCCCAGTTCAGAGATGTTAACGTGCACGGCTGCTGCACAAAAAGTTTGCTATGGGCAAAGAAAGTTTGCTCACAGCCCATTTCAAAGGGTCCTTGAATCTATCATCAGATTTAGTAATTCAAGAAAAGCAAAAGGAAAAAGTATTATGCAAACAGTCATTTAAAAAGGTAAGTTAAAAAAAATTACAACATTCTTAGGAAATCTTATCAAGTTTGATTTGTTCTGGTTTTGGCAACTTATTTAAACAGAGAAACCAGAAGCATTCTATGAAAGTAGAGCTTATTCACATGCACTGCTGATAGGAAACACAAACATACTTGTACCATACACTGTAAAGTTGCTTCATGTCAAATTGAAAGCATGAAAAATATCTGAAATGCTTTTGTAAATCTAGCAAGTCTTAGAGCAGAAATCTCTCTCAAGATAAAGTGTCATTATTCTACAACACACTGTGGTGTACCTGATGTTATGCAGCTCGTCCCCATTTATAGAAGTGCAGCTGAGTTATACTTATCAGTGGACAGGTAAACACTCTAAAAATACTGTCTAAATGAATTGGCTTCTTCGAAGAATTAGAGTAAATGTCATTGCATAATATGACACTGTACTATGAAACCATTTCTCTCTCTTATACTCCTGGAGCAGGATGCTAGGCCAGATATGTTTTTATGCAGGAGAATATGGATGAAATAATCACAGGAAAAATGAGGTCCCAGAATAATGAAAAAATCATAATAAACTTCTTGATGAGATCACCGAATGTCTCAAAGAGCTAGCATAGCCAAGGGTCAGTAATTTAAAGAGTGACCATAGGTCTGGGATTTTTCCATTTCTGAAGTTTAACTTTACAAAAAGACCTAATTGTCCAATGCAAACGTGGTATTTGCCAAAGATCTCCCAGCCTTCATTTGGCCCTCAAAATGTACACTGAAAAACAGAAATGACCCAAATTAAAAGCCATCTTTTCTATTATTGACAGGGCTTACAAAAAGGCACACATAGCAATTAAATATCTAACTCCCATTAAAGGTCAAAGACAATGAGATAAATAAATAAATAAATATTATCAGTACCTTTGAAAATGTGCCCCAAAATGAAAAACTTTCATGTGTAGGGGAAAGTGGGGGAAGACAGATACTTTGGTTGTGGTTTGTTTAGCGGGGTGCTGGATACTAAGGGGTGTTGATTATTTTTTCTCCCTTCTTTTTAAACGGGGTAGTCATAGCAAAGGCAAATAACACCTAATGAAAAGTAAGCATTACAAGACAGTCAGAAACATCATTTTCATACAGGTAATGAATAGCTCCATTTACTTTGTTTCTTTACCTGTAGATAGTGTTGTCCTGTTTGCTGGTTACAGCTTTTAAATCAGTGAGCTGGAGAAATCGGTCATGGAAATAGTGAAGGTGTAAGATACACGCCAGTAGGAAGGAGGTAGGGATAAAGATGCGTGTGAATAGCTCAGCCACAGAAAACTTTTTTAAGCCAAGGTCCGCTAGTCTGGAAAAAAAGATAAGCCACTAAGTCACCTTTTCACACCAAAATCTTTTCCTTGCCATGAGACATTATTACTAATCATTTGCAATGGGAAATAAGAGGCTGGTACTTGTTATGTGGTTTTAGTTCTTTAGATTCTTCTAAGCCAGCAAGTTTCATGATGCAAATATCTTGCATTTGGACTCAGTAATGTAGAGCGATACTGTAAACGTACAGATCTAAATTAATCAAACCCGCCATAGATCTCTTCAACCTGATGAGTTGTCTCTGACAGACAGACTGGAGTTGTCTCTCCACTCACATTGCATATACTTTCTTGCATAAGCCCCTGTTGAAAAATGCCCAACACATCATGAGGCCCACCTTCATCAGCTCCAGACATCCTGCAAATCTACCCTTACTCTCTCCTTGGATCTTGCTCCTATGGTCAAAGAGGTAGAGAGAAGTATTGGCACTGTATTGGGAACAGGAGCGGTGCCAAGGCCTTGGCAGCAGATGGGAGGAAATATGATTCTTGGAGCCCCTCTCTTGTTCTTGCTGATTTCTATTGTTACACCAATAAATCTACGGCTTCACAGCTGAGCGCTCAAAGTCAGCTATGCCTGGGGATGGTCTCATGATGTTTTTCCCTCACAAGAAGGAAGAGTGCTCTCAGACCCTTCCACCACACTGAACTCAGAAGTCCAAAGAAAAAAATTAAATTAAATGGAAATGCTTACTTGTTTTCATCCAGGCCCGTCATGTTCTTCCACAACCCAGGGAATGATTCAAACTGGTATGTGTAGATGAAGATAAGTACCAACATCGTGTAAACAACCACTGACATCCAAAAGTATTTCAAAATCCTTCTCCACCATTCATAGTGTACCTGAGAATCACACACTAAAGATGCTGAAACAAGCTGAAGGCAAAGACACTGACAAAAATACTGACAACACTGTACTGGAAAACAAAGACTAAGAATACTGTTTTTCCTAGCTGGTCTGAAGTAAACAACACTTACCCAACAGCAGCCATAGTTCTTTGAGATACAGTTTTCACTCCTGATGCACATGCACTGCAGTACAGACTTGTGTGTAAAAATGTCTGTTGGAACATGGCCACAGACATAAAGGCCAGGGACAGCTTCAGTCACCCAGTTTCATCACCATTAGGTGATGAAAGCCCAGGAAGAGCAGGGCTCCACGCTCACTGCGGTGTGGCAGCTGTGCGCATCAGCCGTCACAAAAACTGGCCCAGAACTTTTTGCACACAGGCCCAGAACTTTCCCACACAGGTTGCACAGTTTGTGGTGATGTGGGGTGGAGTCCCAAAGCAGAAGTGTGTATTATACGCATCTAATTTATGTGCACTTTGCCTGTCACTATAATCAAAAGCCAAAGGAGAATTAGTCTTAACTCCTTCAGATGATCTTATTGTGGTGTATCTAACTAAAGAACAAACACACTGTCTAAGAAATCTGTTTGGAGCTATTTTATTACCAAGTTAAAGGTATGAACCATTGTATTCAAAGACAAAATCTAGTTAACACAGTTCTCACTTACCTGATAGAGGGCCACACAGAAGAGGAACAGTACCATATAGATGATTTTGTACATGACAATTCTACCCTCAAAGCTGACAAAGAAGAACATGCCCCCACAGACGTAAATCCAGTACTTGATGAACATAGCCATCACCAGCTTCCCCAGGACTTTCATAATATCCTGTTCATCCTCATCATCCTCTTCCTCCTCCTCCACCTCCTCCTTCTCCTCTTCCTGTTCTTCTGCCACTTCTCCCTCTTGCAACTCCTCTTCTGCAAACACAGAGTCACATTTGGCCTCTGTCTGGTTTTGGGACTTTTAGTAAGAATTGAAATGGGTAGGAAACAAAATCTCTGCACACAACACAGAAACCTAAAACACAGTATTCACAAGGGACTGCACTTCTGTATCATACATGCCTCCAGAGCAGGGGAAAGCATTTTAACTTAATATACTCCTGGAGCCATACGGTGCATACCTATATGTCCTTAGCAGACACCCATCTTCACTTTGTCCGAAATGCAGGCAGCTGTACTGGAAAATTAGAGCCTAAGGGTTATATAATGGATAACAGTCACAACACTTTCCATGACACTACCTATACTCCCAGGCAAGAAACCTTTTAAGCTGGAAAACAAAGAAAGCACCAGCACCACCAGAAACCTCTCATCTTGAGTTTAAAGTTTAAACTCTCATCTGGAGTTTGAACTTCTCATACTGATTTTCATCCTTTAGAGAATATTGTGGTTACCACCAAAAACCACAACCAAGAGAAAACATTAACATAAAATGAAACAACCTTAAAAAATTTAAATGCTGCACTAACGCTGCTGTTTTTCAAAGAAACTACCGCTTTTCCAGATTCTTGTGCTGTACCGGAGCCACTGCAGAAAAGACAATCTGCTTTTGCCCTATGAAGAGGTCAGGATTCCCCAGCTAATAACCTTGTGAAGCTTATGGAGGGCAGGGTAAGTGTCCCCCGAACAGCAATTACATATAAGCAAGTATCCAGATAGCAGGGTTTGTCAACCTCATAGCACGTAGCTGTAATGCTCTTCTTCACATTGAAAACAATATCGAGCCTTCACCACCAAAGAGCTCGCCCACTCTTTCTGTCCCACTCATCATCCCTCTTCTCAAACTCTTTCCTTGCTCTTGCCTTGCAAATCCTTGCACTGTCCAGCCCTGACACTGATCATATGTTTTAGTTAGACAAATATTTTAATTAATCAAGAAGGAAGCTACATCACTGCTTCCTGGGCTGGCTTTCTCCCATTTCAGTGAGTTGAATTTCTTCAGATCAGCAGCCAGAGAGACAGAAAAGGGCAAGAAAGGTTTAGGGGAACATAAGCTCAGTAGCTAAAGAGAGAACAGGTCACCAAGCTGTTAGATGAGCTGAAACTGTAGCAGTAAACTTTGCTCTCAGGTATGCTTCTGATAGCATGAGCCCCTGCACTGAAAATATCTATGCTTATTTTCCCACTGAAATTAGTAGTTTAACTTCTGGCTTTGTACAAGTGTTTATCTACAAATACAACCTTCAAGGAACTTAGCAACTGACTTTTCCTATGTAAACTCTTCTCCCGTGGTTAAACTCCTATGGAAATTAATCTGCTGGTTAGAATACGGGATACGGGAGTAAACTGATTACTTGAATGTTCGATGACATTTCTCAAATGAGTCACTTCAATTGTCTTTCAATAAAAAGAATTCTCATTTTATCTGCATTTCTGAAGTTCAAAGGTGTTTTATTTTTTATATCCCGAGAGACAGTTGCACATAGATTTTGTAATATCTTTCTTAGCTAATAACAGATATCTTGCTAATTGCTTTCAGCATTACAGAAATGCAGTAACTGGAACTTCTATCATCACTGAAGGGCTAAATTGGAGGTGGCTTTACCTTTTTCTTCATTTTCTTCACTTCCAACTTTGACCTCAGATAAAGTAGCTTCTTTTAGTCGAAGTGCTTTCTGTTCAGTGAGGTGTTGCCTAAGCAGTAGCCAGAAAGTAATTGTGAAAAGAATCTGCAAACAAAAATCAAAACAAAACCAACAAACTAATTGTATATCCTATATCCTGCTAATACAAACATATGTTTTCATAAATTTTTCATGTCTTTGTTTTCTGTCCATCAGAAATGGTAATGATGGCATCCATGTCAAAGTGAAAGTTAAGTCATTCAGGAGATGTTCTATATTGAAAACAACTTTATTTCATTTGCACTTTTCCATTGAGTAATACCTTTTCACTCTGCATCTTTTCTTAAAGGTATTTAGCTATACAGTTCTATTCTCCCCCATTCTGTTCAGTTTTTAACTCCTGTCTTTAACTTTAAGGATTTTCTCATTATATATTGATTGGTACAATTTCCATCTGTCCATTTTTGTTCATTTTTCCCTTTTTGCAGGGAAGAAGCACAAGCAGGTGAGGCTATTGTCACTATTAGGGTTTGGTATATATCTTAAGTCTTTTGATTTAGGAGATTTGGTACTTCAGGTGCATAAATACAATTAATTCAAAAATCCAACATTTCTTTGATGCCTTTAAGTTAAAAAGACATGGCCAACTGAACGCACCTTGCATTTGGAGGAGTTACAAGATTTAAGATGGCTCTTAATCCTTTGAAGAGCATTAAGATATGATAATTCCATAACAGCAGAATACTTCAAAATAAACAGATCTCTTTAATGAAGACTGCATTTCTGTGTTTTGCAAAAAGCTAAATTCAACAGTTTGCAATACTGAGATGGCTAAAATTCAGAAAACAGCATGATGCGTGTTCATCACACACTTGATTTTATGTTACATTCTGCAAAGGTTCCACTGATTTCAGTGGCGCAGATCAAGGTTATTTCACTACTTTATAAGGTAGAAAAATAAAATCTCAAATAGGAAGCATGTAAAAGCCAAGCATTTTGCATACAATAGAATGATAAGGCAAATATTACAATGTAAAGACCTCTTCTGTTTTTCATTTAACCTTCAAGTACTTCAAGTGGGAAAGGAGAGATCCCAGGCTAGTGACAGCTGTTTTCACTGACTCTGTGGCTAATACTGAGTTGCAGCAGAAGATTGTCAGCCTGTGTGAATTGTCACAGCATCTCCAGATACAGAATCACAGAATCACAGAATGTTAGGGGTTGGAAGGGACCTCTGTGGGTCATCTAGTCCAGCCCTCCTGCCGAAGCAGGGTCACCTACAGCAGGCTGCACAGGACCTTGTCCAGGTGGATCTTGAATATCTCCAGAGAAGGAGACTCCACCACCTCCCTGGGCAGCCTGTTCCAGTGCTCCGTCACCC
>Ga0065711_1006855_pt1 | contig 16281 bp, 13 predicted proteins | sample Hoacrofraction12_FD_59098 | JGI IMG/M metagenome (GOLD analysis project Ga0065711, IMG submission 59098) | Hoatzin crop microbial communities from Cojedes, Venezuela - Epithelial fraction 12 v2 (version 2) | ecosystem: Host-associated > Birds > Digestive system > Esophagus > Crop | place...
CTGGGCGCGGTGCGGCCCCGGCCCACCCCGGCCCCCGCCTTCCCAGCGGTGCGGGGCCGGTACAGACCTGCAGCACCGATAAACCCGCCCCGCGGGTGCGTGTTCCGTGTGGCTGGGACACACCCGCGGCTGTGTAATGTACACTGCCCGTTGTCTTTGGCAGCGGGATGCTTGCCCGCATTACAGCTAGGGGTTGACCTGATGACTCTTGTTTAGAACGCTCTGCAGCTGGGGGTCCCTCCAGCACCCGCCTCATCCCGAGCAGGGCGGCGGGGGTGGGCTGCTGCTCACCGGACGCTGCGAGCCTGGCTTGGGGCGGCTGCAGAAGGGAAAGCTGAAAGGAAGCAAGAATCCACGTAGAGAAATTTCAAGGTCCCTCTTGCCCTGTTCATAAATCTGCTTGGCACCATCTTAATAGTGTTTTGTGTTGGTAATCTCCGAGTTCCCGGATACCCTGTTTTCGGGGCTTGTAGTAAAGCATTCAGTGCTGAGCGAAGAGCCTCTTACTCTTTTTCTTAGAATGCAAACCCCAGAATACTGTACCCATTTAAAAACAAAATTTGGACTGCGCTGTGCTGCATTTATTTAACACCATATGGAAGGAGGAAATTTGACCTTTCTGATTGCACTGTAGTCTCCTTAAAGGGATTCAAGTAACTGAGTAAACACACAAGGTTTCTTTTCTGTAATCCATGTTTTCTAGCATAAAACTGCAAGTGAAAGCAGCTGATTATATTAAATACAATTACAACTTGATAGCTTCATGGAATCTTCTTTGCATTTCTTAAAATACTCCACATTCAGGACACATACTGAGACGAGATGATGGTGGTGTAACACCTGTACCCTTTGTATTATTATTCCTGTCATCAAACTTAAAGCCAATATTTTAAATATATTGTTGTTTCTGAATGTTATTAGTAAGGATGCATCACTATATTATTAATTCTTAACTAAAATGGGGGGGAAGTAACCACAATTAAGGTTTTAATTTTTTAAATCTAAAGTAACTATTATTCTTCAGAAAACTCTAGTGCTGAAACTAAACATCCTGCTGAGATAGAATAGTGAAAGTGCTTGTTATGATGAGGGAGAATAGAATATATTGGCACTCAGCTTGGTCTCTTTCTGTAACCAGTGCTGCTGTCCTGTCTGGAAACATCAGGCTCTCTGCTACACATAATTTTTCCCATCCGCTGCTAGTGACCTGATTGTATGTTGATGAGCATAAAAAGTTTTGTGATCCAGGCACCTTCCTGTTATATCAGCATTATAATTCCTGTAATGACTTTACTCTGTGTAAACAAGCAGGAGGGTGGCCAGAGAAACGTGGACATTTTACTATACTTTATTTTCAAGTTTTAGAGCTAAAGAAACAGCTTTTAGCTTTTAGACAGATATTGTGGTCCAAAATTTGAGAAGCATCAGGTTTTTGTGAGCTGTTCAGAGCATTTCCTCAGGTTTTTGTGAGCTCTGTTCAGAGCATTTCCTCAGCCTTGTCAACCCCATATGCATATCGATTGAAATGAAATTTCATACCATTTAGCATTTTTAATGTAGCGTAAATATAGCTGTTTGTTTAAGTTTAGGCACACTCTTCTTTCGCTTGGATCAGTACAGCTTCTGATTTCACTGAAGGCTCTATCAGTAAAAATGAGATGGGAAGCTGCCCCCAAAAATGTGAGTTACATAACAGGTAGAAATCCTCTTTGACTATAAAATGTTTATTCAGTATTATGTAAGAAAATGGGAAAGCTTGGAGGTGGAGAAAGAAAAGAAGAAAAAAAATCTAATATAAGATTTGAGTGGGAAACTGAAGCAGATAAAATCTGAGAAAGTAAGTCTGGTGGTGGTGGAAACAGTCTATTTAAGGTTTCCTTCGTGACTTCATTAATTCCCAAGGTTTTTAGGCTGAGGAGAGAAAACAAGTGTACAGGTTCTGAGGTTTCTGATGCACAGCTCTCGCATGTTCTCAGGCTTTGGATACAGTAAGAAATGTCTCTTATTTCGATCATAAAGCTTTTGTCACATCATGTGAAGATCTAGTGACTTTTTTTTTTCCAGGGAAGCGTGACTGAAAGCTCCCTGCCCTCCATGTCACCATCCACCTGCCTGGCCTTGAAACTGTCAGAGGCATGTAGTGATGTCTGAATACCTGCAGAAGAGTACCTTCTCCCCCGCCAATTAACACTTCCAAAAAAGCACGATTTCTGCTGTAAAGCAGACATCTTTAAAGTTGGGGTTACAAAGTGGAAGTTTTTCAGCCTGTGGTTGAAGTCACACTGCTGTCTGTTTTCTGTGACTGGGCCAAGGCTATCCTGATGGACGTAATGTTTTCTGGATGTCTCAGAGGAGGAAGTAACTCCTAAGTTTGCTTTCTCTCAAGATAGAATACTTCATGCATAGGTCTGTCTCTCAGTGAAGGTACCTAGGTTTCTCCGTGTTGTGTAGACAGCTGAAGAATATTGGCTTCGCTATTTGCAAGTTTTAGTTTGTTTTGGTTTTTTTTAAATGAGAGGTTCATGCTATTTTTCTCCAATTTTAAAACCTTGATGGTTTTATGGACTCTATATCTATCGCATGGGGGAAGAAAAGCCTGTAGTGGTTTTATTACTTTTTTTTTCTTAATAGTTGTATTTACTCCTGCAAGAATTACAGTGGAAAGCATGGATAATATACGTACTACCTGTTAGAGTTGTAAGTGATTGCTTGCAAATATTTGGCCAGGAAAGTAGGGATGAACTGAACTGGATGATATTCCTTTGTTTGAATTAATGTATGAGCAAAGGATTCTCACCGGGGAAAGCTATGATTCTTTTATCTTGCTGTCAAAGCACATGATGATGAAAATGAAATGAACATGTCACAGGCAAAGTTTGGTGAGAACTCATCTGCAGGCAGAATAATTCCTGTAAACGTGACATCTTCATTTAAAGATGTTTCTGACACGGCAGAGAGAATTTGTCATGCAAATGAGATCCTCATTAGGAAGTAATATTTGTAGAATACTTTAAGCAAAAGGAAGCATGTTCTAAAAGCTTTCTATATGCACGTAGAACAACTTTAGAAAAAGGAAGATCAAGCTGGACACGGTTGTATTAATGTGAGACAAATGTTTTCCCAGATCATCTTATTAGGAAATCTAAATTTGGAATTTTTACATGATACACCTTTCACAAAATGTTATGCTTTAAAGGCCTAGGCTTTAATGTCTAGAATTTAAACTACCTGTGCAAGATAACAAGGGGCTGTTGCTTTGCTGCAGTGCACCACTGAATAGCCTTACCAATCATTTTGTCAAAGAAGGAATGTGGCTGGTTTACCTGCTTTTGAGTAGGGTGAAATACAGGAAATCAGCTACAGTATGACATTTATGTAGGTGAGATAACAGCAGTATTTCTTGGAGGGAGAAGTGACAGCACTGACACTGTGTCTCAGTGGGTAAGACTGGGAATGTATGCTGCTGAGCAAGTCTGGATGGAAAAAATGCCTGCTTCTGAGCTGTGGCGAATGAGGGCAGTTTTTCTCAGCCCTGATTTTCAGTGTTGCAGGGCAAAAAGTGATGGCTCTGTACGAGGCAACTCCACTCTCCTACCCCTCTGCTGTATTCATGTGGGAGGGTGTGGAGCTCCACACAGCCCAAACACCCTGTCTTGATTCTCTGAAAAGGGGCTGGTGGGAACTGGCCACAGATTCTTCCCTGGGTTTATGCTTGCCTAAAAGGTTGGCTGTGTTGAGTGGGGCTTTGCATTCGTCTTAACTGTGTTTCTGTTTGTCTTGTTTTGTAAGATAGGTACTGTTGTAGGTAATTTCTAAATGATTCCAGAAGTTGAGAAAGTTTTCTGTGTGTCAGCAGGAGGAGCTTTGACTTTGCTGATGATAGAAAATACGTAGTCTCTGTGCAATCCCCTGTGGTGTGAGAGACAGAAGAGCAGGAGGTGATAAGAGGTTGCTCAGTGAACTGTCCTACTCTGCTGCAAGAACTAGAGAAGTTCTTTGCTTCATATAGTGCTCAGGCAGTGTCAAGGACAGAAATGATTAACGTAGATAGGAAAGGTGGTGATAGAAATTAGGAATTCAGGTCACTGGATGGTAGGAGTGATAAAGAGCAAATTAATTAGTACTCACATCACAACATTTGCTACTCTGACTCTCTTGCTGATAAGACCAAGTAGATATTGTTGAGGAAAAGCAGTTTGTGTGGACTTCTGAAGCTGTGAAGAGGAACAACTGATTAACATTAATGTTTAGGGTTGGTGTCAGTCTCCTGTGAAACTGATAAAAGTTTCAGGAACTGAGGTGATGTCTGGTATCTGTCAGCCTGACTATTGAAGCCACAAAGATGTGAGCCCTTCTGCTCTGCATGCTTAGGAAATGTATAATTGATTAATGTGGACCCTTCCCCTGAAGTGAGGTAATCGGAACTTCTGTCACTTAGGTAGGTTTAGGTTCTGTTGTTCAGATACTCAGCGAGTTACCTGGAAAGCTTTTGAGGCAAAACTTGAAAAGTACTGTTCCTGGCCAGTCTGCCAGGTGAAACACATATTGTAGTGATTCCACTATTCATCCATATCTGTGTTGAGATGCAGTACATTTGTTTTTATTTAGTATAGATTCTGAAATTATTGAAGATTCAGAAGTCATTGGTTTTTACTGTTAGTCATCTAAAAACAGCCAACTGTGAAACTTCTAGCTTAAACGATGTAATAATTAATACTTTTACATTCAGTTTTGTAAGCTTTTAGGTTTGCTATAATACATATTTACAAGATGAATTTCGGTTTTGAGTGTGTGCTTTTACTAAGCAAAGCAACGCTACTTACAGCTACTTAGATGGCAAGGAAACAAATGCAGTTACTGTTCAAAAGCGTGACGTTCACTTTGAAATATGCTGTGGAATCTGTGGTCCTTTTATAAATTGCATTCCCTCCATTCGTCTGAGAAGGACTGCTAATGTTGAAGGCTGAGTATTGCACTTTGGTGAACCTTTGCATGCAGGATGGGAAACATCAGGTAGAGTGGAGAATCTGGTGACCTAGAGAAACAGGCAGTAGAAATGGGCAGAGAATTGCATGAAATAGGTTTTGTGCTGTACGCAGAATAGTTTTCACCTGGTGTGTTTTTTGTTTTGTTCAGGGAAATGGAACTTACCTACATGGTTTAAATCACATTTTTTTAAGGAAATACCAGATTCCATCATTAAATTCCCCCTGAACTAAAAAAACCCAAACAAACAAAACAAAAAACCAAAGCCAAGCTCCCCAGAAACCAACAAACCCCACCCCCAAACAAAAAAAATCCCAATGCCACTCCCCCAGAATCTGGCTAACTTCAGGCAAAAGGAAGCAATAGTGATTGTAGTTGGCAGTAAATAGAAATGGAAATTTTATCATCACGCTAACTCTTCCAGTGGAGGAAAATACTGGAAAGCACTTTTTATAGATCCAATTTATCATTGTTGAATTAAGTGTACATATAATATATTTGAGAATCTAGAGGTAAATAGCATCTACACAAACTGAGTAGCAATGCACATTCAGTCAAATGAAAGCATTAACGCAAAGCTGTGTTCTTGATGAAGGTAGCAAAATGGGAGGTGGGAACAGAAATGGGATATAAAGGGTAGACAGAAGCCTTAATATTAAAGGAAATAAGATGTGAAGGCAGGTATTTGTGTATGTTTGTGTGAGAGAATACATCTCTGTGGTGCTATGAGACCATGTTCTACCCGAGTGCTGTTGTAGATTCCCATATTGGTTAATGAATGTACTTTACTGAAAAAGTTAGTGACTTTTGCAGTGGCCAAGCTTGTGTCTTTGAGAATGTGATGGAGGAGATACAGAACGGTTGGGACCGTAGGTGCTGCATTCCAGGCTACATTCCAGCTGGCAGGCACCTGACACCAACAATTTACCTACCTGCAGTGTTAACAAAGATAATTGCAGCATTTCTGAAGAGAAAAACACTGTCCTATGGCAGTCAGCACAAAGGGGATTCTATCCTGAGGCACCTCAGTGCAGGTGGGCACCTGTTCTGTGTGACACAGAGCTTGTCTTATATAGCTTGGTGTTGTCACCTAGGGTCTGTTCAGTTCCTACAGGGAGCAGCAAGAGCTGAGTGGATTATTGAATGTGCTGCAGAGAATAGAACGATTCTGCTTTACAAAATTACAAAGGTATCCTCATTCCTCTTGCTTGTGGTCTAGGACATGAGGGCCTGCTAGAACGTGTGCTGACGTTGCCACTGTTATTTTAAATTAATATCTTGTGTTCAAGGCTCTGCTCACAGTCTGCCAGATTCTGCAAGGGCTAGCAGAAAGCTGTCCAGAAATTGTAAGCCTGTAGCTTGGATGCCTTGGAGAATATGCCACTGTGCGGATTTACTGTTAAGATTCAGCTTCTGTGATTGATTTTCCTGAAAGGATAAAACAAAAAGCATACTTTTATCAAAGGGAAATTAAGAACGTGTATGATTGTTCAATGAGGTGCTATTTCTGTGAGGGCAGTCAAATGTTCTGAGACATAGATGACTGAAGTCTGGTAGCATTTTTGTGAAGATTGTCTGAAGTCACTAACTACAGCTGTCCAGATAGAAGTGTATTAATAACAACGATCTTATCCTTCCAGTTATGATACCACAGGGGACAGAACTTCTTACACAAGTGTAGCAACAGGGTGAATGACTGGGCATGCAAGAATACAAACTAACTGGAGACAGAATAATTTCTTCAAGGTCAATGACTGTGTTGGGGTTCAGGCTTAGTTCCACACTGCTTTGTTTGTGATGTTGTACTTTGTTGATGCAGTACTCAGAATAAACAGCTTTTTAAACTGTGACGCAGAAGTGCCAGAAGATGAATTTTGTTATGCAAGCACCTAACAGAGCAGTAAGTACACAAGAAAGGCATCCTCTTGCCATCAACATTTTTTTTTTTTAAGGATAAGAAGTGCTGCTGGACACAACTAATTTAATAGCATGTGCAGCAGACTTCTTTATATGGAATATTTAATAAAAGGTTAGTGATTGCTTTTATGAATTCATTTAATGAAGTGATTTTATTATTGGGGTTTTTTTGCCAGATTTTAATTACTCACGTAATGTATTAATCATGCTGTAATTAATCATGATCACAAACTCTAGTCTGTAAACACTACAAATGCACGTACTTTTAGTAAACACCAGGTTACCACAGAAATTTGTCCTGGGTACAGCAGCATTTACGATTGCCTTCGTACTTGCTGCTTAATGAGTGACAGAAAGCATAAACCATTTTGAACAAGGGCACTCAGGTGTGTTTGAGAATTTAAACTTTCCCATAGTGGTTCATTCTTTGAATTTTGTTGCCAAAACTAATCTGGGAAGCTGTGTTTTTTTATATATCAGGACAGATTTCCCATGACCCTGACTATAAATAAAACAAGATTATTATTTCTGCAGGCTGATTCTTTTAATACTCTGAGTAGTTTTCATGGATGCTTTCTTAAAATTAAACCAACCAAACAAACAAAAAAAGATTAATTCAGCCAGGTTTTTTTCTCTGTTTTCACCCTTTTTTTTGTCTTTCTGTTAACTAAATCTTAGCCCTCCAAATGAGACTGTGCTGTCACAGCATAGCATTTTGGTTTTGATGTTTGCTCTTTGGAAAAATTGATAGTAAAGAAGAGGAAGGTTAAGAACTTATGAAATCATAAACGAAGATGTATGCAGCTATTTTGCATTCAAAATCCAAGGCTGGCTACATGCTGTGTGTCAGTTCTCAATTTCTATTTCTCTGAAAGTGGAAAAAAATGAACTGTGGCCCCTGTATTCATGGCTGGACACTCTGCTAAGTTGGCCACAGTTGAATTTGGACAGGTTAAAGGCAGCTAAAATACAGTCTTATGGAGACATGCTTTGTGTTGTTTATCGTTGATGTATTTTCAGGGAAAGGTTAGATTCTTATTTCCAGCAAGATACTAGAAAAAGAAAGAACTTCCTGGACTTGCTCAGAAGTGATTTATACTTATGATCTGTTAGTCTGTAGATACAAACCTACAAGATAGACCTGTATGAGATGTCTTTCTGTCCCTGCTGGCTTTCAAGAGAAGGAAAAAGGTCTTGTGCTCTGAATGTATTGATTTCTTAATAGAAATAGGTAATACAGTGTGATTAGAATATTGCATAGACTCATAAGTAATACAAATTCTTTGAAGAAAAAGTAAAATTGGAGAATACTAACAGCAGCAATGTTATTTATGGATGCTGCGATCTGTTTGAGGAAACGACTTCGCTATATTTTTCGTTGGTCTTCAAAGGTAAATAAGGCAGCCAAGTGGGGGGATTTGATTACAATTTGCAAAATCTGGTGACCGTGCTTGAAAGCTCTGAGCTGAGGATATTAAAGGCAAAAATTTTCGATCCTCTAAGTAAGATTCGTTGTGATGGATCAAGATAAACAAGACCTGAAGCATGTTGGAAGAGAGAGTAAGTGACGTATGCATTTGGAAAAAGAGTTCCAAAACAGTACAGAATTATCTGAAGTAGTTTGAGAATGGGGTTCATGCTATGTAAACAGTTGTTATTTCTGTAAGCAAGGTGAAACATAGCTTTTCGCTATAGAAAAAACAGATGAGGTAAATAAATGTGCATATTCCACTTGTGCACGCTACAGCTGGGAGCGAGTACAGGACAGAGGCCAGGAGCGTCGTTCTCCACCAGCAGCTCATTCACTAGGGCAAAGATGCTGGGTACTGGGCCTTTGCTCTATGAGCAGAAGCTGAGAATGGTGTGTTGGTGTGAGTTGGGATGTGGGATTGGAAGAAATTACCTTTGCGTGCAAGGCCAACCCCTGTGGTTACAGGTAACCATAGAACAGATTTCTGGCTGTAGAAATGTCTACAGAATGCCTGTTCCGTACCTTGTAGGGTACAGACGCTTTCCGACACCTAGTCTGAATTGTGAGGTTTGCAGCAGATAACCAAGAAGCTATAGCTGCAGTGGTTCACTTGAAGAAAGGGGGAAGGACTGAGGGCTTTGTTCATGTCCTTGGTGCCTTCCAAGCTAGGGGGTGTAATTACAATTCCACTTCATTAATGATGGAGATTGCGCACGCTGCTGTGGAATGGGGCAGATGAAGTGACCGCGTAGTCCTTGACCATCTGCCCTGGTGTGACAGGTTGGCCCCAGTTTGGAGCAACGCATTCGCGTGGCTTCTGGCTCGCTCCTTCCCTGCAGTGGGATGGAGGAGAAAATAGGGAGAACAAAGAGTGAGAAATGTCATGGATTGCAATAGAACCAAGGAGGTCGCTCACCAATTACTGTCCTCACTCATCCGCTGCTCCTTCCTCCTTAATCGTTTCCTCAGCAGCAGTGGCCGGCCGCAGGCTGCGGTCCCCTCAGGCTGTCACCACCCCACCATGGGGCGGTGTTCCTTTCCTTGGCCTTTACCACCATTTCTTAAACGTGTTCTCAGAGGCGCCGCAAGCTCCTCCGATTGGTTCAGGGGCACCGCGGCCTCCCCCGATTGGCTGGGCCTTGGCCTGCGGCCGGTCTGTGGTGGCGCCTGCTGTGCCTGGTGCAGGGCGCTCCGGCCTCCTCCCACGGAGGCCCCCCCGCAGGCCCCTTGCTACCAAAACCTGACAATTTATACCCAATATACCTGGAAAAAGAAACCTTGCTGACTCTAGACTCATTGCGGGGCTATCCCCAGGCCTGCGAGCAGGGCTGCTGAGCATGGATGAGGTGCGAAGCCCAGGCACTCGGTTCTCGGGGCGCTGCTAGGCTGCGCTTTGGCAGGTAAGCAAATGGCTGCTCAGACCGATTGCAGCTTCTGGCGATACCTTTTGCTTGGCACCAGTGATAGAATTCGTTCAGCCTGGAGGCGAAGCATTATATTCTAGCAAGGTCAGTAAGTCACAGATATTACTTGAGGAAGGCACCTTATTTGCATTGTATTGCTCTGCTGGAGAAATTAATTTGAAACTGCTGACAGTTCCCTTTGCAAATACGTCTTTGTAGAGGTTGGGCATATGGAAAGAATAGAATTAATGTAACAAGATCCTTGGTTCCTTCTTGGCAACATCTGCAGTAAGATGTTGCAGGAGGATGAGGAAGCAACTGTATGGTTGGGATCTGCTTACTTAGAGCAGTAAGTCCTGAAGATGGGAAACCGGCCAGCCTAGAGCAAACAAGATCAGTGCCAGTGTGTGTTTAGGCTGCATTAACACAAGAACCAGCAAAGCAGCTTTCTCCCCCCCACCTCGTTATCATGTTGATGCCCAAGTAGCCATGAAGGGGAAGAGCTAAAGGATTCGTTCCTCTCCCTCAGCTCCCTGCAGTGTGGCAAGTGGAATGCAACCGGAGCAGCCAGAATTGCTGGCTGCCGTCCTTGCGATGCGCTGAGGTTGCGGCAAGGCAAGGAGAGGTGCTGGAGACACCGTGGCTTACCTTAGCCTGTTCCTGGGGCTGCAGAACGTACCAGAAGTAGCTGTGAGGCAGGTGGTGCACAGCCTGCGAAGCAATGGTCATGTTTCAAAATTTGGTAAGAAAAGTTTCAGTGTGAGAACCACAAGTTGTCTACAGACCACAATTTGGACAACAATCCTTGTTGTGCACTAATGAGCTGTTTGGAGCTTGTTACATTTGCTGGCAAAGCATTTTTCTTGGTGGTTTCCTAGTCTGTAATCTGCTTAGTTTGTATTTGATCACACTAATTGCTTTGAAGTTGCATAATTTGCCAGTCATTCTGTGGCAGGTACATAGTCAATCAGATCAAAGAGGTAAGAATATGTGGGAAAGTGACACTACTCTGTTTGGCTTTGCCATTTCTTTTTAGCATTTCTTGTTAAAATTAGAGGGAGGAAATTCCTTTAAAATTTGTTTCTCTTTGTAGGTTTTGTGTTGCTAGGTGGTCACCAGAAACACTTTCAACTCCGCATTTGAAGGAATAATTGTAACTATTTTCTTTATTAACATCCCTCCTCCCTTCCTGCCCCCCCTTTCTGGAACAAGTCCAGTAGTATCTCAAAGCCTTTTTTTGTTACTTATTTAAGGTACTATATTCTTATGTTTTCTGGTTAAAGCCTTGTCTTAGGCTTAAAGCTAGAACTCGTCTGCTAATGAAAATTGTGGGATATACCTCGCTGTTTTGGACACGTTTGGTTATAAAGACCATGGCAATTATATCTTTAGTGCCTTAATTCATAGCAAATGCTGTTTCCATTATGCCACTAAAATTCTGAGGCTTGGAAGGGAAGCCCAGTGTGAAGGGAGAAGTGTCAGTGGCTCAAAGCCAATTTCTTGTCTCCTACTTGCTTCTCTCCTTGAACCTTGTGTACGAGGACCTCACCAGGGGGAAGGGCATTCTTCTGTTGCCCCACAGATGTTAAAAGATACAGTTCTCCTCAGACCCAGTGGGTGTGTTAGTGCAGTGAATCCAGCTTTGCACCTCTGCCTGTAATTGGAGCTCTGCCTGCTGAGAAGAGCAGATTCGCTAGTGATGGCTGGCAGTGTTTTGGACAGCGTGAGTCTGAACACAATAATGCAGTAGGAATTGCAAAAGAGATTAAAGTTTTTCTGTTTAAAAAGAATGTAAGGGCTATAAAAAGAGAAGCAGGAAAAAAAGAGTAAACTGGGAGTAGTCATGGGATTTAAAACAGGGCAAAATGAAAAGTTTGATTTGTTACCTTGAAACAGAGTACAAAAATAAAGAATTTAGAAAGTTCCACTTCCCTAAATTTCTGTAATTTGAGTAGACATCTTCTGGTGCCCACTTGAATAAGATTTTCTGTGTTTGAATGTAGATGTTTGTATTTCAAGGTCAAAAAGTTTGAGGTGCTACAGCCTTACAGGTTCTAAAGGAAAATAACTTGCAGCAAAACTGTATGTGACCTCAGATGTAAACACAAAATAACATAATCTCCAGGATCTGCAGGCTTAATTTAGAACACACAAAATTTCCAAAGGAGCATTGTACTGTTTATCTAAAATGATAGAGTGTATTGTTTGTGTTCTTTTAATTGTTAAGAGGACTTACAGATTTCTTTTTGGTAACAATTATTCTGCTTTGTTATTCAGAGATTTGGTTGAGTTCCACTTTTATGGCTGTCAATGTTGTTTTTTAATTTGTTAACGAGTCACAGGTACATGACAGACATCTCACTAGGTTTGTTTTTGATTCACGTGGTTATTTTTTAATAGTATTTTCAGTGATATTCATTTTAACAAAGATAATAACAAATAACTATTTAATGGAAGTGAAATGTTTTGTGTTTCAGTCATGTCAGCCCTTTCCTGTTATGTTGATGGTTTTGTTTTCTTATGATTATTAAGTTAGCTTTTCTCCAAAATAAAATAATTCAAAGCGTAATTATAAAACATAATTTTTCTAATGAAAACATCCAGCTTATTGAATATTAGTGTATAGGATCTTGTACAAACTTTGTAAGCAGTGCTGTATAGCAATTTTTTGATTTTTTTTTTCTGAAGAGTATTTCCATTAGTAAAAATGTAAAGTATTATCTCACTTTATTTTTCTGATTGCCATGTTGTTTTTCATCTATTACAAGTATGTTGATTTGGAAAAAATAGTAATTATTAAAGCATTATAACAGAAGCTGATTTTGGCAGTTAACTTGCTTTTTTGAGAGATCTGTTTTCTAATGTAGTTCATTTTCCTTTGCCTTAGGCTAGAGAATTAATTTTGTTATGATGGGATGAGGAGTCATTTGCTTAGGCTGCCGTTCTGTTGAAAAAGGGTATGAAGCAGTGAAAGATAGTCAGTTTGGAGCAAGAGGAAAATAAAAAAAGTGTGCTGTATCTCAGAACTTCTTCCTTGTAAAGCCCTTTAACATATAGTATCTATAACATGGTGTTAAAAACAGGGAATCTGAGATGAGTCCCTGGCTTTCATGGAAGAAACCACTACGCTTTGGTGAAGGGGTGGAGGGACTCGTGGTCTCTTGTGATTATTCAGTGCTGTTGATGTGTGGCCAAATGATCGCGGATGACAAAATGTCTTTTTTTGGAAGGCAGAGGTTTTTACAGGTAAAAAATGCAGTGACATACACGATGCTTTCTTCTTCATTTTATATTGTTGTTCCAGCGCTTGTCATAACATTTGTGTTCTGCTTTGCATCATGAAGTCCTTCATTTAATTTTTAGTGCTGACAGTGACTGATAAAAAGAAATTTCTTTCAATGAAGCCTGTCCTTGTGGACAAGTAGTATTTCTGATGTTTCTGCAGTAGGAACCAACATCAGTACTCTGTGCATGCAACAGTTCTTTTGCTGCAGTAGAGTGGAAGTGATTTTTTTTGTTGTTGTAAGTCACAAATTTAGACTTACCTCTGTTTGCGGTTCTTTTGTAATACTCAGTTTTCATTGAGGCTCTTGATTTTATCCACCATTTTCTGAATGAGCCTTTTTTTCCAAAGAATTTCATCATGCTTTTCTCTTTTTCCATTTAATCTCAGTGTTTAAAAATAGAGAATTTTAAGACATTGTCAAAGCCTTTGACTCCATGAAATTTTAACAGATGTGATACTTGAGAGGCTCTGTAGTGGGCAGCGATCATTCATCAGGCAATACTTTAAGACCGGCATTATTATTCAGTAATTAAAAATTCACGGGAGTGAAACGATACCTCTGTAAATATTTTATTCCCCCACCCCCCGTTTTTTAAGACAGTAATACCTTTTATATAAGACTGCTAACAACTATGGGGTAACTTTCTGTGGACAATACTTGTGACAAAGTAGGCAGTTGGAAAGAAGACTATTTAAGAAAATGGCTTGGCATGTTGGATTGTTTCAGAGAGTGCACATGGTCATATCTTTTCGAGAATGAGGAAAGAAAAGAATGCTTGTAGTAATAGGTGTATTTTGCTTGTGATATTTTGTTGAGTTACTGGGAAAGTTTTAGCACTGAGTGGAGTTAGGAACTACTGGAAGAAAATGTGTAACATGAACAGAAAATATAAATGGTCAACATACTGCTAACTCTTTTTTGAGATGTAAATAGCTGAAGTCATGTGCACATTGCCTAATTTGCACTTCATTTCTTTATTAATTCTGTGTCTGCCATAGGATATTGAATATGCTTGTGGTTTGGACATTTGAATAAAAATCTTCATACTTTCCTTATGTTCTGCTGCAAAGGTTTTAATATTTTGTGTGTATTCTTAAAAAGCTGTTTTTAACATAGATTCTTTTGGAAGGGTAAAGCTTTTGTTTTCAGTAAGTACTTAGCCATAGTGTTGCCAATGGAAAGAAAATGCCAAAGTCAGCTGTGGTTTGAACACCTAGAACTCCAAATCACAAGCCAATAAATTTCCAGCTGGTTTGCACTTAGTGTCTTGTGTCACTGGAGAAGTTGGATCATCTTTCTTGTTTAGAGTTCTGCTTGTTCATTGTATTGCTTGTTGCTTTGTTGATTTTGATACTGGGTGAAATCTGTTTAGGACGCTACCAAATTCTGAACTGAATTCTCCTCTACTGGTGCTTGTAAGATTAAAAAATAATACTTATTTAAAAAAAAAATTGTGTCATTGGGAAATACTACTAAAGAAAAACCTCTTACTCATGCAACTAAATAGAATACCATATGCAACCGAATGTAACACCATATGCAATACAAGACTTCCACTCTATGTATGCATCGATATTGAAATCAGCTTGCTTTTAGGTTGGCAGAGAACATTTGTCTGAAGGCCTCCAAGTGATGTTTCCCCATGCTTTGAAAAGATTGTCAGTTCTCTTGTTTAATCCGTGAGAGTTGACTGTATCTTGATAACTAATTTTAGGGGAAAATTCAAGCTAGCTGGACCAAATACTGGGGGGTCTGAAAAAGGTTGGTTGGGTTTTTTCTCTGTTAGTTTTCACTGTTTGACATGTTCTTTCCTTCTGCTTACAACCTTCTAGTCCAGTTTTGCCTCCTGCTACTGTCTTTGTACTATTTGGGAGTCTTCAGATTTCTTCCCAGGTGATGATTTCTGAGTTACATCTATGTTAGTTTTTGACACACTCACAGTAATCACTATAGTAGTGCATAACCCAAAATTTTTTTCTTCTGTCCTCATGTGTGAGATTTTGACCGAGTCATCTGCTTTTACTGTTTCATGTAGGAAAAAAACATTGCTTAAAAATCTCCTGTAGAAAGCAACATGTGTATAGAAACTTTCTAAAAGTATACATGAAGTATAGCAAGTACGGCAAGACAATGGTTTAAAATCTTTCTTCATAAGGCTCATTTGTAGAAACACTGAGGATAGAAAAGACTCCTTATGAATGGAAAAGACTGAAGAGGAGTGGACGTATATGTTAGAACAATAGACATGCCACCTTATCCCTTGTCAAAATCTGCTTATTTGTTCTATAAAGCATAGTTTAAAAGTCACTGTGGGTGAATAATACTATCAGATGTGAGTAACAAATGGTATTTTCAGCAGTGTATTAGAGTCGGGAGTAGTGAGGTGGGGCAGAGTTTATAGTCACACAACTAAATACAAAAAATCTAGTAAAATTTTAAGGATGACCTTTTAGGTTATTTCTCTCCTGTTCACGTAGGAAAAAAAATCTCTTGTAGCAGTGGAGGAGCGTATGACAGAATTGATTTGGTAGCTTCTCCTAGAAGAGACCTTGTTGTATTGACAGTATATCTATTTTTCAGCTGAATGATTTACTTCCAGGTTTTCTTCCTGGAAACATCAAGTTTTAGTAATAGTAGGTTTTGGGGATGGTAACTGAAACTTAAGATAATTATGCAACATGGATGCTTGTTTCTTTGTTCCAATACGCTTATGGATAAATACTTAAAGGAGACATAAAGACAGACATCTTTGATTAATGCATGCTTTAGCTAGGATCCTGTGTTTTAGTGAATGTGTATTTGTATTTGGCCTGTATGAACTGTAAAAATTGTAGATGAACCTGAGGAAAATTCTTATGTTAGAGACCCTGTTTTTATTTTGGAAAGTAGCATTCTAGTTTGAAGAGCAGCTGTGAGAGAAGCGCTGCAAGTGACGGGTTAGTGAAGCTTTGTCTTCCATGTGTTCCACTTAGGCTCTGGTTTCATTATTTCAACATGTTCTTCGTGGTTAAAGCGTCTTAGCTGTTCATTTCTGAAAATGAATGTTAACACAGTGAATGTTTTTTAAAATGTACTTGCTTTGTTTACCAAAAGATTCCAGGTGCCAAGAGATTTTCTCAGTCTCACAGGGTTTTTCAGGATAAACTTACTTGATGTTCGAAGCAGCTTTCCTTTCCCTTGGATCAGAAGGATGAAAACCCAGGGGTGGGGTGTCCCG
>Ga0065711_1008054_pt1 | contig 16281 bp, 20 predicted proteins | sample Hoacrofraction12_FD_59098 | JGI IMG/M metagenome (GOLD analysis project Ga0065711, IMG submission 59098) | Hoatzin crop microbial communities from Cojedes, Venezuela - Epithelial fraction 12 v2 (version 2) | ecosystem: Host-associated > Birds > Digestive system > Esophagus > Crop | place...
AGCTGGAGTATGCGCATGAGGAGGGCTGTGCTTGCAAATCCCTAGGGCAGGGCAGGTAATAACTCCCCACCGTGTGCTGTGGTGTTGCTCACTTGTCCTCACTTCTGGTTTGAGTTGACTGCTGGGACTCTGCAGAAAATGTGCAGACCAGTCTATGTGTAGGATGTGCTACATTAGAGCTACCTGTCCTCGCGATACGCACTGGTTTACTGTATCTGCCATCCATGGAGACCTTTTTCCTCTGGAGGGGATGGGGGGCCCAGTTTGAATGGGTGATATACAGGACGACAACTATAAACATCTTGTGGCATCCTCATGGCAGCCTTCAGCTAGTGTATTGGGGCCTGAATGGTCAAAGAACAAGAGTCTGGATTTCTCAAAAGTGTGAAGAGAAGGCATTCTGAGCAAGACAAGTGGTGTAAGGCAGGTTGGTAAAGTGGTAAGGGAAAGCAAGAATTGCTACCACAGCTGTCCTTTGAGGCNANNACTNNTCACTCTGTCCACCTGCCTCCCCTGTAACCTTCTTCTAAGTTTTAGTACAATCTTTGTGTTCTGAAATCATCAAAATTTCAAAAAATCTTTAGAAACAGATGCTTCATGTTGTTTCTCTCGCAGGACTTTTTTTCCCCCATAAACACCATATGAATTTTGTGACAAAACTGAAACCAAAGTGAGGAGTTTTACCTTCTTTTGAAACTGGAGGAGCAGAGGCCGCATCACTTTCTTCCCCTTGGCAAGTAAAAAAACAAACTGTGACAGGGAGCTCACTTGGCCTAGTTGTCAATCCTTTCATGAAATACACACTACATAATTCTTCTAATGCTCCTCACCCAATATTTGGTCCTCGTTGCCTCTTCTCAAAGAAAAACAAGCACTGAAGAAGTAAAGACTAACAATAATAAAACCATGGATCAGGACAGAGCATGCACTTGGTAGATTACATTAGTTCTAGCTGGAAAAGCAAAACCTGACACACAACTATCCATAAAAAAATGCCTTGTAGGAATTTTTGGTGGCTAGTAGTCCAAGACAGTCACCAGTCTTTTTAGCAAGCAGGGATGTTTTTCTGTATATCCTCTGTCTTGTCCCATTCTCAGCCAACCGTGTAAGCAAGTGTTTCTATCAAAAAATTATGGTGAGGATTGCTCACGGCTTTTAAATTAAGCACACACTTAAGCTCTTTCACAGCCTTGCAGTGCAGATCACCTTGTAAGATTAACCCTCTAGCTGCTCCGTTCTTTCCTTAGATCGTGGGTCTTGTGTGGGCTGCTGGGAAACTAAACAGCTCTGCATCTGATTCACTGGCAGTGGGATTTGCATGAGTGTCTAATCAAAAATAATAAACCCTGTCCTTTCAAACATCACCCCTTGTCCATTCAATGCAACAAGAAACTAAGCTGACATCCTTGACTTTGCCTCATACTGGGGTTTTAATAAGGCTGGAGATGTGTGAGTATTGGATTACTTCTCAGTGAGAACTAAATAGCTGTTTCCTGAGGGCACTTGACCTACTTCCAACCATACTAAGTAATGTAGTCTTCAGATGACAAAACTCTTATCCTTTATGCATTAACAGTTGTGTTATGGCCAGGGCTTATCCTGTTTTACCCGCTTACACTAACGACTCCAGATTCTAAGAACTTCTCAGGATGGCCGTGGTAATTAGTAACAAAGAGGCTTCTATTCGGAAACCAGTTTTCCTTGAAGCCATGAGAGCATTTTTTGGAATGGAAATATCTGCAACATGGAACAAACAGACAAATTTGGACCTTGTTTTTTTATTAAGGTCAGTGCTTAATCCTGCTCAGTCGTAAAAAGTGTATTCCCCAAGGCCTGCGATGAAATATTTTAAAACTAGGAGTTATTTTTCCTTAGGCTGTTGACCAGTTCAGCATTTGCATCATCTAGATGCGTATGACTTAATGTGAGGAAAGCAGAGGTTGTCTCCACAGAGAGATAACACCGTCTCCCCACCTGCACAGCATCTCTGCCGCACACCACATCTGACGCCTGGAAATTACAAGAAACTAAATACATCTGACATCAGCAGTGCTCCCAGTGATCTCACTGCACTAGTTTGTCTTGCTTTGTGGTGTGCATGTCTCAAACAGCATTCAGCAGATACGGTGACACAGTCCGTGAACAAACAAAAGGTCTTCCTGACAGTGCGTCCCTGTTATCAGCCTGGATGATGTGTTTCAGGTTGCCTGGGATTCTTCTGTTTCTCAGTCAGCAGCTGCATCCAGCCTGACTCTGCAGGATTTTGTGTGGGTGTTTCACCACACAGCTTGCAGCGTGTCTGCAGAGCCTGCTTTCCCACACAGGGAATAAACAGCGTAACATTGCGCTTGCTGCGACGCTCGGTGTGCCTCTCTTCGCAGCACCTGCTTGGATGGAAGTGGTTGACCATCTCCTTCACTTCTTCTACGGGCAGAATTCACTTCACACCATGTTTGCTATTGAGGGACTTATGCATTGACATGCATAGAAAGAGTCTGACTGCCTTGTGTGGAATTTGTCTTAGGACCTACACTACCAATTTTACTTGAGGTAGTGGGAGGGAGCAGGAGGCTTCAGATTTTCGACTGTTGCTAGAAGTTCCTTGTGGACGGCATTTTAATAGAGTGGCGGTGCTGTGGGCTCTGGGGGACAAAGTTTTTGTTTATGTGTATATGTAATTTTTATAAAAAAGCTTAGCTCACACAATTTCCTTCAGGTTTCTCTTTCCATGGCGTAGCCTGATGTTTCTGCTAGTTTCCTTCTCCAGACACAAGATTCTCAAGGTATTACCTCTTCCATTAACAGTTCAGTCCTGCGTCCTTATAAGCAATGAACTACTTGCTCCTTCTTAGTGGTTAGATGCTTGTCTGTGAATGGAGAAATCCACCTTGCTAGGAAGTACATAGCTGCATCAGCTACAGGGACAACTAACACTAGACCGTTTATCTTGGCATAACAGCACTGATGACTGAAGACGAACGACGTGCAGCCAGTGCTTTTTTTTGTACAGGGCTTAGGTGGTGGGACTGATGGGTGCTCTAGCTGAGCAGGTTCTGTAGCTGATCTCCAAAAACAGCAGAATCTCAATTTGTTTTATAGTGCTCCAGAAGGTTTATACTCCATTCACAGGGATTCAGCTGGCTATGGCTAGTTTGATATTTGCGATTTCTATGAAAGCTAGTGGTACATTGGGAAAAATGCAAGGAAATGCATTTGTGAAGTCAAGAGCTACTACCCCCAACTTCAGGCGGCCTTCCATCCCCTCCTGCCAGAGGTCAGCTTTCTTCCCCCAGCACGGGCATTTCGTCTAGTGCCACAGGGCTGAGGTTACATCTTGTGTTAACTCTTCTCGCTTGTTCAGGGCAACAGGGATAATACTCAGTAGGCAGCGCTTGCCCATCAGTAGAATTGTGGGATCCTTATGCCCTGCTTTCTTTGGAGGAATATATTGCACCAATAATGCTTGTATATGCTTTCTTTCTCTGTGGACCTACCAAACACTTGCTTAAAAGAAATACTGAGTCCTGAGGAAAGACGCAGGGACAAAGAAAGGACTCACAGGGCCTGTGAGGGTCACCAAGGATTATTGGTGCTGTGTGATAGCTGGCTGGGCTGGCTGGAGCAAGGTGGGGGGTGTTAGCCTTTCTCTCTGAAGCCAGAGGCTCTTTTGGATGTGCTTCTGCCTTTAGGTTCAAGCTAAGGTTCATACTTGGTTGCAGAGCTTCTGTTCCTGCCCCCAGTGGAGTTTTGCATTGTCATTCAAGGCAGTTTTCTCCAGCACAAGATCCTCCTGGCAGCGGAGCAAACCAGCAGTCTCCTCTGTCCTGCGAGGCTTGGAGGGCTTTGGGGCATTCAACACTTTACAGGAGCAATTCAGCACCCCCAATTCAAAAGTAAAGGAAGCTCTGGCTTGAGTTTCTACAGACTAAATGGCTAGATAATGAGTGCAATATTTCCAGCAAATAGTGTGGGCATGGGCAAATGAAAGGATGTAAATGAGATGTGCCATATCAACCTCCACCACTGCAGCTGGCCACCCACATGCTCTTAGTCCACCCATGGTGGCCTAAAATGTTCTTTCCCCCTTAATTTGCATTTCACCCATTTTTCTGCTTGCAAAATGACTGTATAAAGACTTTGAAAAATTCATACTCCAACATACACAGTGAGTGTTTTATACAAGTCGGTTTTAGCTGTCTATAGGCAGTTGGCCAAGACAGTCCTGTGCGTTACTGGTTGTTCACTTTCAGTGTGCTATGTTGGACACTAAAGGTGTATGCCACCATTTTTGCAGACTGACTGGCCGTCTCTGTAACCAGTGCTCAGCTGTGGAGGCGACTTCAGACATTTACAACTTGAGCTAACTTTTGAGCCTTTCTGGAAATATTCTTGTGAATTAGATCTCGCTAGTCTAACCAGTGAAAAAAGCAAACAGAGAATATTATGAAAACCATCAAAGCAAACTTGTGGTGACATAGGCAGTTCGGATGCATGTTAATGAAAATGTCTCTTTTTATTACAATTTTAATTCTAATTCACACTTCAGCCACATTCAACAGAGAAGCAGTTAGACAGAGCTGTCAAACAGAAACATCTTTAAAACTTCCTTTATTTTGTGAAATAGACACTTTTGAAACTTAGCCTTGTTACTGTTGGCTAAATTCTTTGTGTATCCCGATTAATTTATTCTGTAAGTTTAGGGAAACCTACTGGCACACACCATGTATTGAACTGGAAAGTTACAATTTTTCTACAGCTGTCGTGAGAAAATTAAGACATATTTCTGATGGACAAGTATGTTTGGAACAGAATAGTATTTCTGTTACTGATCTGTGGCTTATTCACAAAAGATTTCATATGAGGCTGAAGTCCCCTTCTGTGCAGTGAAATCTGTAGGAAGGGTTTTGCAAGGAAGTCAAAGTAGTAGCAGGGATTTTTTTTTTGTAAGCTGATGGCTGCCAGTGTTGAAATGGTTGTTGTACAAAGATTTGAGAATGGATGCTGATCTTTCAGCTTTTACATTTTTGTCATTGGAGGAATTACTCTGAATAATGATGGAAGCCTTGAAATAACATTTGGAAAAAAAATTAGGTTGTCTACAGTGAAGTAATTAGCAAGGCCTTATCTACATCCAAGTAATGTAAAATGCATCACAACCATGTATCAAGAGCTCCTAAGGTTTTTTAGCATGTAAAAGCTGTAGCAGGATTAGATTGCTTTCTGTGGAGCTAATTCCAACTTTAGTGCTTGAATGGGTGGAAACTTGTGACTTAATTCAGAAAGAAATTCAGATGGGTTTCCACTGTTTCTCCAAGGGGCTGGCTGATGAACTGTGGTTATCTGCGACTGAAAAAGTGTGGGCTTGCTCTGCTGCAGTCCTAGAGTAAAGCTTGGCTTGATCAGATGGTGAACAGATCAGATGGGAACAATCCAGGCCTGAGCTGGGGTGATTGGGCAGGGTGAGGTAGGAGTTAATTCAGCTCTCTACTGTAGAAATATGTGGGGTGCACAACATGCTGGGGTGATGCCTACAGCTTGGTCTTACAAATTACCACATCTACTGTATGGATGGGCACAAATGGCTGTTGGCTTTTGGACACCTGATGTAAAACTTTCACTGGGTATCCTATAAAACTGGTGGGAAAGTGTGGTAGAAGGTCTGTTTCATGAAGGATCCATATGATCTGGCAGAGGGAAGCAGAATGTCTGCTAAAGCTCAGTGTTGACCAAATAGGCTCAGCTGTGGCTGCAAAAAGATTGGTGTGGCGGAAGCTGTAGTGAAAGTATGAAGGGAAAGGCCAATGAAGCTGGGATAGTGAAGATGGAGTTCAAGTGTAAATAGCTGCAAGTACAGCCATAGCTGCAAGACCAGCTGCAGGCAACTGGCAAACCAGTCTGTGATCTGCTGAGGCGTTGAATTTCAGCTCAGGAAAATCCCTGTACAGGGAGGTAAACTTTCTTTTCTGGGATTGCCACTTCCCCTGGGCAAGACAAGTTACTTGGAAACTGAAAAGTAAAGTAATTTCAGAAAACTTTCTGCTCCAAAAAGATTACAAAATATTCCTTGAGGTTAATGACAGCTATACTTTCTGCACTCTGCACACACGCAGAAATAACACTTACTTGATTTGCAGGAGGAACCAAAGATATTTTTTGCCAGCAAGTGTGTCTTCGTGTCAGCAAAACAAGTAGTGAGAGCTCACAGTTTAATCAATTTCAAACCCTGCTTTTGCCTGTGTGGAAACTGGCCCGTCGACCACTTGCCCTTGTGTGAGGTATTCCATGAAGTAACTCCACGCAGGTGTTACCTAAGTTGTCGCACTGTGTGGCTGAAGACAGCGCCATTTCCCAAGAGATGCCTGCCTGTTGGGCCAAGTACTGTGGAGGGTATGTGTGCTGACTTGTTTGACATGGGCTTATACTTCTGTTGACATTCCCTTTACTCTGAAGATGAATGAAAATCCTTCTTAGTTTCCAAGCACTGTGATAATGATAATGTCATAGTGTTCCCAGGCAGGCCACACTCTGTTCAGAAAATAGCAGGTAGTCGGACAGTACCTAAGGTCTCTGCAGCAGATACAGCACAGGGTGGGAGCTGACAGGTGGCTGACGGGGAATGGCAGAGGAAGCGCAAAGGTTGCTTCACTAGAAGGATGGTGTTACCCAGTAGAGGCAAGGGACCAACATGCAGAGGGATTTGTTGAGGTGTTTCCACTGTTCTCCGTGCTGTGCCTCCCCAGGGAGAGGACTCCATTGTGCTGCAGAAAGCCTGGGGTTCAGGCAACCTGCATACTGTTGAAAGTGGAAAGTATTTTCCTACTGTCTGGAGGTCTTGCTCCTACCTGAATGCTACTTGTGACCTGCACTGATTCAGTTTGCTAGCTGTTACTCAGGAAAGATTCTGCATAGCAAATTATTCACTTGCCATATAGCAACTGTGGGGGTCTGACAGTAGCTAGTATTCTTATCTGTGCATGTAGCAGGGTGGATACATGCCCCAGTAATACCAGGAAAATGCTCTGAGTTAAGATGTCTTGAAATATTTAAGGCCACTGTGGATGTAAATGCTCACTTCACCTGTCTGTTAGATAGCTGTGTTAAACAACATAAAAAGTTCTGCAGCAAGTCTTTAGGCTTTCAAAACAACAATGTCCATTAGTACACAGCAAAATCTCCTCCTGAACCCTTCCTTGCCCTCTTCCATGGAAAAGCAGATTCCTTTATTTAAAGAGAGGTAGTGACAAGCCTATAGGGTAGAACATCTGTCTCTCCCACTCCCAACACCGATGAGTAAGTGTGGAGAAGTTTTATATCTTCACCTTTTCCGTCAGACCTTCTGTACTCCAAAAGTGGGCATGTCACCTTTTCCTTCACACAGTTCATTGATTTCCACACTTGATAGTGCAGGTCTTTCCTCTGCCCTTTGACACCAAATTAAACTTTAATTCCAATAAAGGTGGAAGGACTGCTGAATGGGGGTTCTGTTGAACACTGAGATCTTCTGGGAGTTAATTACACTGCAGGTCCCTTGTCCTCACAGCTCATTAAATCCCATCCCCCTCTCTGGTCTGCTATTTCCTGCTAAAGGCAGCTCCTTGTCCCCAAGCGGCTGCTATCTTTCTAGTTAATAACTGCATCTTGCCTGCTCCTTTTGCTTTATTATGGGGAAGGCCTCTCCTGGTGATAGCAGCTTGATTTGCATGCTGTCAGAAAATCTTATCAGCATTGCCATGGAGGACAGTAAACCAAAACGGTCAATTAGTCATGTACAGCTCATTTTGATTCTTGTGATTAGTTATTAACATAAGTAAACAGAAACCCACTTCAAACTTTGTACTTTTAAAAGGCAAAATGAACAGCAAATAAGAGCAAGGAGATCAATGGCAGGCATGTAATTCACCACAGTAATTAAATGGGTTTAACTACTGTACTGATCTCAAAACTGCTCAGGAAGCTCTTTTTTTTAATATCACAGGGGGAGAAAAGCAGGCAGTGGGAGATAGTCCTTCCATCTCCAGAAAGCGAAAAATGAAGTGCTTGGTCAGCTCAATTTTTTCTCCACAGCAGTGATGTTACATGCTGTCCTCTAACCCCTCTAGTCTAACTGCTGAAGCACTCTCTGCTAGGAATAAAATTCTCACAGTTCAGCGGGTCGTGCCTGCACTGCGCGGAAGAGCAGTGCCATAAGGGCCATTGCTCTTGCAAGCAGAAACCGACGATTCTTGCTGTATTTCCAGATTTGTTAAATCCCAGGTGACCTTTCTGAGGCACATTGGCTGCTTTGATGAAAACACAAGGCTCTGAAGGGTTGGAGGTGAGCCTGCATTTACTGATTCTCTTCTGGACTTTGCCTTGGACTTTGGTTCTCCTTGTTCTGACAGTTTGGTTCCTCATGCTGTGGAGATGGAGGGGACTCCTGCAACACATTTGTTCAGGCATATTCTCTGTACAGTATGGCTGACCACAGGCATTACACAAGGACAAGCCATGCTTTGAAAAATCATGAGACCAGCTTGAAAATCCTGACATTCCTTTTGTTTTTAAAATGTTCTGAGGTCTTTTACTTGTCTTCTAGGAAATCAGTGGTCTTTCATGATAACATTTGCCAAACTGTTTTCCCACAGCTTTTTCTTCTAAACAAAAACCGAAATTCTTCCCATATCACATGGCTTCAGAAACCTTTAACAAAGGTACTAAATGTACCCACAAGAAAAGATACAACAAGGAAGGATCTATAAACTGCAGTGCTTTATCTCCAGGAGTAACACTCTTCTGAAGTCATTGCAAACCTGCATTTATAAGTATAATATCTCATCCATTTCTTAAGAGGATTCTAAAGAGGGCAATTCACACCATGATACCAATTCACCAGACTAGCAGGATAGTATTGGCAGGGAAGCGCCACCTGCACACCACTTTAGCAGCTTTAACAAAATCATTGTTTTTAATGAAGTATCTTTTTCACAGAAAGGTTAGCACAGAGTCAAATACCCTTTCCTATGGGTTCCTGTCATTGAGGAGGGTTCATTACAAATGGCTGTCAGAAGTGCTGTCCTGGGAGTGTGAGGAGGAATACACTTCCCCATCTACAAACACAGGAAAGACCTAGACTTTTCTTGAAGAGGCCGCTACTGACAAAGCTGGTGTCAGTGAGTAGTGCTTTATTCTGCAAGTGGCAATAAAGTGTTGAAGGACAGGGTCCTGGGACCAGTGGACAAAAGAACTGACGTTTCTTACAGATACAGTTCCCTTCTTGCCCTAATTTTATCTCTGGAGCTGAATCTGTGCTGCTCTGTCTTAAGCTGAAATGCTGTAGGCCCCCAAATACCTGCCCAGGGGAAGCTTAGCATCATTCTGGCTTCATGCGTAAATGGACAGCTGCCCTCCCTTTGGATTGGCATGCACTCCAAATCAAAACTGAGCATCAGAAAGCACCAGCCTCAAATCATAAGCAAGTTAGAATTTAGATCCTGATAATTATACAATACTGCTTGATAAGAAGACAGGGAGACAATAAATAGCTCTTTTTGTCTTTCACCTGCCTGGCTGAAATCAGTTGGGGAGGGGGAATTCAGAAGCAGATGCTTGTGTACATTGAGATATTTGAACATCATTTTAAGTCTTTAGCTTTAAAGCCTAAGGGAAGGCTGCCATGCATGGAAGAAATATCACAGTAAGGAAAAAGTCAACAGAATTAATTCAGTCATTTTTTAATCCCTTGTTTTCTTCCTCATTAACACACAGCCATTTCTTAGCCTCTTTAACACATGGCCATTTCTTAGCCTTTGCCCTGTAGCTAGGAAGAGAGACAAGAACTTGCTTGTTTAGCTGTCAGAAATACCACTCCTTGGCTAGCTAGAGAGGGCTCATCATGCATGGGAATCTGTCTCTCTCCATCCAGAGAGTGATCAAAGGCAAACTGATTTAGTCCCGTGCATCCACAGCCCAGCACTGTTTGCGTTCATCTTCCACAAACACCGTCACTCAGCAGCAGCTGCAAGAAAATCATTAGAAGAGCTAAACTGAAAAGAATGACATAAAAAGCATGCTAGAGATCCCAATTTTTGACAAAGATTAGGTTTCTTTTGGCTTCACTAAACATTGAGCAGGACCAGCTGTCACCATGGCTATGGAAGTGATCCTGCTTTTTACATTCTGGCTGTTTCATACGCCGTCTCCATGGTCCCACAAAGGGAGAAGTGGAGACAGGCTTGAAGACTGTCCATACTGAACTCTCATTACCGCAGCAGCAGCAAGAATCTTCACCCTCGGTGGTAGGTTATAAGAGGTGTAAGAGGGTAGGCAACAACCACCTGTTTCTCACCAGCACTGTTGAGCAGTGGGAACAGCAGAGTGCCAGAGAACAACTCTTCTTCCCTGTGAAGTGTTCACCATGTATTTCAGCAGTAGTATTAGGAGTGCAACTACCTCTGGGTCTCCTATGGGCTAGCACTGGGGATAGCTTGGCTTCCCTATAACCTTCAAGTCGTGTCAGAGTTGAGAAGTGGGAAGACACCCCATCTCTCCTTATAATGGGCAGACACAGGTCTGACTAACAGAGGGACAACCATTTGAGAAAGGAGTGAAGGTGCTACAAGTGTGGATGTGGCAAGGCAGACGGCTTACCTGCATAGTGCAGTGCACAGTGTGACAGCCTTACTTGGAATAAGACTATCCAAATGGGGCACCAAGCAGCCTGATCCAGCCTCGAGGCTAGCCCTGGATTGTAATGTCCCCTGCCGCATTCTTTGATTATCTCTAAAGCCTCATTATGGAGCCAGAAAAAATTCCTGGGAAGCTATATGAGCACATGGTCCCTATGAGCTACACAGATTGTTGAAATGTGCCACAGTCCAAAGGACTGTGCACATGGTGGGAGTCTGGGGAAGCCGAGTCTCTCTGCACTGCATAAGGACTTGGAGGAACCTCTCAAACAAGGGACCTTCAATGAACTTTGTTTTTCAGCTGTTGAGTTTTGAAGTGGAAAGTCACCCCGGCTCTTTGTCACAGAGAGCCATGCCTGCTCCCTCACGCTGGTGTAGTCTGTCAGGGTGGCTGCACAAGCAGTACAGCATCAGTGCTGAAACAGAATCTGAACACAGTGGGGTGTTGCAGAAAGAAAGCAAAGAGGAGAGAAAGGGGATCTGGAAAGAAACATCTGGAAGGACATCTGAAATTGAGAAGATTATGGATCTTGAAGAGCACAGCACCTGAAAGAAGCAGGAAGAAGAAGACAAGTGATAACTATAGAAATGAGAGAAAGGAGAATCTGAGGTACCTAAGGAAAGAAGAGGAGAAATAAGGTGAAAGTGAGAGGAAAGAAAATAGATGCCAGCTGGGAAACTGGGGGAAAATAGCTGGAGTGGAAAAGTATGGGAAGCTGCAGAGAAAAACACTGGTAGGAGAGTTGAGGTTGTTTGGAGAAGTTTGAGGGAAGAAAAAGAGGGAAGAGCCTGGCACAGCACAGGTGCAAGGTTGTGGCGCTGGAGAGGATAAAAAAACCACTGACATGGCAAGAGAGAGGAAGAGAGCATTGTGCAGGAAGGCATGAGGAAAAGGGATGACAGAGGAAGAGATAGCAAAAGAGAGGGTGAGAGGTGGAATGAAAATGAGTGACTAGAGAAACAGGGGAGAGAAAAACGCCAGTCATGATGTAAATGCTGGTTACTTTTCGTTTATCGTGTCTCCATTGTCATTGTAGTCTGTGCTTAGGCAGAGCTCTTTGGAATTGGATTTATTTCTTTTTAATCTTTGTCTTTTTCAATACTGTCAGTCATCTGTTTCTCTCAGGTTTCTTACAATAAGAACTTACTGTGCCTCTGGTTGCTTCTGGCTGTATCTCTAAACTATTTCTTTAGAACAAGCGGTCTAAGTTTTTCAGATCATAGGAGAATATGTTCAATTAAAAGAACAACTACATTTTCAAGAAGAATGCAGTCATTATTAGTTGTTATTTAATTGTACTACTTAGGGTGGAGGAAATGCTGCATGTATTATCTCCACTCACAGGTGGCAATAAAATCTGCATATGGCTTAGAGAAACAGTACAAACATTAGCTGTTCTAAATTGTTCAGGGATTGAATCTCACATTTTAAACAAAATAGACTGTGACTGGGATCTAATGTACATGTATAAATATATGACTTGAAATATCCTGTTTCTTGGTACTGACAAAAGCCTAGGTGGCATTGGAGCTACTCTTTGGGTTCTGCCAAGCTTGTACTGGAAAAGACTAATCTGATCAAATTTGACACCCTTACAAAAAGGGAATTAAATTTAAGACAAACAGGAAAATTGAAACTCAGCAGGGCTCCAGACGACAATTAGCCGAGTGCTTAAATTCAGGTTGTCATGATTAATCTTGCTGAGAAAGGCCTGATTCTAAGATGAAAGTTGCAAGTCCGTGGTGAAATTCAAAGTGAGGCTGTCAATTGTGCCAATACGCCTGGTAGTAAAGCTGCACGTACTTATGGAGCCAGCACAGCTGGAAAAGCCTACGGGGTAGTATCCACTGGGATACACACCAAGGTGAATCTGCAGGAAAAGGACCCCAAATAACCCAGTTATCGGTGACTTCAAGAAAGTGGGTAAAATATTTTCTTTCATAAACGTCTGATGAAGTCTAACCTTGTATTTTTTCTGGATGAACTGTGCAACAGCCACAGGTTTATTTATCTCATGTGGTTTCCAGGCAGAGACTAGTGCTGGTTCAAGCATGTCTGTTTCTGTTGCTTAGAGTAGATGTCCTAAAATTGCATGATTGCCTTAGTGAAATGTACCTCTATGAGCCTTCAATGGCTAGTAAAAGAAATTATGGTTACACATAATCTTATGCAAGTCATTGTTAAGACCCCCTTTTAAATCCTGTGATGAATGAGAGAACAGTTGTCCCAGATGGGTGAAGCTTTGATAATGCCATGGAACAGAATTACGGTGCAAAAATACTTTCATCATTCTCTGATCCAAATATGATCATTTTCTACCTCCTTTGCATCCTTGGAAACTAGTGAGTCAGCTTGTTTAATAGAAAATCAGACCAAATTCTGCTCAGAATTAATAACTGGCTGCCTTTTGGCAGCTTGTCTTCAGCATCTGATTGACTCCTTTACTCTGCAAATATATTTTCAGACCTGCTATTGATGAGAAGTGGATGGAATTATAAATCAAGGCCATGCTCCTGGGCTGTAAGTAATCTAATAAAAGAGACAAAATGTGCAATAAAGGTGACTTTTGATGAGTGCAGATATTGATTTGGGAATTTACTCTAGTGGCATTTTTGATTACTTTTAACTGAAATATTTGCTGCTTCTCTGTGACTCATCATCCTGCCACTTCCTCACGGTTCAATGTGCCTTTGAATTTCCACATCCAGACATTTCCCCAACAGCATGGGGAAGAGACTTACAGTTCTTCTTGCTGTCTGGAACTGTCTCATCTTGTGACAGCTTCACCTTTGAACACTGCATGAGCTGCCACAGAAGAAGAGATCAGAAAGCCTCAGCAATAAAACAGAGCTCTGGGAAGACCCAGATCTGCTTGTGTGAAAGTCAGTGGTGAAAATCCTGTTTATTGATGTCCAGTCTTAGCAAATAGTTCTGGCTTTTCTTCTGCCCTTACAGTGGTGGAGCCAGTAGGAAAGAGACGTATCCTTTAGCTGCTTCACTCCATCAAGCAGACCTTCTTCTTTCAGCCATTTCTTCACCTGAGCTCATCCACTGACAGAGACAACCCTCTGTCTCTGGTTTTCACCTGAGCAGGGTTCAGTGAAACCTCATGTCACAGAATCACAGAATCACAGAATAGTAGGGGTTAGAAGGGACCTCTGTGGGTCACCTAGTCCAACCCTGCTGCCGAAGCAGGGTCACCTACAGCAGGCTGCACAGGACCGCGTCCAGGCGGGTCTTGAATATCTTCAGAAAAGGAGACTCCACAACCTCCCTGGGCAGCCTGTTCCAGTGCTCCGTCACCCTCAGAGGGAAGAAGTTCTTCCTCATGTTCAGATGGAACTTCCTTTGTCCTAGGATAGCTCCAATGGCATTACCTGTGACAGTGTCTGGTTTTGTCCTTTAAGAGCTTCCTAGCAGGTAGGTTCGGAGTGTGCAAAGCAGCTGGGATGGAATCATCTGGCATCCAGTCTTTTCCTCCAGATAGAAATGTTCTCTGCCCGCCCCCCAAGAAAGCACGCAGAGAAAAAAAATCTCTTGTTTTTGCACTCTTGGAGTTCTGCAAAACCATGGTATCAATTTCAAACTGCAAGTAAGACTTCCAGCGCATGCTGAGCTGTTGGTTAGCCTGGGTTCCACACCTGGTCTGTGGAGCTGTAGATCTTGTGATCCCAAACCTGGCCACTGTCAGCCTTCAGGTAAAGAACTCTAGTGGGTGATTTACAGAGATCTCTGCCAATCAGTTCAAATACATGAATCTATGCTGACTTCTCTCCAACGGCGCTGTTTCTCCCACGTAACAAAATTGCATGTACCCATGTTCACAACATGGAGTAAAACCTTGCAGGGTAGGATAGGATGCATAAGCAGTGATTCAAAAGCGCCTTGTTGGAGGTGTGGTGGAGAAAGAAAGACCAAACTGGCTGAGGGAAAACCACCTGTTAACTGAGGTTAGTAACGCTAAAAAGGAAATAATCTGGCTAAGGTTTCTCTGTGGGAAGGTCTTCCTGAACCAATGAATATGGGTGCGGAAGCATTTTCAGTTGTATTTTTAGGAAACTGAGAGGTAAAACTTCAGAGATATGGGTGACAATGATATTATTTGCACTCGTGTTGGGAAGTCACACTAAAGCCTTTCCTTTGCTCCCCAGTGAGTCCTCTCTTTTCCAACAGCGAGGACAGTTGTGCTGTAGAGAATGGGCAGTTCTGGCCTTCACTGCGTCCAAGAGGCCTTCCTGCTGGTCCTAGCAGTTGTTGTTTCCACTAGAAGCACAGGTGAGATGAACAATAGGCAGTTTAAAGGCTTCCACACAATTCAAGAGATTAATTTAGAGACATTTGCCTTATATTGACCAAATATTTTCTGGACAGAAATGACTATTAGCTTTATCCCCAGATGTAATTTTCCCAATTAATTCTTTTGCCTTTTTTTCACGGAATCACAGAATGGTAGGGGTTGGAAGGGACCTCTGGAGATCATCTAGTGCAATCCCTCTTCCAAAGCAGGGTCACCTAGAGCAGGCTGCACAGGACCTCGTCCAGACAAGTTTTGAACATCTCCAGAGAAGAAGAGTCCACAGCACCTCTGGGCAGATTGTTCCAGTGCTCTGCCACTCTCAAAGTGAAGAAGTTTTTCCTCATGTTCAAATGGAACTTCCTATGCTTCTGTTTATGCCTGTTTTTCCCCTTGTCCTGTTGCTGGGCACCACTGAAAAGAGTCTGGCCCCATCCTCTTGACACGCAGCCTTAAGATATTTACAAGCATTTAGAAGATCCCCTCTCAGTCTTCTCTTCTGCAGGCTGAACAAGCCCAGCTCCCTCAGCTTTTCCTCTTAGGAGAGATGCTCCAGTCCCCTCATCGTCCTCGCAGACCTCTGCTGGACTCACTCCAGTAGCTCCTCATCTTTCTTGAACTGGGGAGCCCAGAACTGAACGCAGTGCTCCAGATGTGGCCTCATCAGGGCAGTGTAGAGGGGAAGGAGAACCTCCCTCGACCTGCTGGCCACACTCCTATTACCACTGGCCTTCATTGCAACCAGGACACATTGCTGGCTCATGGTTAACTTGACATCCACCAGCACTCCCAGGTCCTTCTCTGCAGAGCTGCTCTCCAGCAGGTCCACCCCTAGCCTATACTGATGCATGGGGTTGTTCCTCCTCAGGTGCAGGACCCTGCACTTGCCCTTGTTGAACTTCATCAGGTTCCTCTGCGTCCAACTCTCCAGCCTGTCCAGGTCTCACTGAATGGCAGCACAGCCTTCTGGTGTATCCACCACTCCTCCCAGTTTTGTGTCATCAGCAAACTTGCTGAGGATACACTCTAACTCTTCATCCAGGTCATTGATAAAGAAGTTGAACAAGACTGGGCCCAGTACTGACCCCTGGGGGTCACCACTAGCTGTAGACCTCCAACTAGACCCTCTGAGTTCTGCCATTCAGCCAGTTCTCAATCCACCTCACCAACCGCTCATCCAGCGCACACTTCCTGAGCTTCCCTTTGCAAGGCTTTCGACACAGTCTCCCATGATATCCTCCTAGGGAAGCTGAGGAAGTGTGGGCTGGATGAGTGGTCGGTGAGGTGGATTGAGAACTGGCTGAATGGCAGAACTCAGAGGG
>Ga0065711_1041259_pt1 | contig 16281 bp, 13 predicted proteins | sample Hoacrofraction12_FD_59098 | JGI IMG/M metagenome (GOLD analysis project Ga0065711, IMG submission 59098) | Hoatzin crop microbial communities from Cojedes, Venezuela - Epithelial fraction 12 v2 (version 2) | ecosystem: Host-associated > Birds > Digestive system > Esophagus > Crop | place...
CCTGCCGGGCAGCGAGCTCGCCGGGGGGGGCTTTGCGGGGGCGGGGAGCGCCCAAGCCCCCCCGGCATCCCCAGCGCTGTCGGCACGGCGGCGGCTGCCTGGCTAAACCCCCTGCTCCCTTGGGCTGCGTCCCGGGGCCGGGCGAAGCGGCCTCCGTGCCCGCGGGCCAGACGCAGCCCTCCGTGGCGTGGGGCCGGGGGGACGGGGCGAGACCCCGCCCGCGACAGAGGAGTCCACGCTGCGCCCCCCAGCGGCGGGGAGCGCGCATGCGCGGAGAAGCGTGTGCCGTGAGGCGGCTGCGCAGGCGCGCTGGGGCGGGCTCGGCGCTGGCGGAGCGGGCTCGGCGCCGGCGGGATGACCTCGGTGCCGGGGCTGCAGGCGGACTGCGAGGAGCTGCTGGGCGCTTTCCAGGAGGCCGACACCGTCCGCTTCGAGCGCTTCGCCGAGCTGTGGCGGGAGCGCCGCTTCCACACCGTCTTCTAGTGAGTGAGGAAGCCCCGGCCGCCTCCGGGCCGCCGCCTCGGCGGCCTGCCCGCTGCCAGCCGCCCTCAGCGGCGCCGGCCTGAGAGATGCTGGGTCCGGGCGCCCCTTCGCGTCCCGCCGCCTGTCTCCCCCTCCCCGGGGAGCCTGTCTTCGCCCTCCCAAAGCCCGCAGCTCCCCGCTGCTGAGGCTGCCCCGTGGTGGTGCGGGGGGGCCTAGAGGGGAAATTGGTGGGGCCCTGGGGGGGGTGGGGTGAGCCGTGTTCCCCTTCGGACATTGGTTTTGGGACAGGTGGTGTGCAGGTAAGTGACAGTGAAGCATCGGTCCCTGCATAGCGCGGAAAAACACTTTGTGTATTAGTAATGTGTGTGATTTGAACACTGACAGGGAGTTTGATGCAGTGTTTGTGAGATTAAAAATATGTTTGTAGGGTGTTGCATTTTTCACTTTATACCTAATTTAATACAAAGAGTTACATGCAGCACTGTGTGAGGACATAGGGTCTGGCTGTCTGAAGACTTCCCAGAGCTGGAGCCCTATGGTAATGTGTTCTAAAATGCCTGACGCTTGTTTCTGCATTACAGGTTTTCTAAAGCCTGAGCTTTGCTATTTACTTGCTGTAATGTGCTTCCCTTTTTTTTTTTTTTTAATTTTAGTGGCAGAATAAGAGCTTTGGAGAGGAATAAGCTCACCAAGAAGACTTTAGAACTGGCACAGCAGTACTTCTTGCCCCCGTATGCTTTCCAGATCCGAGTTGGTGCTCTGTACCTTTTGTATGGACTCTATAGTACACAGCTTTGCCAGCCGAAACAAAAGGTAATCGTTCTTGAGGTTTTATTCTCAGGAGATAATAGACATAAGATGAATGGTATACCTCAGTTAATTTCGTCATCATAAATTTCATCTCACTTTCTTAAAATAAAAATATTTAGAACTAGATGGTCCTTTTGGGAACGGTGGCCTTTCAAACACCTTTGGCTTTGAGAAATTATGTGCTGGTGACTAGAATATTTTCTGTGGTCTCAGAAATCTTTAAATGGGAACAGAGAATGTGCTCATCAGCTGTGGGGAGAATTCCATTACAGCCCCAGTTATTCCTTAGAATTTCAGCAGAGTGAAGACTGTGTGAATTATTTCGTAGAATCATAGAATGCTTTGGGTTGGAAGGGACCTTTAAAGGCCATCTAGTCCAACTCCCCTGCAGTGAGCAGGGACATCTTCAACTCAGTGAGGTTGCTCAGAGCCCCATCCAGCCTGACCTTGAATGTTTCCAGGGATGGGGCATCGACCACCTCTCTGGGTGACGTGTGCCAGTGTTTTTTTCAGTTCCTGTTCCAGTTTCTGTTAACCGGAAGTGGAATTTGTAAATAGGTTGAAAGGGTGAATGCATGAATGACGTGTCTTCTTGCTGCTTCTAGGACAGGAAACCAGTTTATAAAGGAGTTGGAAACTCAGTGCAAGGAGAAGTATTTTACTTGGAAACTGTCTTATGTGTGTTGTGTGCATATGCACAAGTGAGTCCAAATTCTTTAAATGAGCAATTGAAGTTTAAGTGTTCTACAGTGGTGCCATTGCATCTCATATCTTAACTTCAAAGAAGTCAATACCTATTATTTAGGTAAATATAGGGAATTCTAAAACCACTGCTATAGCAACTGTTCGAGAGTCTAGGAATTATCAAAGAAGCTAATGTAGGCAGAGAGGAAATGAAGGGGGCAGAGTACATGGAGGAGGAAGGAAAGTGAGAAGATAGGGATACTTTTATGAGCATTTCACTGGTAGGCAATCGTGGTACGAGTATTATTCCCTAATCATCTAGTGAGTGAGAGTCTCCTTAGGTGTGTATTGTTTCAGGCATCTTGGAACATGAGGAATTAACTTTTTCAAATGTCAAAGAGAGCTTGTGTTCCTCATCACTGTCAAAGAAAACAACTGCAGTGAGGCTGTTTAACACACCAGTATGACAAGTTTAATGGCATAAAATGTTGGTAGTAGTAACAAATGTTATAGTAGGATTCTTTCTGTAGTTCTGTGATCATGTGACGTCTTATACCCTAGGCATCCCAGTACTGTGCATAGTATAACATGATCACAGTAGTCAGCTGAATTAATTTTTATTTGTTGAAATATGCAGGTCATATGACAGTGTGCAGCTGTTTTGTTGCAGATCAGAATCGCACTCAAGGATTGGCCTGAAATCCAGAGATTTCAACAGGAACTGGTAGATGCCCAGCACTATGATGCAGCGTACGTCTTTAGGACACTGCGGCTTGCCAGAGCGTTCCATTTCACAGCAATGCCAAAGCTAGTGAGTTATTACCTTAAGGACTTACCATTTTTAATGATCTATCTTCAGCTTTCAGTGGCTGACAGTTCAATAGCACTCGTGTTTAGTTTTGCTTTGATGCTGTCTTGAAATGTAGTATGTCTTGCTTTATGTAGCAAGGTATGTGATATAAAGCTTAGAGAATGTTTGAATGTAGCGTGCTTCTCACCTGAAAATATTTTTTTCGGTATCTAATGTTCTTATTAGATGAGGGATGGCTTATAATTTGTGGAAATGTCAAACTCTTGAGTCTGGGTGCTGGATTAAATGCTTGACTAGGGAATAATTTTTGAAAAGTGCTGTCTGAGCACTTGACAGTGAAGCTGCATGCTGTTGTTGTTAAGATGGTTTTATACCTTTCAGCAAGTTTGCTGTTTAAATTACAAAGCATTGTCTCTTGCTTTAGCTAAACTACAGAACTAAGAAGAAGATTCAGGAAAATGAATTTAAAGAGGAATTTAAGGACCCAAGTAACAGAGTAAACAGCCTCATCACTAATGATGTATTGGAGGTACGGAAATGTTTAAACTACAGATTAATCACTGGGAGTTTTCTTTGTTTTGTTTTATATTTCTTCTTCTGTTGTCCGAGAGCTATAACTTCTCTAATTAGCACAGTCTTGTGCTGTGTAAGTCTTCTTATGGAACGCAGACTAGGGTAATATTCTGTGCCAGCAATTTTACCGAATGCTTGGAAATACAGTGTTTATTTTGGAAGACTTGTGGTACCTTTTTCAGTACTGAAATATGCTTTAATGTTTTGTGGTTTTGCCTCAGTAAGATGGAAAAAGGGAAGGGTACAAATAGTCAGCTGCCACTTAAGCAGAGAAAAATGGAAAATGGCAGGTGGGAGGAAACATGTTTATTTTGCTAGGTCTGCAGGTTGCTGCTGGAGGCTTGATACTTTCAGTAATATATATTTACTCATCTGCAAGTTTATAGTCTAACCTTTATTTCTCATTTTTAAAGCTTGATTTTGTTTAATATATAATATGTTTTATAAAAAAAGGAGTATTTCAAGCCAAGTTTACGTTCTTATATTGCTTGTTATGACTCAGTAGTAGATCTTTGTTTACAGGTTTTTCCAGTTGCTGCTAGGAAATATGGATCATCAGTAAGGTTGACTAGTGGTACAAAAATCAGTAATCTGTGAAATGACAGGGTGAGAGGACCTTCCTCAAAAGGAGGAGTTAAAGTGCTTCCTCTAAAGAGACAAAAATACACCTTCATAGCAGAATGAAACCTCTATGGACACTGATCCTGAGTGTAGTTAAAAGAAGAAAGAATATCTTTCATTATTTAGCTTATTTGACAGACTGATGGGACAGCGGGAGGTAGCAGTATTGCTAGACTCTCCCGTACTGAACGGATACAAACAGAATCTGTTTCTAACACTCCTGCTAGTTCAGTGATCTCCTCAGAATGGTTTGTATAACCCTGGTTTTGTTCATTGAGGACTAATATTGCTTTACTGCTGGAATATTTTTTTCCTGAGAGAGTTATCTTCTTTCTGTTGTAGGAACTGATGAATATTCATGACCACTATCAGAAAATGAAGTGTGTCATTTCAGCTGACAAATCCCAGCCAGACAAGGCCCTGAGCTTGATAAAAGATGACTTTGTAGTTACTCTGAAAGACATAACCTTGGAACATCAGGAGTGGCAGCAGAACAGAATGGTAGGTAATATAAACCATTGTGCTGCAGGAACTTAACAGATTGTGTGAATACTTAAGAACCGACTGTATTGGTCTAATCACCTCTGCGCATACTTTGTAAATCTCAGACTTAAGTAGAAGGAACTGTAACACTGAAGACATAGAGTGAGTAAAACCCTAGGCAGAGTTATGGTACGGGGAGGATTACATGGACTTGTATGTGGTACTGCCTCTATGATAACGTAAATGATTGCTGAGAGGTGGGCCCTGGAAGATGTGACTTACGGGCAGGGTCAGAATGCCCACGTGAAATACCTCTGTAAACCTGATTCTTGGATCAAGGCAAGGCCATAGGGTAAGACTGATGAAGAAAATGGGCATATATGTAAATATTTGTTTTGGTTTTCACAATTCTTGGATTTTAGCTCCCTTGTCTGTGACACAGGTTTTAAAAAATTGTTTTGTGGTGGTTTTTTTTCCCAGAAATTATTCCTAAATGCTAAAGAAACTGATGAAATATCAAACAAAAAGGAAGAAAGGACTTTGCTAGAATCAGAGGTAAGAAAAATGAACTAGTCTGCTGCTTTGCAGAGGCCAAATGCATTAGTTTCTTGACTTTAGATCACAGGCTAAGAAGCAATGTATGTCAAGGCTTGATAGTGTCAAAGTTCCAGGAATAGCTAGTGGGGCTGGCTGTTTTTTTTGTTTGTTTATTTGCTTTTGTTTTTAAATTACATTGTTTTCTGTTGATCTGCAAGCATTCACTGCTGTGATAGCTATTTGGTGCTCATAATAAAAAGTCTCTTTCAGTTAAGGAAAGAGCTGTATTTTCGTGGCCAAACTCCTTTATGGTTCTTCCTGAAGTTTCAGCTAAATGCAATATTCATTTTTTTATACTACAAAATGATCTCATGTTGTATTTATCTGCTTATTTCAACGTTGAATTTGAGTATGATTTGAAGTTTCAAATTTGATTTTCTCCTTCTGGGCTTTGTAACAATGAAGACAACCAAAATTATGGTCTGCCTTTTTAATGAAATTCGAACTTTTTTTTTCTTTAAGTAACAGTTCAGCGGTATTCTAATTATATAGAACTAACTATAATTCTATAATTACAGCTGTAGTGAGATATTGCTCGAGCGATTGTCTGATGTGATATTTCATTTCAATACTGCTATAATAGAGTATGAAAACTTTTTCTGAGTGGTCTCTTTCTTTGCAGGGTTCTGAAAGAGCAAATGCATTGGCTAGAATCAAATACAGGTCTTACTCTGCAGTTGTTGAGGTAGGTACAAAATTTGATGTTAGGGATGTATTTATTTTTAAAGAACAGTTTTAAGGATGAGTTAAATGTAAATGCTGGGTCAGAAAGGAATGAATTAAAATAAAATTGCACTCTAATTCAACCTTTGAATGTTCTGGTTTTCTGACCCATTGGGGAAACGTGAAGCTCTTATTCTTGTTAGATTTATGGAAATAGTGCAGATGTCGTCTGTACTTGGGGGATTTCAATTTAAAAGGTATCTTTTAATGTCTATGCTCCATTTAAGTAGATGGAATAAAAATACTTCTGAGTTTAATTGGTCAAATTCCTTGAAGCCTACATATTGGAATCTCTGAAGATGCTTGTGAAAATGGAACGTGGGGGTTTAAAGTCTGTTAGAAGTTCTTGGAAACATTGTTTCAGTAACTGCTTCTTTAATATTGTTGATTTACCTTTATTTATAGCAGGCCTATGAGGAACATCACAGCTTTCCTTGTTTATTAAAATCTTGTATTGAAAAATGCATTATTAAATGAAACGGAGCTCTGGAATGTTTAACAGTCCAGGTGTGAATATGCAGTGATAGTGTTTTCTAGGCATCTAAGCAAAATATGGCCGGAAGGAGGCTTCATGGTGGAGCAGTTTTGGGAAGTGTTTCTTTCGCTTGCACACAGCGGTGTGCACCGTGGTGTAGTTTGATGCCAACAAAGAATGATTTAAAAATAAATACATGTTTCATTACCTGAATATTAAGTGATACACCCATTAAATCATAGAAGGGAGTTGCCCTGTTAAAACTGAAGAACAGTAACTAGTGAAGGAATCCTCCCTCCCCCCTTCCCTCCCCTTCCATCCCTTCTCCACCCTGACATGGATGTTGATGCTTCAGTCCTTGCTGACTTGTGAAGTACTGGGTGTTATGCAGTAATATCCGGCTGTAGAAATTTAGCTTTTTTGTACCATTCATATGTGTGTTTGGGTTCTAGGCTTCCAAATCCAGAAGACATCGTCAAGTAAAATTGGAATCTTCTGAATCGGGATCAAATTGTGGGAAATCTCCAAGCCAAAGTAAGAAAACCTGTAGAAGACCACAGCCAGCAAGGAGAAGAGATTCTTTGGAAATCGAAGGTATTTCTCCATTGCATTTGTGAACCTGGAGAGACTGCAAGAGTTTATCCATTGCTTTGCTAGCTGAGGCAGCTGGGTTAAATTTTACTGTTGATCAATGGAGGAAAACAATTAATGTTTTGTGATACCAGTATCATAACTGAATCTTTTTGCCTGTTTTCCACAGTCTAGTCAGGTAGAAAGACATTGAGTTCATGCAGCTTGTTGTTAATCTGAAATCTCAAACATAGTCCTAATTTTTCTCTGGAAGGGCATGACCTTGGAAAAGCACATCCTGTGTGGCAGTGTCTTAATTTTTCCTGTTGCCATGCAACAAACATCCTGGAGATTGATAAGTGTCTAATTGTTTCTTCTTCTGACAGATAGCTGCTACTTTTGGAGATATCTTTTTGATGAAAATCAGCCTGTCTGATAATTATGATAGTTTGTATTGTCTTTGTGAACTCCAAAGCAAACCTTGCCTGTTTCTGCTCTGTTCTATTCTTTAATATTCCTGAAGAGAAAATGACAAGGATTGCTTTGTAAGGCTAGTACCTGCACTGTCATATCAGTCATTCTCCTTCCATCTGATACTTATTATTTATTTTGTTCTTCCATCTGAATACGAATGTTTTGTCAACAACTGATGTAGTTTCAAAACTCTTTTCAAATTGTTTCCTCAGTCTTGGTATTGCAACATTGTAACAGCTCTAGGTTTATTTAGTTTATAGCTAGGCTTAACTTTTCCCCTCTTGACAGGCATGTTTTTTATACACCTGTGACTTGGGTTTTGTAGTTCTGTTCTGTAATTGTATTTTATTTCTCCTAAGCATTATTATTTAGCTAGGAATAAAAACTACTTTAAGGAGTAAGCTTTTTTAGAACAGGTACAGAGTATTTAATGTCCAGACCTTTTTTCCTTGATTTGAAATGCATGCTGGAAGGAAATACTTCTAATTGCTTGTATATGATTTTGTTCTGGTTTATCTGTATTGATATAAGCAGCATTGGTATGTCTCTGTATGTGCTCGGTGAAGGCACTTGCTTAGTGTATTCAGAAAAAGACTTCAAATTTTAGCAAGAAATATTATGGAATATTAACTGCAAATGCCTTTAATCTCCCCTTGAATGCTGTGGAGAGGATAGAATTTTGTGGATGACAAGTATGGCTGCCTACAGAGCAAGAATGCCTATAGAGAGAATAAGTGCAAACAGAATGTGACGGAGTGAGCGAGGATATGGTGAATGTTTTTAGAAGTAAGAAAATTGGACTGGGATCTCCTTTCTGCTACAGACCAGGAGTTTCTTCAAAAAAACTGGCATACCTGATCCAAAGCTGCTAGGTTAATATCTTTTTCATTTCTTTTATTTGTGAAGTTTGCAAATAGGATGCTGAGACCAAGAACTTAAAGGATTAGCCATTTATATGTATTCTTGTTCTATGGTGTCATCATTTATGTTAGTATATTCTGAAAGAGATCAAGTCTCAGAACTTGAGGAATGACTCGTTCCGACATGAGATTAAGTATCAGACCTGGTGTGAGGGTACTTTGCTAGATTGAAAGAGGAGGTGAGGAAGGAGAGGGAGATCAGCTATCTATTTCAGGTCTCCGTTGGAGAGATCCTATCTAGTGTTGCTGATCTTCATCGTATCTGAACTGACCAGTGATTGATTTAGTTATTTTACTCTCATAGCATTTATATCATCTGTGTTGGTGCAGTTTTACTTTCTAGGTATTTGGACATCCCTGCTATGCATCTTTCTTTTTTTTTTTTCTTTTCCTTCCAAGACTTTCTTTAGACCTCATTGTCTCCCAGTTCTGAAAACATGGGAAATTATTTTTCTGAAGGAAATCGTCTTTCTGATATCCAGCTTTTAAACTGATGGAAGTTGCTCTACAATCTTATATTTTTCATTTACTTATTATTTATTAAAGATTAAATGAAATTGAACAGCAAAATAATTCTTAATGAACTTTATTTTGAAGACACAGATTTCATTTCCAAGTTCCATACTCTGTCTTCTGACTTACTTAGTTTCTGCTAGAAAAAAGGTTACTGAGAAAATTCAACCCTCTTCAGAGGTGAGCATTAGGCAGTATTGCCTTTGCTTCACTTTAAAACAGTAGATGAAGTGTGGGAGAGGAAAAAGGGCATTTTTAATTATCTCTGGATGAGTTGATGATTAGTATGCTGTAAAGTTGTAGTGTTAATTACTTGTTATTGGAGGTTTTTTTATCGAGCCGTATGAAGTTACTGTGAATCGTAGGTGTTTTCCACAGCCTTTGACTAGAAAGTCAAGAGACCAGCAAGTTAACTGTTGGACCTGAAATGGAGAAGCAAAAGAAGTTGACTGGTTTTCCTAAAAAATCTATCTGCAGGTGAAACGCAAGTGGCAAAGGAAACTGTTACTCGGCATATTGGGATGCCTATAATCACAGAAGACGATAACTCAGATGAAGAAGGTACAATGATTGAAATTCTAACAAACTGGTGACTTGTTTTTCTGCTAGCTGTATTTTTCTGAAACTAAAGCTGACATTTTGGACTATGCGTTGCTGCCTTGCAAAAGCTAGGTTAGGTTTTAGCCTGTAAATGGTTGCATGAAAATTGAAGCTTTGCTCTGAGACTTTATAGGCACACACATGGTGGCACAATCCTGCGAGTCATGCTTTTTCTACATAGATCTTGTTACAGTGTGTTCAGAGTTAAAATTGGTCGAGTTTAAAGGAGACTTACTCTTCTATAATACAAATCTGGCTTGAAGAGCTCTGATGTGTAGGGAAAAGTGATTTTTAGGTCATTCCCCAGTTACAGAAGATACCTGTTCTAGCAGCTCTGCGCTTGAAGTGAGAATAGCCCTGTGCTGCCTTTCACCTTTATGGAATTGAAGGGACATAGAAGTTTCCCCTCCAGCCTTAGTTTCAGCTGGGCAGTGCTTCAGGGATTAAGTTCCAGTATGTATGTACAGTAATAGCATCCTCTGCTATACTAGAAGTTGTCTGATATAGTTGGAGTAGGATTCTGGGAACCGCAACAGAAGAGTGGATGGCTTTGCTATCACTCATGTTACTGGAAATAATGTAATTTTTATTTGGAAGCAATGGTAAAGCAGGTTTAAAGCTGGTGGTGGAGCTGCTCTACAGAAGCATCAAAAGCATATAGTCCAAACTGAGGTGTTGGATGGTCATGAACTCGTCTGCAATTCAGAAGCTTCAGGGTCTGTTCTCAGTATTGCTTGAGAATCCAAGCACTACTGAACAGACACTGTACAAAGAAAATCCCATCCTCTTTATCTTGAGGTACTGCTTTGCTGCCATGTCTCAAACACGGGTAGCGTTCCTGGGAGGGGAGCCGGCCAGCTAAAGGTGTGATTTCCACTGGCAGCTCTAGCTGGTCTAAGACTGGTGGATTCGAAGGCAGACTTGGTAGACCAGAGGTACTGGTTCTTAACCTGAGAGAGTAGGATTTAAGTTATGTAAAGGGGGAGAAAAGGGTTAAGTACAACTTCTGGAAAGCTATAATGACATGGAGGAGTGTGAGGAGTATATCTTTTGGAGTTAATTTGCTATCCAAAATTATATGTAATGGAAGGACATTTCATACAAGGGAGCATAATAACTATTAAAATACATTTGCAGTGAGGTAGCACGTTTACATTTGCTCTTTTTAAAAGCAAAAGAGCATCTTGTACAACTGAAATGAGATTACATTCTCTGATCACCTTAGTTGTAGGCAATGTGAATTCATTCAATTTTAAATGGTCAGACTGAAGGCACAATGGTGCATTTAGTATTGTACTTTATTTGCTTACTTTTCCTTCAATTTGTTGTGGACAAAAAGTTTCTTTTTAAATCGGGAACATTCTCCATTTCTCATTAAAAATACCCATAAGCAATCTCTTTGGGTGTTTTGTGCTTGATTTGGCGAGTATTCCATTTGTCAAATTCACAATGAGATCTTAAAGGTGTTCGTGAGGAGCAGAAAGCTCTTGAGATTGATTAAGTTTTGAAGTACAGTATTTTGTTCATCAATTGAATTTTAATTGATGTTTTGAATGATGGTGTGCTGTAGAATCTAGAAAGAATTTTTTCATGTTTAAAACCATGGGGAGAGGGATTGGGAGCTCATCTAATTCATTTGCTTTTCTGGGCAGAATTAATTCTATTTTAGTCATTCCCATGAGAGAAGATAGATTGAAAAGATTGTCAGAAAAATCTCTTTATTTCCTTTCAGAAGTATCTCTCCCCAAGAGGAAAAGAAGGTGTTAGAGGATCCAGTTGGAGAAGCACTAATGTGAATTTTAATGACAAAATGTAAATGTCAGAGGTAACACAAAGTGCTTGTTTTGGATGTCTCTGAATGCACAACAAGAAGTGTCTGGGACCAGAACTGCAGGTGACACTGGAATACTGGTAGTGATTGGTATACCTTAGCTGTCTCATAGTACAGCACCTGGTGCCTTTGTTCACTTGGTGAATGCTTCTTGTGGGAGACAAAGTTGCTGTGCTCTGTTTGAGATGGAAAGAGGAGATGGTTTCTTGTTGTATTGAGCTTGTACAATGTGAGTTATCACTTGGAACTCACGTTGATCTGCAAAGACGGCTTTAGCTGAGACTGTTAAAAGAACAGAGACACGTTTGTAAACTTTTATCTCTGAACATAAAATTAAGGTTACTGACTGTTGAAAATTAGTACAATAAATTATTTTTCACAGTTGATTTGCTTCATTTTATAGTGTGTAACTTCAGCAGTGTTTATTGTGCTTTGATCCCACAGGTGTGGGAAATTAACTTGGTGATAAGCTTTCTATTGTACTCTGTCTCCAGCAGATCTGGAATCATTGTATATTCGAATGAAGAAATGTGAAGTGTGTTTATTAATTCTGCAGATGACCCTAAGATGTACAAGGGAAGGACTGGAATTCAAAATGTTCTTTATAAATTGGAGGGGAGTGCAAGAAGTGTGTGTGGAAATAAACATGAAGCTCAGTACTGAGAACAGGTAGGGGATGGGGAAAAAATTGCTAGGCAACAGTACTGCAGAAAAAGCAAACGGACTGAGAATCCTAAGTGGGAGTATTTTCTGTAAACAGTAACAAGCACTAGAGTTTGTGTTATTCAGCCCTGAAAGGCTACAGCCTTAAATACCCCTCTCTGACCATAATTCAAGAAGAATTTGGATAGTTACTCTCCTTGGTATTTTCTCCAGTTGATCATAGCCATAGTATCAAAAAAGGCTAAAGGGGTTGAGGTGTCCTTTCCTACAAGAAGAAATATAAACCAGAAATTTGAAAGATTTTTAATATAGAAGGGACCTAAACTGAATGAATTAGTTTGGTAGTGTGACTCTTAAAGGCCAAAGAAATTGAAGTGCCCTTACCTAGAAGAAAAAACACGAAGTGGAAATATAAATGATGTGACTATAAAAGGGGGCCTGTATTAAATGCATTGGCTGTTAAGGAGGAATGGGCCTAAATGACAAACAGGCTGGACACTGGAAAAACTAATAATTAAGCACCAGTATTGCACTCAACCTTGTTAATGGGAAAAGAGGAAACACTTTATTATAAAGCCAAAACCTTACCATTGTATAGTAAACTGAACAATTGAATATTTGGTTGAATAACCAAAACCTTTACAGTCTAATCCAAAAGTCATTATTAGTCCAGATCTAATTATTACAGAAAAAGAAGAACTCTAACAGGAAAAAAAATCTCTATAGTGCTAATAATACAGTTAAATTTATCATACATGTACTTGGTTTCTATCACTTTTTCCTGGCTTAACATTCACTCTTCCACTGCACATCTGGTGCTAAGGTTGTTGGGCTTAGTCCGTGGACAGAAGGTGTCAGGGGTGCGGTCTTTTTAAAAAGACTCATCTGTAGTTATAAAGGTTTTGGAGGTATCACTTCTGTAAATGTTGAACAATTTGGTTTTAATTGGGTTTTCTGACTAACTGTGCTTGCGCTTTTCTGTTACCAGCACAAACTCATTCTGCCTCTGCATTTCTGCCCCTAATTTTTGGTGAGCAGATGCAAGAGACATGAAGAGACCTCTTAAAGGAAACCTAACCTGACTTTTTTGGTCATTATGTTCTTTTCATCTTAATGCAGCTAGGATCCTGTTGGTGATACTGCATTTGTCAGTTCTGTCAATTCCAGCTGCTGCTGTGGGTGTGGGTCTGCAAGCTGATGGAGGAGCTTCCTGGTACCCTCACGTGGCAGGGCATGGATGGCAGTATGGGGGTCATAGGGGAGCAATTTGGAGGTGAGGTGCAGGGGGTACTTGAATCTCTTCTTGGGAAACCCGTGGATGGCTAAGAAAGACATAGATGAAGAGGGAGAGTCCTTTCTGGCAGATATTGGGAATACAGCTTCAAATTAATAATTTTTTACAAGTTTCTTCATTTGGGAAGTTGCTTAAGACTGACCTTTACAGCACTGACCCTATTCTGCTGTTTCTAGGCACCAGGGTTAAACTGGGTCTTCCAGCTACCTGGTATTGGGTTCTTCCCTTGAAGGGAAACTTGAAAGTGACCTGTTTTTTTGTTTCCCTCCAAGCTGCAGGTATCTTTCTCAAGGAAGCTAAAGATTAAACACAACTACAAAAGCTTTTTTTTTTTTTTTTTTCCATTTTCTTGAGAGGCTATTTTCAGCTACATTATTATTATTTCATATATATGGTGTAAGTTTATTTTAACATATTTAAGGAATATGTTTAATACTGTTCCCTACAGTGGCACTTTTTCATAACGTGACCATCTTGTTTGCCTCTCCTTGTATCTTTGAACCATCCCAAGAGCTGAGTAGGAGAATTTTTTAGAATTTTTGATATTTAGTGACGTAAGTATTCCCTGCACGCACTTCTGAAAACAATTTGCAAATCAACATTGGAAGCATGCAAAGGCTTGGCTAGGCAGGAAGATGACTGCATTCACCTAGCAGTTATTTTAATATTATAATTATGAAAACAAGTGTTCTTTAATTTGTTTGTAAAATTACACAGATGTCAAATGGAAGTTATGCTTAAGGACAGACTTAGAACTGCTGACTGTATGCAGCGGTAATAATTCAAAACAGTAATTCTGAGAATTTAGAGGCACCTGTAAGCAAAGTTTCATAATGCTGGTGTAATCTTTATTTTAAAAAAATAAAAATCCATTGCTGCAGTCTGGTGGGCAATTACAGGCTTTTAAAAACAGGAGAGGGACTTCCTAAAATGCTTCATTGAAGTGAGCAGCTGTCATTAAAAACAAACAAACAAAAAAACCAAACAAAAACAACCTACCCCCCTTCGCCAGCAACAGTAAATCTAGACTTCCAAGAATATTGTTTTCTGGTATCTAACTTCTCCCCTGGTTATAGCCTCAGCTCATAGAGTAGTTAAAGGCTGCAGGGGAGCCTCACCTCTGTAAGAAGTCTAACCTCCAGCTGGCCTGGTGGATAGGAGTGAGGCAACATGACAGTACGTATCTGGATGTTGTTACAGTTTTTGTAAATAAATGAGAGAAATGTGGTTTGGCTCAAACTTCGCTAAGATGGCTATACGACTGAAGAACTACGTTCATACAATAGTAATCACCATTTCTTTGGCAAAGCTAAAGGATCCTCTAAGTGGAGGTTTCAACTAGTGCTGTGCAGTGTTTACAAGTGGGTGATGAAAAGCAGAATACACTTAAAACGCTTATAGGTGACATCAGTTTAGAAACTGTTGAAGTGGAAGACATTTTCCAATATAATTTATAATGAGAGAAATCAACAAGATCTAATGAAGTGCAAAAGGCTGCACTTGGAAGGAGAGATTAAATGCAAATACCTGCTCGGGAGTGCTTGTGCGAGCAGCTGTTCTCAACCTGGAGGTTTTTGCAGCCCTCAGACGAAAGGTGGATCAGCAATATGGGGCTGATGTGAAAAATTCCAAATGCCATGGTGATCTGTGTTGCATACAGTTTGGGGGGGATGTAGACATCACCTCTAGAATAAAGGGCAACAAAAAGAAGACGGACTGCAGGAGAGTTTAGACTGGAAAAGAGGGTTTGAGAATGAGCCAAACAGTCTTCCAGTAATGGTCTTTATGGCTTTGTAATGTGTGTTTATGCAAATTGTGATTAATTGTTCTCCATGTTCACTGAGGTAGAGCTATACAATTTACAGCAACATGAATTTACTTAATAAGAGATTTTTGCAGTTAAGAGTTTGGCCTTATACAAACATCAGTCTCGCTTTTGCTGTAGGAGTTCCAAACTGTTGGAAAAACATCAGTCGTGATTGTCTGAGGTAGACCCGATCCTCGTTGGGAGACAGGAGATGGGCTGGAGGATACCTTGAGGTTTGTTACAGTATTATACTGACATGTTTTAGATAGCAGGAAGCTATGCAGAGAGTTTATATTCTCTCATCACACAGGCAGAGCAAGTTCTTCCAACTGACACAGGTCTTTTATCCCTTCTTTTCTGGAATGTTTCATTATGAAGTTCATTCTACTTGTGGAGTTGCCCATTCACATTTTACAAAGGTTGGCTCATGGGCCTGGCTTCCTCGCCCCATTTTCATCTTTGTCCTCAGCTCTGGGCACCAGATTGAGCCTGGTAACTGAGCACTTCCCTCCTCCAGCTGTAGGCAGCCCCACACCTGGAAATGGGACTGCGAGAACTTCATGAGCTACCAGGGGTTGAGAAATGTGCTACAGCTCTGCCTTTCTCTCGGCACTTCAGGGCTTGGGTCAGTCTCTCGATGCTATGCTGCAGTTTCACTGCAAGAGAAACATACGCAAAGCAAAATTAGGTTTCAAGAGCTTGATCTTTCTGTAACCGACACCAGACCGCTTCCCCTTCAGTCACAGAAATGTAAACCTGGATGTGGGAAGCAGAGATGGTGACACCATGAGGGTGGTGAGGCCCTGGTCCAGGTTGCCCAGAGAAGCTGTGGCTGCCCCCTCCCTGGCAGGGTTCAAGGCCAGGTTGGATGGAGCTCTGAGCAACCTGCTCTGGTGGAAGGGGTCCCTGCCCATGGCAGGGGGGTTGGAACCAGATGGTCTTTAAGGTCCTTTCCAACCCAAACCATTCTGTGATTCCATGACAAGGACCAGCCCTCCGCTGCTGCAGGTTGTCAGGGATGGGGAGTACCTGGCGTCTTTGGAAGAGGGATTTGTGTGCGCGGTGAAGAGCGGGGCAGCGCACGAACCCCGGGGGCAGACCGGTTGCGGGCCCGGGTTAGGTTCTGACCCGGGGCTGCGTGTTGCCCAAGCCCGTCCGCGGGAGGGTGCGGCTGGCTGTCCCCTGAAGGCTCCTCAGACGGGACGGCACCCCAGTTTCGGCAGGCGGGGGTGAAGCTGCCGGTCCCCCCCAGGCTGGGTTTTCCTGTGACATCCCCCAGTCCCGCCCGATGCCGCCTCCCGCGCTTCCCCCGCTCCCCGGGCCGGCCCCGCGGCGGGGGCGAAGGCCGC
>Ga0065711_1006856_pt1 | contig 16279 bp, 16 predicted proteins | sample Hoacrofraction12_FD_59098 | JGI IMG/M metagenome (GOLD analysis project Ga0065711, IMG submission 59098) | Hoatzin crop microbial communities from Cojedes, Venezuela - Epithelial fraction 12 v2 (version 2) | ecosystem: Host-associated > Birds > Digestive system > Esophagus > Crop | place...
TGCCAATGAGAGATCGCCGCGTATGTAATGGGGAATATAAATGTGAGCTATCTGGGGCTAATAAACGGCTTGTACCTGATCACATTGATCGTCGTGTCGAGTCCGGTTCATCCTCCGCAACAGAAGATCATCTGTAATTCTTTGTTTCAGTTCTAAGTATGAAGAATCACCGTGCTGAGTCAGAGCTCAACACCACTAGACAGGAGAGATTTTCAAGTGTGAGGTATTTTGCTTTCCTGAAGGATGCTGTAGTCTGCTGACTGTTACAATTTAGGGTGCAAATTAGTAGACACACACATACCGAAAGAGTGCAGTATTAGCGGTGTTGTCAAAGGTGAGTGATTCAAAAGGCTGTTAAACTGCATCCTATGTAGGGGAGAGGCTGAAAAGTTAGTGTCACATGTAGCATAAGAGCAAGAGAACCTGAGTGCTTGGGAGAAGAGTGCGCTCTCATGCGAGATCATAAGACACTGCCCCAGGTGTCCTCCAACATAAGTCCGTAGCTTCATTTTTTCTTTTTTGATAAGAGAGGGCTTAAATACCAAGGTGGTGATTTTCTGGAATTATTGGTTCCAAACACCATTTTGCATTTCTGATAGTCGGTAGGAAGGATTTTGCAGATATTTTGCCTCTCCCAGAAGCACAACCCAATTGTGCAGTTATATGCTTGTGAGATTGGTTTCAATCTCCCTTCTCAGTGACACAAGAATTTGACTTTCTTCTTGCTGAGCGAGCATAAACTACTTTGTTGCTCCTTCACAGATAGTCTGACTTTTTCTGTTGCTGGTTCTTTTAGCTTTTTAGAATATGTAAGTCAATTAGAGGAACTGCATTCTGGACTTCAGTGTCATTTGACAAAGATCCCAATTGTATTAAAAGTATTTCACTTCCTGTACTCAGAATGGAACTAATTAAATAATTCCTCAGTTCACAAGAGAGTAGAGTTCAACACAGAATAACTCAATGCTGTCTTAACTGCAAGTCAAAGGGTACATGTTGGCTAGTGGGGTGATATAGCAATGACGCTTGCTGCTAGCTTGTTTTTCCAGTAAAATAGATGTACTTGGTCTGTAGTTAAACACTGAGATAATTATTCATAAAAAAACATGAGGTAAGCAACAGAACATAATGTCTATTTAGCTGCTAATTACTTCTGTTTATATTATTGTTCATAACTTAAAATAAATTTTACCTTTTTTCTTTTAAAGAATGATCAAAACCAGAAATTTCCTCTGTTACCCCAGTACACAGCGAGGTTGGACATTTATGGTATGTGAACCTACAGCACTTGGCAATCCTGGTCAGTGGAAGGTTGTCTGCAATAGTTTGCACTTGGGGAAAGTAAAGCTGGTTGTCTCAAGTGAGCTTGCAATTACTCCTTCACAGAGGGGACAGGTGGCCGAATTCCTTCACTCTTACCTTGATGGAGGAGCTTCTGTAGAACTGTAAATAATTTAGGTTGTAGTGGACCTCAGTAAGTCAAAAGGTCCAATCCCGTACTCGTAAGTAGACCAACTTTAGAGTTAGATCAGGTTGATCGTGCAGACATGGATTGAGGAACAACTGATGTGTATTAATGTTTGGGATTTTGAGTACTTCTTCAGACTGTGGTCGAAAATATGTGAGAAGCTCTTCGTTTAATGTCTGTAAACGTAGTATTTTGGCACATGGCTTAATCTGTAACAGTCAGCTTTGTTATATAGCTCAGCCCATTCTTGGTCAGCTCTCTCAAGAGACCTGAGTCTAGAGCTGTTTTTCAGCCTAGTGTCTTGCTGAACTGGGATATTCATGGCTACTTATTAAAGTCTCTTTGACTTTACTTTATAGTGACAGTTATTATTTTATAGATTTGCACTCTCATCTGATATACCTCAAATAGTTCCTAAGGCAGATGGATCTTGCATGGAATGACGTCAGGATCTGTGGAACCATGTCAGGAAAACAATAGGAAATAGAGTCAGAATCTCCTACTACTGTGATGAAGAATTTTTAGATAATATTTGACATTTTATACTTAAAAAACTTCAACCAATGAGTCATTGTAAATAGCATTCTCATTTTCATGTAACTTCTGTGCAAATTTTACAAGATTATATAATAACATTAAAATATAATTAATTTTACCATGCTTATTAGAAAATACCTATCCAATCAAAAAGGTAAGAACTGAATTATGGTGTTCCTCAGGTTAGCTAACTTTCATGATAGCTAGTTTTTAAACTGACAATACTTGTAGGACATGCTATGCTTTATGTTTTTATTCTAAATGAAAGTAAAAGTAGTTCTACTGCTTAAAAAGTGTAGCCGCCTTTAGAAAGCATAAATCCCAAAAATAAGCCAAAATCTGAAAAGAGTATTTAAAGTAGGGATCACATTATTACTCATATTGGCTTTTAAAGGCTTCTTTTTGAATGTAGGTTTTTCTGCTGTATTTTATCCTTTTATTTTGCTCCATATCATGGAACATACGTGTTACGATTTGCTGATTTTTATACTAACATTGTTCAGAGAGAGGAGTTTGTGGATACACCTGCTTAAGCTACAGAAAATGGTGAGCATCAAGAACAAACTAATATAATAAGGTCATGAATCAATTAAGGCTGGAAGATTAAAAGTGATTTCTAACTATAGGGGGAGAAAAATTCTGAAACACCTCCTGTTGTGAGTAGTAATGACAAGCAGTATCACTGTATTAAGATGAAGCTTGATCAATTTGGGACTGTCTGATATAGTCATGATGATAAAAGGCTGGACTCTTTCCCTGTTTATAGACCCTTCAGTCCCATATTTCTAAATCCAGGATATGTTAACTTACCCAGAATTTTTGCTTTTGACTACATTTGTTGACACTTTGAGGAATATTTTCTGTATGTAATAGTTTCTTATTATTTTAATTCTGCTTTAGGGGAGATACAATGTTCAGCCTCTGAACTTTATGCCAACAGATGACTGTATTGAATTACTGTATAAATGGGAAAAGACATTCCTGATAAATATATGTGTGTGTTTGTATGGCTGGGAAACATTATGAAAGGGTCACTGCACAGACAGCACGTGAGCTGGCTTTACCTTGTTGACTAAGAAAATCCTAGTGTCCTCAACATAGAGCAAGAATTTCTATTTTAATACTTCATTATATTCAGAAATAATGTAAGGGCAGCTAAGCAATGAGAGATTTAATCTGCACAGCATATGAAATGACCAAATGCAGCATTTTCAGCACAGTAACACCGATAACTGCGAGATGCACTAAGCATTGATGTGGTGCCCTTTCCACATCTCATATTTGTTATGAGGCTTCAATGGTATGAACCAGAACTTTTTTTACCTCTGCCAGGTTGTTTACATACTTCTTACCCAACTCACTCAATATCTTTTCTTTCCATGAGATGTTATATATCGTGTGATGGGAACATATATACCCTTTGTTGGAATTTAACAGCCTGTATTATTAAATTAATACAGTTTTATTGAAGTATATAACCAAGAAACTTCTAATCAGTCTTTGATCTTAGTAAATTGTGTACTGTCCAGCCTATGGAACCTGCACCACATGTTGAATGAGTGGATGCTGCTGGCTTATGTTGTAGTTTCATCTTAAATCCCAATAGCCAGTGAGCTGTGATTAGCTCTATAACCCAGCAAAAGAGAATTTGCCGTTCAAGCTTTCCAAGTAGATTTGTCTAGTCTGTCAAAGAACAAATAGAATACCAAGGGATTTGATGTAGTATTTACTGCTAATGGGCCCTTACTGCTGCAACAGCAAAACAAAAAGAAAGTGTTCTTTTAAATACTGTTGGAGATAAAGGGATATTGTGATAGTGAATTTTGTATAGGGACTCTTCTGTGATCCCAAGTAACTTCGCTTTGTGAACAGTCACTGAGGCTTCGTTTCCACAGCAGCATAAACCGCCTGGCAGCCAATCCCGTTTGGGAATGTCTGTTTTCAGTTGCACAGTCCTGCCTCATCCCCGGTACTGAAGTGGGCCTTGGCTTACCCATGCTGAGCTATTTTATCTTACCAAGTTAAGAGAAAATATTTAGAGGGTGGAAGGAGGGAAGGTCACATCTGTTTTCTGTCAGAAGTCTCAGGTTGTGGTTTGATGCTGTGGTTAAATTGATCCAATAGCCAAGTGCTGCCACAAGAACAGATACATCCCTCTTCCAGCTTGAACTAGCTCACCTAGGACTCTTATGAGCTTTAATGCAGCTGTAAAGAAAGCAGCAGCAGCAGCTTGTGGGTGGGATAAGACCATACCTTTCAATGACAGCCATTAGAGCACCTTACAGTCAGATAATGTCAAACTATTCCTTCAGTACCTGCTTCTCAGTGTTTTTACACTTGCTTGGTGTGTGTGGGTACACCGAGAGCTGTGTTATTACCAGTGCAATGCTGGTGCTGTGATGCCAGGCAGCAGCAGACAGGATTCTGAAATATTTTGGGAGGCGGTGACCAGTACTTCTTGTCATTTTCACTGTTCTGTGAAACAACAAGTAAGATGCTTGCTTACTTTTTCTCCAGACCAAACTAGTATTACTAATGCCTCTTTTAATGAGACAAAATATGCAGTAGTTCATTTTATGCAAATTATAAATCTCAGAAAGAAAAGTTATGTGATATAAGTAAATGCTACTGTTAAAGTGAAGAAACCTAAAGCTGTGTATTTGATAAAGTGTTGTGGTTAATGAGCTGGTTTTTAAATGGAAGCTTTTGAAATAAGATGAAAAAGAATAAAATCATATATTACTGTTACGTTACTTATAACAATGAGGGAAATTTCTTAAGCTGTTAAGTGAAAATTTCGTTTGGGATATTTGAGAAGAGAGTAATTCTCTATTTTACATAGAATCACACAATTACAGAATGGTAGGGGTTGGAATGGACCTCTGTGGGTCATCTAGTCCAACCCCCCCGCCGAAGCAGGGTCACCTCGAGCAGGCTGCGCAGGACCTTGTCCAGGTGGGTCTTGAATATCTCCAGAGAAGGAGACTCCACCACCTCCCTGGGCAACCTGTTCCAGTGTTCTGTCACCCTCAGAGGGAAGAAGTTCTTCCTCATGTTCAGATGGAATCTCCTGTGCTTCAGTTGGTGCCCATTGCCCATTGTCCTGTCGCTGGGCACCACTGAGAAGAGTCTGGGCCCATCCTGTTGACACCTACCCTTAGGATATTTACAGGCATTTATAAGATTCCATTCTCAGTCTTCTCCAGGCTAAATAAGCTTAGTTCCCTCAGCCTTTCCTTGTAGGAGAGATGCTCCAGTCCCCTCATCATCCTCGTAGCCATCCGCTGGACTCTCTCCAGTAATTCCTCGTCTTTCTTGAACTGGGGAGCCCAGAACTGGACAGAGTACTCCAGATGGTGCCTCACTAGGGCAGAGTAGAGGGGGAGGAGAACCTCCCTCGACCTGCTGGCCCCACTCTTCTTAATGCACTCCAGGATTAGCATTGGCCGCCTTGGCAGCCAGGGCACACTGCTGGCTCATGGTTAACCTGTTGTCCACCAGGACACCCAGGTCCCTCTCCACAGAGATGCTTTCCAGCAGGTCAGCCCCCAGCCTGTACTGGTGCATGGGGTTGTTCCTCCCCAGGTGCAGGACCCTGCACCTGCCCTTGTGGAACTTCATGAGGTTTCTGTCCGCCCAACTGTCCAGCCTGTCCAGGTCACGCTGAATGGCAGCACAGCCTTCTGGTGTGTATCCACCACTTCTCCCAGCTTTGTGTCATCAGCAAACTTGCTGAAGGTACACTCTGTCCCTTCATCCAGATCATTGATGAATAAATTGAACAAGACTGGGTCCCAACTACTGACCTGTGGGGAACCCCACTAGTTACAGGCCTCCAGCTAGACTCTGTGCCACTGATGACAACCCTCTGAGTTCTGCCATTCAGCCAGTTCTCAGTCCACCTCATTGACCACTCAGCTAGCCCACACTTCCTGAGCTTGCCTATGAGGGTTTTATAGGAGACAGTGTCAAAAGCCTTGCTGAAGTCGAGGGAGACAACATCTACTGCTCTCCCCTCATCCACCCAGCCAGTCATGCCATCACAGGAGGCTATCAGATTGGTCAAGCATGATTTCCCCTTGGTTGGCTACTCCTGGTAACTAACCTTTTTTCCCTACACTTGCTTAGAGATGACATCCAGAATGAGCTGTTCCATCCCATTTCCAGGGATGGAGGTGAGGCCGACCAGTCTGTAGTTCCCTGGGTCCTCCTTCTTGTGCTTTTTGAAGACTGGAGTGACACTGGCTTTCCTCCAGTCCTCGGGCACCTCTCCTGTCCTCCAGGACCTTTCAAAGATGATGAAGAGTGGCTCAACAATGACATCTGCCAGGTCCCTCAATACTCGTGGGTGCATCCCATCAGGACCCATGGATTTGTGGGTGTCCAGTTTACTGAAATGATCTCTAACCCAGTCCTCCTCAACGAAGGCCAGGTCTTCCTTTCTCCCTTGCCAGATTTAATTCCAGGTGGGGCTTAGCCTTCCTTGTTGCTTCCCTGCATGCTCTGACAATGTTCCTGTACTCCTCCCAAGTGGTCTGTCCCTCTTTCCACATTCCGTGGACCGTTCTCTTCCATTTGAGTTTTGCTAGAAGCTCCTTGCTCATCCACGCGGGTCTCCTGCTTCCTTTGCTTGATTTCTTATTCATGGGGATGCACTGATCCTGAGCATGGAGGAAGTGATGTTTATATAGCGATCATCTCTCTTGGACCCCCCTGAACTTCTAGAGCCCTGTCCTGGGTTCGGCCAGGACAGGGTTAATTTTCACCAGAATCCAGGAAGGGGCACAGCCGGGGAGGGCTGACCCCACCTGGCCAAAGAAAACAGGGTATTTCACACCATGTGCTGTCATGCTGGGTTCCAGTAGGGGGGAGCTGGGCGGTGGGAACTCACTCGTGGCTTGGGAGCTCGCGGTGCCAGTTCGGTCCGGGAGAACGGCTCTGTAGGTCTTGCGGTTTGTGTTGTGTTTTCTCCTTATCTGTGTCGTTGTTGTTCCTGTTGCCTTTGTTTGCTGTTCTGTTAAACTGCCCTTATCCCGACCCACCAGTTTTCTGCTGTTTCTTTCCATTCTCCTCCACACCCCGGCGGGGGGAGGGGCGGCCGCGTGGCACTTTTGTTGACGGCCGCTGCCAAACCAGAACAAGCCCTCACCCATGGGATTCCTCCAAGTAGGTTCTTGAAGAGGCCAAAGTTAGCTCTCCTGAAATCCAAGGCTGTGATCCTACTTATTGCCCTGCTTTGTCCACACAGGATCCTGAACTCCACCATCTCACGGTCACTGCTGCCAAGGCTGCCTCCAGTCTCCACATCCTCAACCATTCATTCTCTATTTGTCATCACAAGGTCCAGCAGCACACCTCTCCTTATTGGCTCCTCCACCACCTGTGTCAAGAATCACAGAATGGTAGGGGTTGGAAGGGACCTCTGTGGGTTATCTAGCCCAACCCTGCTGCCAAAGCAGGGTCACCTCGAGCAGGCTGCACAGGACCTTGTCCAGGCGGGTCTTGAATATCTCCAGAGAAGGAGAATCCACCACCTCCCTGGGCAGCCTGTTCCAGTGCTTCATCACCCTCAGAGTGAAGTTCTTCATCATGTTCAGGTGGAACTTCCTATGCTTCAGTTTGTGCCCATTGCCCCTTGTCCTGTCACTGGGCACCACTGAAAGAAGTTATCGTCAATGCTCTGCAAGAACCTCCTGGACTGTGTGTGCCTTGCTGTGTGGTCTTCCAGCAGATACCAGGGTGACTGAAGTCCCCCATAAGAACCAGGGCCTGTGATCGTGAGGCTCATTTCAGCTGTCTGTAGAAGGCCTCATCGACTTCCTCTTCCTGGTCAGGTGGCCTGTAGTAAACACCCATTATGGTGTCACCCATATGAGCTTGTCCCTTAATTCTCACCCATAAGCTCTTGACTCTTCTTCATCCACCCCAAGGCACAGCTCGATACATTCCAGTTGCTGGGTCAACTCCACCACCTCTCCTTGTTGGCCTGTCTTTCCTAAAAGGTTTGTAGCCATCCGTGACAGCATTCCAGTCATGCGAGCTGCCCACCATGTCTCTGGCCCTGTGATCGCACGCAGATCTCTAGTTCTTGTTTATTCCCCATGCTGCATGCATTGGTGTAGAGGCATTTCAGAGAGGTAATTGAGCGTGCTGATTTCCCTGGAGGGATGAAAGAGGATCTGCCAAAGCCATGCCCACCCTTAAGGTGGTTGGTCTTCTGGTTCTCAAACTGGGAGGCAGCTAAGGAACAATTGTCACTGCTCTGACTGGTTACACTTACTTCCCAGTTGGATGCGATGGCTTGAGCATTGTGACTTCGGACCCCTTCCTCCCCTATTTTTTAGTAGACTTCAGAAAACACTTCACAGAACAGTGAAAACAAACTCTTGTTTTCCAGAGATGTGAGAAATGTAAAGACCAAAAAGCAAATGTCTAGTAAAAAAAGAAAAAATTCAGAAAAGGCAAAAGAGGCTTACCTCTGCTTATATAAAATACTGAAACAGATCCTCTTGGAACAGATTACTTTTCTTTCTGCTTTTGCTGGTATGAATGCAGAAATAGCTTTTCTTGTTATTCCAAGGCAAACTTGATAGCAGTGAAGTCATAGGACCTTGCAAATCTTTAAATTTCAGAGCTTCAGTTTTAATACTTGTGCTGAAGAGGAAAGAAAAAACAGTTCTATGGAAATTTCATTCCATTTGTTTGTGTAAAATCATGTTTAAATTATTGCTGCTTAGTTGCAATGTGGGCTCAGTTATCAGTATCTCAGAAGGTCAGGAAAATAGACGATTTTACAAAGAAAGACTTTTTAAAGATTACTCCATTTTGCAGAGAATCTAAAAATGATCTATTAAGATAATAAAGCTCCTTCTTTCACTTTTCACGGTTATGGTGTTTCGCAGTTTCCTGAACTGAATCTGTGGTTTTATGCTCCATGAGTGTGAACCTACAGCGTCTGAAGATAACTCTTAACAGAATATCCTGGTCCAGCCACCTCTGTTCTTGTTGTCTTTGCATTTGTTTGATTCTGTTAATATAATGCTTCAGTTCTTATGTCCCTTGAGAAAGACTTTGTAGTCCTTAGGCAGGAAACAGATCCGTTTGCAGTTTCTTGTGTATCCTTGGCCATTTTTCCTGTGTACAGTTCAAGAATGACAATATTCTTCTCATTCTTACATATTTTCTTTCTAAGGATCATAATGGTATTACTCTTGCTCTGCGTTGTTTTGTCAAAGGACGTTTTGTTAAAGAACGTTTTTCTGGTTTAAATGGATCCAGTCAAATTAAGAGTATCCATTTGCTCCATCAGGATTTAATTTGCGGTATTTCCATGAAGAATAATTTACAATCCATTACATATGGCAGTCTTTCCCATATGTTGCACTGTTCTTTTTCGTATTGCAGCTACTCATTATTTTGTGGGTTTAATTCTCTATTTTACTTATCGGTTGGCTTTTTTCTTAGCTATAGGTGAAATACACGCTTTTAAAATTTTATGTAAATAAATAAGAAATGTGTTTATCTGGAATTAGTCATTCTAGTTTGGTTTAAATCACTCGAGACTTGCTGTTTTATATGTAGCTGCAAAGAAGACAAAAATATCCACCATCACGGGAAAAAGTCATTAGATGTTTTCATATGCTTCTTGTGTTATTGAAAGTTAAATCTACCTGTGAGCATACTTTTGCATATACCTTTGTGTTTTCAGAAATTCTGGTTTGTGTGTTGTGCTTATAAGTAAATAAAGATCAATGTTTCAAGTCAGGATTTATGATATGCTGGTATCTGGAAGTGGGCATCACTATACCAGGTTTCTGTTGCTACCTAGCTAACGTGGCTAAGTCCCATAAAAAGGCTGTCATTAACATGTAAAAGTTGTTAAAGCCTTATTCAGAGACAGTTCTTGAGTAGTCGAGATTGACAATGAGTAATTTAATTTTGATTTGCAGGTTCCCTATTAGATAACATACATTTTCTACCTAGCTTGTATGCAGAATAATTTCCAGTAGTCTCTAAAAAGTCATGGTTATAACTTTGCTTTCCATTCATCCTACCATGGCTTTGAATCTGTGGCCAGAAACGTTAATATTTCTTTGCTGTAATAATTTTCCTGATTTCTAACATGAAATTTTAAAAACAAATTGGGTTGTTTGAAATTTTTTAATGTTCTTTCTGAAGTTTAAAATGTCTGTTGGTGGCTTAACAGAAATCCTCCTTTACTTGCAGACAGTTTACAATCTATGAATCAATTTGGAGAGCTGATAAACTGCAGTATCTGTTTTTGTTTACTTAAATAAATCAGCAGCTGCAGATAATTTCTCCTTCATATCAAATTATGATTTTAGGTTTGATATCAGAATAAAGAAAGTTAATTTTGGCTAATTCAACTGCTATAAATATATTTTATAGCATGTGCTTATTTTTCCAACATACCTTTCGATGTATGTGGGAGAGAAGGTTTCACAAAATATTTGGTGCAAACAAAAATTTCATTTTTCTTAAAGGGGCAGTTCTAAAGAAGAAAGTCACCCATGAAAAATTCTAAAAATGTAGGAACATATCAGTATCACTCTTCCACCTCTACTTAGGGAAATTGGACAGCATTTCAATTCATTAGTATGTATCCGTTACCCCAGTCCACTCAAAATTCTTTTACAAAATTCTTTCATTGAGTTTTGGTTAGTGCAGGCCTATGAGGATTTCACAGAATTTCTGTATAACCCAATATTAGTCGTGTACAGGATTACTGTTTATCTCTACTTACGACTTTCTCAGGGCTGGAATACTAGATTGTGGGATAAACATCCAAACTAAATAGCTTTCTATTTTAGGTATCTTACTAGATATCCAAGTAACTAAGCAGTAACTGAGATGTGAAGTGAGGTGTGATCATAAATAATATTTCAGCAGAATAGACTATTACTCAAATGTTAATGACTGCATGCATATAGGGACAGACAGTAAGAGAGCATAAACTTCTGTTTTAATCTGGCAGTTCAATATTGAGACGTATTTCTTGCCACCCTCCCTGTAGGAGAAAAAAATTAACCCCATCTTTGATTTGCGTGAAGATTATCTCCCCCTTAACAGCTGTGAATTTAATTTTATATGCAAACCTACTTTGACTGACATTGTCTTGGCTTTTATTCTTTACTGGAATTTGGTTTTCATGTGTGTTCAGATAAAAAAAGAAAAAAATACAAACCCAACATTTAATAGCCCAAACTCTCTCAGCCTGTCCTCACAGGAGAGGTGCTTCATCCCTCTGATCATTTTTGTGGCCCTCCTCTGGACCCACTCCAACAGCTCCATGTCTTTCATGTGCTGAGGCCTCCAGAGCTGGACGCAGGACTCCAGGTGGGGTCTGACCAGAGTGGAGGAGCGGGGCAGAATCACCTCCCTTGACCTGCTGGCCACGCTGCTTTTGATGCAGCCCAGGATGCAGCTGGCCTTCTGGCCTGTGAGTGCACACTGCCAGGTCATGTTGAGCTTCATGTCAACCAACAGCCCAAAGTCCTTCTCTTCAGGGCTGCTCTCAATCCGTTCTCCACCCAGCCTGTATGTGTGCTTGGGATTGCCCAGACCCATATGCAGGACCTTGCACTTGGCCTTGTTGAACTTGATGAGGTTCACACAGGCCCACCTCTCAAGCCTGTCAAGGTCCCTCTGGATGGCATCCCTTCCCTCCAGCATGCCGACTGCACCACACATCTTGGTGTCATCAGCAAGCTTGCAGAGGATGCACTCAGTCCCACTCTCCGCATCTCCAACAAAGATGTTATGCAGGTTATGTTTTTATTATTCAAAAGGTATTACTATCATGTAATTCTGGCATTTACCTCCCTGCCATGTGAGTATTTTCTATAGATGAAAGCTTTATTTGTCTGGTTTTGCTTCTGTTGTCTTTTCTGCTTTATTGAGAAAATTCAACACATACATACAAATCTTGAGCTTATCAGTCTCACTTTGGATGTGTATAGCTTTAAAACTGTGCATATGAAATGGTTCTGCGCTTCTGTCTTTCAGTGATGAAGAGCTTATTAACTAAATATTTCATTATTAATTGTCTTTAGAATCATAGAATCATAGAATGCTTTGGGTTGGGAGGGGCCTTTAGAGGTCGTCTAGCCCAACACCCCTGCAGTAAGCAGGGATATCTTCAACTAGAGCAGGTTGCTTTAGCTGTATCATTGTCTCTGAAAAAAAATTTGCTGATCATGTTCACTCAGTGTATTGGCAGAGTTGTATTTGAAGGCTCAAGAAATCCAGAGGGCTTTTGCTGCTCCTCTTAAGTAGGTCTGCAGAGGGATTTAATAAAATTGGTAATAATGAAGTGATATCAACACACAAATGACAGACATGACCGTGTGTCTTTCTAAGTAGGTCATATACTGTGCTTAATCCCTGTTTCCTTGTTCCTGTGTAATTTTGTGTTCGGATGACAACAATCTGCTTGACTCAGTGTTGACACAACACAGTTGATGTTAGACTTTGGGGGAGCAATAGTCATAGGAATATTGATCCATCAGCTGAAGAGATCTTTTTACCTGTATACTTGTTTTCACAGTCTCTTTGATATGCTGTTTATTGATCAGTTGGCTTTTATGGCATTTATACCAGAATCTTTTTGTATGGTCCTCATGTTCCTTACCTCTTCCCACCCTCCCCAGAGGCTGGTTTGTAGAGAAGCCTTCGTTCTGCCCTGCTTCTTACAAAGAACACGCAGTATTCATGGTTCAGATACTGAATTGCCTTCACTTCAGTTCCAAAATCAAAAGTTTATCTCTAAAAATGTGTTTTGATTTCAGTACTGCATCACACCCATGTTTGCTTCTGTGTGCTCAAAAATTAGTACGAATACTTTATTCATGAAATGTTTGATTCTTTGAGGGAGTCTTTGCTGAAGGCTATGTGCTTCAGAGACTGCTTCTTTTCCTCCTTAGTCTGACAAAGACCAAATAGATTAATCTCTTGGGCATTTTTCTGACTCATTCTCTGTTACCCAGCCAAAAAGCAGGATAAATTAACCCTCACAAAACTCTCTGCTGGCACAGCTATATTGCTCCCCATTTGTGAGCAAGTCTGGCTATGATTTAATCATGTGGTGTGCAGTGCAGTCCTACTCTAATAACGGAACTGCATAGTTTTCTAAATGTGAATTGATCCTGAGCTGAGTGACATAGCAATTTTTGGGGTCTGTTTAAACTGCGTGTAGCTGATTTGAGGTACCATGTAATTTTTAGATTGACGAATGCAGTTTGGCAAGGATTACCTATATGAGTATTGAGTACAATTGTTGCCTCTTATTTATTAGTTAAGCTTGTATTTTGTTCATGAGCAGTGCTATGCAGCTACATCTAAAAATAAAAATGAAAAGAGTTTTGTTTTTCTCTGCTTTGTTTTCCCAGTTATCTTTAGAGCTTGACACTGCCTGGCACAGAACTTGTACTATGCACTCTCCAGTGGCCTTTCAGAAAGGCTTTTCAGTCTCTGTTGAGCCATTTCCTGGATTAGCCTGGCTAAGTTGTGGATTATTTTGTCTGTTAAGTTTTCTCTTGTATCCAATAATTCAGGAATGGCATATTGGTGTAATAATGTATTCTTATGTTTATAACTCTTTACAAAAGTCTGAAGAAGTTAGTGATAATATTTTCATTTCATGCGATATAGAGGCCAGTTAATAATTTGCAGAGTACACTTTGTGTTTGTTTTTTTTAATGGTGATTAAATAATTACTTAAATTTTAAAACAACAGGAAGCAGGCAGAAGGATACATTTGTTGATGTAGGATGTCAGATAATTTAGTACAAATTACTGATTCTTTAAATACTTAAAAACAGTGAAGGTCAGGAAGCCTCCATTCAAAATCTTCCAGCATATGTGTAATATTTTACAGGATGTCTGTCTGTCCGTAGACTGCAAAAGAGTAATCTGTAAAGATCAGCTTGTTTGTTGTTTTTTGTGTTGTGTATTTATGCCCTGACAAATTAGCATCGGATGTAGTGTGGAGTCTGAAGACCAGTATATGGTTCAAGGTTACAGACAGACACGATTGTGTCTCGTAGCATGAGGAAACTGGGCTCAGGCTGTTATTCGGAACTGTTTGTTTTTGGTAAACAACATGCAAGACTTGAAACAACACCTTGGTGCCTTGGTCAAATAATTTAATCGAGGTTTTAAATGGCTTACAAAAGGAAAGTAATCAAAAGTCTTATTATTTATAATTTGTTTGATTCTATCAGATAAAAATTTCCTTCACAGTCATTATATTGCTCATATTCTTTAAAATATGTTTTCCAAAGTATGTGTGGGGCAATAATTTTGTATTGAGTTAGTGGCTGTCTTCTTGAAAATTAGAAAATTCCAGATTAGATGTCTGTATTGTACACTTAATTTTATCTATTTTATATTCTTCTGTATTGCATACAAAGCATCTGAAAAAAAAAAAAAGGGAGGGAGAGAAGGAAGGAAAACAACTGGTACCAAAGAAGCTGTCTGGGCTGTACAGTTTTTTCAGTCAGTGAAAGTGGGTGTCCTGGGTTTCACTGTCCAAGTGGGTTTCCGAATTAAGTAGCCTGTTTTCAAGAAGTTGCTCAATATTGGTGATCAGAATATTGGTTGCTCAGTACTCGTGATCAGAAATAGCATTTCTATTATACAAAACAAAAAAACCCACCAACCCAAAACAAAACCCCCCAAAACTTCAGAACATCTTTTTAGGTATAAACTTAATATTTCTCAGGCTATGAAGGAAAGAAAAGAGTAAGAGCCAGTGAAGTTATCACTTTAAACTGGCTTTTGTGAAAGATAACCTAAAGAAATTACCTTGGTTGTTTCTTGGCGGTTTTTTTTTGGTGTTGCATTTCTTGTAAGTTATCTATGTATTTTTATATGAGCTCTGATTACACAGGACAAGTCAAATACTCTCATTGTGATATATTCATTTGTATTGTTAGGTACCTTGCAGAAATGAAGAGAGTTTTTTTTCAAATGCAAGCACTCAAGATTCTTAGTGTCTTTTTTATGTTTCTGCTGAAATGTGACCAGTTTTGATGAGATGACTTTCTGCTATTTATTCGTTCAGGACACGGAAAATAACTTTTAGATGGAGATTCAATCCATTGAAAATTCCAGGTTCAGCTTGAAGTTAAGAACATATATAAAGTTATGTCAGTTACATTAGGTAACTATCTTGTATTTCCCTTGCATATTTCTTGTGCGCATTTGGACTTCGCCCAGATGAGCAGACAGGGTGTGCAGAGGATCTGTATCCTGCACTTGGTTCTCTGCTGCCCTGCGGAGATGCTCCTTGTACAGGGATTTTAGCCAATGCTAGACTGCAGAGCAGTAATACACACAGTTCACAGCGGCTTTTTTGGCTTTTTCCAAGGACCTGCTAACTTGGACGTGTGACAGGGATTGCCTGGAGAGACAGTGTTTCTTATCCCTTCTCATATGTGAGCAGCTGGCCAGTGGGCTTTCCTTGCTGTATCACCAGCCTCTCTCCTTGCTTTGGTGGTGGCTTTCATTTGCCCCTGTTCAAACTCACAGGGAAGGCTGGATCTTTCCCAGTGTCCTTACTGTTGTTTTTCCTGCTATTGCTTACAAGATCTGCTGATTTATGAGAGGTGTGTTTAGATGCTCTTGATTTTGGTCACTTCCCTAAGTTCTGCAAATAAAGCAATGTTTTTGTCTAACTCAGCAAAGCTGGGGCTACATCTGGTGCATTCATATCGCAGCAAATATTTCAAATTCATCTTCCATGACCAGTTAAAATGTAGTAAACATCTAAGAGACCGACTAGCGGAATGTAATAAAACCAGGTTTGCGCTAAATATTCTTCTAAGTGGCATCAAGTTTATACATGGGAGAGTTGCTAAAAATAGTAATCTTAAATATCAAATTATGTTGATGCTGATTAAGCTACAATGATAAATGCCTTTGTGGAGTACAAACTGAAGCTTTGTCTGCAGCCATTAATATGCAGCAAAACCAGACTAATTTCCTTAGTGAACCTTTGAAAGCCTCACAAACTGTATCATCAGTGCTCAATAGTTTAAATTTTAAAAAGAAAAAAATTGGTTTATTTCTTCTTTTTTTTCCCTTTCTTTTTATTCCAGTAAGTGTTGCCTTACAAGTGTACTGCCTTTGTCCTCCAAAAAAACCTTGGGAGGAGGGTAGAACTTGTGAACTGCAGGCTTACTGTAGTTGACTTCAGATGACAAACCTGTTGTTGTTGTACTGCCCCCCCCCCCCCTTCGAGTGTTACAGAAA